>JAABUZ0100005822.1_pt1 | contig 15840 bp, 14 predicted proteins | sample 5562091 | NCBI WGS metagenome assembly JAABUZ01 (sample SAMN12813069, study PRJNA571459) | rock metagenome | isolation source: Antarctica rocks | place: Antarctica: Victoria Land, Linnaeus Terrace sud | collected 2015-12-21 | reverse complement strand
CGCACAAACCTTTGTTAATACACTCATCACCCTGAATCTCGCGCTTGCGGCGTTCAACCTCATCCCGCTCCCGCCTCTCGACGGCTTGAAAATCCTCACGGGCATCTTGCCGGATTTCTGGTATCCCATCCTCGCACCGCTCGACCGCTATGGCTTCATGATTCTTTTCCTCGTCATCTTCTTCCAGCCGCTCCGGCCGGTTTTGTTTAATATCAGTGCGCCTGTCTATGAAACGCTGACACGGCTGATTCAAGGAGCGTCCGGTGTCTTTGGCACCTTCTGACACGGGGGTGGGTCGTTCCCGGTATCGCACCGCGCAAGGATTGCGAGCGCTCTCATCCCCGCTTCTGCCAGTGAATACGCAAGCCCGCGATGCTGCTTTGGCGATCCTGCCAGCACCGGCGGCGAGGGCATTCTGCGCGCTGCCCAAGGCCGATCAACGCCATGCGCTGCGCGTGTATCAGGCCCTTGTAATGCATGAGGAACTCGACACCGATATGCTTGTCGCAGCGTTACTGCACGATAGTGGCAAGTATCCCAACGTCGGCATCACACAACGCACCACACGGGTCCTGCTCGCTCGCTGGCCACGCGCCCTCATGTGGACGGCAACAGATGGCTGGTTGCTTCCACGCTGGCGGAGCGGCATGGCCTGCCTCCTCAATCATGCCAGTCTCGGCGCTGACCTCGCCGCGTCATGGGGCTGCACAGCCGCGACGGTTGCCATTATCCGCGCCTCGCATGATCCTGATGCACCGGAGATTGTGCGACGATTGCAAGCAGTGGACGATCTGACCTGACCCGCACTGCCCGGAGCCGCCCGCCTTCCCTTTGGGGAGCGAGACATAGTACTGATCATCGGTGAGCGTGTAGAATGCGGTGTGGGTGGTCTCTCCATTGGGAGAGAGGTAAGGGAGAGGTACTCGGGTGCAGATGTTCACCGCGCCAATCATCGAGAATGAGCCTGCCGGGCGCGGGAGCGTCGTGCTGCGCGTGCGATTACCGCACAACGTGGCGACGCAGGCGCGGGCGGGGCAGTTCGTCCATATCCGCACGGCGGGAAACCCGGAGCAGTGGGATCCCCTGCTCCGGCGACCGATGTCCCTCCTGCGGGTGGACCCGACGACGGATGAAGGTCTGATCCTCGTGCAGAATGTCGGGCGTGGTTCAGCGTGGCTGCTGGATCGGAAAGCAGGCGAGGCGCTCGATCTCCTCGCACCACTTGGCAACGCCTTCACGGTTGCGGGAAATCAGCGGCATTTGTTGATGGTCGCGGGCGGCGTCGGTATCGCGCCCCTTGTCATGCTCGCGGATGAGGAATTGCCGAAGGGCGCGGCGATCGTGCTGCTGATTGGCACGCAGACGGCGGAGAAACATCTGCCACTCCATTACTTGCCTGAGCAGATCGAGGTGGTCCGCGCGACGGACGATGGTACGCTTGGCCATCATGGCTTCGTGACAGACTTGATGCCAGGTTATCTCGATTGGGCGGATGGCATCTTTGCCTGCGGGCCGAATCCAATGTTCCGCTCGCTTCGCGCGAAGGTGCAGCAACATCGCGGTGTGCGCACGCCGCCAGTGCAGGTCTGTATCGAGCAGCAGATGGGGTGCGGCATGGGCGTCTGCCTTGGCTGCGTCGTCGAGACGTCGCGCGGTTACGAGCGCACCTGCACCGAAGGGCCAGTGTTCGGCATGGAGACGCTGACATGGTCGTGAATCTCGCCACTGATCTCGCGCCACGTAATGCCCGCGAACTCGTTTTGTCTAATCCGGTCCTCGTCGCCTCCGGGACGTTCGGGTACGGGATCGAGTACGCGCGGATTATGGATATTCAGCGGCTTGGCGGCATCGTCTCGAAAGGGACGACGGTCCGACCGCGCAAGGGCAACGCGATGCCCCGGATCGCCGAGACGCACGCCGGCATGCTGAACAGTATCGGCCTTCAGAACCCTGGCATTCACGAGACAATCCGTACGTATGCCCCGATTTGGGAGCGGTGGCAGACGAAGGTACTCGTCAATATCAGCGGCGAGCATGTGGACGACTATGCCGAAATGGCGCGATTGCTGGACGAAGCGCCGGGGATCGCGGGCATCGAGGTCAATATCTCGTGCCCAAATGTAGATGTTGGCGGCATGCAGTTCGGCGTGGACGCGATGATGGCCGGGGAAGTGACGGCGGCCGTCCGCGCGAACACAACGCTGCCTGTGCTCGTCAAACTTTCCCCGAATGTGACGGACATCGTGGCGATTGCGGAATCGGTTGTGGCGGCGGGGGCGGACGCGATCACGCTCATCAACACGCTGAAGGGGATGCGGATTGACACGAAGCGGCGGCGGCCCCTCCTAACGACGGGCGGTGGCGGCCTCTCCGGCCCGGCGATGCAGCCAGTCGCACTCTGGATGACCGCGCAGGTGGCGCAGGCAGTCGCTGTGCCCGTCGTCGGCATTGGCGGGATCGCGACGACCGAGGACGCTCTGGAGTTCTTCATGGTCGGCGCGACAGCGGTGCAAGTCGGCACAGCGACATTCGTCAATCCGCACGCCGCGCTCGACGTGCTTGATGGGCTGGCGGCATGGCTCGATGCCGAAGGGTTAGATTCGCTGAACGAGATCATTGGGGTCGCGCTACCCGGCCCGATGCCCCTGCGCACAACCGCCCCGAATGCCGCCGACGAGGCCGATCTGGTGGCGATGCTTCGGACTGATGATTGAGGCAAGAATGGTAGCGTAGGCTTCAGCCTGCGTCTCTATCCGCGAAACGCAGGCTGAAGCCTACGCTACCAGAGGGAAAGACAAATGGCACAGACAACCAATCCGGACATCGCGGAACGCAATGCCCTCGTTCTCGCCTCGCACGGCAATCTTGCACGGGTGCGGGAACTCGTTACTCAGCGGCCTGAGTTGATTAACGAATCGGGCGTCGGCAGTGACTTTGGCGGCGAAACTCCGCTAGCCGCCGCGTCACATACCCACAACCGCGCCATCGCGGAATTGCTGCTTGCGAGCGGCGCGGAGCACGACCTGTCCACGGCGACATTCATCGGTGATCGGGAGCGGGTCGTCGCGTTTCTCGACATGGCCCCTGACCTCGTTCAAAGACCAGGCATCCACAACATCCCGCTGCTCAGTTTTGCCACCGATGGCACGCTCGCGAAACTGTTGATCGAGCGCGGTGCGGATGTTCGCGCGATGTCCCGCCCACCGTTCCAATCGTCGCCGCTGCACGGCGCGGCGCGGCGCGGCTACGTGGATGTGGTGGAAGTCTTACTGGCGAACGGCGCGGATGCGACGGCTCAGGATTACAACGGGAAAACGCCACCGGAGTTGGCTACGTTGCCAGATGTGCAAGCGGTTTTCACGCGGCACGGCATTGCGACCGCCTGAAACTCATGGCAAGCATCGTTGTCCGACGCATACAGCCCAGCGATTACGAGACGTTGCGGGCGCTCGATGACGCGGTGATGCGCTACAGCGCCCGCGTCTTTCTCGGCTTTGACTGGGATCAGGCGACACCAGAACGGCGGGAGGAACAGCGGGCAATCACGCCGGATATTTTCGCGTTCTATCTGCAAACGCCGTGCTCATTCATTGCCGAGGACGGTGGCGTGGTTGTCGGCTACGTACTGGCGCAACTGGTCCGACATTTCGATCTCGAATCACTGGCAGTCTGGGTCGAGGATATCTCCGTCCACCCGGATTACCACCGGCGTGGCGTCGCGACCGCGCTCTACCGGATGCTCCACGACTGGGGGCGGTCGGCGGGTGCGACAGCGATCCTTGCCGGCATCCATGTCAACAACGCGGCGTCACTGGCGATGCACCAACGTGTGGGCTTCGATCTGTATGAATCGCGGACAGCCGTCTGGCGGCTTGACTGACAGGGGAGGAGAAGAACGTGGGCGAACCGACGGCAGGCGAGGTATTGCAGGAAGCGGGGGCGATCAAGAAGGGCCATTTCCTCTTTTCGTCCGGGCTGCACGGCGACACCTATGTCGAAAAATTCGACCTCCTTCGCAACCCGCGCGCGACGGAACAAATTTGCGGTGGGTTTGTCCGCGCCTTCGCGAACGCAGGCGTAGCCGTCGTCGCGGGGCCGACGACGGGCGGTATCCTGCTCGCGTTCGAGACGGCGCGGCAACTCGGCGTCGCGGCGGCATATGCGGAGCGGGAAGGGGAGACAGGTCGCGCCTTCCGCCGTGGGACGACGTTCGTACCGGGAACGCGCGTGCTCGTCGTAGACGACATTCTCACGACGGGCGGCAGTGTACGCGAAACGCTGGCGGCGCTCGCCGCGTATGATGTAACAGTCGTCGGTATCGGCGTCCTGTGGGATCGCTCCGGCGGGAAGGTGGCATTCGGCGTCCCGCTCGTTGCGCTCAATGCGGAAGAAATCGCCGCCTATCCGCCCGACTGTTGCCCGCTCTGCGCGGCGGGGATCCCGCTCGTCAAACCAGGTACGACAGCGAAGCCTGGCCCGCGCTGATGGAGCGTGTCGGTGAATCGTCCATTCACTTTGCATGTTGTGAGAAAGAGCATGCAGCAAGAGTCCGGTAACAGGTTCATCGCAGGGGTGAAGGAGCGGTCACTGAGAGAAGAATCTCGGAACACGGCGAGTACGGTTTCGCTCTCGCAGTCACGGACGGCTCATTGGGCGGGATATGCAGCCTGTGCGTGGGCAGTCGTGTTCGCCGCAGTCAGTTTTTACTGGGCCATCGGCGGAATAGCAGGAGTCAACACCAACGCGCCCGCCATCACCAAACATGTCCTCGCCCGTGACCCCGGATGGATCGCGATCATGTGGGGCACCGGTGCCCTGAAGATTATCGCCGGGCTGCTCGCGCTTGCGCTGGTGCGGCCGTGGGGTCGCGCGATTCCTCGTTGGTTACTGCTCACCGCCGCGTGGGGTGCGGTCGCGATCATGGGCATCTACGAAGGTGGGGCGAGCCTGATCCAGCATGCCCTGATGATGGTCGGTGCAATCGGCACGCCGATAGGGTTGGGCACGACATCGGTCCGGTGGCACGTCCTGCTTTGGGACCCATGGTGGCTCATTGGCGGAATCCTCTTCGGCATCGCAGCCTGGGAGTACCGTCGCACATCGTGAGCGGCAATGATCCATAGATAATAACCGGCGTGCCGCGATGGAGACAGTGCAGGCGCGGCACGACCACGCGACTACGGTTCCGCATGCAACTGGCGGCGCTCGCGCAATTCGATATGCTGGTTGGCGAGGTCGTTCAGTCGCTGCTCGATCTGATCAAGGAGGTCCGGGCGCGGGCGTCGCTCGTACTCGTCGCGCAGTTCAAGGATCATCTGGCACAGCCGCCCAATTGTCCGCACCGTGTGGTACGGATCGTCTTCGCGGACTGGATGCGCGTATCCCGGCGTGAACCGGGCTTCATCGTTGCGTGGCAATCCGCTCGCCTTTCTTGTCAGCAATGAGGGGATTGAAGCGGCGTCCACTCATTGCTCATTGCTCCCCAATAATGCCAATAGTCCTGCTTCATCGAGGACTGGCACTTTCAACGTGACGGCGCGCTCTGCCTTCGATCCCGGCTCCGCGCCGACGATCACGGCGGCCGTCTTTTTCGTCACCGTGCTGACTGTCTGCGCGCCGAGCGCCTTCAGCCGTTCTTCCGCCCGCGGGCGGGACATGCTTTCCAGCCGCCCCGTGAGCACGAACGTCTGCCCAGCGAGTGGCTGTGGCCCGGTCGGCGCGGTGCGGGGTTCGTCAGCCATGCGGACACCGGCGGCGGCCAGTTTCGCGATCAGGTCGCGGTTGCGTGGCTCCGCGAAGAAATCCACGATGCTCCGCGCCACGATCTCCCCGACGCCGTTCACTTTACTAAGGTCTTCGACCGGCCCTGCGATTAACGCATCCATGCTGCCGAAGGCATCCGCCAGTAGCCCCGCCGAGCGTTCCCCGACATGGCGAATGCCGAGGCCAAAGATGAGCCGTGCGAGCGGGCGGTTTTTACTCCCCGCGATGGAGTGCAGCAGGTTCTCAACGCTCTTCTCACCGAACTTTTCCAGTGCGAGCAGTGGCGCGGGATCGAGGTGGTAGATATCCGCGACATCGTGCAGGAAGCCGAGGTCCGCAAAGCGGTCCACGATCCGTTCACCCAGCCCCTCGATGTCCATCGCGCCGCGCGAGACGTAGTGTTTGATCCGCTCGCGTACCTGCGCGGGGCAGGAGATGTTCGTGCAGTAGGCCATCGCCTCGTCCGGCAGATGCTCGACGAGCGCGCCGCATGCCGGGCAGTGTTCGGGCATACGGAACTCCCGCTCGTCGCCGGTACGCCGCTCCGTGACGACACGGACGACCTGGGGGATGACATCGCCCGCCCGCTGGATGATGACAGTATCGCCAATGCGAATATCTTTGCGGCGTATCTCGTCCTCGTTATGCAGAGTTGCGCGGGAGACGAGTACGCCCGCGACGTTGATGGGCTCCAGCTCGGCGACGGGATTGAGGCTGCCGGTCCGGCCAACCTGAATCGTGATCGCGTTGACGCGCGTTACGACCTGCATCGCGGGAAACTTGTACGCCGTCGCCCAACGCGGCTCGCGCGCGACATTGCCCAGTTCGTCCTGCATCGCGAGGCTGTCCACCTTGATGACGACGCCATCAATCTCGAAATCGAGTCCGTCCCGCTGGTCACGCCACTGGTGGCAGCGCTCCCAAACATCATCAATGGTGTCGCAGGTCACGGCATATGGCGAGGAGCGGAAGCCGAGGGCGTGGAGGCGATGGAGCAGTGCGCTCTGCGCACGCACCGGCATCGCCTCCGGATTGGTCCAGTAGCCCGCCGCGTAGGCAAAGAAGCCGAGTGGGCGCGATGCAGTGATCGTCGGATCGAGTTGGCGCAGCGACCCGGCCGCCGCGTTGCGCGGGTTGGCGAAGGTGGCGAATCCGTCCCGTGCGCGTTCCTCGTTCAGGCGATGGAAACCCGAGCGAGTCAGATAGACCTCGCCGCGCACCTCGATCGTGCCGGGCGCGGCCTCGCGCAGTCGGAGTGGAATCGTACGCACCGTGCGAAGGTTTAGGGTGACATCCTCGCCCGTGAAGCCGTCGCCGCGCGTCGCGCCGCGCACGAACTGGCTATCCGTGTAGGTAAGGGCGACAGCGAGACCGTCAATCTTCGGTTCGACAGCGAAGATGATCGTTTCTCGTCCGGCGACGCGGTAGACGCGCTCCGCCCAGGCATGCAAATCCTCCCGCGAGAAGACATTGCCGAGCGAGAGCATCGGCGCGGGATGTGTCACTGCGCCAAATTCCGCTGACGGTGCCGCGCCGACCCGTTGTGTCGGGGAGTCAGGCGTGACGAGCGCGGGATAGTCGGCTTCGAGCGCGCGCAGTTCGTTCATCAGCGCATCGTATTCGGCATCAGTGCGCGTCGGATTATCGTGGATGTAATACTCGACATTCGCGTGGTCAATCTGTTGCCGGAGGGCGGCCACGCGTTCCTCGATCTGCACCGGTGGCGCGGCCTGCAACGTCGCCTCGATCTCTGCATTGTCCGTGACGCTCACGCGTGGATGCTCCTTCGCTCATACCGACCGCTGCGAGGCAGTATATCATGTCCGTACGGTGGATAACGAAAGCCGGAGAGGAAACAGCGAGAAAAAATTTGAACCACGAAGACGCGAAGGACACAAAGATGGGAGGAGAGAATTCTTTCCCTCCTCTTTCCTTTGTGCTCTTCGTGTCTTCATGGTTCAATTGGTTTCGATCGGCTCGATAGAGCGAGGAGGAGTAATGAAGATGGGAGCACAGTATTTCCTGCTCGCTGTCACCGCCGGGGTAGGCGTCGCGGTGCAGTTCGGCGTCAATGGTCAGTTGCGTCGCCTCTCCGGGCAACCGATTTGGGCATCGTTCCTTTCGTTCCTTGTCGGGACGGTGGCGCTCTTGCTCTGCTTCATTGCGACGCGGCGGGCGTGGCCGAGTGGCGGGCACTTTGTGCATGCACCGTGGTGGATCTGGATCGGCGGCTTGCTCGGTGCGTTCTATGTCGTTGTCAGTGTGGTCGCTGGCCCTCGGTTGGGTTCGGCAGCGCTCGTTGCGTGCGTCATCGCGGGCCAATTGGTTGCATCGGTCATGATTGACCACTTCGGATGGATCGGATACGTCGTTCATCCAATCAGTCCCGGCCGCATCGTCGGGGCGATGCTGCTGCTGGCGGGCGTCGCGTGCGTGCTGCGCTACTAAAATGGGAGCGCAGGCCTTCCAGCCTGCGAGAAGGGCGCAGGCTGAAGTCTATGCTCCCAGTACTTGCCGCACGCGCCAGTCTACGGTAGGCTGCTGAGATAGAACGTACGTTCATATCGTGGAACGGAAGTGATACGCCGCTGTGGCTGATGACGAGATGATAGATTTGGAAGACGAAACGGCGACCGGAATGGCAGAGGGCGATCACTATGCCTGGCTCCGGCAGCGAACATTTGTGTATTTGCGTGCGCAGGGTGGCGCGGCGCATGAGGACGCCGTTATCCGGCATGTCTTCGGCTCCGGCGGGCCGCCCACCTTGTGGCGGACGCTCATTCGCACCGTACTCGATGAACCGGCAACATTTCGTTTGCGAGCCGATACGCATTGGGCGCTCGTCGAAGAGACGACTGTCCCGGCGACGCTGGACGATCTCGCGGGCACCGGCGAATATATCGTCCTCGATACCGAGACGACCGGCCTGCGACCGTTCAAGCAGCGGCTGATCGAAGTCTGCGCCCTGAAAATCCGTGAAGGCACAATTGTTGACATCTTTACAACGCTGCTCAACCCGGAAAAGCGACTGCCTGGTTTTATCGTTGAACTAACAGGCATTACCGAGGAGATGGTGCAACACGCGCCCCGGTTCTCTGCCGTTGCCGACAGCCTGTTACGCTTCATCGGCGAACGGCTGGTGATTGGGCACAATGTCCGCTTTGACATCTCGTTCGTCAACGCGGAGTTGTCGCGAGCTGGTAAGCCGCCGCTCGTCAATCCGCGCCTTGACACGCTGTCGCTCGCCGTGCGGCTGCTGCCGGGCTTGAAGAAGCCGAACCTCGAACGGATGGCCGCGACACTCGGCGTGCCGATCACGCATCGTCATCGCGCGGAGGGCGACGCGCGCCTGACTGCTGAGGCGCTCCATCGCCTCCTGCCCCTCGCCAGGCAGGCGGGGCTACCAACGCTGGAAGCAATGCAGGCGCTCTCCGTGCCAGCCACCGCCGAGCCGCATGGCAACGCGAGCGGTGTCGAGGCGGTCGGCAGCGGCAAGGCGTACCTCGACCGCGCGTGGTTGCGGACGGTGCCGCACGCGCCGGGCATCTACCGGATGCTGGATGAGGACGGTCGCGTGATTTACGTCGGCAAGGCAAAAAATCTGCACGACCGCGTCTCGTCGTACTATTCGCAGCATCTCGGGCTGACTCGCAAGATGGATGGTCTGCTCGAAGCAGTGTCGCGCATCGAGGTGGAGGTGGTCGGGAGCGAGTTGGAGGCGCTATTGCTCGAATCGCGGATGATTCACCGCCACCAGCCACGCTACAACCGCGCGATGAAGAATCACGCGCTCTACCCATACATTAAGATCGAGATAGAGAAACCGTGGCCGCGCATCCGCCTCGCACGGACGCTCAAAGAAGATGGCGCGCGCTACTTCGGCCCATTTCGTTCGCGTAGCGCCGCCGAGCGCACGGTCAATGTGCTCGCCGAAGTGCTGCCGCTCGTCACCTGCACGCGCGGGTTTTCCAATCCGAAGAAATGGGGTAACCCCTGCCCGCGCCTCGGCATGGGCAAGTGCCTTGGCCCGTGCGTCGGTCAGGGTGACCCAGCGGAGTATTTCACCTTCATTGATGACGCAATCGCCTTTCTCGAAGGGCGGAGTGACGGTATCCGCAACCGGCTCCAGGCAAAACTGGAGACAGCGGCGGAGCGATTGGACTTCGAGGATGCCGCACGGTTGCGCGACGCACTACGAACCATTACCAGTGTCGCGAATGTCTCACAAACCCTCGCCCGGCAGGTCGAATCCGGTCATCTCGTCTTAGCGCTGCCATCGGCGGAACCGGGCCATATCGAGGCAGTACTGGTTGTGCATGGCCGGATGGTGGCGCAGCGGCGCGTCAAATCCGGCGAACCTACCGCCTTCGTTGCCGAGTGGTTGATAGCCGCGTATCGGCGGGCGGCGGAAAGCCCCTCTCCACTGGCCTCTCTCCATCGTACGGGCTCCGTACGAGGGGGGCCGGGGATAAGCTTTCCCGCCTTGCCTCCGGTTATTCCCCAGGACGATGTGGACGAACTGCACATCATCGAGCGGTGGCTCCATCATCACGCGGATGAATCGGGGCAGTTCCTGCTGCCTGATGCGCGCGATTCAGCCGCCGGATGGTGGGCGCTCGCGGAATCTCTCGTGACCTACGATGCGGCGGCAGAGGATTGGGCAAAGGCCGATCTCGATGCCGTGTTGATCGAGGAGGACGATGAAGTTCTTTCCCCTGTCGAGGAATAACGCGGCATTCTGTTGGTGCAAAACCGCTTCGAGACGCTACACTACTGGTGAAGAAGGGCACGCGCCGAGATTGCGTGTTCCGTTCAGTCCTGAAGAAGGAGCATCGCGACGATGATACGGTTCGGAACCGATGGCTGGCGGGCGGTAATTGCCGATGAGTTCACGCTGGCCACTGTGCATCTCTGCGCCGCTGCGATTGCGGATTGGGTGAAACAAACGGAGGGCGCGGCGCAGCAGGGCGTCGTCGTCGGGCACGATCGGCGGTTTCTGTCGGAGCAGTTCGCCGAGGCCGTCGCGGAAGCGTTGCTCGGTCAGGGCGTGCGCGTGCTGTACTGCGATCACGGGCCGATACCGACGCCGGTCGTCTCCTTCACTGTGCCGCATACGCAGGCGGCGGCAGGTGTGATGGTCACTGCCAGCCACAACCCGGCGATCTACAACGGCATCAAGGTGAAGACGAGCCTCGGCGCGCCCGCCGACCGGACAGTGACGACGGTGATCGAAACGTATGCAGATACCCGGCAACACAGCGGCGAGGAAATCCCGCTGGTGGCGTTCAGCGAGCCGTACATTGACGGACGGTACATGCCGATTGATCCGTTTACGGATTATCAGTCGGCGGTGCGGAAATTGGTAGACATCGAGGCGATCCGCCGCGCCAATTTGCGCATCATCGTAGATGCGATGTACGGCGCGGGCGCGGGCATCCTCCAGAAACTGCTCGGCACGGGCACGCGGCCAATCATCGCCATTCGCTCGGAGCGGAATCCGCTCTTTCCCGGCATTACGGGGCCGGAGCCGCTGGCGGAGACGCTCGGCCCGCTGAGGCAGGCCGTGAAAGCGCATGGTGCGGATATTGGCATCGCCTTCGATGGTGATGGTGACCGCATTGCGCTCGTGGACAGCAACGGCGGATTCGTCAGCAGCCAGGAAACCTTCGCGATGCTCGCGATGTACCTCGGCGAGCGGGACGACATTACAGACGGTGCGATTGTTCGCTCCGTCAATGGCTCGGTGCGACTGGATCTGCTTGCGGAGCGCTACAACGTACCGCTGATCGAGACGCCGATTGGCTATACCAATATCGCGCCCGCGATGATCGAGCATCACGCGATGCTCGGTGGCGAAGAGAGCGGCGGCTTCGCCTTCGGCACGCATCTGCCGGAGCGCGACGCATTCGTCGCCGCCCTCTACATTCTTGACCTGATGCAGCGACGTGGCACGGACATCGCGGGACTGCGGTATGGCATCGAAATCCGCACCGGTGCGTGGCACTACCAACGGCAGGACGTGCCGCTCGCGCTCGATGCGATGGACGAAGCACGCGCCCGGTTAGCGGCTGTCGAAACCGCAGATATTGATCTCGCTGGGTCACCCGTCACGAAGACCGTTACGCTGGACGGCATCAAATTAATTGGTGAAGATCGCCGCTGGCTCCTGGTCCGCACGAGTGGAACGGAACCGCTCGCGCGCATCTATGCCGAAGCGCGTGATCCAGAGACGGTTGCATCGCTCCTCGCGATTGGCCGTGCGCTGCTTGATGGCGAGCCGTTACCGGCGACGGTAACGCCGACCGTTGCGAGCGGAGATGACGAGGCAGCACCAGCAAATGGGCGTGATGAATCCGCACGGCTGCGCATCGGGCGTACCCGTACGTACACACGTCGGCGCTGACCATCCCGGGTAAGAAGCATGGTATACTGTTTCCATGCTAGCCCAGGTGTGGAATAGCATGCGGTGATCTGACGTTTACCGAGATGGAGTAGGCAGGCGGTATGCAGGAGGAAGACGGTACGGCAGTGAACGGACCAGAACGCGGTGATGTCACGGCGCAATTGACGGAGATCGCGGACGAAATCCGCGTCTGCACGAAGTGCGAACTCTGCAAGATGCGCACAAAGGCGGTTCCCGGCGATGGTCCCATTGATGCACCGATTCTCTTCATTGGTGAAGCCCCTGGATTTCATGAAGACCAACGTGGTCACCCCTTTATCGGCGCTGCTGGGAACTTGCTCAATGACCTTCTCGCCTCCGTTGGAATTGAACGCAGTCAGGTCTTCATTACGAATCTTGTTAAGTGCCGTCCACCGGGCAACCGGGACCCGTTGCCGGATGAGATTAGCACCTGTACGAGCAACTACCTCGACCGGCAGATTGCGCTCATCAATCCACGGATGATCGTCGCAATTGGGCGTTTTTCGATGGCACGGTACTTTCCCGGCGAGAAAATTATGAAGATTCATGGGCAGCCGAAGCGTGCGGACGGGCGCATCTACTTCCCGATGGTCCATCCCGCTGCCGCCCTCCACCAACCGGCGTTTATGGAGCATGTCAAGGAAGACATCAAGAAGATTCCGGCCCTCCTTGAAGAAGCGAAAGCGATGGCCGCGCCGGAGAGTAACGGGGAGCCGCCCGCGCAGTTGTCCCTCTTTTGAGGGAAGTAGTCAGTAGTCAGTAGCCGGATGGATGGAGATGCCCATGACTGCTCGATCCATTGGTTCCCAAACTGACTACTGACTACCGGCTATTGACTACTGATTTCGGCTTGATACCATCCGTGCGCATCCCGCAGACGCTGGAATGGTTGTAAAAAGAAGTGCTGCGGGACGATACACGACTCAGGAGGCACATTCCCCTTGGCAAAGACAACAAAGAAGCGCGTGCGCATTATCCCACTCGGTGGGATGGGTGAAGTCGGCAAAAATATGACCGTTTACGAATACGGCGATGACATTATCCTTGTAGATGTCGGCGTTGGGTTCCCTGAAGAAGAGATGTTCGGCGTGGACCTCGTCATCCCGGACATTACCTATCTCCACGACAAACTGCACCGCATCCGGGGCATCTTCATTACCCACGGCCACGAGGATCATATCGGCTCGTTGCCGTATCTCCTGACCGAGCTCGGCAACCCGCCGATCTACGGCACGCCGCTCACTCTGGGCTTGATCGGCGTCAAATTGCGCGAGCGGCGCCTGCTCGAAAAAGCGGTCCTGATCCCGATGGGACCGGAGGATGTCATCGAGGCGGGCGCGTTCACCATCGAACCGTTCCGTGTCTGCCACTCGATTCCGGATGCCGTCGGCTTCGGCATCACGACGCCCGCCGGTCTCATCGTCCATACCGGCGACTACAAGTTCGACCTGACACCGGTAGACGGCCGCCCGACCGATTTCGGCAAGATCGCCGCGTTAGGGAACCGGGGAGTGCTGGCGCTCGTCACGGACTGCGTGCACGTCGAGACGCCTGGATTCACCGCGTCTGAGCGCGTCGTCGAGGAGGCATTCGACCGCATCTTCGCGCAGACCGACGGGCGAATCATCGTTGCGACCTTTGCATCGTTGATTTCGCGCATTCAGCAGGTCGTGGATGTGGCGCAACGGTACGGTCGCAAAGTCTGCCCGATTGGCCGGAGCATGGAAAACAATGTCGAGATGGCGCTCGGCATGGATTACCTGCACGACCCGCAACGCGTGCTCGTGGATGTCAAGCGCGCGTCCGAGCTGCCGCCGAACCGTGTCGCTTACGTCGTGACCGGTAGCCAGGGCGAGCCGATGGCGGCGCTCAGCCGGATGGCAGGCGGCGATCATCGCCAGTTGAAAATCCTCTCCGGCGATACCGTGATTATTAGCGCGACGCCGATCCCCGGCAATGAGACGAGCGTCGGGCGGATCATCAATAATCTCTTCCAGTTAGGTGCGGACGTCATCTATTCCGCCCTCACGACAGTCCATGTCTCCGGGCACGCGAGCCGCGAAGAGTTGAAATTGATGCTCAACCTCACCCGCCCGAAATATGTGCTGCCGCTCCACGGCGAGCAGCGGCACCTGATTCTTTACAAGCGGCTCGCGGAGAGCATGGGCTGGGACGAGGACGCGATCGTGCTGGCAAAGAATGGCAGCGTTGTCGCCTTCTCCGATGAGTTCGCGGGGATCGTCGAGACGGTACATGCGGGATTCATGCTGGTGGACGGTGTCGGCGCGGGCGAGGTCGGTGAGGTCGTCATCCGCGACCGGCAGATGCTGGCGCGTGATGGCATCCTAATGGTCGTTGTCTCCGTGGACAAGGAGACCGGCAAACTGATTTCCGGGCCGGACATCGTCTCGCGCGGGTTCGTCTCGCAACGGCGTACCACAGATCTGATCGAGGGGACGAAGGAGCGCGTGCGCGATTCCTTGATCTCCACCAACGGCCACCATCCACAGGAATGGAGTTACCTGACGCGCAAAATCAAGGATGTCGCGGGTTCTTACCTTTACGAACAGACTCGCCGCCGCCCGATGATTATGCCGATGGTGATGGAGGTTTAGCGCGACTCGCGAAGAGCACCACTGGTAGCATAGGCTTCAGCCTACGGTCTCTTCTTCAAAGACTTCCACCGATAGGAGAGACGCAGGCTGAAGCCTATGCTACCGGTATGATCGGGACGCATGCATGTGCGTCCTTTTTTGGTTTTTGCGGCGATCGCGCGTTGCGTTGGCATTCACTCTGCGATGGCATAACTGTATCGTGCGTTTTCGGCGTCTTGCCCGACGGATAGGTAGCACGGAAACGTGGATGGGGCCATTGCTATGCAGATCAAACAGTTGCATCTCAGCGTCTATCGTATCCCCACAGATCGCCCGGAACAGGACGGCACGTACGATTGGACGAGTACGACGCTCGTTCTTATCGAGCCAGAAACTGACACGGGGCTGCGCGGCCTCGGCTACTCCTACGCGGATGGCGCGACCGCGACGCTCATCAAGGAGACGCTGGCACCTGTTGTTTGTAGGCGAGACGTGCAGGATGTCAATGGCTCGTGGAACGCGATGCTTTTCTCCCACTTGGCAACGATGTGGACACCGCCGTCTATCAGGTTGTCGCCAACGATGCGACGCTGTACTTCCTCAAGCTGCGCAGCTGGCGGCGCAGCGGTCGCTTCGATGCCACGACCGTAACCATCCCCCGCTTCCTACACGACCAGGGCATCACGCAGATCATCGCCTCCATCCCGACCCGCGAACGGCAACTCTGGGCACGCCTTGACGCTTTCGCGGTGATCCTTTTTCCATTCATCGCCGGTAGGAATGGGTTTGCAGCACCGTTATCCGAGCGCCAGTGGATTGAGTTCGGCGCCGCCCTCAAGAAAGTGCATACGGTTGTTGTGCCGCCAACGCTGAACGCGCAAATTCCGTATGAAACCTATGCCCCGCTCTGGTGTGACCGTGTCTGGGCGCTTCAAGCACGCGCCGCTACGCTCGGCGACACGCTGCGTGCCCGATCGCCTACATATGTGTTGTGCCATGCCGATATCCACGCGGCCAATATCCTGATCGGCACGGACGGCGCGCTGTACATCGTCGATT
>JAABUZ0100005817.1_pt1 | contig 15850 bp, 17 predicted proteins | sample 5562091 | NCBI WGS metagenome assembly JAABUZ01 (sample SAMN12813069, study PRJNA571459) | rock metagenome | isolation source: Antarctica rocks | place: Antarctica: Victoria Land, Linnaeus Terrace sud | collected 2015-12-21 | reverse complement strand
GAGCAGTAGTCATGAATCAGACTCTAAGGCCTGCTAGGAGCGTATCGCCGGGCCGTATACTCAGGCGCGAACTCGACGCGCGCGGGTGGACACAGAAAGACCTGGCGGAGATCATGGGACGCCCTCCTCAGACTATCGCCGAGATCGTACAGGGCACGAAGCGGATTACGCCCGAAACAGCGTTACAGCTAGCGGACGCATTCGGGACATCGGCGAATTTTTGGACCAACCTTGAAACCAACTACCGGCTGCAACTCGCCACGAAAAGCCACGACGATAAACACATCGCGCGGAAAAGCCGCCTCTATGGTCTCGCTCCCGTTAGCGAGCTTATCAAGAGGGGTTGGCTCGATCGAGCCGAGTCGCTTGACGCGTTGGAAGAGAGCGTCTGTGCCTTTCTGGGTATCGCACACGCCGGGGAAACGCCGCCGTTAGCCGTAAACTTCCGTCATGCGACGGAGAGGGGGCCAGAGACAAGCGCACGGATCGCCTGGCTGAAGCGCGTGGAACAATTGGCAATGGCGCAGGATATCGGTCGGTTCGATGCCGAAGGGCTACGCGAGGCGATACCGGACATAGTGTCGTGCGCGGCGAGCGCCAGCAGAGTAAGCGTTGTACTCCCGCTGCTGTTGCGACGAGGCGTACACGTTGTTATCGTGCCCCATCTACAAAAAACCTATATTGACGGCGCGGCGTTTTATCTCCCGGACGGTCAGCCTGTTATAGCCCTCACATTGCGCTACGACCGCATCGACGCTTTCTGGTTCACGTTGCTGCACGAGTTGGCGCACATCCTTGCGGGCCATGTGGGGATTTACATGGACGACTTCGACAACGGAGACACGAAGACGACGGACGAAGAGCAAGCCAATAGGCAGGCGCGCGATTGGCTTATCGATTCGCATGCGTTTGACGCGTTCGTAAAACAGACGCAACCCTTGTTTACAAAGGCGGCCATCGTACAGTTCGCCATGAGCCAGGGGCGGCATCCGGGTATTGTACTTGGGCGGCTTCAACACGAAGGTCTTGTCGAATACAAGCAGCACCGCTCTTTGCTTACGAAGGTTAAGCCCTTGCTCGAAGCGCGGATCGACACCGCGTAGTGTCTGTGTAGTTTTAGTGTTTCGACGCTACGAGTCGACCATATTCATGACGCATGGTGTGTCGCTACCGCGCCCGCCCTTCCCCGACCAACTGCCGTTTATCCAAGGTCCTGCACCGTTTCCGTCGTCAGCGCGCGCAGGCTTGGCAACACCAGGCGCGCCAACGCCAGCGCGTCGGGGGCCGGCGGGTAGGCCGCGTGGGGGACGGCGATCGTGACCATGCCTGCGGCCACGGCGGAGCGGATGCCGTTCGAGGAGTCCTCAATGGCCGCGCAGTCGCGCGCGGCCACGCCCAGCCGTTCCGCTGCCAGCAGGTACACGTCGGGGGACGGCTTGCCGTGCGACACGTCGTCGGAAGACACGGTGACCTTGAAATACCCCGCCAAGCCGGTGATGCGCAACGCCGCCACGATGAGGTCGCGCGGTGACGACGAGGCCAGGGCCAGGGGGTAGCGCGCGGCGAGCAGCGTCACCGCTTCGACGGCGCCGGGCAGCGTCACGAGTCCGTCGCGCTGGTACGTCGCGATCATCGTGTCGAGTACCTCGCGGAAGATCTCGTCCGCTGTGAGTGGCACATTCCAGGTGCGCTTGATATACTCCGACCACTGCCGCGAGTTGTCGCCCATCACGTTGCGCTGATCCTGCTCAGTCCACGTCCCACCGTGGCGCGCCACCACCGCGCCGCGCACGCGGCTCCATGTCTCCTCGGACTCGATGAGCACTCCATCCATATCGAACACAATCGCGGCGATCATAACTACCCCTTTTAGTCGATAGTCGATGGCGCTTTATCCCTCGGCTGCACATCCACGTAAGTATAGACGCGAATCACCGAGTGTATGTGCGCCATGCGAACGTGAGGCTCTTTCTATCGACTTCCGACTTCCGACTTCCGACTATCGACGGCGCCCATGCTTGTTAGGATATGATGCGCCTCGTCGCCTCGCGCGTCAGAGGTGGCGCTGACTGTCACCAGCGTGCGCCCCGCTTCGACCTGGTCTTGCAAATGCTGGGCGTGTTCCGTGGTTAGGCCGAGGCCGACCAGCCCGCCAACCAGCCAGCCGGCCGTCCCGCCGATGATCGACGCAGCGAGGATGCCTCCCGCAATGAGCGGCCCGACGCCTGGTATGAGGAGTGACGCGGCGGCGGTAATCAGGCCGGCCGCCGTCCCGCCGATGAGGCTGCCCTCCGTCGCCCGCACGATTGTGCGCGCTTCGTCGGCAGGAGAATCAACCTGACCCGTCACCGATTCTCGTTGGTCATGCGCGCCGTTGTCGCGCGCGACCAGCCCAATCTGCGACATCTCGAATCCGGCGTTCCTGAGCGCCCCGACCGCCTTGATAGCCTGCTCGTGGTCCACGAAGAGTCCTGCTACCGTGCGCGCCATGCGTCTGCTCCCTTCAACCAATCGCCCCAAGGATTCCCCTGCTTTCAGGCATGGGGAAGTTTAACTCTGCTCTGTAGCGGGTGTATCCTAATTAGCGCCGCGCCGCCTGTCTTGAACGTAACAGTTGGGTGCACGAAGCGCGCCACGTTATCCTGTTGCTCTGATTCCTGGCAAAAGGCAGTCCTGCACGGGAGGGTGGCCGTGAGCGCGGTACAATAAAAGTATGGACGCAGAGACACAGGCGCGCATCGACGAAACGCTCGCGGCCTTCGACGGGCAGGAAACGAGCATCATGACGGCGGGGCGTGAGAACACGAAAACGGTGAATCGCCTGGCGCGCTTCGTTGCTCTGAAGCGTGTCGGCGGCGAGAAAACGTTCCAGCGCAACGTCTCGCGCTACAGCATCGAGGGGAGCGAGCGCGATATCCTGGTCGGCGCCGAGCGCGCGGGCGGCGGCGTGTGGCGCCTCATCGCCCGCTGGGTTGACGAGTAAACAGACCAACGAGGAGCGCCCGTGTTGTTATGCCGGTCGTAAACCCAACGCTGGACGAAGCGCTGGCCGCATTGCCCGCGCCGACGCGGCCGCTCAAGCCCCTCGCGCCCTCTTTCATCCCGCCCGTCCTGTGGCGTTCGGCGGCGGGCCGCGCCCTCTTATCGAGCGCGTCTTGGAAGCGCACGCGACTCCGTATCCTGGAGCGCGACGGTTATCGCTGTGTCTACTGCGATCACGCGGCGGAGCGCGGGTTGGAGGTCAACCACATCAGCGGCAATAGCCGTGACGATCGCGACGAGAACCTGGAGACGGTCTGTGCCCTCTGTCATCGCGTGTTGCACGCGGGCCGCTCGGCGGCGGTCTATGGCTCGCTACTGATCTTCGCACAGGCCGCCGTCGACCAGAACACCATTCAGCGCCTGTGCTGGCATTTTCGCCAGGGGCCGGCGCGGTTGCCTGACCGCCCGCTCATGACCTTGCTCGGACTCGCCGACCCGCGTCCTTTCAGTATGGACGAGTCTTACCTCGCCAACCTACGCGGCTATGTGGTGGAACGCTATCGGCTGCTGGAGCGCGGAGAGTAGTCCTCGCATGTTGTTTTCTTATGTCTGCCCTCAGCGAACATAAAAAAGAGGCCACGCCGTGATCACAGCAGGGCCTGTACGCCGGTAGGCTGTCCGTCCGGTTTAGACGTTGACCTGTGGCGGCCTGGTTTCCGTCACAATCGCCGCGATGCGGGTGCGCGCGTCGGCGAGGACGGCGCGGATCTCTTCCAGTTGGCGAGCGTCGGGCGCGCCCTGCCGCCAGGCGCCGCGCACGAGTCCGATCAGTGCCCCGACCTCGGATCGCAGGGCGCCAACCGTCGCGCGACCTTGATCGGGTCCATGGTCGTGATCGCCGCCACGCCAACCGCGCCGCCACGGAGGGCCATAGCCACGGCCGCGCGCATCGGGACGGTACTGATCGCCCCAACCGCCATGTCCGCGATGCGGCGCATCCCAGGGGCCGCGTGGGCCATGGGCGCCGGGTCCGTCAAAGGCGTGCCGTAGCGCCAGCCGCGCGAGGAACGCGGCCGCGAGGTACGGCGCGATCCGTGCGGGGCCTGGCCCATGCCCGCCCCATGAGTCTCGCCCATGCCTGCCCCAGTGGCCGCGTCCGCGCCCACTCCAGGGGCCTTGTCCTGACTCGCCCCATTGACCATGATGACCGCGGCCAAAGAGTGGTTGATCGTCGTGGTACGGCGCGTCGAAATGTTGTCTGTGCATGTTGTTCCTCCTAAGAACACTTACTATATCGCGATCTATCACGATATATCGCCATTGTAGACCGGCGACGCCGCGTATGTAACTCCACGTTCGGCTAGGGACGAGCGCATGCCGCCCAACCGTTCGGCTAGGTTGCCTGGCTATCCGCTATCCACCTTCTCTGTCCATATCCCTGACGCGCGGGCGCGCCCCACGATTGTGAGGGGGCCAGGCGCGTCCTCGCCCGCGCCGTCGGGGCGGCGGGCGTGTTCCTTGACATCCCCACCATCCATGCGACAATGATCCTGGTAGGAGGACGCGCGTCCTCCGCAGGCGGGGCGCCGGGGGGCGCGGCGCGGACGCACGGCGTTGCACGAGCCATGGTCGGCGGGCTGAGCGTTGTGCACGGGCGCGCGGCCCGTGCGGACCGCCCGTGCGGCGCGCGTCTATCGCCGAGGGCGCACGGATGGCCGCGTCTCACCATCGAGGGGCGCGCCCACCTGACGCACTCGGAAGAGGCATAACGCACAGCGGCGGCGTATACTCATGAGGATGATGCGATCAGTAAGTAGTGCAAGGAACGAACGATGATATGGTTTAGAGGCGTTGTTGGGGTTATCGCCATCCTACTCGGGTTGGTCTGGATCGGGCAGGGACTCGGCGCGCTGCGTGGCTCCATGATGTCGGGTCATTCCGGCTACGCTCTCCTCGGGGTGGTCGTGGCGCTGGTCGGCGTTTGGTTGCTCTGGGCCACAGTACGCCTACGCGCCCGCGCGCGGCTGTAAAGGGACCAATCCTCGTGGGCGTCAACGCGTCGTCGCGACGAAGGTGGTGACGCTGCGCGCCGGTAGTGTCGTGCTGAAGCCCTCGCCGGTCGCGACGATGACATGCCCTCGGGCCAGGTTTTGCGTGGCCGAAATGATGCGACTGTTCATGACCTGTTGCCGGCGCGCCCTCGCATGGTGGACATTGAGGGGCAGTGGAGGGGTTGGCCGGTCCGGCTGACCGCGGATACCGGACGACATGGGAGGGTGACCGATGGCGGGACTGGATATGCGAGAGCGTGTGGCGGAGGAGCGGGCGGAGGATCAAGCGCGGTACCTGCCGGAGTCGTGGCACGCCGTGCTGGGCGCGGAGACCGCGCGGCCATACTTCGAGGATCTGCGGCGCTTCCTGGTAGCCGAGCGGCGGGCGCACACCGTCTACCCGCCGCGAGGCGAGACCTTCAGCGCGCTCGCGCTGACCCCCTTCGAGGACGTGCGCGTCCTCATCCTGGGACAGGACCCCTACCATGGCTTGGGGCAGGCGCATGGCCTCGCCTTCTCGGTGCGGCCGGGCGTGCCCGTGCCGCCCTCGCTCGCCAACATCTATCGCGAGCTGCACGACGACCTGGGCTGCGCCGTCCCTGACAACGGCTACCTTGTGCCGTGGGCACGGCAGGGTGTGCTGTTGCTCAACGCCGTGCTGACGGTGCGCGCGGGTACGCCGACCTCGCACAAGGACCACGGGTGGGAGACCTTCACTGATGCCGTGATCCGCGCGCTCAGCGCGCGGGAGCGGCCCGTCGTGTTCGTGCTGTGGGGAGGCTATGCCGGGCGCAAGGCGGCGTTCGTCGACGCGACACGGCACACCATCCTGCGCGCGGCCCATCCCTCCCCGCTCTCGGCGCACAACGGCTTCTTCGACAGCCGTCCGTTCTCGCGCATCAACGCGCTGCTGCGCTCCTCGGGCAGCCCGGAGATCGACTGGTGTATCCACAGTATTCAAGGATGAGTAGTGAGTTTGGTGAGTGGTTAGCCGCGCGGCGGCGCGCCAAAGCGGTCGTTGTATTTCTTCAATACATCATCCAGGGCCTCACGCAGCAGGACGGAAGATGCGACGCTCACTTTTGTCCTGCGTTCGGGAAGGCAGCGGACATTCCACGTCATGGTCGCCTGTTTGCGTGTGGGGACTTATTGGATCCTCTCGCCGCCTCTGCTCGATCTTGTACGCGCCCAGGGCCAGATTCCGTCGCGCGCGGTAGACTAGAGGTGGGGGTAACAGACATATGACAACGATGACCAGGGAGAGCGACGCGCGCGCTCAGACCGTTAATCCTTTTCTCTACCGGCGCCGGCGGACGCGCGTGGTGATGGTCGGCGATGTGGCCGTTGGCGGGAACAACCCGATCCGCGTGCAGTCGATGACCACGACGCGCACGCAGGACGTGCAGGCGACCGCCGCGCAGGCCGAGCGCCTGGTCCGCGCGGGCTGCGAGATCGTACGCATCACCGCGCCGACCGTGCGCGACGCCAGGGCTATCGGTGAGGTACGCGCCATCCTGCGTGGCAAGGGCATCACGGTCCCGCTCGTGGCCGATATCCACTTCTCGCCCGAGGCGGCTCTGGCCGCCGCCGATTTCGTGGAGAAGGTGCGCATCAACCCCGGCAACTACGCCGACTCGCGTAAGTTCGCCGTGCGCGAGTACACCGACGCCGAGTATGTGGCCGAGCTCGCGCGCATCGAGGAGCGCGTCACCCCCCTGATCCTCAAACTCAAAGAGCGCGGTGTCGCCCTGCGCATCGGCACGAATCACGGCTCACTCTCCGACCGCATCACCAACCGCTACGGTGACACGCCGCGCGGCATGGTCGAGTCGGCGCTCGAGTTCGTGCGCATCGGCGAGAAGAATAATTTTCACGACATCATCTTGTCGATGAAGGCATCAAACCCCAAGGTCATGATCGAGGCCTACCGCCTGCTGGGCGCTGAGATGGCGCGCGAGGGCATGGACTACCCCTTCCACCTGGGTGTAACCGAGGCCGGCAACGGCGAGGACGCGCGCATCAAGTCGGCCGCCGGTATCGGCGCGCTGCTGCTCGACGGTATCGGCGACACCATCCGCGTCTCGCTGGCCGAGGAGCCTGAGGAGGAGATTCCCGTGGCGCGGGCACTGGCCGCGATGTTGCCCCCTGGCCTCGTTGAGCGCGGCGAGACGGCTGGCCTCGACGACCCGACGCTTGTGCCCTCGTGGGACCCGCTCTCGTATGCGCGCCGCCATGCGCGTACCATCACCATCGGCGGCACAGCCATCGGCGGCGCCGAACCGGCCGCCGTGCTCGTTCCGGCTCCTACGGGGAGCACAGCGGGTGGTACCGGCGGTCGCGCCTTACCGATGGCCGGCGGCGTGGGTGGGCTGCGCCGTGCCCCGCGCGCCGACGCCGTCCTCTTCGATGTCCGCGACGAGGGTGACCTGGAGCGTATCGCCGGTCTGGCCTGGAAGGGAGCCGGCAAGATGCGCACCGCGCTCGTCGCGCGCGGGGACGACCCGGCCTTGCTGGCGCGCGCGTTGGAGCACGCCGAGGCCGCCTACCTGCATGGAGTCGGCGAGCAAAAGGCTGCTCCCTTCGCTCCACTGGTTGAGGCGTCGCGGGCGCACGGCAAGCCACTCTTGATGGAGTCGCGGTTGGTCGACCGGCTTGTCGAGGCGATACGTACGGTCGTGGACGCTGGGTTGCACGATGTCGTCGCAGCCCTCTCGTCCGATCCCCACGACCTCTTCTCCACGCCGTTGATGACGCTGCACCGCTATCGTCTGCTCGTGGCGCGGCTCGACGCCGCCGGTCTGGATGCGCCCATCTACCTGCGCTATGTCGGAGACCACGATTCGGCCAAAACTCTTATTCACGCCTCCGCCGCGCTTGGCGCGCTGTTGTGCGACGGACTGGGCGATGTGGCGGGCGTGCAGGATGGCGAGGGTCAACCCTTGACCTCGCTGACCTTCAACCTGTTGCAGGCGACGGGGCGACGCATCACTAAGACCGACTACGTGGCCTGCCCCTCCTGCGGGCGTACGCTGTTCGACCTACAGAGCACCACCGACAAGATCAAGGAGCGCACGGCGCACCTCGTCGGCGTCAAGATCGCCGTGATGGGCTGCGTCGTCAACGGACCCGGCGAGATGGCCGACGCCGACTTCGGCTACGTCGGCGGCGCGCCCGGCAAGGTCAACCTCTACGTCGGCAAGGAGACCGTCGAGCGCAACGTGCCCGAGGCGGAGGCGGCCGACCGCCTCGTCGCCCTGATCAAGGCGCGCGGCCGTTGGGTCGAGGCCACGGACGACGCGGACGAGGACGACGAGAGAGACCTCTAATTGGGCCAAACCTAAAGGGAGACGCGAGATGGAAGCTATCACGATCCCAGTAATAGTGGACGAGAATCGGCGGGTAGTCCTTAAGTTGCCGGACTCGACCCCGATCGGGCTGGCGGACCTGGAGATCGTCGTCCACCCAAAGGCGGATACCGCCAATGGGGCTAAAGAGCCAAGAACACGAGGGCCGAACCCGGCGACTGAAGCGGCGCGCATCAAGCTCGCGGCGGCCGGGATCCTCAGCACCGATATCCATGCTCCCATCGGGATGGCCCCACCGAGCGATGAAGAGATCGAACGCCTCGGCCAACTCCCCGCAGGCGCGCGACTCTCCGAGGAGCTGATTGACGAGGATAGAGGGCCTCATTGAGCCTGCGCTTTCTCGACGCGTGCCGCCGCCGTACCCCGGACGCGACGCCGGTCTGGTTCATGCGCCAGGCTGGGCGCTGCCTGCCGGCCTACCGCGCCATGCGCGAAGGCCACGCTTTCCTCGACATGTGCAAGACGCCCGAGCTCGCCGCTGAGATTACGCTGATGCCGGTACACGCCTTCGACGTCGACGCCGCCGTCATCTTCGCCGACATCATGCTGCCGGTCGAGCCGATGGGCGTCGACCTGGAGATGCGCGAGGGGGTCGGCCCTGTCATCCACAATCCTATCCGCACCATGGCCGACGTCGCGCGGCTGCGCGTTATCGAGCCGGCCGAGGACGTGCCCTTTGTCCTCGACGCGATTCGCCTGGTACACGGCGAGTTGGCGGGCAAGCGGGCCGTGCTCGGCTTCGCGGGCGCGCCCTTCACCTTGGCTTGCTACCTGATTGAGGGTAAGCCATCGCGCGAGTACGGCCTCGCCAAGGGTCTGATGTACCGCGAACCGGAGGTGTGGCACGCCCTCATGTCCAGGCTCTCCGCGGTAACGGCCGCGTACCTGCGCGCGCAGATCGCCGCCGGGGCCGACGCGGTGCAGCTCTTCGACTCGTGGGTCGGCGCGCTGAACCCCGCCGACTACCGCCGGTACGTGCAGCCGCATGTGCGCGCGATCTTCGACGCGATCCGCGAAACCGGCGCCCCGGCCATCCACTTTGGCACAGGCACGTCCGGCTTACTAGAAGACATGGCGGCCGCCGGCGGCGACGTCATCTCGGTCGACGCGCGCGTCATGCTCGACGACGCCTGGGCGCGTATCGGCCACGACCGCGGCATCCAGGGCAACCTCGACCCCACACGGCTGCTCGCTGGCTGGGACGCTACCGAGGAGGGCGCGCGTGACGTGCTGCAACGAGCAGAGGGGCGTCCCGGACACGTCTTCAACCTCGGTCACGGCGTGCTGCCCCCAACGAACCCCGACCTGCTGGCGCGCCTGGTCGCGTTTGTCCATGAGACGACTGCGCGGGATGCCAGTAGTCCTATATAGCGGGTAGATTAATAGTGGATACGACGAAACGGCGCCCCGCCCGATCTGCAATGGAACAAGGAGACACTAATGAACAACACAGCGTCGGTCGGCGTGCTGCTGATGACCTATGGCTCACCGGAGACCCTGGACGACGTCCAGGGCTATATGACCAACGTGTATGGCGGACGTGAGCCCGATCCCGCATTGGTCACGGAGTTCAAGCGCCGCTACGACCTCATCGGCGGCTCGCCGTTGGTGCGCATCACCAAGGAGCAGGCCGCCGCTTTGCAAGATGAACTGCGCCGCCGCCATCCCGATGACCCGACTTTCCACGTCGAGGTCGGCATGCGCTTCTTCCCGCCCTTCGTCCCCGACGGCCTCAGGGCGCTGGCCGCCAAAGGCGTCGACCGCGCCGTCGGCGTCATCATGTCGCCGCAATACTCGCCCATCCTGATGAGCGGCTACCTCAAGGCGGTCGATGAGGGGCTCAAGAGCCTTGACGGCCCGCTGCCCATGACCGTGGCCGGTTCGTGGAACGAGCAGCCCCTGTTTTTGCAAGCTATCGCCGCGCGGGTGCGCGAGGCGTTGGATAACGCTCCGGCCGAGGCGCGCGATAAAACACAGGTGCTGCTCTCGGCGCACAGCATGCCGTTGCGCGTCGTTGAGAAAGAGCCCGACTACATCGACCAACTCAAAGACACCGCCGCGCGCGTGGCCGAGCTAGCCGGGCTCCCCGCCGACCGCTGGGGCTTCTGCTACCAGAGCGCGGGCCATACGCCGGAGGAGTGGCTCAAGCCCGACTTCGCCGACGTGATGCCCGAGTTGGCCGCCCAGGGCAAGCGCCATGTGCTCATCGCGCCGGTGCAGTTCCTGGCCGATCACCTGGAGATCCTCTACGATATCGAGGTCGGCGCGCGCGAGCAGGCCGAGGAGCATGGCATTGCGTTCATGCGCACCGCCTCGCTCAACACCAGCCCTCTCTTCATTGCGGCGCTGGCCGACGTGGTGGAGGAGCAACTGGCGCGGCAAGAGCGCGAGGCGTCCGTCCCCGCGCTGGCCTGATTTAGCGGTGAGCTAGGATTAGCACATCATCATCGCGCGAAAGGCGCTCCACGAGAGCTTGCTCAGGCGGCACGCCGCGTTGCCGGAGCGCGATTAAAAGATCGTCGAACTTCTCGGCCACGCCGACGACGGCCTGGTTGTAGATGGCAATCCACTGCTCATGATAGCGCGCCAGCAGGTCGTGGTAATGAGCTTCATAATAGGCTACGTCGCGCTTAAACCGCGCGAGGTCTGCAAGGTTATTTTGCCGCGACGGGATCTTCTGCATGCCACTTTACCCTTTTGACCAGACTGTTTTATAGCTAATGATGCCAGATTGTAGCCCCAGCTGTCTAGCTCCGCTCGACAACGCGACGGAGCTGTCAGCCGTCGGGTTATGTGGTAACCTGTACGTATACGTACACGTTTACATGGAGGGCCGTCATAGCTGATGCGCATTAGTGAAGCCGTCACGCGGCTGGGGGTTACACCACGGACCATTAAGTACTATGAGGAATTGGGTCTGCTGACCCCCGACCGCTCCGGTGGGAACTATCGCGACTACGACGCGGAGGATCTGGAGCGTGTCGAGCGCATCCGCAATATGCAGCAACTGGGCTACTCGCTCGCGGCCATCCGGGAGCTCATCAAATACCGCCGGCAAGCGGACGCGAACGGTTGTCGGCGCGTGCGCACGGCTGATTTGGAGGCGGCCACACGCGCGCTGGAAGCCCAACTGGCCGGCGTGCGTGAGCGCCTGGCGCGGGCGCGCGCCGAGGTGGAGCAAGGGGAGAAACTCGCGGCTGATCTCGCGGCCGATATCGCCCGCTGTCAGGACAGTTTGGCGCAACGCCTGACCGGCGCGGGCAGCGGCCGGAAGGCGCGTTAGCATGAAGAGACTTGCCCTGCTAACGCCCATCACGACAATGCTGGGAGCCGTCGCCGTGCCCGGCGTGACGGCCGCGCGCCGCCCCCGTCCGGCGGCGCGGTCCTTCGCCCTCGACGACCAGCATTTGTTCCGCAGTGTCAACAGTCTGGCCATCCCCATTATCACCGAGAACCTCTTTCAGACGATGCTCGGCATCGTCGACCTGATCATGGTGGGCCGGCTCGGCGCCGTCGCCATCGCTGGCGTGGGGACGGCGCTGCAGATTATGTTTATCATCCTGGGCGCGCTCTCCGCCATTACGATCGGGACTACGGTGCTGGTCGCCCGCTCTGCCGGTGCGGAGGACCCCGCGGGGGCCGCGCGCGTCGTCAAGCAGTCCCTGCTCCTGGGTGTGGCCTGCTCCGCCATCATCGCGGTGGTCGGGCACATCGTCGCCCACCCCGTCATCGCCCTGCTTGGCGCACCGGCCGCCGTGACGCGGGCTGGCGGCGATTATCTGGACATTGTCTGTGTGACGTCGGTCACACTTGTCGTCCAGTTCGTCTGCTCCAGCGCCCTACGCGGGGCCGGTGACACGCGTACGTCCATGGTTGTGACCGGCCTGGTCAACATTGTGAACATCGTGGTGGCCTATGCCCTCATCTTCGGCCACTTCGGGCTACCGGCCCTGGGCGTGGTGGGATCGGCCTGGGGCGCCAGCGCGGCGCGCGCCGTCGGCGCCTTGGTCCTGCTCGCGCTCCTGGCGAGCGGCTGGCGCCGCGTGAGCATCGCCGGCCGTGGCGGCTGGCGCCCTGACGCCGGCCTCATGCGCCGCGTCATGAGGATCGGTCTGCCCTCAATGATGGAGCAGACGTTCATGAACGGCGGCATGCTGTTCTACTCCATCATCGTCATCGGCATGGGCACGGCGGCGTACGCCGCCCAGCGCATCACGTTCAACGCGCTCAACATCTCGTTTATGCCGGGCCTGGGCTTCGGCCTAGCCGCCACCACGATGACCAGCCAGGCGCTTGGGGCTGGACGCGCCGACCTGGCGCGACGCTCGACCAACATTTCGTTCTATCTGGCGGCGCTCTGGATGTGTACGATGGGCGCCGCCCTGTTCTTGTTCGGCAACCCGATCATGCATCTCTTCAGCAACGACCCCACGATCGACCGCATCGGCACGGACGCGTTACGCGTGATCGCCCTCTCGCAGCCGTTCCAGGCCCTGGGGCAGGTCATGGCGGGCAGCTTGCGCGGTGCGGGGGATACGCGCTTCCCCATGGTCACGACCGGACTGGCGATTTGGCTGATCCGCCTGCCGTTCGGCTGGCTCTTCGGTGTGCCGCTCCATGGAGGCTTGCCGGGGGTGTACATCTCCAATGTCATGGACGCGGTCGTGCGCGCGGCGGCCTGCTATCTGCGTTTCCGCCAGGGCTTGTGGCACAAGATACGCGTTTGACACGCCCGTCTTGGTGCGCGGAAAAAGCATAGCGGGCGGACAAAGACGCCCCATTTATCTCTGTCCGCCCGCTATGCGTAAGTCTTTCGACTCACTTCTATATAGTACTCCCCAACAGGACGCTGGTTGTGACAAAAACGAGCCTCCAAAAGGCTATTTTTGTCATAAAAGGTGATTATCGTGACAATAGCGCCGCCCAGCAGTTATGCGTTCAGTCGTTGATCACGGTCTTGCTATTGCGCCGCCCGTCGTAGGAGAGGCGCACACGGCGTTCATCGATGACCGTTTCCAGGTGTACGGCGCGGTTCCAGAGTTGGTAGAGGTACTGTAGGGTCTTCTCGGCGTAGCGAATGTCGAGCTCGTCGCCGTCGAAGTGGTGGCGCAGATAGAGCTCGCGGTTCTGCCGGAAGTCGCCGTCGTCGACGGTGATGTAGGGCTGGCCGAAGTTGTCCATCGAGCGCACCAGCGTGTCGCGCACGACGCGCCAATCGGTCTCGGCCACCTGCCACTCGTCGTCGACGAGGCGGTAGGTGTACAGGTCCATGTCGCGCACGAGGTCCTCGGTCAGGTAATGGCGCAGAAAGCTTTGGTCGTTCTCGCCCTCGCGGATCTCGAACATCCGTGCACGTCCCTGCCCCGGCACCCGCCCCAGCCGTTCGCGCTCCTCGGCCGTCGGGTGGTCCCAGCGGCGCTCGATGTCCTGCCACATACGGAAGCCGAGGTAGTAGGGGTTGAGGCGCATGCGGCCGCCGGGCGAGACGACGCCGGCGTGCATGGCGCCGAACTGCGCCAACTCGCTGGCCGAGAGGTCCAGCGCTTCGTTCATGAGCTTATAGTGCCAGTAGCTGGCCCAGCCCTCGTTCATGATCTTGGTCTGCATCTGCGGCAGGAAATAGAGCTGCTCCTGCCGCACGATGGCGATGATGTCACGCTGCCAGTCCTCCAGGTCGGCGGCGTAGTCGGCCATGAACTGTAGCACGTCGCGCTGCGGCGAGGGCGGGATACGCTTATCCTTGCCTGTATCCTCTTCATCGATGGGCGGCTTGTAGTCGAGGGACCACAGGTCGTCGTAGGGGCCGACGCGCCGCTCCGGCTCTTTGCCATCCTTGACGAACGACTTGGACGCCGCGATCGGCAGCGAGAAGTGGTCTTTGACGGCGAGCACGGCGTCGAGGAAGCGCTCCACGGCCAGCGTGCCGTGCTCGAACTCGTAGCGCGCGATGCGCTCGGCGTTGAGCGCGGACGACTCGATCATCTGGCGCGAGGTGTGGTCGAAGTACATATTGTGCTTGAAGAAGTCGGTGTGGCCCAGCACATGAGCCATCACCATCTTGTTCTCCAGCATGTTATTCGTTTCCAGCAAGAAGGCCAGGCTGGGGTTGCTGTTGATGACCAACTCGTAGATCTTGGAGAGGCCGTAGTCGTACATGGTCTTCATGTGCCAGTAGGCCTTGCCGTGCGTCCAGTGGCTGAAGCGCCCTGGGATGCCGTACGCGCCGAGTTCGTACATGATGTTGGCGGGCACGACCTCGAAGTGCGTCGGGAAAGGGTCGAGCCCCAGGCTCACGGCCGTGTCCCAGATCTCCTGCATGGCCTGATCGGCATCGCGCATGGTTGTGGTCATGTGACCACCTCTTTCACAAAGAACTTTTTCAAGGCCGGATAGACATCTTCTTTGCTCTTGATCGTGATGCCCACGAACTCGGGCGCGGTGATCTCGGCGAAGGCCGACATGAGCGTGCTGGTGGCCCAGCGGCTGTAGGCTTCCTCCTTGATCTCACCGTAGCCAAACAGGTTGGCGTGCGCCAGGATGCGGTTGACGATCTCTATGCAGGCGTGGTTGTCCTCGTCGCCCCAGTTGTCGCCGTCGCTGAAGTGGAACGGGTAGATGTTCCACAACGAGGGGTCGAAGCGGCTCTCGATCGTCTCCAGGCAGAGCTTATAGGCCGATGAAACGCGCGTGCCGCCGCCCTCGCCCAGGCTGAAGAAGGTCTCCTCGTCGACCTCTTTGGCCTCGGTGTGGTGGGTGATGAAGACGATCTCGACGTTGCTGTATTTGGTGCGCAGGAAGCGCACCATCCAAAAGTAGAACGAGCGCGAGATGTACTTCTCGAAGTCGCCCATCGAGCCCGACACGTCGCGCATGGCGATGACCACGGCGTTGCGTTGCAGTTCGGTGGTTTCGTTCCAGGAGCGGTAGCGCATGTCGTCTTTTTTGATCGAGCCGCTCCCGATGCGGCCGCCGTTGCCCTGCATGGCTGAGCGCTTGATGGCCTGCATGACGGTGCGCTTCTTGTCGAGGTTGGGGATGATGCCGCTCTTGCGCACGTCGTTGAAGATGATTTTCTCGGACGGGATCTCGCGCTTGCCCTTGTCCTTCAGGTTGGGCAGGCCGAGGTCGGCGAAGACCAACTCGGCGAGTTCGTCGACGGTGAACTCAGCCTCGTAGTAGTCGACGCCTGGCTCGTTGCCGGCCTGGCGGCCCCGGCCGGGCTGCTGTCCCGGCAGTGTGCCGATGACGTCGCCCTGCTGCGAGTCACCTTGGCCCTGGCCGACGCCTTCGCGCTTGAAGGGGTCGAAGCGGAACTGATACTCTTCGAGCGAACGGATGGGCACTTTGACGATCTTCTGTCCATCGGAGGTAATGATCGACTCGTTGCCGATGATGTCGCCGAGGTTACCTTTAATGACCTCGCGCACCTTCTCCTGGTGGCGAGCCTGGTCC
>JAABUZ0100005815.1_pt1 | contig 15853 bp, 21 predicted proteins | sample 5562091 | NCBI WGS metagenome assembly JAABUZ01 (sample SAMN12813069, study PRJNA571459) | rock metagenome | isolation source: Antarctica rocks | place: Antarctica: Victoria Land, Linnaeus Terrace sud | collected 2015-12-21 | reverse complement strand
GCGATCCAGCTTCCCTCCGTGCGTAACTTTTTAAACCTGGTACGATCTTTGGCATACTCAAAGACCCAGTCAATGGCTGTCATGTCCTCATAAGCCACCCTTTCACTGAACACATTCCCACCTAACCATGAGCCTTTGCCATTGTCTTCACTGGCAAGTTCACCGATGGCCAATGGCTCGAGAAGGTCGGCCGCATTCTCATTGATCCCTTGCCCTACATTCACCGATGCGTGCTCTTGACCTCCTACCAACAAACCGGTTTCATTTTCGCCATCGTACGCCATGCATTGTGGATATCGTGAACCCCAGAACTTGTCGCCTGACAATCGACCCCGGAAAACACAACATCGATTCTTTCAGACCAGTGCGCAGAAAAAACCTCGAGTAAAACAAATGAAGCTGAGAAATATCTTATGAGTCTCCTGCATGACCCCAATTTTACCCTGTATAAGCTGAGGTCGAGCTATTTACGAAATGTGAATGATGGCGGCATCGGGGAGAGAACGATCTCGATTGATCATGGCTTCGTCAATAATGCAAACGCATTCAAAGCTGCGGGATTGCGCCCTCTTGAGCTGAAACGCTCGTACTCGCCTCCCATAGCAGCGGGAAGGTCACTTGCGTCTGGTTTACGAGCCAGACCTCCTCCTAATAGTGAAAGTCAGGAGTCTGTGGATATGAATTCAAGGTCAAGAAGAAGAGACTCTTTGCCGCAGTTGATCCGTGAGCTTGAACAAGAAGATGACTCTACAGACCTTAGTGGTCAGGATAGTGGCTCTGAAGAAGAACTCTCGAGCGCCACTCAGCATATTCATTTTTCCAAGATTCCTATTCAGTCATCTCCCCGCGCACAGATCACAACTCTGGGTACGAATGGTGGTGTTCCAAAGGAGTTGATTGGCCGTTCAGATCCGTACAAACGGAACGTAAAAGGAGCCGAATCAGTCGTCGATTCAGAATTCGAAAGTGGCAGTATTTTCTCAGACACACCACTCGTCTTACCACAACCAGGCTTCAACAACTCGGCGACACCGCTCTCTTTTACGAAGGGACGTTACTTTGATGGCAGCGATGAGAGTCAAATTTCTAGTGATTTTTTCGCTGACATCGGCTCTCTCAATCTGGCAGCAAGCCTCGGACCTATTAATTCAAATACGCGTAAGCGTGCACAGAGTATTCCAAAATCATTACCGCCGCCGCAACCCATCACACGAATACCATTCGAATCAGCACTCACATCCCAGATTCGTACTAAAGATGCTACCTTGGAGGACCCTCTTGCTTCCTATGCTGCTTTTACAGGCAAAGGAGAATTGGAACCGCTCTCGGCAAGAATTTACAGGCCTTCGGGTCTCGAACCTAAGAAGCCATTTGCAATTATAGTCAAAAGAGATATTACTGTTGCCGATGCGATAGGCTATGCACTTTATTACTACAAGACCAAGGGAATAAGACCACCTTTGACTAATGAAGAAAAAAATCCCGATCGGTGGACACTCAAAATTGTTGAGGACGATGGAGAACCTGACCTGGACTTCCCAGCCCTAGAAAGATCCCGGACTCTGCAAAAGTACGGATTTGACGAATTTGCCTTGGTGGAAGCAGCAGCGGCTAGTGTAGAAATGGAGCAATCATCTGCTTTAAACAACACTATGTCTAAAACAAGCACCGACGTGATTGAAGCAATTGGTGCGTCATCATTGAAATTAGATTCCATCGGAGCGGATGTGAATATGTCGACTTCCAAACCTTCAATGCGCCTAGGTCCTGAGAGCGGAATAAGCTGTCTTATCAAAGTGAAAATGTCGATTGGTGGCGAACACCCTCGCGGCATCACCGTAAGCTGTACCACAGAGACGTATATTGGCGAAATTTTGGAAAGAATTTGCAAAAAGAGCAACCTCGACAAGAGCCAGTATTCCCTTCGGGATACTTATACATCCGTTCTTATCCCTCCTGATCGGACGGTGGGGACTTTGCAGAATCACTTGCAATTGGAGCTTGTAAAACGACGGTTGTACGCTGACGAGGTAGCCACGACACTTTCCAATTCTTCTACTCTTTACTCACCGCTGGTTTTCGGAACCCCAAAGACGCGTAGAAGAAGTGTGCTGCAAGCTGCACAAAGTGGCTCTGACATTCTTACCAGCGCAACCTACCAGCGCTATTTTGTTTGGAGGAGAATACCCATGAGCTTCATGAGCCGACATGAGCGGATATTGTCCATTGATGGAGAATACGTCCACATCATGCCTTCTGAACAGAAAGGAATATTTGAAACCCCAAAAACTGTGAGTTTGATTTGACGTTAAGTTCTCATGATAGTCAAGCGCACATCTAAGTCAAATAGTATTGTGTAAGCAGTCTCGTCGAGTACCGGCAAACTTCAAATTTCTTGTCTCACGCATTCGTGAGACCAAGCAGTATGACTTAGAGGCTGTGAATTCTGAGCAAGCGGCGGAGATCGTGGCAAACATCAAACGGATGGTTAATGCATATAAACTGAATCACGGCAGCTGATGACGTTTTACGGAGATTGGGTAGGTGAGTTTTTGCATGTACTTAAGTCGTTTACCCCATATTTATATGACGATATACGAGTACTGTAACTAGATGGATGTCGAAGACGAACAGAATCCATATGAATTAAATAGTAACCCTGACGGCGTAAAAAGTATCAGTATTAAAGGATGGACTGTCAGCTGTTTAAAGAAGCCAATCTTCAATACAGAAGAGATTGACTCTGCTTCACACCAGCTTGATATTCCTCTTCCTGAGATGATATTTGGTCATAATCAGGTGTCAATATCCCATGAGAGTGACTGGACAATCACATTCTCCACACTAGATGCTCTAGATTTAGTCGATAAGCACGATCGTGGCAACTTGCTGAAGGTGGCTTATTCTGAAAGTTGGCAAAAGCAACGGTACGTCGACTGTTTGAATGTTTAATAAAGGGAGGAGTACCAAAAGGACATCAAAGAAGTCATAAGACCCTATGATTGGACTTATTCTACATCCTACCGTGGCACTGAATCTTCAACACGGCTAAAGCCATCAAGGAATGATCAAATTCGCATACCGTTCGACAAACTACGACAACCTGATCCGATACTATTCTTTGATGAGACTACACTTTTTGAAGATGAATTGGGCGACAACGGCATTGTGACTTTCAGCGTCAAAACGCGTGTAATGCCTTCACGCATGCTTCTGCTTTGCCGACTTTTCCTTCGTCTCGATAATGTCATATTCCGCATTCGAGACACTAGAGTCTACGTCGACTTTCTATTGGGCATTCTCATTCGTGAATATACTGAAAAAGAGGCACCATATGTGGAAGTAGTTTCGGTAATATCTATTTTCCCTAACAATACTTACATATTAGAAGCTCCCGACAAGTCAAAAAGATTCGGGTCAGTATTTGAGGGATCCGAACTGGGTAGCCGAGTATTTACCGAAGGCTGAGGTGAAAGTTGACACGATGTCGGTTGCGTAACTCAGGATGACTGGAAGTACAGTTCCATATACAGCGTTTGTGGAGTTTATTATGATGCGCGCAACCCCCATCTGCGCGACTGTCCGAGTAGTGGAAGGTCGAATTTAGCGGAACGCGTTATCTAAGAGCAATTCTCTCATGCCCAGCAACGGATAAGGGTCACAGCAACGGACAATGTCTGCCAGAACAGGCTGTTTTGTATAGTATAGTATGAACCTCGGAAAAACGGCAGGAAGCTTTTTGAGACAGACTATCGACTATCGGAATGGCAGATATAGGCCGTTATTAGGCGCTTAGTAAGTTAGTATCAAGCCAGTTGGCCTTTTGAGAAGCTTTCATCCCACAGTAAAGATATCATGGGCATTGCATCCGTTGATGGCCATACTAGCCCAATCATTTTGGGCAAGAAATTACCATTCTGGGAAAGGATCCCCGCGAATTTTGTTCCTGACAGGTCTCCCGTTGTTGAGTAGCGTCATACACAAAGGCGAAGCCGCTGAAGCGCACAGTGACCGCATCCATGGCATTAGGATTGAGGGCCACTGCGATTAGAAATCGCAGGCTGTCAATCGTAAGGCCACCCTTGTACAGGCTTCTATCGCCAGGCATTTGTATCAATTCAGCTTCAACAATATTGATCAGATCAAAGTACTCGACCAAACCATCAAATTCCCCAATTGACGACAAACACGATCACAATTCTTCCGAGGATGGGTTTGTGTTGTCCGAGAAGGCCAAAAATGCCTCTCAGGTCAACCTGACGGCTAAGTTGGAAGACCGAGACAGCAAATCAAAGGACAGCAATAACAGCGTGTGGAGGCTGTTCGCGCTTGCGAAAGCGGAAAAAGGAGCTCTGACTAGCGCTTTTGCTCTTCTTTGTGTATCTTCAGCTGTGTCATTATCAATTCCATTCAGCATTGGCCGAATTTTAGACGTTGCTACGGCTGATTCATCAATGGATCAAGTCATGTTTGGCCTAAGACTATCTGACTTCTATGTCGCCCTGGGTGCGGTGTTCCTGGCTGGTTCCGCTGCGAACTTTGGAAGGATTCTTATACTACGAATTGCAGGGGAACGTATTGTCGCAAGATTAAGGACACGACTATATTCGAAAACGTTTCGCCAGGACGCAGAATTCTTCGACGCTAACTCGAGGTACTATACTTGTGTTGAAATACTTAATGTAGCGGCGATCTCATTTCTCGACTCTCTTATGATACCACGATGTGATTAGAATTGTCATCATTGCTTATTTTCTAGAGTGGGCAAAACATTGACCCAGAATTTTAGCGACGGGCTTCGCTCTGTAGTTACCGCTACTGCAGGACTGTCGATGATGGCTTACGTAACTGTCAAACTGACTGGTATCATGATGCTTATAGTCCCAACACTTGGCATTGGTGCCTTTTTCTATGGGAGGTTTATCCGATCTCTCAGCTTGAGCATTCAGAAAGCTTTGGGAAGTTTGACAAGAGTATCTGAAGAGCGCTTATCGAGTATAAGGACACTCCAAGCATTCTCTGGAGAAATTCTCGAAACCCGAAGATATACTGAACGTGTTAAAGAAATATTTCGCTTAGGAAAGACGGAAGCTTTGGCTAATGCAACCTTCTTCAGTCTAGTAGGTTCCAGAAATGCTCATTATTTAACAGTATAGACTGGCCTTACTGGAAATTTCACTGTGCTGACTGTGCTTGCGATTGGCGGACGGATGGTTTCTGCAGGTACGATTAGCATTGGACAGCTCTCCTCTTTCCTGATGTATACAGCCTATACAGGCTCGTCTATGTTTGGTCTATCTTCTTTCTACAGTGAGTTGATGAAAGGTCTAGGTGCTGCCACTAGGCTATTTGAGCTCCTTGATCGGAAGCCCACAATTAGCACTACAAGTATTGCGTTAAGCAAGAATGATTTCTAAGATTTAGTTGGGTTTCCAGTCAGGATAATACCCGGGACGATTCGCTTCGAAGATGGTAAAGTGTCGAATTACCCTATCTTACAAAAGTTCACTTTTCCTATCCCACTCGACCAAAGGTGCCAATTTTGAATGGGCTTACATTCGCTATTACCCCAGGCCAGAATGTAGGAATTGTATCGGCAAGTGGTGGAGGAAAGTCCACGATAAGCTCCTTGCTATTACGTTTTTACAATCTTGGGTCGGGAAAAATTACCATCGATAATAAAGACATTCAATCAATGAACATTACCCAACTAAGGAGACAAATAGGAGTTGTTTCACAAGAGCCAGGTAAATTATCTCCTCGAGCTCAGCAATAACAGTATAGTGCTCTTCTCAGGGACCATTGGCGAAAACATCCTCTACGGGAAGCCAAACGCTTCTAGGTCGGAGGTGCTCTTGGCTGCTAGAAGAGCTAACTGTGATTTCATATCCGATTTCCCAGACGGTATGGAGACACATGTGGGCCCAAAAGGCGCTCAACTAAGCGGGGGTCAGAAGCAAAGAATAGCAATTGCTCGCGCACTAATACGAAACCCCAAAATATTAATTCTTGACGAGGTAAAGTCGCAAATGTACGAGCTCATCATAGGCTACGTCAGCTTTGGATTCCGAGAGTGAAATACTTGTCAATGATACGATATCGGAACTCATGAAAGGTGAAAGTACGACAATATCCATTGCTCATCGTTTGAGCACAATCAAACAATGTGATTACATCTATGTCCTCGATAACGGGAGCTTGGTTGAAGACGGTTCCTTTGCCGAGCTATCAGCAAAGGGAAGAAGCGGTAGATTCAACCAGTTGATGGAATGGCAGGTCAATGGAATAGATGCTCCTCGCGTCTCTCACAGCAGCCAAATAGGGAGTTGACGGGACGTACCGAAACAAGCGCATGAAACTGCCCATCACTAGTCATGATTGCAAACGTTTTGCCTAGCATAATTGAGTCTCGCTCGGCCACTGAAATTTCAACATAGCTGAGACGTAAGTGCGGTCCAGAGATCTTTGTGTTGCTGGTGGATGCAATTCTTAGATTTGCGCTCTAGCATTGGAACCCTGTGCTATATTATATTTGATGGAAATCAAGGAGATCATTGTGCCTACCAAGACTCGTGCATCTAATTGGAGTCTTGTTCAGGATGTTTCTTGTTAACACAAACCCCTCTCGTAAGGTTCATGTAATTTAAACGGGTCAAGATGATCTATCAATATCTCGTGACAAGACGTCGATCAAGAAAATCCGAAACTCCGGCCCGCATCCATTCGTTGAAAATCAACCAGTTATTATGGAAAGCCTTGGGAACACGTTCGGGCTAAATTCGTCAAAGGAGCAGAAAAAGGAATCGATCATTTCCCAGGTAAAGAAGGAGATGGCACTGGCCAACGCGACACAATTACTCGAGAAGATAAATTCAAATTGTTACGACAAATGTGTCCCCAAGCCTGGCTCGCGGCTAGACTCAAACGAGGAGAAATGTCTAGGCAATTGTGCGGACAAGTACATGAATTCCTACAATATAGTCTCTCGAAGCTTGATCGGGCGGTTGCAGAAAGAATCGAATCAGTCTACGGTACAGGGCAGTGATGCTGGATTTGTGTAAATATTCTAAACCATGTTCCGTGGAGGCATGTTTTTCAAATTTAAGAGACTAAGGTTTCATGACTGGTATTTGGTCTTGGGCTTAGAGACCGTTGCCGGTCGGCCCATTGCCTGATGACCAAAGTGCATTCAACCTTTTTGCACAAATCACTTCTCGTGTCCGGAGTTAGTTTGTCCGTGAAGTTTAGGCCACTGGCCCGCTCGACTGCTTCCAGGGGGACCACAAATTCAGTAAGTGGAGTAAAATTCTCAACTTCTGCATTTGGAATCACGAATGCGGCCACGGCGGCTTCTTCGTTCCCACCTCTTTGTTCACCAACCACTATTTTATAGAAGTGTGTTGGAACCGCAATGTTTGGAGGTGATCCAATGACTTCATAAGACACCCTCCATTTGCCATCGGGGTAGCGCTTGGGTAGATAGAGTGGCCCAGTCACAACACGCACATCATCGAATTGTAGTGTCAATCGACGGCAAAAATCTTCCAAGTGAGCCCAGTAGTCTCTGTTGAATCCTGTTCATGTGTATCAGTATGGCATGCAGGAATGGCCCACCTTCTCCGACCTGTGGAGCAATATTGCTCAAAGAAAACGTTTCATCCATGGCTTCCTGGGAAAACTTGGCATCGGCTGCTGGTACCTTTAGTCAATTCAGGTCAATATAGTTGCATACCTGATGCCCACGGTCGTATCCACTTCGAAAATAGTCCTGTAACTTTGCTTGGAACTTTGATGGTATCATGCTATCTTCTGCAAAGACGCTGTGCTTACGATCGCCATTTCGTTGTGCTAGGGATTGTGCTGTGATATGCTCTGAAACCCACAATGGATTCCGCGTGCGACGATCGTACGCTGAGACATATGCCTTTCTATAATGCAGATCGTTGATGGGCCCTGGGTTTCCGTATTTGGTTAGATAATCGCCCGGGTGGACCAGATCATATTGCTCTCCTATGGTAAGTCCGGGTGTCCTCTTGTGGGTTTGTTCTTTTGGGCGTGAGTAGACTGAGCAAGCAATAGCCCCAGACACACACCCTACAGCTAGCAAACCCAGAGTCTCTAGAGTCCTTGACATCGAATAGCCATTTTACCATATCATTGTAGGAAGTGTCATGGTGCTTTATTTTGGGAAACAGCTTGCAAGCAACATACCCACGCGTAACAGCTGCTGAAACAGAGCTCGAATGAGCGGAGGCATTGACTACTCCAGGTTCGACCACATTGAGCTGTCAGACGACAGTGACATCGAGGTCCATCCCAATGTGGACAAGAAGTCGTTCATCAGATGGAAACAGAGGGACATTCATGAGAAGAGGAGGGACCGCAAAGAGACCATCAAGGCTTTGCAAACCAACATACAAGTGAGTGGCATGATCGTGTCAGCATTACAGCAAATAATCCCTACTGTCACGAATGGTGGGAAATCCAGCGATGCAGCCCGAGCGGCAATGATAGCCTTCCAATCCCCAAACAATCCAGACAGCTCGTCCATTGCAGATTTCATGAAGGAACTAGTCTCAGACTTGGAAAAATCAGAGCAAAACACACAACTACCTCCACCTTTGTCTTTAATTAATGACCATATATCCCGTCTTCACGAGCAGCAACGGGAGTGGGAAGCAAATCTCCAGACACTACAAAAGGAAGAGTCCTCGCGAATAACGTCCGACGACCTGCGCATCGGATTTGACAGTGGTCAGAGTCGGCCCAAAAGGTCTGCTCCGAAGGAAGTTGATTCACAAGTTATTCTGCCAGGCGAAACTGCGCCAAAGTCTAAAATACAAACCAAGGAATTACATACAATCTTACCGGAAAAAGACGCTCTGGCATCTGGAGCTGAAGCTGATGTTGATGAGCACAGCGAAGCAGACGATGAGGAACATATTGAGCCATCTGTTATTGGTAAGAAATTTGGAAATTTAACACCAGGAGATTATTCTCAAAGCCTAAATTTTATATCTGCAAATCCCCAGGTGGTATCAGAAAAGGAAACAGACGGTCTCCTAATCGCGGCATTCCATGCGCAGCTTCGACACGACGACAGTGCAGCACAGAGATTTGTACATCAAGCCCTTTTATTACAATACTGCCAAAAGCTCGGTCCGGATGGTGTGGCTCTGTTTTTCAAGCGAATAAACACGCCAAGTCACCAAGCGCGTCGAGTCTTTTTGGATGATGTGAAACAAACCTACACCAAGATACGGTCTCGGTCACAGGAATTGGCAAAACAGCAAGAGGCTGCTCCGCCTGCCGGCACGGAGCAGATTCAGCTACATGCGGTGGATCCAGACAGTCAGATACAAATCTCGGTTCCCGATCCGCCATCAGATAAAGAAGCAGTGTCTGACGCCCGTAAGATCTTTGAGTCATTCCCACCTGGCCTTCAAAGAGCGTTGCGAAGTGGGGAGCTCGATGAAGTCAATCGCGTGTTGGGCAAGATGAGCGTGGACGAGGCAGAGGAGATTGTGGGGCAGTTTGGCAGTAGTGGCATTCTTAGCATTGAGAGTACCATATTTGATGCAACATCAGGGGAGATTCAAAGATGACTTTAATTAATTGGGACCATTCCTTTACGGTACATCGCTAGGAAAGGCGCCTGTTTGTGTCCTCACTTCCCCAACATTAATTGCACAAACTCGTTGTAGGCTATTTGTCCATCACCATCAGCGTCGGCTTCTCTGATCATCTCGTCGACTTCATCATCCGTCAGCTTCTCGCCAATGCTCGTCATGACGTGCCTCAGTTCAGCTGCCGAGATGTAACCGTTGCCATCCTTGTCAAACACTTTGAATGCCTCTTTGATTTCCTCCTCGGAATCGGTGTCTTTCATCTTGCGCGCCATCATGGTCAAGAACTCGGGGAAATCTATCGTCCCGTTGTTATCCGCGTCCACTTCATTAATCATGTCTTGCAACTCCGACTCGGACGGGTTCTGTCCCAGACTCCTCATCACGGTGCCAAGCTCTTTCGTCGTGATCTGGCCATCGCCGTCCTTGTCGAAGAGGGAGAACGCCTCCTTGAATCTGCCAAATTAGCACCCGTAGCAACAGCCCACTTGCTCCGAGATCTGTTCTTCGCTGAGCTGTTCCATGAGCGTTTGGCCAGGAATCTGCGGTGGCGCCGATGTGTAGGGGCGAATGGATTGATTTGATTGGTCGGAGAGAGGGGGAAGTTCGCGCCTTTTTTTAGACATATATGGTGGAGCATGTACGACGTCTTTGCAACGTCAATATGAGGAGCATGCGGACGTCATTTCCGAGCGCGAGAAGGCCTTGAGGGGTATGGCGTATAGAGACAGGACAGGCCTCTTTCTGTCTTACAGACAGTCCTCGGTTCGGCAGGCCTCTGTTCAATTCAAGGGCTTGAAGGAAGACGAGGAGACTTCGGGTCTTATTGGCCACGATGCAGTCATAGAGATGGACAGACTGCCTCCAAGGTGGCACGATACTGCTGAGACGGTCAACAGCATACTCGCCAAGATTGAATCGGAGGGCCAGAAACTCGCCAGCTTACACCAAAAACATGTCCTCCCCGGATTCAATGATCGGAGGAGAGAAGAAGACGAAATCGAGCAATTGACGTCGCAAATCACACGCCAATTTCACGAATGCCAGCGTCTAATTGGGGAGATAGAAAAGCAGTCGGCAACTCTGGATTCCCAGGCTGATATGACTATGAACAAGAACATACAGATATCCCTTGCCATCAAAGTTCAGCAGAAGAGCCGGGACTTTAGAAAGAAGCAGTCAGCCTATCTAAAACGTATGTTATTTGATTACCCCAAAGCTAAAGCAGAACTTCGCGGCTCCTCGAGTCCATACGAGCGACCAACTACTCCTTCCCTCCAGGATGATGACTGGGACGTGTCGTACTCCCAGTCTGCATTGCAGGTGACCGCAACCTCAAATGACGCTACGATAAGACGCCGCGAGCAAGAGATCACGGATATCGCACGTGGTATTATTGAAGTTGCAGACATTTTTAAGGAGTTGCAGACGCTAGTAATTGACCAGGGAACCATGCTTGATAGAATTGACTACAACATAGAGCGAATGAGTACGCATGTCAAATCTGCGGCCGAAGAGTTGACACAGGTGATGAAGATGTCTGCTTTGACTAATCGTAGGCTAGCGGTTACCAAAAGAACACGCAAAAGAGAAAAGTCATACTCCTGCTATTACTTATTGTTGTGGGACTCTTCATTGTTTTGCTAGTTAAACCTCGTCGCCGACAAGAGGACAAACCGACACAGCCACAAAGATGAAATTATGGATTCTTGCCACTATATTCTTCTTCGAACCTGCGAAGTGCACTTTCAACATCTTGATTTTCCCGGATTGATTTCGAGATATCTGCTATGACGTCCTTGACAAAACGAGGCGCCGGCTGCCTACCATCCTCGGAGAACATTTTCTTTGCCGCATTATTATTCGCCAAGTTGGATGGTAAAATCAAGCTGTATGGACTTTTCATCTTCTCGTGACTTTCAGCTGACAAGTTTTGAGGGCCTTCACAACGCCCCAAAGCTTTGTTGAAGTGCTGCAAGTCTAAAGATGATGCACCGTTCTTCCAAGGGCGAAGTGCTCGTTCAAGAACTTCGCCTTGACGTTTCGCGATATATATTCGTCGATTGCCTAGTATTGGCAATACTTTCTGATCAATACCACCGGTCATTGGTATACAATGACAAATCTTACGGATGTCCTTTGGACGAAAGCGATATTTGCATTGATCAAAGAGCTGCGAGAAGGATTCAAGGCCAAACGAATTACCAAACTGCGCAGAGGCAATGCAACATAAAGCTAGTGTTTGTCGATAGAGGGGCGTTTTGCTCTGCTGAAGAAAGCGGACTTGATTGGTCACACGGAGGAAGAGCTTCATCAACACATCAGGCGGGCTGCCTATGCATTTTCGAATGTGTCGAAACCCAAAATAAATAAATGCAAATTGTGATTGACCGTAAATACGTGCATCGTTATCTGCCAACCGAAATGCGATCTTTTGAAGACCCGTCAAGTCATCGAGTGTATCAGTCATCTGTGCGAGGAACCAAAACGTTACATGATTGGCATTTGAAAGCGACAGCATAAGCAGCTTGCGCGCGCGAACGACACGTCGGGAATATGCCTCCTGCGAGTTCAAAGACCGAAGCTCCTTTGCATAGGTCAGCTGCACCTGTCTCAAGAGCGTATTGAGTGTATGAGAAGGGAGTTCCCAAGCACGCTCGTGAAGACTTTCCACTCCTTCAATGGCAGCTTCGATGTCCCCATGCCTGGCATGAAAAGCAATCATTTGCCGATGCACAGAAAAAGGAACGCGGTCTGTTGGAAAGTGTCTGAGAAACATAGAATAGCCTAGAGAAATTAGCCATGGACTCAGCACCGCCACGTACACTCTTCTCCTACCTCCCTAGATATCTGTGACTTTGACGCTGGCTTCGTTGACTGACACAGGATCAGAATGAGAGCCTTGGAAGCATGGTCTAGGGGGACTTTCCCAGGACCGTGGAGGTATAGAGAGAAGAGCTCTTTCACATCATTCGTCCTTTGTGCTTGGGACAACCGCCACAATGCCCGACGTACCAGTCCATGGTCACTGTAGTATGCATTGTTTTGCTGGAACCATACGTGAAGGTGACGTTCGTCCATCTGATTGAGCTCTGCATGACAAGAGGCTAGCCCTACGCCCTGTATGGGACCCACGTATCTTCTGCCTCCTCTTTCTACGTGCCTCCTCTTCACTGGCTTGCGTCGTAAGGAGTACAATTTCGGCGCGTCTCCTCTGCCTTTCCCATGTTCAATCCGTTCCAGCATCGCATCCTCAAGGCTGTAGGGCGCGACATGGAAGGTATGCTCCGGGCCAACCTTGACAAGCAGCGAGCTACAGTAGTGCCTACTCTGCACACAGCACCACGACGGCCTCCAAAGTCGAATTTTGGCTTTGGTCGATCTGATCATGTTGGTTCGCGGCCATTTACGTTGGATGGATCCTGGAATGACAGCCAAACGCATCGTGGTGAGCGGGGGCAATGGCTTCCTTGGCCAGGCAGTGTGCAGAGCAGCAGTGGCGAGAGGGTGGCGAGTCACTTCACTGAGTCGCTCGGGCCAGCCGGCGTGGGACAAGGGCATGCGACCTTTGTGGGCAGAGCGAGTGCATTGGCACCAGGCAGATGTCTTTGCGCAGAATACGTACAGAGAGGTTATGGAGGGCTGCGACTCGGTCGTCCATACAATAGGAATCCTACTAGAGTTCAATTACAAGCAGATACTCTCCGGCAGCATCACCGGGAAAGATTTGATGTCGAGAGGATTCATAGACGTCTTTGCTCCCAACCCATTGACGAGTGAAACACGTCCAAACTATACAAAGTTCAATGTGGACTCTGGTAGGTTACATTTTTCCTAGTCTGATCATGGTAGCAGTCGCAGTCGCACGCGCAGCAGCCCAGAGCCATAGTGCCAAGAGCTTTGTCTATATTTCGGCAGCAGACACTTTTCCAGGGATACCCAGCGGTTATTTGCAAAGCAAGAGACAAGCTGAAGTGCAATTGCAGCAATTCGATACACTTCGGACCATATTTTTGAGACCAGGTGGGACTTGACTCGTCTTCACTAACTCCAGGTTTCATGTATTCGCCCGAGAGAGCTTCCAGCATGCCCATCGCACAGGTAATGACAACTCTGGCAGGTCTCAACAGCTTCAGTGGGAACAGGTTGAGCGGACTGTTGAGAGCTGCTGCTGTACCGCCGCTGCCAATCGAAACAGTAGCAGAAGCAGCTCTAGAGTGCGTGTCAAACAGTTTGTTAGAAGGGCCGGTGCTACCACCCCAAATCACAGACTTGTTCCACTCCCGGGCACCATCGTGAATACTCAAATTGCAGAACCCCTTTCCAGAGAATCTTTAATGTCCTGGGTATACTCATCGAGATGCCGAGACAATTTTCGGTTGAAGGACTCGTTTCTCTCGTTGATGTAAGTAACATCCGCGGCTGCGGATTTGCTTCTCTGGTCCTTCTTGAGCCGAGCCGACTCTTTGTTGTTGAGATGGGAGACGAGTCGGTCAATAGACTCTTTGGAGGGCTTATTTGCGACAAAATCGAGCGGGTTACTTCTCTGGCCTGCGTCACTGTCGTTCAAGATCAAAGAATTCGAATGCAGTGAGTTGGGTTTGTCTTCCTCTGCAGCAAGACCAACCTGCTCTGACTTCAACTCACGCTCTAGATTATGGATGAGCTTCTTGTACCCTTTCTGGGCCTCCCGCGTAAAGTCAGACGAGGTTGACTCTTCCTTCCTCCTCTGCTTCTTTGCTCTTGTCTTGTCCCACTCCTGCGATTCCTCAATCGTCCAGTCCCATGCCCGCTTCCTCTCAAAGTCCTGCCCTGCGTCCTCCAGCTCCTGCTTCTGCAACATGAACTCCGCCTCGTCTCGCTTGCGTTCAAGCTTCGTCGTCTCCTTCACATTCACCGAGCGCCTTTTGTGCTCCTGGATCACTTCTCGCCGGTTGGCAGCTGCAGACTCCTGCAGCTTGCCCTTTAACATCTCCAGCTTCCTCAGCCTTTCGGATGTATTGGTGGATGTTCTGACTTCCATATTAAGCAGGCTGTCCAAATTCGATGTCGAATGGATGAGCAACCAACTTTGGGATCGTGATACTCAGATTCCATGACAGCGGCGAAGCGCGTTCGGGTAGGTCTTGCCAGGAAGCGACTAAGTTCAGGGAGTCTCGCTGTACAGGCCTATTATCTACGGGAACATTGCAGTCCCATTCGCGGACGACAAGGGTCCGGAGGTGCCAACGGAGCATACACACCGCTGGACCGTCTCTGTGCGCGGCGTCAGCGATGAAGACATCTCCTACTTTGTCAAAAAAGTGGTCTTCAAGCTCCACGACACCTATCCCAACAGTGCACGATGTGAGCCCACCGTCTCGTTTCACGACTAACCATAGCGGTGGATTATCCACCATTCGAAGTGACAGAAACAGGCTGGGGCGAGTTTGAGATTAATATTCGTATCTACTTGGCTTCGGAATCAAGTGAAAAGATGCTCACCGTGTACCATCATCTCAAACTACATCCCTATGGACCCAACGCAGAGGAGATCAAGGCCCAGCACAAGCCTGTCTCGAGTTTCCAGTACGATGAAGTGGTCTTCAATGAACCCACGGAAGCCATGTACGAGACTCTGACAAGCCGTCCAGGGGCTCTCCTCCCCGAAAACGCAAGCAATGCAAATCCCTACTGTACGGACCCCTCCCCTTGATGCGTACTAATGCATTAGCACAAAAGACGGAAGGCGAGGAGATGGACTTACTGACTGCTGCCCTGATGAAAGTTCAGGACGAGATCGGAAAATCAAAGGAGAAATTAAAAGGCTTGGAATACCACCCTGTAGATACCGATACTCAAGCTCGAGCTTAATATTATACATGGCTCTAGCCCTGTGATACAAGCAGCAGCATCCTATTTCCGCGATGCTTTAGACCGTGACTTGAATGACCGTAGAGGATCCGACGATTTGGGCTTCTTCCCCTGCGATTTGCGGAGTTTGTGCGCCTTGCGAATACGATTCTCGGTGGGCTTGCCGAATCCAACATCGCTGATCGACTGTTTCAAAAGGCCTGGCTCAGTTGCTGCCAGCAGGTACTTTGGGACATGCTTGAGATGAGGCTGTCTCCGAGTTCCAAGCGTGAGGTCGTGACGCAGGTGCTGCAGATCGGCAGGGTGTTCTTCAAAGTGCCTCCGAAGTTTGTCACTTTCCATGACCTCGTGACGCAATTCTTTGAGCCTCGCTT
>JAABUZ0100005811.1_pt1 | contig 15867 bp, 10 predicted proteins | sample 5562091 | NCBI WGS metagenome assembly JAABUZ01 (sample SAMN12813069, study PRJNA571459) | rock metagenome | isolation source: Antarctica rocks | place: Antarctica: Victoria Land, Linnaeus Terrace sud | collected 2015-12-21 | reverse complement strand
ATGCACTTGAGTATTCGTCTGGTCTTCGTCATCTTCCTCCATTTCAATGTCATCACGATCGACATGAATGATGCTTTGTCTTAGGAGATGGAATGCTTCCTTCACGAACCCTGGAGTGATTTCATCTACACAATTTGCCCTCGCAATGGCTTCTGACAACCGAATTAGACTTTCCAATTGACGAACCGTGATTCTGTAAGAATTTTTTCCAATACCCTGGGCATCATCCGCTCGAAGTTCCTTGTACTTTTCCACCAGCACCCTTCTGGCTTCTGGCAGCATCTTTGGCTTGTATGTCCGAGCAAAGCGAATATACCGCTGTAGCTGCTCAGTGGAAAACTCTGGCTGGACTGCATCATCTTTATACTGGTGAATACCCACAATATGCTTCGCGAGCTTCGTATCTACAATCTCGTTGCATTCATCCAGTACGACGAAAAATAAGTCAAACCGAGACATGATAGGGGCAGACATGTTGATGTTTGCGCGAAGGGTGGTTTTGCGATTGTATCTACCTCCGACAGGGTTGGCTGCAGCGAGAATAGATGTCCTCGCATTCAATGTAGCTTGTATTCCGGCTTTGGAAATAGAGATCGTTTGTTGCTCCATAGCCTCATGGATAGCCACTTGGTCGGCAATGTCCATCTTATCAAATTCATCAATGGCACAGATACCGTTGTCGGCCAGCATCAAAGCTCCCGCTTCAATAGTAAATTCGCCGGTCTCTTCATCCTTTACGACCGCAGCAGTCAAGCCAGCAGCTGAAGAGGCCTTTCCAGAGGTATACACAGCTCTTGGAAGGAAGCCACATACGTACTTAAGGAATTGAGATTTGGAAGTTGAAGGGTCTCCGACGATGCAGATATTGATATCACCGCGCAATGGGATTCCTTCAGGCGTGGTTTTATGAACTCCACCCATAAGCTGCAAAAGAATGCCCTTTTTGATTATGTCGTGTCCGAAGACCGTCGGCGCAATACTATCAACCAGTCGAGCATAAATATGGTCAGTGTGGACCATTTCTTTCAAATCAGCTACCTCTGCCGCAGTCAAAGTTGCGAGAAATTGCTCTTGTTCTTCCTCTCCTTGATCTCCGTCTCCACGTACATCAGCATTACCTTGATCACGAGCATCTGCAGCCGAAACATGTGACGCCATGAAAGCAAGTTTATATGTTAAGTCGCGCACACCGAGTGAGGCAAGTCCCGAAACCCCAGTATTGAAGCCATCACGATCCCGTGGTGCCCCTCTGGTGTCACGTAATGCCTCTGGTTTCACCCCAGGAAGACCAAGCTGAGCAATATCTGGGAGCACGATTAGATGCCCGGTAAATACACACTTGTCGCCAGCTTTCGCACGCTCGACAGTCTCACCTCTTAAAATCACATCCATTGTCCTTGGCATAGATCCGGTAGGTATCTCAGACGAGTTTTCCTGTATTCTGACCTTTTGCCAGTCAATAAAAGAACTCATAGGCACGTTTAGAATCCAAGCCTGGCGATTTTGACAGGTCGGATTACTGCACATTGTAGGTTCTGTATAACGAAACACCTGCTCCACATCTCGTACAATCGTCCGACAGGCCTCGCAGGTGAACGTAGCTTTGTACAACTCGGGTCGGACTTCTGAAGTCCTAGTTACAGTACCAGATATGCTCATTAGCTTGCCAATTCTCTCGGTGGACAGATCACGGATCCTTGAAGTCAACGAAAGGTTGTAAAAAGCAATCTGAAAGCCTGCAGGATTGGCGGCACTATAAGCCGGCTCAAGCTTCGTGACGAATTCATTCAAAGCTCTGATGAGGAAAGGTTGAAAGCGGTAATATTGATCAACTATAGCATTCGCAATCACGGTAAATCTTTCACTAGTCAGAAGATGACTGTAATCAACGTAGAGTGTTGAAATGTCGTATTCCTTTAGAGCATGAATTAGCCGAATGTAGAAGTTGTCACCAGCGGAAGGCAGTCCTTCCTGAAATGTGCTCAAAAATTCTTCGAAAGCCTCTTTTAATTTCTCACCTGTGGTATCGGTGACCTGAGTGATTGGTTGATCAAGCCCTCTTCCCCGAAGCTGAGCTACCTCGTCTTCCTGGTCAACGTTGTCGGTCAAACTAACATCATCGGTGACGATCTGAGACTGCTGCTCCAAAGGCTCGTTGGGAGTGCTCCTCGGCAGGTCAGCAGATGGAGCATCAGACATGGGTCGCTCCATCACGAAACCGACAATTTCCAATTTGTTTGGTGGTGATCGTGTGGAGATGGCGCTTTATTTTTCTCGCGAACGTGTCGCGTTTCATTACCATTCCCGATTTGGATCTCGCACACAAAAAATACAACTTATATAATCTCACACACACTTCCTTTCTATGTCTCAATTGCATCTTCTACGACGTTTCGATTTTTTTTCCTTGGACATTTTCTGTCGTGTCGCGATTTGCGAATCGATTTATTTAGCGTGGCGAAGCTAGCCAGCGACGAACCCTCGGGATTCCGCAAATCTGGGGCTCGTCCGAACTGGCTGCTGGATAATGGAAGCTTTACGCTGAGAGATGCTGGCAAGACTCTTTAGCTCGTTGGCGTCTTTCTCCCCTGGATCGACAAGCGTTCAAGATGATTATGAAGCCGACGACGATGTCAGTGACATCCATTCTCGAGCTTTGTTGTACCCGAATTCTGCATGCTCTGCGGAAACAGTCCGAACGAGGATAATTGTTGCTCGAGAAAAACGGTCGCAAAAGGGCATCATCTTCGACAGTGGCGAGAAAGTAGATGCGCCATCCAAGGAACTACTGGCGGAGTTACTTTTCGGAACTATCCCTCTAAGTTACAAGGGCCCATCGACTAAACTTCATCTCCTTTCTGCTGCTACAGGAAGACTTCTCGTGTCACATATCTTCCCTTCAGCAATTCGTGAGCGGAGCGGCAGTACGACACCAACTACCGTGCCGTCCGGGCCAAGCAGTCTTGGATCCACTGAGGAGAGAAGAACAATTCATGGTCATCCGAGAATGCTAGGGAGATCGAACACAGCTCCTTTATCGATGACCGAAAACGTGGTACAAGGGCCTCAATTATTTGCCATTGGCCTTGTTCTAGAGACTCCTTTAAACTATGATATTAGCCTTCATTGGCGGCTGATCACGCAGTCACTTGAACAACTCTCACAAACCATTGTGAATGACATCCTCCCAAACGGCATCTCTGAATCGAGCGCCCAAATGTCCGAAGCTGTAAAATCAGCACAAAAACGCTTACAGGATACCGGTATCCCAAATGTCACTTGTGGCATGAGATGGGATTTGTGGGTGCATGAAGCATCGTGGTTCACCAATGCCTCTGAAGCAGCTTTGCGCCAATTTTTTGATATTACCTTGACAGCATATCTCACCAATTTTTCGAACCACAGCGGTCCAGCTGTGTGCACTGTAATCATTGGGAAAGACAGTCCAACCTTGCACAGAATGATATTTCTTTTGGCCTCATTTATAACGCCTTCGGACGTTGCGAGTAACCAGCTATTCTCTCCCGTTTCAATAGTTCAACACAGAACATCGCACCCTGTACTTCGAAGTGTGTCAGATCGAGTTTTGGGATGGGATATTCCCCAGCACTCTCCATCGAGCCATTTTACTGAGAGCCATGCCTCTACTTCTGGAACGCTGGTTTCCTCTATATCCAGTCATTCACACCTTCCAGCACCAAATTCACCTTCGCCAAAAAAACATCTTCTAAAAGCAGACGACTCATGGAATGATTCACATCTTTCAAACTCGGATTCCACCCTATATTCACAAATTCCAAACGTGGAGTCTGCATCTTCTCTAGATCCTTCTAAATCATTGTCAATACAGTGGAAAGACCGAATCATCGATGTAAATATCGAAATGCCCAAAAGAAAGGAAAGAAGCTCAAGGAATGTCCGAGTCGCGGGGTATATTGACGGGTATAGCCCGGGTTTCATTTTACAAGGAAATCCTCAGTTTTCTACTGATGTTGTGCAAGTTGGCGTCTCTCAATCTGGACACAAAGCACATGAGGTCAAGTTTTTAGTCGCCAGTCTGACGACTTTGAGAGTGACGAGTGTGTTTTTCTCGAAAGGGGAATTTCAATCGCAGCCCCTGACCAAAATTGATCTTTCTCTTAATGAGGCTGTACGGGAGGCTACTTCAGAAGGAACAAACAACGCATTGAAAGCTTGGCTTGCTATACATTCCCCGGATATATGTCTCCAGTAATGTAAGGCCGTCAGATACGCCTTCAATGCTCTTTCTTACTATAGATGGCTCAAAGAGTTTTGTATGGGTCTAAACATGCATTTACCAAACAACTTTAATGCTTATGCATATAACTATCTAGAAACAACAATAATAGAATCTCAATTAATTGATGCCAAATGATCACGATGCAATTACCACACTCAGACTCCCCGAATTCGCATGACACGAAATGCTTCCTTTCCCAGAACCATGTTTACCAGTAGTCAAATGCCCTTGGGGTATTCATTTTATCTTGATCAATCTCGGCACCCACGACCGAAACAATGCCAGTATGCGATACTGCTGAGATCGAACCATGAATACGGAAGGATACAGTAAGGCTATACTACCGTCCGTGGTAGCGTGCTTGCCAACGACATCACGGTATCTATCTTGTAACACATTTACCGATGTAGAGCCCTGTTTTGTGGTAGTAGTCAGTTTGGCATTCCCCTGGGCCTCCTCAAAGCCCTGTGAAGCCCGGTAGACCCTGAATTTCTATTGAGATAGCACCCGCGTCAGTGTCGAAATTCAACTCCTTTTTAATCATATATTTCCCAGAAATACAGCCAGAGCCACTTGAGATATCAGCGTTTCCACTGAAGTTGTTGCTGATTATGGACTTGTGGGAGCGGATCTAGCCGTCGAATTTGCCATCAGTTCGGATATTAGATCTGGATTCGACGTTGAGCGTAGAAGACTCTGGGATGACGAACGTTACATGTCTCATGCACCCATCCAAATCCAGCCGATCGCCAACCCGACTTACCCATCCTGCAGAAGATTCAATTCGTGCAACGTCATCGTTGCAAATGTCAAGATACCCATCAACGGAGACATAAGTATGATTAATGCTAAGCTCTCCATTCGAAGAGAGTCGTATTCGAAGCCGGCTCTTGAGCTGATGACGATGAGTAAAGTTGGAATACTCAGTAGCAGGAAAAGAATGCTAGTAGCGAATTACGGACAGAACGTCGACGAAGAGTGTCTAGTTTCCCATGCATATCAGATGTGGCTGCGCTGTACACATCTTTGTGGCTCACCAAACCAGCCTTTTCTTCCATTGCGGGCTGTTAGTAGCGTCAACTCGATTCGAGCTATATGTCACAAAGCCGTCTTTGTGTACTGAGGTGGTATTCGCGGAGTGCCGAGGAAGCTGAGTGAACTGTAATAGCTAGGAAGCTTGAGGATGGCAGGGAATGATCTTGTGAATCTCGAGGGAGACGTGGGACGGATATTCTTCACTAAAGGAGAAGTTTCTCCTCTGGGTTCTATATAGGCTAGATCGCTCCCTTTGCCTTCGGATCGCGGGAAGGGAACAAAGGTAGACCATGGGATCCCGAGACAAAGGTTGATGCCCGCCGGCTCGACAGCCTGGATCAAAGCCTACAGGCGTGCACGTGACCATCGTAATCACGTGATCATAGTTTTGTTAATATATATGCCACACTAAACTTCCATTACAGGACTTCATGGTGTAGTTGGTCATCACGTGTGCCTAACACGCACAAGGTCGGCGGTTCGAGCCCGCCTGAAGTCAACGTCTTTTTTGCATTTCTGAGGCCAGCTTACCGGGCCACTGAAGCTTTGTGCTTGCACTGTACACTCCTTTTTGAAATGGGCGATTTTTCCACCATCGGACTCGATCAATCGAACGTTTATGAAGCATCAAAAAAAGTTTGGACTGATGCGCACGAGTCAGCGATCAACGGTTTTTTTTAAAGGGGAAATTAAAAGTAAACGAAATTTGGTGGCCACGGAGCATGAAATTAAAAGTTAATCGCTCGATGAGGCCTACGATCGTCTTCTACCGAGTGATCTCGGTATCAGTGGACTTGAGCGATGCTCTACTCGTGTGAGGTTTCACGTTTTCTTTGTTCTCTATTTCATTGTCCTCGATTGTGCAGGTCACAACCGTCTATATACTTCCTATATGCCGTAGTGTTTCAGAAGTTGTTTCAGAGTAGTAATGTTTCTTTGTGGTTATTTATAGAATCACTAAACTCTTTTGGTGTTCGGTTAAAGGGGGTTATTCTTATTAGTACTTAGACCGTGTCGGTAAGCAGTGTACTAGTACACATGTACTTTGTGCTATCGTAATAATTGCCTTATCCGCACGGTTGATATTGTGCTCCGTCGATGCTCGCTCCATGAACAAATTCACTCTTTCGATTCCCAACTTCTCGTCCTCCGCAAGACGCGAGCTTTTAATGTCATCCTCTCTCTCCTCTTCCTTAATCGTTTGGCGGAGCAAGTCTTCAATTTTTCCGCCAGGGTGCTTGTCGGTATATTCGTATATCCTGCTGAAATAGGTGGTGTCGATGAGCCAGCTCTATTCTTTCTCGTACTCCTCCCGCGTGCCTTCAAAGTCGTGTTCAGCTACGACTACCCTTTCAACTTCTTCCACGACCGCGTCGTAAATAGAGTCCCTACCGACCGCCAGGTGCAATTCCGTCATCTGCTTCTTCTCCAACACTTGAGTCGCCGGTAGCGTAATAGCCACTGGTTGGTGGCGCCGCTGGTTGAGATGGAATTTGACGGCGGAAGCCTCTCCAGCGATATTTGTCTTTGCCTTCGTCAGTATCCTCTCGGCGATGCCGCTGTTCCGGGGTCATGCATAGACCCGTTACTTTCACTCCCCAATGTCTGACTAGCCAAAGCTGCCTGGCGAGCGAGCCAGCACGGCAACATAGGGTCACGTTCATCAAGGCTCGAAAACTCCACTACGTATGGACGTTCATTGGGCGAACCCGTAATCCAGTAAAGGTACCAGTTCATGACCAGGTCTGTCGCCAGGACTAGAATGGGTACTCTACTCTTAATTGAAGCCGCTAGTAAGTATGCCACACTCTGTGGTTGACGGAAAACTGGGCTTGGGTTAGGTCTTTTAAATTCCACTATAAGAAACACCTGGCCATTTATATAGCCGTAGGCGTCAGGAATTCCAGTGTAGTTGTGAGTATAGGTTCCGAGTTCCAACATGTTTCTCTTACCTCATGGTAGAAGTTCTAGTGCAACCTTGGCTGCTGGGTGTTGTTGTTCTTCTTTAAAATATCTGGAAAAAGATAATCTTGGAGCCAGTTAATTAAGTCTTCATTCTGGGCCGCTTCTCCCTTCCCATCCTGCCAGTAGTAAGGTCTATACCCTGTGAATTTGCTTTGAAGAAATACGTAGTCGAATCATCCACGTAGAGGGGGACGGGGAATTCAACAGAATCAGAGTCAATCTCTACGACATCTTTTTTCATTGCAAGCCGTTGAAGAATAAGCTTTTGTTGCGTGAGCGTCATTCCCGATATGGATCTTTCGACTGGCTCTGGGTTGTCAATCCACGTGTACAGGGGTTGAGGTGTTGGTGAGAGTTTGGGATAGGTAGGGCATATTGTACAATGTCTCTCAGGAGTTGAGAAGCCGTACATGATGCGTCGTTTGCCTTGGAGCGTGCCATAGTGTTGTCGAATAGCTTGCTTCAGCGTCATCCCCCTCGCTGGGTAAATCGGTACCACATCGGCGTAAGCAGAGGGGTAGAAATTCCAGAATGCACTTAGCGGTTCAGCGAAGCTGATGTCTTGAAAACAAAGTGTCCCAGGTTGTGTTGAAGGCAACGGCTCTGGCACATCGTCGTCGGGTCCGCTCATGGAGTCTACACTGTCATTTGATTTCTGTGACTGTGATTTGAATCCCGTGACTGTGAGTTCCGAGAATCCATGGCTCCTGGTGCTCTCCTTCGTTGGTGATGTAGACTCTTCCACCAGTGCAGTTCCATCAGCGGTCAATTCAGAGGGGACTACGAATCACGTGACGATCTACCAGATTTCGAATCACTTTGTCGTATTCCTAGATGATATGCTACCAAATCTATTCACCAAGAAACCGAAGACTATGCTTATTATGAAGCACCAACGTCTTGAACTCACTTCAGCATATGCCGTACGCTAATATTGATTAACAAAATGGCCACACTCACTCTATGGATTCACGACTCTACGGTGTCGCCAAGAGATGCAATCTTGAATCTGGACCTAGTGCAAGATTCTAAAGTCGGATCTATCGTGGAGATAGTTGTTGCTACGGATAAAACGAAAAAGTTCTTGTTTGTCGCGCGTGCTGTTGAGCCAGAGATAAAGAAGAAGCAGCCGAACTTGCAATTATCCATAAGCGATCAGGTTGCAGCATCATTTGGGTTTCAGTCAAGAAGTACGGTTCATGCTACTATTGTAAGTCCATATTTTCTGTAAAGCAAAGTCTGACTACAGATAAACAAGTCGCTAGTTGAAGCTGATCATGTCCAGCTTAGCTTTCGGGATCAATTCATAGCTAGGAGTGACATGTGGCGCCTGGCAAGCTCTTTGGTGGACAGATGTGTTTTCGTGGGAAAGAAACTGACTTTTATTGGAACCATAAGAGCGACCGTCCAAGAAATTTATGTTCGTGGGAAGCGCGTCACTACGGGTTACATTTCCTCCAAAACAAAACCAATTTTCCGTTCCGAATCGGCTCGAGTCTTGCTATTTATTCAGATGAGCCGAGAAATGTGGGAATTTGAAGAAGATGGCGAGATTGTCTTTAACAAAGCTATCGACGGCTTTCTACCTGAATTATTTTTACGATGGAGAAAATCAAATTGCCATCACCAAGTTTCCATTATCTTGTTTACACGTGTGCAATATGGGGATACCGCTCCCCGAACCTCAACACAGCAACAAGATTTTCGCGATTACTATAGAGTGGTTGTAAGTAGCATGATCTCCACAGACCCGTCAGCAATATTAGTGCAACTTAAAAAGGAGTTCGGTTGGTTTATGAGGGACGCACTTCTTGAAGGGGGAAAAGGGGGCGTCAATTCGATTCCAGGTCGCATGTCTCATGCAATTCACGGAAACATTCTTGAAGCTATTAATCTTGCTGGTCATCAATACAATAAAGACTACGTAGACAGAGACTTGACACGAACAGGTATATCTATAACAGTGGTAACTCCCGGGACTGGCCATTTCGAGGTGGATGAAAATTTGCTTCGCATAACCACCGAAAACCTTACTGCCAATGGGGTGTCAATTGACTTGCTATGTCTTTCAAAAATGCCTCTACATTCAGTCCCCCTTTTCAAATATAAAGACTCGCAAGCGAACAAATGGAATTTTGCAATGCCTCACTGGCTTGACGTGTCGTATTACTCGACATCGCAAGGTAAATTTGGAGAACAAAAATTTAAACCGCGCTGCAAAATGTATGAATTGCAAATGATGGGAATAATGGAGAGCGAAATATCGTCGATTACCATCCCATTTCTCCATGATGCTGCATTTCATTCTGCCTCGGACTCGAAAGATACATCATGGATGCAAGATTATGACAACTCGATCTTTTTGCCGCTAGAAAAGTGGCGAAAGATGGTGGCATCAACGCTAAATTTCGAGGAAAAAATATTGGCACAAGCGGATCAGGAGGATGCTCTTTTGCTGAGTACAAGCTTCCATGAAGGACCTTTAGGAAGTTTCGACACCTTTATGAGACCCCACCTTGCTCGTCATGTAGGTGCTAACAATCAGCCAAGGACGCGAGATTTCAAAGCAACGCCAACTATTGGGAGCTCTACCAGGATAGCTCCAGGAACCAATATCTCGGTTGGAAAACCTCTAGTCCCCAAAATCTCTGGCCCTAACCTGCCACGCTCGAGGTCATCATCAATTGCTAGTATTTTTGAGCGTAATCGAATGGCAGCTACGACTAAAAACAACAATTCTTCACAAGATCACGAGTCTAACAAAGTAATCTTGCCCTGGCAAATCATATCGAACCCTTCTTTTCCTGCCCGGAATGACGTGTCTACCCGTACTCGGTTTCGAAGATGGCAGCATGTCTTTCCGCAATCAAATCATAGCGTAAATGTGAAATGGAAAGCTTTGTGTGCTCCAGCGGCACTACCGTTGACTACAGAATACTTTCCAACATACGAAAAGCTGCAAATGGAATTCGAGGAATACACGTACACTATCTCTTTTGACATTGATAATACCGAAATGAACCGGAAAGAATTAATGCGGAATATGATTGGTCAGAGACTTGATCAAGGGTTCCAAATTATAGTTGACGAGGAAAATCCAAAATTTCTAGGAGAAGATGTTAGTGATTCCATATACATGTCACAAGGTGATCAGATACATCATCTTTCGTTCGACTCGAACTACAGTGTTGTTGTGAAACGTTATGTCCGTAAGGTGGAGACAATTCCTCCTATTGAATATGACGCGATGATATGCTCATCACTAGGCAAACAATTCGAAAGTCGCCGGAATATTTTTACTGTGCCAGACATACTGTCATACAATTGGAACTACATTGATCAAGTCCTTGGTGGGTATGAGGAAGGTTTCACTGAATCAATGCGTTATTGGCGTGCTCGCTTCATACTTCTCCCAGTTGAGATTCCTCGCCGTCAACCGCAAATACACCAGTCTATACAGCTTTCAGATGACCTTGACAATGAAGAAATAAGAGTAGCTGGTGTAAACCGACTTGTATCTATATTTCAGAAAGGCCAATATCTGACTGCAGAAGAGAAAGAAGCAACACAAGCTAAAACTCAAAAAGAGGCTCCTACTACTATGACCGTACTTTTTACTACTACCGACCCTTCTGCTTTTGTTACGCAAGAATACGAGACTCTTCTCTATGGATCTGTTTTTACGCGAAAGCCACTATTGATGAATGAGACTGAATCCTTTCGAAAAGATGTTAAGCTGTCCACATTGGCCAAAGAGTTGCAGAGTAGTCGTGGGTTGAAAATAGAGGACAGAAGATGGCATTTACGTCTTTATGAAATGTGCTTTGTCGGCACCGAGCTGGTGGATTGGCTTGTTGAGAACTTCAGTGATATACCTGATCGAGCACAGGCAATCGAATATGGTCAGGTCTTGATGCAAGGTGGACTATTTGAACACGTATCAAAACGGCACCAATTCCTCGACGGTTACTACTTCTATCAATTTAAACTCGACTTCGCTAATCCCAACAAGACGCCCACGAAAGGCTGGTTTAGCACGAAGAAGGTGATGCATGAAAAGATTACTTCTCCAACAGCTAGTAATACCGGGTCCGGCTCAAATCTTCTTGATTCTCCTCGAATAACAGGGAGGTCTCGATCATCGTCTTCTACAACCAACATTTCAGGGGAACCGTCTTTACGCTCACCGACCATAACGCAAACGCGCAGGCCGCGAATAATGTTAAGCCATCGTATAAAATTTGACGTCGATCATGGTAAACAATCTTTCAGACCGGAAATTGTCAACTTGCATTACTACCGAATCTATAATCCCGACCAATGTTATCATATAAGGCTTGAGTGGCTACAAGCGACTTCTCGACTGATAGAGGATACCCTAAGCTCTTGGGCAAGGATTGCAGAGCGTTATGGACTACGCTTAGTCGAAGTTCCAATACAAGAGTCAGCCTTAATACCCGTTTCAAACCCATTTCGCGCGCCAGCAAGAATTGTATTAGCAGACGACCCATCCAGCGATACCCTTGGCCAGCAAAATAATCTAAAGCCCATGGGACCTATGGAATTTCGCCGAGAAGTCCTTCACAGGTTTGGCTACATCTTAGATGTTGAGGCTATGGGCAACTATCCAACGAAGGAAGTTGAGGTGGTTTGGTCATGGGGTCGACCATCCTATAGATATTCCCAGTATGTGCACAGAAGTGGGGTAATATTTGCTCAAATCTCAGACGAAGGGGTGATCTGTTTACTTGCCAATCGACTTATTGCCGCCCGCTCTTTTGTGAGTGCAAAGACGAAGAAATCGGTGTCGGCTGAAAGCCTTGCCGATGATCTGACGGAATTTTGCGAAGATCGACAAGCTTTGAAACAATTCTACGAGGAACTCATTACAGAACCTAGTACAGCAGATACTCTCAAGGCAGTACTACGCAATCAAAAAGCCAAATCCGAGTCACAGAGTGCTATGGATGCATCTGAATCTATCTCCAGTGATATGAATAACACAAGAGGAGACGATATCAAGAAATCTTAAGCTCAGCCATGGGGATATGTCGCACGAAACGGGTTATTTGCCATGCATGCTCTACAAAGCGTCGTATGTTACACAATAAGGAAGTATGCGAGGAATAGTATTGACAAGCTTGCAATGTCCATAATGAAGCGACTAAATCCGACACGCTTGTCAGTATTATGGGGGGCAATGCTAAAATGTGATTTGTTGATCCATTCAATCTTTGTGTTTGACTGGATGCCCGCTGTTCGCTAAATTGGTGGCATATAGACGACAGTGAGAGTGTCTAAAGTTGGTATATACTCTAGAAGAAATCTCCCGTTCCGAACACCGTTAAGCAGTCTTGGTGCGCGTCGATCATGGTTGAGATGTCCACTTACTGCGCTTCCCCAACATGTGCACTGAAATAACGGCAGTACTTATTCTCATACTCCGCACGCTGAGGCTCGATGGCTTCCAAGGACAAACCAATCGAACCAGGTTGAAACCCAAAGAATGAAGAATGGTGAAATGATTAGCTGCATCTTCTACTTCAAACGGCCGAAAGGGGGGCTTTTACCCTGTATGTTGACGCCGTGGAAGCATAAATGCCTCCCTTCCGCATCCTTCCGCATCCTTCCGCATCCTTCCGCATCCTTCAACATCAAGCACGGAGTTGAAGGTATAGAGTACGATAACTTAGGGTAGTGGTGCAGAGAAGGCTGCTTCCACCGACAGTCCTGAGCATGTTGAGTTTGAGACTCCGGTGATGTGTCGTTTAAATTACGGACAACGGATAAGATCGACATGTTCGACCTAGTGATAAAGAATGCATTGGTCAATGGAGAGACAGAAGCTGATATTGGTATCCTGGATGGCGTCATCCAATCCTTGCATCTGCTCTAGATCCAGGGTACTGCAAAGAAGTCATTGATGCACAGGAAGCCACGGACACTCCGGCAATACATCCAGCTTCAATATCAACACGTTTGGTCAGACGTGACAGTGACATTCTGGTAACAAACTAGTATTGTTTGGCATAAGTTACATTTGTTCTATCGAGTGGCCACGTGACACCGGTTGTCAGATCCGGGGAATATTGGCAAGTGACGGCATCGTCAATAACTCTACACAGATTGACACACTACTTCGCAAATAAATGGCAGCTAATTTTGCATCGAATGTGGCAGAGAAAGTTATGGGACATGGAGATCCCTCTGTAACCCCAGACGTTGCGAATCCAAGCATTGACAAATCCAAGTATGCGGACCCGTCCGGAGAGAAAATGCAAGCTCTAGCTTGGTTTGGTAAAAATGATGTGCGTATGGTGGAAACCTTCAAGCCAAAAGTAGTGGATGGCCGAGACGTGATCCTCAAAGTTACTGGCTCCACCATCTGTGGGTCCGACCGCCATCTATACCACGGATCGATCATCCAGTTGCAAAAAGGTGACATCCTTGGACACGAATTCATGGGTATTGTGGATTCAGTGGGACCAGCTGTTCGTGGTATTGCTGTGGGTGATCGCGCCGTGGCTTCCTTTCAAATTGCTTGTGGTGACTGCCAATTTTGCAAACGGAAGCTCAGTAGTATGTGTGAGAAGACGAATGCGAGCACTGTGGAAAACATGATGTACGGCAACCGCACAGCTGGAATGTTTGGATACAGTCACTTCACGGGTGGGTTTGCTGGTGGTCAAGCAGAGTATGTGCGAGTGCCTTATGGTGATGTCAACCTGCTGAAAATTCCGCAAGGCGTGTCGGACGAGAAAGCTTTGTACCTTTCGGATGTGCTCTGTACCTCTTACCACTGTGTTGTCGATACCGGGGTGGAGAAAGGAGACACAGTTGCCGTTTGGGGCCTTGGAGCGGTCGGTCTTCTCGCTTGTATGTGGGCATTCGAGAAAGGGGCCTCAAGAGTGATTGGCGTCGATAACAACTGGCGACTTGATTACGCCAAGTCCAAGCTTCCGAAGCTTGAGCTACTGAATTTTGACGAGGCAAAGAAAGGGGTCTCGGTGGCAATAAATGAAATGGTCCCCTCAGGAGTGGATGTGGCGCTAGAATGCGCTAGCGGGGAGTTTGTGAAGGGTTATCTTCATACTGTTGAGATGGCGCTTAACCTGGAAACGGACACATCTGAGATTGCCAATGAAATGATCCTGAGTGTAAAGCCGTTTGGTAAGTGTGGTATCACCGGTATCTATGCTGGCTTTACGAATCACTTCAATATTGGAGCTATTATGGAGAAGGGAGTCCGTTTCATTGGAAATGGCCAGGCCCCGGTCCATATGTACTGGGAGATGATTCTCAACGACTACATCATCCCGGGGAAGATTGACCCTCTGATGGTGATGACGCATCGTATCGATATCTCTGATGTGGCGAAGGCGTATAGGAAGTTTGACAATCAGGAGATGGGGATCGAGAAGGTTTTTGTACAAACAAAGTTCAGCTCACCGCCAAGTGCTGGGGCTCCGCAGCTCACCAAGATTGATTAATACGATTTTGGTATGTTCTTGAATGGAAGTGTTCTGGCTCAACGCCGTTCAGAGTATCGTTCCACGGGGCCTTTCTATGCTCTTGTTTCATTTGAAGCTGGGAGGATTTTTGAGATGTAGCGTAAACCTTAATCCCCCTTCTCGTGCCCTTATTCTGTCTTATATTTTTTGGTGTTGTAGGACCCTTCCCAGATCCGCAGCATATCCGCAGCATCGCCATTCCCCACACATGGATGAGCCAGTTGGCCGTCCAGGTTGGTGTTAAATATATACCCGCTTCTTACATGACAGTCGCTAAAGCCTGCAGGCTTCTTGGCCCATTCGCACTAATTGTGCAGGCTGCGCTTGGTGCGCTTGCAGTCTTAGCGCTGGTATGGAAGCGACATCGAGAGAGACCACAGCGGCCTTTGAAAATATGGTTAAGTTACTAACACACTTTCATGCTCATTCCGAGGTTTTTTGACGTCTCGAAGCAGGTTGTAGGGGTACGAGAATGTGGCATAATATGGACTAAACAAAGGCAATCTTATTGCATGCATTGAACCTTGGCATGAGCTTCCTCGGAGCTACGCGACATTCTCTTCCTGGGGATCCTGACGACCCTTCTGGTGGGCCTCCAAATCCAGGCGGAGACCAATGCAATTGGTTTGCTTGGATGTTTGGATTTCTGACACAAGGTACTTTCTCAATATCCTACTCGACACAACACTCGGTGTTGCCGCGTTGTGGCTGACGCTGCGTGTGCTCAATGGTCTTGCACTGCGAGCCGAGATTACAGGCATCAAGAGCGGATTCTACGGATCTCCTCCCAAGTGGAAATGGCTGTTCAAGCAGTCTGCATTATACTTTATTGCTTTACTGGTCATGAAGCTTCTCGTCTGGTTCCTCTTTCAGATCATGCCATGGCTTGACATTATTGCAGACTTTCTACTCTCGTGGTCACGCGGCCATCCACAAGTCAAGGTTTTCTTTGTCACTTTTGTGAGGCTTCTTTTAATTTCAAGCTAATCGTAGTTCTTCCCGTTGATGTACGCTCCTGTAAGCTATTTATTAATGAAAGCATGAATGCAATCCAGTATTACGTGATTGACTCTGTCATCAAGGACAGAGACTCTT
>JAABUZ0100005809.1_pt1 | contig 15872 bp, 15 predicted proteins | sample 5562091 | NCBI WGS metagenome assembly JAABUZ01 (sample SAMN12813069, study PRJNA571459) | rock metagenome | isolation source: Antarctica rocks | place: Antarctica: Victoria Land, Linnaeus Terrace sud | collected 2015-12-21 | reverse complement strand
ATATATGAAACGCGCGCGCTTGAATCAAAGCACAATCACTAGAATCATTAACATTTACTCAGACTGTAATGAAAGTTTTAAATGATAAGAAAATCTAACACATGAAGTCAAAGAAGAAACTTTATAATGAGAAACTAAAGTTTTTATTCTTTACTTCAAAGTGCATGCAGAAGCTTCTTCATGAAAATTTCAAGATTTTAATTATGAACTGTATCTACAAAATCAATAAGTACAAGATGTTGCTTCTGATTATCATCAACATCACGTCTTTGAACATCTTTTACTATGTCATCTTCTGCTTCATGAAAGACAAAAGCTTCAATGATTATGTGTGAGTTATGAAAACTCTGAAGTGACTGTACAAGAAGCTTGTACTGTCTTTTTCAGAAATCATACTGTCAGATGATGACAAGATTCTTGCATCTGTCATACAACATATGTTTGAAGACTACAATCATGTTACTCATGCTTTGTGCATCTGACACATAAACAACAATATGCTGAAGCATTGCAAGAAGTTCTTTGCAATTCAGAAAGACTTTAAACTCTTTTTGAAGTGCTGAAAAGCACTTGTTTACTCTCTCAGCAAAGAAGAACTTATTGATATCTGATATGCACTTAATGAGATCTACAACGTCGTAGATTTGAACATATGCAAGTACATTAAGAAGCATATATGATTGCAGCAACGAAAATTCATTAAATGCTACATCGACAGACTTTTACACTTCAACAACATCGCTACTTTATATGCTGAAGATGAGTATTAAGTTGTTAAACAACAACTTCAATTTTCAATAAATGAGTGTGAATTCAATAATATTGAATCTTGCTGATCTGATGCAGATGACTTAATAATTGTCATTGATAAATTGAATCTTCTTCTACTTGATCAACATCATAATTACGTTCAGAAACTTAAGAAAGCAAAGACTCATTTATCATTTGAACTTCGTCTTTCTATCTTTTGAGATCTCACTGTCTTCGTTACTTCGCATACACTTCGTCAAATGTATCAATAATACAAGCATCTCATTATTGAATTCACGATGATCATGACTTGTACAAGCACATTTACAAGAACAACGAAATTTATATGCGTGCACGAAATTCAGAATTGCATGTACGATCGAGTGAGTAATGATACATTGAAGCTGAAGAACATACATTTTCATTAAAGATACATCAAGTTGCTTTAAGTGACTCAGAAAGAGAAGAATCACACAATGAAAGAGAAAAAGATGATAGATATGTCAATCACATCTTCACTTGTCATCATCACTGCTTCTATTGCTACAATGACTTCAAAAGACATACTATGCATTCAGAAACTCATCATTGTCAAAGCAAAAGAACAATTATAAGACTCATTTAATTATGTATGATCAGAGATTTCTCAGCGATGACAGCGAGTCTTTGAAGAGTCTACACAGCGAGAGTCATCTGACTTCAAACTCATGAAAGAGCTTTCATCATGCAAGACTACTCAGATGACTCAGTCTCAACAAGTCTTTCAAGATCATAAAGAACATGAACGAGAATGAGAATGAAGTGAAGCAAGAGATGAAGCAAGAAGTGAAGTAAGAGATAATCAAATTGCAGACGTTTCAGACAGCATGATGATCTCTTTTCAGATGTAAATAAATAGATTTAATTTAAAGATGATTTGAAACATTCAAAAAATATGTTTCAGATTTTGATTATGCTCTTGAAAGTGAAGAAAACGAAATGCTTTTCACATCAAAAATTGATTGTTTATGTGATCTTTTCAGCGTTCTTCTTCAAATTTCTTTCAGAGATAGAACGATTATCTGATTAAACTTAGTGACAAGAGATGATGTTTTTGCAAAGTTCAGATGATGTGTTTGCAAAGATGAATGATGTGCATATCTTTTAACTCATCATTAAAGCTGTCATCTCAGAATTAATGAAGCTAAGTTTATTTAAACATCTCATCAAAATATTTGTTTACTGCACTGTTTACATTCATTTCAGCTTTCTACATTCACTTCTCATCATCTACATAGTTATTTATTTACTCAGCTCAATATGCAAGCTAATGAGAAAGAAATTTCTTTCGTATCAGACATTGCATTGAAAACTGTTCAAAAGCTTTAAAAGACTAAAAACAAGTTGTAATGATTAAGTCTACTAGATGAATAGACGAAGTCTATAAGAGTGATATGACAATGTGATATTCTAAACAGACACAAAATGAGTATATATTATAATAGAGCTAATTATTAAGAAGCTTTCGATAATTTGAGAGAATTGATCAACTATAGAGAGTTTATCAAGCATTGTCAAGTTGAACACAACATAACTCATGACATATTAAGTCAAAGATATGACGTGATCTAAACGATGTCTTGACAAAGTCACAAAGTCTCAGAGTTAACTCAGATCTGATTTTCAATTCAGTCTCTGATTTAATCTTTATGTGTCAATTCATCATGACAATTGTCTTTTTTTTTAAGTGAGTTCATTCTCAATCTTAATAATTAATGTCTTGATTTATCTTGATAAACGATGACGTGTACTCATAATTTCGCTTTAGAAGCTCTTGATAAAAATCTTCAAATCTTTGTAAGAAAACAAGAAAAAAAGAAACTTTCGATCAAACGACGATTCATCTTCAATTATAATGCATGTAAATGACATTATATGTTATGTGTAGTTGACGTAAATGACAGCATCAATCATGTGTGAATGATGCATAAACATTGCTTGTCTTTTAATTAAATTGTGTTGTTGAGATGATAAAGCATAAACAAGAGTGAATAATGATCATTGATTTGTTTATTGCTCTTTCAGTTTTTCTCAATTTTCATCTTCTTTTCATCTCATCTTCGTTCTGTATCAGAGTTCTTTTTCACAACTTGATAAAGAATTGCTTGTACAAATAATTACATTAATATTTACTTGAAAAACTTTGTTTCAAGTATTGAAATGACGTGCGCTCGATTTTCAACAGCTTCAAAGATGTGAAAAATTAACAAAGCTGATGACAAAGCTGATGACAAAGCTGATGACAAAGCTGATGACATAAGCAAGATATGCAATGTTTATTCTGAATTTCTTTGATCGAGACTGCAATTTAACAATCATAAATCATTGCAAAGAAGTTGAATTCTTGATGTTCTTGCAATCATGCAACATCATTTTCTGTTTTGAAACTCATTACATCTGTTGATTCTGATGATGATCTGAATGTCTTCAATGAAAAGATGAGCAATGAAATGAGTTCTGATGCTTTCTCAGCATCAGAGTTCTTACTTGACTTGTCTTGAACTTTTAGTAATAGAAGAATGATAAGTTGTGTATTCAGTGTTTAGATGTCGTTACTGATTCTTTTCAGCTCTCAGTCGTGAAAATTAATGAAAGAAGTGCTGATGCTTCTGAGATATTGAACAGAGTAATGTGCATTAAATGTGCACGTAGATTTCATGATGAAAAGACGACGCAAAGTTGCAATGTCGAGTTTCATGAAAAAGTGATGTATCAATGCTGCGTCTAATGTGCAAAGAAAGATGTTTCATGCATTGCGATAAGTAAACTTATTTGATGCATTCGCTAAATGCTTATGTTTGAATTTATAGATTTCGAATGTATGCATTTGAACATTAAATGAGTCTATTTAACTTGAGACAATATTCAAGACTGCATCAGAAGATGATGATGTGATCTTTATTACGATCTTTATGATCAATCAGATGAAACTGAGAAAGAAGCTCATGATTGCAACGCATGTGAAAGATTGTTTAGATGATACACGCAACATTCGCAGTTTGTAAAGTGAATTAAATTTTAGAGTTTAGCAAAAGAGACATTTGTCGCTTAAAGCTGAATAAAATCGAGATTTAAGCTGAACTCATCTGACTGAGTTCTGCTTTTGTCGATAAAATCTGCGTTCATTCATATGCTCTGAACTGCATTTCGATATAATTTGCGTTTGTTCATATGCGCTGAAATGAATCTCGCTTTCGTCGCTTATGTCGCATATGTCGATTCTTCTATCTATGTATATTATATATATTTACAGAGACTTATTTATAGACAAATTATAGTATGAAGCGTCGTTATAATGAATGTCATCGTTGTACTCACTCTAGATTTTCAACAATGATTCATTCTTTCATTCTTTGACATTATATTAACAACAGCTCAAACTTTTCTTTTATTGATTTCATCATTTTCATCGTTACTTTTTGTTATGAATGCGTCAGAATTGATTAAAACTAGTCAAGATTTAGTCGAGATCTGATTTAAATCTGACTCAGGTTTGACTCAAATATGACTTAGCATCTTTTTTCTTTTCTAGCATCTTCTAATCAGCTTCTATTGTATTCTAGACAAACATACTTCTTTGTGTTACGAGTAGTTAACAGATGTCTATGACAAACACATTTCTTTGTGTCATAAACATCTTTTGAATCAACATCTTTCTTGTGTTTCAACACGTTCTCTTTGAGACTAACGTCGATCTGAATAACTACTATATAGAGTGTGTTCTTCTTACTTTTTGTATCTTCTTTCTTCTGTATTCTTAAAGTCTTAGTTATAGCTATCTCTATAGATTAAACATTCTAGTCATGCACGCACTCTGATTAGTTTCTAGACATGATCTCAACATTACTTTAAGAATTCTTTAATCACATAATACTGATCTCATTACTCATTCAAATTCACTCGACTGACAACAAGATGAGTATAAAGAAATTTATGTATCTGATGATCGACAACATCGAAAGACAGAACAACATCAAGAGATTAATAAAATCAAGAGATTAAGATCTTGCATTGCTAAAGAATTTACAGCTCATTCAGTACGCGCTCGTTCAAATTAATTAATAGAATCAAGAAATTAAGATCTTGATTGCTTGAGAATCATCAAAAAGATCTCTCTCAAATCAGCAACGTTCTTCTTTGAAGATTAAACAACTTGAACTACGATCTCACTACATATTGTCAAGCATCGCTTTTCGCTCAATCGTTAACTCTTCGCTATGATTCAATCATTTGTGAAAAATCTCTCTGAGAATTATCAAAGTCTCTATTCTTCTGTCATTGCAGATTCAGTCATCTATTCTGAGCTATCATCTCGCATATTGAAATATCTTAGAATCAACTTCGTATAAAAACGTCGTCACTCTGTGTCTCACTCTCAGACTCCCAATGAATCTCTGAAAGCTTTTATTCTCTGAAATATAAAAAATGTAAAGCAGTTACAACACTGAGTCAAACAAAACTTAGAAGTGTTTCTAGAAGATTTAAACAGTCTTTGAACTCAACGAGATCTTGATGTGAAAGCTTGTGAGCTATTTGACAAGATATCAAGCGAACAAATATGAAAGACTCGCTTTGAGAAAATTGATCGAGCAAAGAAACGATCGAATCAATTGAATCAGACACTTCAGAACAAATTGACTGAAGCACAACATCATCTGTGAGTGACTAGAAATGTCACTTCATTGATCTTTATTCTTTTCACATTCAGCAAGCAATCTCAGAAGCTTTCGAATTCATCTTTGTTTACTGATGAAAAAGAATCTATCTGAAATGATTGACAAGAAAAGATTCATGACAAGCTAGAAATTAATGTCAATCATTTCAACAATGACAAAGCTATACTAGTCTACATTCATTCTTGAATCAGCGAAGACGCAGTCAAAGTCACTCTAGTCAGACATCAGCGAGATTCATTGAATTCTTGTTCAATAATCAATGATCTACTAAATGAACTTACTCAGCTATACGATGATTCTGACAAAGAGACAAACTTTTGAAGAAAGTATGCTAATCTCTCTCAAGAAAAGAGCAAATTCAGCAATTTCTATTCAATGTTTCAACGTCTGTTCTTTTATCTAGAGTATCATGAAAAGCAATTGATTGTTGATTTACGAGACAAGATAGTCTATCATCTTCGTGCAGCTTGAAGTAGTTAATTGATTCAGTCAGAATCTCTGAACGAAATTCGTGATTATCTGATTCGTTTGAACAATGAGCATTAAGTCATGAATGACATCAAAGAAAAGAAATTCATGATCAAGATCAGAAAGCAAGTCATCTTTGCTGAGAAATGAGATTCATCGAATCTCTATAGAAAGATCGAAGTTATCATTGATCAGTTAAAATCGTGTGACGCGACTTTGACTAACGTCAAAGAGACAGATCTACAAACTGAAAGCTGTTTCATTTGTCATAAGTCAGATCATTTCTTTAGAGAGTGCTCTGATCGAACTTCGAGAATCAATGCATTAGAAGATGATGAGTTTGATCGATCTACATCAAACTCTGAGTCAGATTCTGATTTAAAAAACTAGTTATTTTTTTCAGAGTTATTGAAGAGATAGAGATCATATTTTTGTGCAGTCAAATCGAAGTTCTATCGAAAAGAAACTATTTTGAAAAGTTATTTCTGATCAATGCTTCTCTTATCTCTCAGAGCAATTCTTTCAGTCTTCGCTCTTTGATAGACAGTAATTTCGTCGTCTACACGCTGATACATGACAAGCTAGTCGATAAAGTATGTCAGAAACTTGAAATACAATTTATATTACTAGCAAAAGAGAAGTTAATACAAGAATATGATGAGAAGTTAGTTAGAAAGACTATTACTCATAAGATTCTACTCAATTTCACGATCGAAAGTCATAAGAAATTGACTGTGTCAATGCTGATAGCTGATATCGAGCATCATAAAGTTATATTGAGCAAACTCTGAATGAACAAAAATGAAATATTATTGAACATGAGACATGATACTATCGTATTTCCTGATCAATTAAATATTTCTATTTCTATTTTTTCGATCTCGTCAAATACGAAGCACTTAAGTTGATCGCGATCAACTTTCATTTCTTCAGCGACTCATAGCAATGCTTCAAAGATTCTCAAGCACTCAGTTTCAATCATTCAGAAAGAGTCATTTTTGATTCAAAACATAGACGTCGTATCTTTTCAAGCACTAGTAAAATGAAAAAAGAAGATTCAGATCGAGATTTTTGCTATATTCGTCAAAGACATCGATAGAAAAATCATCTACAATACTCAATGCGAACTAAATGTCATAAACGTCTTTTCAGTCGATGAAACGACTCAGAATCTAGAAGATATTAAAGTCAAGCTATCATCGAAGTATCAAGATTTTCTAGATGTTTTTGATCGAGTTCAAGCAGACAAGCTATCGTCTCATCATTCATATGATCATAAGATAGAGCTTACTAGTGACGTAACATCATCTCGCTGTCAAGCATATTGAATGTCTCTCTACAAGCTTCAGAAAGTAAAGAAATATCTGAACGAGAATCTTTTCAAAGAATTTATAACTTCTAGCAAAGCTTCATATTTCTCATCTGTTCTGTTTATTCTAAAAGCAAATGAAGATTTATGATTCTGCGTTGACTATCAAAAGCTCAATGCTATTATTAAAAGAAATCGCTATTCTTTATCTCTGATAGATGAGATGATCAACAAAATAGTTGATTGCAAGCATCTGACTCGATTGAATATCATTTCAACGTTCAATAAACTACAAATGCATTCTGATAGTAAGAACTATACTATCTTTATTATCGCTTTAGAAGCATACAAATCAAAGATGCTACTCTTTGAACTTATCAATGATTCAATCTCGTTTCAGCAGTATATAAATAATGTTCTATGAAACTTTCTAAATGACTTTTGTCAAGTCTATCTAGATGACATTCTGATCTACAGCAAAACTCAACAAGAACATAGACAACATGTCAAAATGATATTGAATTGCTTACAAGAAGTGAGTCTACAGATAAATATTTGAAAGTGCGAATTTGATGTAGAAGAGATCATCTTTTTAGAAGTCATAGTATTTAAACAGAGTTTTCGTATGAATTCTGTCAAGGTGAAAGTCATAGTCAACTGAACTACGTCGATCAATCTAAAAGAAGTTCAGAGCTTCGTGAGATTTGTTAACTTCTATCGTCATTTCATTAAGAACTTCTCGAAGCTAGTCAAATCGTTTACTCAGCTGACTAGAAAAAACACGTCTTTTGTTTGAAACGAAGTCTGTGTTCAAGCTTTTGATAATTTAAAGAAACAAGTCAGCTCAATCTCAATTCTACGACATTTTGATTCAAAACGACAGACTATTCTAGAAATCAATGCATCTGACTACGTCAAAGGTGAAATTCTATCACAGTACGATGATGAGAGAGTTCTTCACTCGATAGCTTTCTACAGCAAAAGCATGATTCTCGCTGAATGCAATTATCACATCTATGACAAGAAACTGCTGATCATTATTCAATGTTTCAAACACTGAAGACTTGAGCTTGAATGCATTCAGTTGCTCATTCAGATGTTCATCGATTATCAGACTTTGAAGACTTTCATGAAAAACAAACAGTTAACTCGATGTCAAGTCAATTATCTAGACATTCTATTTAAGTTTAACTTTCAGATCATTTTTTTGATCAGGCAAAATGAATACTAAAGTCGATGCTTTAATCAGAATGTCTCTGATCAACGTCTCTGAATCAACTCAGCGTACTGAAGATCGCTATCAGATTATTCTGACACTCGATAAAGTAAATATTCTAGCTATTGAATCTGAAGTTGATCTCTATCAGTGAGTAAAAGATGTCAATAGAACGAATGAACTTTGCATTGAGTATAGACAAGCTATAAGCGAAAACAAGCTCAAGCTACATAGCATTGAATTGAAGCACTGCAAGATTGTTGACGACGTTCTGTTTAGAAAAGATCTACTGTGAGTTTCTGAGAATATGCATACGAAATTGCTAAAGAAAATTCATGATCAGTCTTTCATCTCTCACTCTGACAATCAAAGAACTATTGATTTAGTTCAACGTTTCTACTATTGATCAGATCATCAAGCAACGATTAAACGTTACATTCGAAACTGTCATGTCTGTCAACGAAGCAAGACATCTAGAGATAGCATCAATGAACTTCTTCATTCTCTCTTGATTTCACAGAAACGCTGAAAGAATATAGCTATAAACTTCATCACTGAGCTATCTCTATCAAAAGATTATAACGTCATTTGCACAATCATATGTTGATTTATCAAGAAACATCACTATGTTTTCTGTCATTGAAAAGACGCTGACATCTCAGTCGAAGAAACGGTTTGAATCATGCTATGAAACGTCTATCGACTTCATGATCTACCTAGTTCTATTGTTTCAAACAGAGACTTTCAGTTCATATCAATCATGTGACAAAGTCTTTGAAAGCGACTCAAGATCACAGCTAGTCTATCAACAGCTTATCATTCTGAGATCGATGATCAATCGAAATGAGCTAATCAAGACGTTGAATGAGAACTAAGAATCTACTGCAATTACATGCAGAACGACTGAGCAAAATGACTATCAATGATAGAATTCAGCGAGAATTTCAATATCTTCTCGATCATCTCAATGACTTCGTTCTACTTCAATAAGAGTTTTCACTCACGAATGAGTTTCGATTCAGATACGACTGACTACGAAACTATTCATGAACGTCTTGAAGCTAAAAAAGCAAACAATATTGTTATTCAAATGAAAGAGTTTCTTATCTTCAATCATCAGCAATTGAAAAAGACGAAGCAAATCATTGAAGCTCAAATCAATAAATATAGACGAAACGTCATCTATAAAGTAGACGACTGAATTTGATTATTCTCTAAAAACATAAAGACAACTAAATCATGTAAGAATTTGAAAGACAAACAGCTAGAATTTTATCAAATCACTGTCAAAGTTGAAATCTTCTATCATCTTCATCTATCGATAAGCATGAAGCAGCTGCATTCGATGTTCAGTTCGAAGCTATTACATTCTTATTTTGATGATCTTTTATCAGAACAGCATTCAGAATCATCTAGATCTCTCACTATCGAAAACGATGAGCATTGAAAGATAGATGACATTCTGAACTCTAAATGATATTGAGATCAAATACAATACAAGATCAAATAAACGAGACTAGATTGAAACAACGAATGATACTATGTCGATAAAAAAGAATTCAAAAGCTTGAAAGAAGTTCTAGTTGAATTTCATAAACTTTATTCAGACAAGTCACACTAAATTGAAAAACAGTGAAAATTTTTGCGTTTCATTTATTCTATTCATGCGAACATGAATTTTTGAAGAGAAAGATAATGTTACAAATGCGTCAGAATTGATTAAAGCTAGTCAAGATCTAGTCGAGATCTGATTTAAATCTGACTCAGATTTGACTCAGATATGACTCAGCATCTTTTTTCTTCTCTAGCATCTTCTAATCAGCTTTTATTGTCTTCTAGACAAACACACTTCTTTGTGTTACGAGTAGTTAACAGATGTCTATGACAAACACATTTCTTTGTGTTGCAAACATCTTTCAAATCAACATCTTTCTTGTGTTTCAACACGTTCTCTTTGAGATTAACGTCGATCTGAGTAACTACTATATAGAGCGTGTTCTTCTTGCTTTTTGTATCTTCTTTCTTCTGTATTCTTAAAGTCTTAGTTATAACTATCTCTATAAATCAAACATTCTAGTCACACACGCACTCTGATTAGTTTTTAAACATGATTTCAACACTTTTGACTTCTTGCAGTCTTCACAAAGTTCAAATTATTTGCTATGAATGCATCGCAATGACTGATTAGACTTGATGCGTTAACATTCTTTGCAATATCTTGAATTAATTTCACATTATCTGATCTGATCTAAGTTGTTGCATTTTCAATGATCTTGTTCTCAGTCATAGTGTGCAAGATCTTGAGTAATCACATATTTATCATCTGCAGCAGATTCAATAACTCATTTAGCTGTTTCGCAGTTTCATCATTATTTTCAAAATCATGAATCTGAGATCAGTCAGCTATATCAATGTAAGCGAAATCAATCATTTGCGAACATGTCGTGAATGTCGTCTGTTTGACTCATGTTTTTGCTTGATGTGCAAGTAAATAATCTCACTCATCTGAGAACTGAGCTTTGCAGTAGTTTGACACAGCTGCTAGAAAGATTCTGTGAACTGACATTTCATAATCTTCAATCTTGAGTTAAATTAACTGCATGTGCTTGACTGATCTTAAAGCAGATACGCTGCTACTTTTTGAACACATTGACAGAATGTCAAAGACTGACTTGATTGATTAAACTGTTATCATACTTGAATCACAAAGATACATTGAACGTAATCTTCAAAACTGAGAATCTTTGTTGACTTGCAAGATCAAAGATCAAGAAACACTCAGTATATATGAAGAGATTGTGAGCATCGCATTTTGCAGTGAAGAAAATGAGTCATGTGCTCTATATGAAAAGCAGATAGAAAGATCTTGCTCTCATAATCATATAATGTCATTGTTTTGCAAATTCTCTCTTTTCATTCAACGCAATTGCTGTTAAGAATTTGATATTATGATTTGCAAGTTCTTGAACAAACACAATGTATTCAGCGATAGAAAGTTTCTCTCATGTTTATGAGTTGATGATGTTGAGCATGATGTTAAAGTTCATTAATCAGCATGACATGAACATTCAAGATCTTCAATCATATCAAGTATTTATCTGCTATCTTTGAAGAGACAAGAATATTCAGACTTTCTACAATTCACGACAAAAGTAGCTTTAAGATCTTGCAAAAGATGATTTCTTTCACAAACAGATACTTTGCAGCTTTGTTAGAATGTGATAACTTTGACTTGCATATTTCATCTCATACAAGAAATATGAAGAAAACATTCTTGCAAAATTTAAACATGTGCAATCATGAAGATATTGAGAAGGATGATCAGAATGATCTCATTGAGTTGATTCATCACATTAGTGAACTTGATGCATGATTGATGACGAAGCATAAGATTGATCGATAAGACTTTCTGTTAACAATGAGCAGAGCAAGACAGTTACTCAGATACAAGTGATAACGTCTTATATATCTTGATGAGCTGTATATAGTCATGATTCTAGCTATATATATAATAATAAACAAAGAAAGCATTTCATCTTCTGACGTGCAACTTTGATGATTGAATTCAAGTCATAGCTTTGAATGAGATGAGATTTGAGAATCAGTCTGTCATTTTCATGAGTTTGACTGATGTATGATTTATTGAACTGCAAAACAGATTAATTAAACTGCGAGACAGATTCATTGAATTGATGATATTTACTTTGATGTCATGAAACATGTAGTCTTCAAGATGTATGAAAGTTATTGAGTTTAACATTCTTGATCATATTTAATATCTTAATGACAATCGCTCGAAGATCATAAAACTCGACTATTGTGATCGTGACGATGCAAAGTGCATCTGTGTCTCATTCAATCAAGCAACTGCATCATTGATCTTATTGATAATCAGCTGCAATGATTGTAACTAGTACGCTCTTCAAGTCAGAATCTTCGCAAATGACTTTCATGAGTTTAGATCTTGCAGATTGTAACTTCTGCATTCACAATGATGAGCTTTTAGTGAGTTGTTATCACAGAACATGAGTTATCTGTATTGATGCAAATTTGCAAATGAGCGAGCTGACAATCAAGTTTTGAACATTAGAAGTCAAGTCAACATTTGAGTCAAAAAATGATATAAATGAAGTATCACACGTTCTTTGCATGCATCAACAACATTTCTTCTCTTTTCTGAGAAAACATTCTTACATTTTTGTACTTCAGATCTTTATCAATTGCACTCACGTTTACATCATCTGCAGTGTGTGAATGTCTGACAAGTATAAAAAGACTTTTCAAGTGTCAATTTTCATGTAAATGACTCAAACTTTAACGTTCATGATTTTTAAGAAGAGCGCACTTTTCTTACTTGTAATCTTTCATTTATTTCTTTTCATGATTGATAGTAGTGATGTGATAGAAGTGAGATGAATGTTGCTCGCTCGTTCAAAGCATCGTGATTTCAAGTTGTGAAATCGCTGACGTTTGACAGACACTTTCATTACATTGATGAGTGAATTTTTCTATACTCTGCTGCGTTTCATAAATGCAGAACGATCATAGCTGAAATTAGTATTGATGAACATTGTTGTCGATCTATGAAATGATACTGCGTCTGCTTCTTTGAATCTTTGTCAATCTGCACACATTCAAACACAATGTTGATTAAATAATCATGCTTTCTTTAATGAACTATTTGATCAAATCTATTCAAGAGATTGAAAATGAGAATCTGTGATTATGCTCAAGCAGTATTGCATGTGTCGTTGAAGATTTGTTGCATCATCGAAGCAATGTTTGCAACATTATTAAGAATTACAGAACTTAATGTTGATTTTATAAATTTTTTCATGATCTCAATAAGTTTTGATGAATATATCAATGAATATCAAAGAAGAAAAAATGAGTACAACTATCTATAATACAGACTGATACACTAGTAACACACTGCACGTTCTTGATGCACATGTATGAGATTGTATAATCTAGACGCAGTTATCATCTTTCATCTTGTTATTGATTTCAATGTCGTTCGCTTCATCGTCATTGTTATTCTCGACATCTTTGATTACATCATCATCTTTAAAGATTTTGAGCTTCAATGTCAACTTCATTATACACATTCAATGTTTCTGTCTATCATATATCAGCATCTCGATTCTTGAATCTACACAGCGCAAGTCATAAGTGATAGTCTTTTTATGTTATTCAAGATGATTGACTTTCTTCTTGATCTGTGCTTGATCTTTCTTTATTCATTCTGAGTCAATCTGAACTAGTCTTTTGATCTTGTGTAAATTGTAATCAACATTGATTAATTTGATAGTGTCAATGATAAAGCATGATAACTTTTCATTTAAATACTTTTGCAGTTTTTCAAATCTTCTTGAAATAAACACACTATGTTCATCATTCTAGATTTGATCAATTTTGAAGTTATTAAAGTTACAAAGACTTTAAGCACAAGTTGAAAGTATTACATAATTAAACATTAGTAATCATGTTGAACATGTTTTCTTTCGCTATGCATGTGATAACTTTCAAGAACAACATTAACATAAAGTAGAGACTTTGTCACTTACTCAATAAAGAACAAGTGCATTTGTAGAACTCATGATACAGAATACAATTTTCTCGTTCTTGTCTCAGACATCGTTGATGAGCATGTTAATTACTTTGATCTTGCTACAGTTCATTTTGAAGATAATGTTAAGAATGTGCTTCTCATAAAGATATTCAACTTGCTTCAAGTCGTAGAGATGATTTGTTTCAAAATGAACATATCTTTTATCTCAGTCTTCTACTTCAGAAAATGCAAGTGACTGTGTCTCTGAAAGTTGTTCAAGACGCAAGAATGTGCTAAGTACTCTGAGTCAATGAACTTTCATCATTCAATTGTTAACGTTGAGTTGAGACTTAATTTCAATGCAATGATTGTCAATTCAGTCTTGCTTTTTCTTATTCATCTTCTTTCAAAGTTGATCAATGATTGTCATCATTGAGAAATTAACAAGTTTGTTGAATCTTGATGAAAGACTGCAATCAATATCTTGATGCTCATTCAATTTCACATCTGTAAGAGAAAAGTTGAAAAACATTGTGTTATGAGTCTGCATAGAGTGAATCATATGAGTGTATTCTAACTAGAAGTTCAAAGCTGAAGTAGAAAGAAGATGCAACATGACGTGAGTTTTACTCATGAAGACACGCTAGATCGCTAGCGTGTTAACAACAGCTCTACTCACAGCTCTATACTAGTCTATGTTAGACTAATCAGACTAATCAGAGATATCAGAGATGCATGCTCGTAACATTACTTTCTTTCTTCATCTAGTAATGTTCTCATTGCTGCAGTTCAATCAATCAATTCTTGTTGAGTCGATTTCTAACTTGACTTGTTCAAATACTTTTGATGAAAGTCATTTATGATCTTCGAGCAGTCTTTGAACTCATTTTCATCAACATTGTATCAATGTAGATCAACGTCATAGTCTTTTAAATTGACACGATATTGCAGTCGTCTTCTATAGTGCCTGAAGTTCAGTATGTTCTTCACTTCTCATTTGTTCTCGTCATCTATCACTATAGAATCAGACGACTCATTTCGTTGTTCTTTCAGAGAGTCTTTTGAATTCAGTCGTAGCAGATTCGAAATGAACTCTGAATGAATCTTCATTGTTGATGACAGTTTCAATCGATATGCATGTTTGATCTCAGTCAGAATCTTGAATGATTTTAGCGTTTTATCATTCAGCTTCTTTGATGATCTTGCGATCGTAATGTTTCTAGAATTCAGAAACATCATGTCATCTATCTTGTAAATCATTTTCTTTCGATGCTTGTCAATCTGTTTCTTCATTGTGATTCTGACTCTTGCTAATGTCTGCTTGATCAACACTAATGATCATTTCATGTGTTTAAATATATTCTCTGCTTTGCTCGCTTGAATTCTAGCTCAAGTGATCTCATATTCAGTTGAATTCAAATCGAAGCTCATATGAGAGTGAAAGCTCTTATTCAGAAAGAACACTGATTGTTCAATTGATGACGAAATAGCATTGTTATCAACGAATTCAGTCATAAATAGTCAGATGAATCAGTCATCTTGCATGTATGAGCAGTAGCTTCGTAGATATCATTCTACATTCTGATTCGCTCTTTTCATTTGATCGTTGATCTGTGAGTGATAGTCGATGAATAGTTTCATCTTAATGTCAAGTCTCAGACATAAAGACTTTCAGACAATCGATATGAATTGTGAACTTCTATCGAACAAGATTGATCTTGATAGCTCATGAGTTCTGAAGATTCATATCAGCAGCAGCTTGACTGTTTGTTCAGCGAAAGTTTCTTCGTCATCTGATCAACAGAGTATATAGTGACGTTCTTTAGACAATCGATCTATCACTGTCAGAATCGCGTTGCTTTC
>JAABUZ0100005808.1_pt1 | contig 15873 bp, 15 predicted proteins | sample 5562091 | NCBI WGS metagenome assembly JAABUZ01 (sample SAMN12813069, study PRJNA571459) | rock metagenome | isolation source: Antarctica rocks | place: Antarctica: Victoria Land, Linnaeus Terrace sud | collected 2015-12-21 | reverse complement strand
CGGCGCCATCGGCGCGTTCATCGACGGGTGGAACGAACGCTGCCGGCCATTCGTCTGGACCAAACCCGCAGACGAACTACTCAACCACTGCCGCCCAGGTAAAAGAACCTCGTTCACGCGACACTAGTCGAGTGCCGCCACAACTGCTTCGGGGACATCGCGAACAAGAACATCGGTCACCGGTGCACCTCCTGTGATAACCGCGGATATCCCGGAAGGGGTGCCCGCGCCACCTAGTAGCCGAAGATGCACCCAAAGGCGGCTCTGCCCGGCTCGCAAGGCCGAGTTCGCTCAGCACGGAAGTTCCGGCGCCAGGCTTGCGCGGGCCACGATGCCTGGGCGGCCCAGCAGCGCACGCCGTCGCCACCAGTCCGTCGTAGACCTTCGAGCAGGGTCCGCCGCTTCCGGGGCGACAGGTTGCTCGACCCACCCGGTGCCGCCGTTCGTCCATCGGCGAGGCCGCTCGGACACCCGACGCTGCGACGGGCGCTCCGATGGGCACAATGACGCCCGTGAACGCCACCACGCCGCCCGTCGGCGCGCCCGGCGACAGCACCTGCGTCAGGGTCGGTGACGTCGAGCTCGCGTACGAGACGTTCGGTCGTCCCGACGACCCGCCGGTGCTGCTCGTGATGGGGCTGGGCGCCCAGATGCACTACTGGCCCGCCGCGTTCTGCCATGCCCTCACCGACCGCGGGCTGTACGTGGTGCGTTACGACAACCGCGACGTCGGGCTCTCCACGCATCTGCACGACCGCGGCCCGGTCGACCTGCAGGCGCTGCTCGCCGGCGGCGGAGCGCCCCCGCCGTACGGGCTGACCGAGCTCGCGGCCGATGCTGTTGGCCTCATCGAGGCGCTCGGCTTGAGGTCGGTCCACCTGGTCGGCATCTCGCTGGGCGGCATGATCGTCCAGCTGGTTGCCATCGACTACCCCGAGCGGGTGCGCTCGCTCGTCTCGATCGCGTCGACAACCGGAGACCGTTCCGTCGGCGGGGCCAAGCCCGAGGTGCTCGCTGCCCTGCTCGCCTCGCCTGGCACGAGCCGCGAGGAGGTCATCGAGCACGCTCTCGCGCTCTCACAGGTGATCGGCTCGCCGGGCTTCGACCGTGGCGAGCGGTGGCTTCGCTGGCGAACCGGGCGCGCGTTCGACCGCAGCTACGACCCAGCCGGGGTTTCACGCCAGGCGGCGACGGCCTTCACCGCCACCGACCGGACGCGGCGGCTAGGCGAGGTGCGCGTACCCACGCTTGTGGTGCACGGCGCGGCCGACCCCCTCGTCGACGTCAGTGGAGGCAGGGCGACGGCGGCGGCGATCCCGGGCGCGGAGCTTCTCGTCATCGACGGGCTCGCGCACGACCTGCCGCCAGGAGTCTGGCCGCAGCTCGCGGACGCCCTCGCCGCGGTGGTCCGCCGGGCGCAAGCCTGACTGCGCGAGGCAACGCGTCGCCGTCACCGTCACGGGTGGCGCAGCAATAAATGGGTTGCGCCCCCACTCGCGCCTCGGTTACCTTGCTCGACGCCGCATGCGCCCGCGTGCGGTGAGCCCGTCTCCCGCGGACGCAGCATGACGCACGCAGAGGAGGTGCCGACCATGGCCAGCATCACGACGCCTGTCGTCACTGCCTCGCGGCTTGCCGCGGCGGATGCCGTCCACGGTGCCGCTGTCGCGCGAGCCCGTGTCGCGGGTCGTGCCGTCCTCGGTGGCAACCAGGCCACCCCGGCAGCCCCGGCAGCCCCGGCAGCCCCGGCAGCTGCCATGCGTATGCGCCCGCCTCGAGATCGTCCCGACGTCTGACACGACGTCGACACCTCCTCGAGGCCGCGGATCCGCATTTCGGATCCGCGGCCTTCGTCGTTTCTCGGGTTGCCGAGCCTGACCCGGCGCCAGCCACACCGCCCCGCCGACCCACCGCACGACCAGCCGTACCGCGAGCGGACGGCAGAAGAAAGGAGGTGACCAGCGGTGTTTGAGCCGACAGTCATCGCCCGCATCGAGCAGGAACGCCTGTTTCTGCCCTGCTGGGCAGCCGACCCCGATCTGTTCTTCGCTGAGCTGCCGGCCGAGGTCGAGGCGGCCAAGGCTGTCTGCACAGCCTGTCCGGTCCGGCAGGCGTGCCTGGCAGGAGCGGTGTCGCGGCGCGAGCCCTACGGCGTGTGGGGCGGCGAGCTCGTCGTCGCCGGCAGCGTCATCGCCCGCAAGCGGCCGCGTGGGCGCCCCCGAAAGTCCCCGGTTCCCGAACCCCGTCCCGAACCGGCCATCCCCGTCCCGACCGCCGCATGAGGGCCGACCTCACGCGGCGGGCACACGAGTAGGAGGAGTCATGACACTCGACGCCGAGTGGTCGCGGCTGCGTTGCGAGGACCACCGCCGCGCCGCCGAGCGGCGTGCCCGCGAGCAACGGCTGATCCGCGCGCTGCGGCGCCAGCGGCGCGCCGAGCAGGCGGCCCACCGGGCGCGGTTGGCCTGGCTGGCGGTGCCTGTGCAGCCAGCCAGGGCCGCCGTGCGCACGTCGGCTACGTAGCACCACCCGGGAGGGGTGCCGGCCCATGCCGCATCCCTCCCGGCTCGGACAGCGCCGACAACTACCCTGGGGGACGTGCCAAGCCCCGACCGGACGTACCCGACCGCCACCGGAGCCGCCGGGGCTGCGGCTGCCCCCACGCCCGGCACCCTGGCTGAAGCCGTTCGGGTGCTGACCGCGCCGGCACTCGAGCACGTCGTCGACCTCGTCGCCTGGCCTGAGCCCGGGCGCGACGGTGGGACGGACATCGTCGTGGCCAACTCACGTGGCCGCGCCCGGCTCACCGGCCAGTGCCCCCGGGGCGAGCTGGTCGACGGCGAGCACCCGATCGCCGACCAGGACCCACTGCACGGCACCCCGCGCGAGGCGGCAGCGGGCGACCCTTCGCCGCCCAACGCCCGCAACTCCTACCCCTTTGCTCACGCCCGGCTGACCAGCGCCTTCGCCGACGCGGGCCGCAGCCCCGACCTCGTGGTCATCCACACGCCGCGCCATCACTGGCCAGAACGCGGTGGCCACTTCGGGGAGCACGGCAGCCTCGACACGGCCCAGTCGCGGGCTCCGCTGCTGCTCTCGGGTGCCGGCGTGTCAGCCCGCGGGATGCTGCCGCGCTCGGCCCGCGTCGTCGACATCGCACCGACCCTTGCGGCAATGTGCCGCGCCGATTTCCCCGCGAGTGACGGTGCCCCGCTGGCCGACCTGCTCGACCCCGAGGCGCCCGGCCGGCGGGTCGTGGGCCTGCTCTGGGACGGCAGCAACGCCAATGACCTCTACGCGATGGCGGCAAGCGGGGAGCTGCCCGCCGTGGCGCGGTTGCTGGGCAACGGCTGCGCGCTGCAGGGCGGGGCCATCGCTGAGTTCCCGAGCGTGACACTGGTCAACCACACCAGCGCGCTGACCGGTGTCGGCCCCGGGCGGCACGGCATCGTCGGCAACGTCTTCCACGACCGCGAGACCGGCGAGCAGGTTCTCGCCAACGACGCCGCCACCTGGCACCGTGCCTGCGACCTGCTGCGCCCAGGGGTGACGACGCTGTTCGAAGCGGTCGGCGGCGGCGCCTGCGTCAACGAGCCAATCGACCGGGGAGCCGACTACTCGACCTTCGCCCTGGTCCGCGCGAGCGGGGAGTCGGGCGGTGCTCGAGCCCTGAACGACGCGCTCCCATTGCCTTTCGATGACCCGTTCGCCGACCAGGAGTGGGTGACCCGCGACCCGGGTTACGCCTGGTCGTCGCAGGTCGACGCGCTCGGGCTCACCCAGGTGTGCCAGCTGTGGTCGGGTGACGCTCCGCCGCCACGGCTCATGTGGTGGAACACGACCCTGACCGACACCGGCCACCACGGCGGCGGCCCCTACTCACCGGAGTCACGGGCGTCGATGCGCGACGCCGACCGCAGGCTCGGCGCCTTCCTCGCCCTGCTCGACGCGCGAGGGCTGGCCGGCGAGGTCGACATCCTGCTGACCGCCGACCACGGCAGCGAAGCGGCCGACCCCGGGTGCACGGGGGACTGGGACGAGGCGCTGCAGCAGGCCGGTATCGCTTTCCGCGACGAGGGATACGGCTCGATCTACCTCGGCTGACCGCTTCATCGTCATTGCCGCTTCATCGTCATTGCCGCGCGACATTGGCCCGTGCGGGTGACATCCCCGCGGCGGTCGTGTCAACTTTCCGCGTCGAGACGCCGGCCCAGCGTCAGGCGTGTTTACGGTCCCGGGGTGCCCATCTGTGCGGTCTGTGCCACTCCGGCCCCGAGCGACCCCCCGCCGGTCTCGTGGATGTGCGAGCTACCGGCCGGCCACAGCGGCCGGGCGGCAGGGGACAGGGCGCTGACAAACGCCAGACCACCGACGACACAGGTAGCGACGCAGACAGCCAGGCGCCACATATGCGCTGCCTGCACGGTGGCGTGGCTGCCGATGGTGGAGTCCGGGCTGCCGACGCAGCGCTGGACCTAGCTCTCGAGAGCGTCGAGGGCGGTCGACTCGTCCCGCCCGCGACCGCTGGCTAGTGCCCCGCCGCCCACGTCGTGTGCTCGGGTACGACTGGTACCTCCGGCAGCTGCCGCCCCGGCCGGTTGGCGTAGGCGGCGTGCTCCGCTGCCTCGGTGCCCGGCTCGGCGAAGCCCGGCTGCCACCACTGCATCTCCGCGCGGAACGGCCCGGTCGCACCGAGCTGGCAGAGCACCCCGATCGTGCCCAGCGTCACCCGATGGATGAGCAGGTAGGACGGCGGCAGGTTGAGCTGGCGGCCGAGGGCGGCCGCGGGTGAGCGGGGGTCGCCGAGCCGCCCGGCCTCGTGCCGCAGCCAGGCGCGGCTGAACGTGAACGACTCATCCGCCACCGAGTCCAGTAGCGGCACGAGGTGCTCGAGCAGCGGGGCCGCCTCCACCTGCACGCTTGGCAGGATGAAGTGCTCGGCGCGCAGGCCGCGCAGCACGCCCTCGGCGTCGCCGGCGAGGGCCGCGCGGGCGAGCGCACCGATCGGCTCCGGCAGCCCCTCCGGCAGGCGGTCGACGGCGCCGAAGTCCAGCACGCCGAGCCGGCCGTCGTCCAACAGCCGGAAGTTGCCGGGATGCGGGTCGGCGTGCAGCAGCCCGGCGCGCCCGGGTGCGGAGTACAGGAAGCGCACGAGGAGCAGGCCTGCCCGGTCGCGCTGCTCGGTCGTGCCCGAGTTGATGATCTGTGACAGCGGGGTGCCATCGAGCCACTCGGTGACGAGGACGCGGTCTGCGTAGTCGACGACGCGCGGGATGGCGATGTCGGGGTCGGCGTCGAACGCCTCGGCCATCGCCCGCTGCCCACCCGCCTCGAGGGTGTAGTCGAGCTCCTCGCTGATGCGCTCCTTCAGCTCGGCGATCAGCGGTTTGACGTCGAGGCCGGGTGAGAGCCCGGAGAACAGCCGGGCCAGCCGGGCGAGCTGGTTGAGGTCGGACAGCAGCGCACGGCCGGCCCCCGGGTACTGGATCTTGACGGCGACGTCGCGGCCGTCGGCCCAGACCGCGCGGTGGACCTGCCCGATGCTCGCCGCCGCCACCGGCCGATCGTCGAAGCTGTGGAAACGGTCCCGCCAACCGGGGCCGAGCTGCTCGGTCAACACCTGATGCACGGTCGCGGCCGGCAGGGGTGGCGCTGCCTCCTGCAGCTTGGTCAGCGCGGCCCGGTAGGGCGCGGCGATGTCCTCGGGCAGCGCAGCCTCGAACACCGACAGGGCCTGCCCGAACTTCATCGCGCCGCCCTTGAGCTCCCCTAGGACTTTGAACAGCTGGGCAGCCGTGCGGTTCTGCAACTCGGTGGCCACCAGCTCCGCCGGACGCCCCCCGACTCGCCGCCCCAGACCGAGCGTCGCCCGGCCGGCCACCCCGAACGGCAGGCTGGCGAGCTTGGCGGTGCGCACGACGGCGCCAAGCGGGATGTCAGGCATGTAACCAGTGTGTGCCCTGGTGACGACAAAGCACCCGCCACGGACGTGTGGGACTGGCCGCTGAACAAGGCTGCGATGACCGGGCGCTGCGACCCCGTGGAACGGGCCGGCAGCGACTGGCTACCCGCGCCTCCCGACAGCCGTGCGGCAGTCACATGCCGGATGCGTCGGCCACGAGCGCCGCCGCCACCGCCAGTCCGTCGCCTCCAGTTCGAGGCTGCCGCCTGCCGCGGCCGGCGGATCGCCGCCGTCCAGCACCGCCAGGACCTGCCGCGCCGCGGTGGTCGCAACCGCGGCCGCAAGCGTGACGTCGCAGGCGAGCAAGGACCCGTCGACCTGCTGGACGGCGAGCTGGCCGGCCAGGGCCGGCCAGCTTGGATCACGGTCGGCTCGGGCCAGCTCGCGGCACATCAGGCAGCTCGTGACCCCCGGCAGCACCAGCGGTCCGACGAGCCCGGTCGTCTCCTGCACCCCGGTGAGCAGATGCGGTACGCCTGAGCGCTCCAGCGCACGGGTGAAGGTGTGGTCGGCCAAGGGCAGCCCTGCCGGTGCGAGAACCGCGAACGAGGGCGGTGGCTCGTCGTCGGCGGCAGGAGCCCGCGGCCGGCTGCGCGGGGACCGACCCTGCCGAACCGCCCGGACCAGGCGCTCGACGCCAGCCTCACGGGGGTGCCCCAGCGTGTCGGCACGAAGGCCGCCGGGCGCCAGGTCGACTGGCCGTGCCACACCGCGGTCGTGCGGCTCGACCCGGCCGACACCCGCAGCCGCCAGCAGACCCGCGACCTGCGCGCCGACGCGCCCCACCCCGAACACCTGCACCACCTGCCGGCGGCGGCGGGCGAGCGTGCGGTGGGCCTCGCCCGGGACGGCGTGGTGCAGCGCCAGGGACGCCAGGTCAGGGGCGAGCCGCTCCCGGTCGAGCGGTGGCAGCGAGGCGAGCCCGGCGTCGGCGTCGGCGTCGGCGTCGGCGAGCAGCCCGCGGGCGGCGAGCTGGTCGAGCAGTGCGCCTGCCGATTCGGTGAGTGCCCGCAGCCGGGACAGTGGCCGCGTGCCGTCGAGGTGGTCGAGCAGCCGCTTGGTATCGGCGTCGAGTCCCTCCAGCACGACCGCCCGGCCGGGGCTGAGCCCGAGCTGGACGGAGCCCGGGTTGCGCCACAGCCGGGTCAGACCGGGATGCAGGTAGGGGCGCACGACGCCGACCGTGCCACCGCTCGGCCTGCCGCTGCGCCTGCGCGCCCGACGTGTGGATGACGCCGCTGTATCAACAGCCGGCACACGCGCCGGTCAGCCGAGCAGCGGGTGTGCTGCCGGGTCGGTCAGCAACGGCTCGTCGAGGCGCGCGAGTGCAGACCGCATCTGCGACTCACCGCCGAACTGAAACCTCAGCTGGGTCCGGTAGCAGGCGCAGGCGTCCGCCCGTCGCGCCGCGTCCCCGGGCAGCCGCACCGGCTTGAGTCCGGCCGGCAGGGCCGGGCTCGGCTGCGCGTCGGGCTCGCGCAGCACGTAGGGCGCGTCGCGCCACCATCCGGTCGGACGCCCCAGCCGGGCCATCGCTCGTACGACGTGCAGGTGGTCGACATGGTGGCCGAGCCCCTGCGGCGCGAGCCACACGTCGGCCGCGAGCCGGGCCAGCCGGCGGGCGAGCTGCTCGGTGACCGCGTCGTCCGGGTGGATGCCGGCGAACAGGTCGGCCGCGCTGGCGTACCCGCGGTGCGGTGCCTCCGGAAGCGGCAGGTGCAGCACGTGCGCGCCGAGCACGGCCATGGCGGCGCGGTCCTCGTCCCGGCGAAGGGCCATGTAGTCGACGTCGACCGGCAGGCCCTTGTCCGTCTGGCAGGCCAGCGCGAACCCGGACGGGTCCGGCACCGTCGCGGTGAAGCAGGTGACGACCGTGACGTCATGCCCGGAGTTGACGAGTCTCGCAAGCACGCCGCCGACCGAGAACGCGGCGTCGTCGAGGTGCGGGGAGACGGCCAGCACCTTCACAGCAGGTGCGGTGCGCTGCGGAAGCGGCACGACAGGTCGACCCCGCCGGGCACGTCCCAGTCACGGTCGGGCCGGGTGCCGGCCAGCGTCTCGTACACCTGCTCCACCCGCCGGGCGAGCACCGGCCAGGAGTAGCGCTCCCGGACCTCATCCAGCGCCGCGGCGGCAAGCCGAGCCCGCAGGGGCGCGTCGCCGAGCAGGTGGTCGATCGCCTTCCGCAGCCCGGCGACGTCGCCCGGCTCGTGCAGCAGCCCGTTCTGCCCGTCGCGCAGGCAGTCGACGACGCCGACGCTGTTGGTGCTGACGATCGGCAGCCCGCTGGCCATGGCCTCGAGGATGGTGTTGCTGAACCCCTCGCTGTAGGTCGGGCTGACGAACGCGTCGGCGCTGCGGTAGACAGCCGGCGCGTCCTGCGGCGGGGTGTAGCCGAGGAAAGTCGTCCTGCCGTCCGCCAGCGCCCGGGCGGCATCGAGGTCGGGGCCGATGCCGCTGACGACAAGCCGGGCGTCGTCGGGCAGCGCGGCCAGTAGGTCGAGCACCCCCTTGCGGGCGTCGACCCGGCCGTGGAACAGCAGCACCGGCGGTGTCTGCAGAGCCCCCAGCGGGCAGCTGCCGGGGGTGAACCGCGCGGTGTCGGTCGCACCCGGGACGATGGTGAACCGGCTCGGGTCGGTGCCGTGCAGGCCGGTGACCTCGTCCCGGAAGCTCGCGGAGCCGATGAGGACCGCACCGGCGTGGTCGAGCACGGTGGTGATCGCCTGCTGGTGCGTGCGGCAGCAGGTGCCGACCCAGTGCCCGTCACCACCCTGGATCGACACGACGGTCGGCAGGCGGGTCTGGCGGGCGGCGAGCAGGACCGCGAGGCCGGGCGGGTAGCCGTACTGGGCGTGCAGCACGTCGAACGGGCGCTCGCGGTGCAGCCGGACGACGGTGTCGGCGAGCTCGGCGGTGTCGCGCTCGAAGTCGGCCGGGGTACGGGTCTCGCCGATGCTGGGCAGGGCGACGACCTCGACACCGGCTGGCACGCGGTCCGCGGGTGGCGCCCCCCCGCCGTACACCCGGGTGCCGGCCTCGTCGTCGCGGTACTGGCTGACGAGCACGACCTCGACGCCGAGCGCAACGAGCTCGCGCAGCAGGTTCTCGGCGTAGACGCTCATGCCGGACACGGCCGGCCAGTAGCGGCGGGAGACGAAGCAGATCCTCACGGCGAGGCCCCGGACGTTGCTTCCGACGGCGCCGCGCCGGACAACGCCCTGGGCAGGGCTCCCCGCTCAGCCGCGCGCAGCGTGGCGAGCGCCCGGGGCACCATCTCGTGGGCGCGATGGCTGTCGCGGGACAGCTCGAGGGTCACCAGCCGCTCGTACCCGACCTCGACCAGCGCGCCCAGCACCGCGGGCAGGTCGACGTCGCCCTCGTCGAGCGGCAGGTGCTCATGCACGCCGCGTCGCATCCCCTCGACGGCAACCGTCCCCAGGTCTGCCGCGAAGGCCCGGACCGCGTCCTGCGGCTCGTACGCCCCGCTCACCACGCAGTGCCCGGTGTCGAGGGCGAGGGTGATGCCGGGGACCTCGGCGGCGAGCCGGCTCCAGTCGCCGACGTCCTCGACGAGCATGCCCGGCTCGGGTTCGACGGCGAGGGCATAGCCGGCGCCGCCGTGGCTCTCGACCAGCGCGGACACGCCGTCGCGGACCCAGCCCCAGGCCGCCGTGCGGTCGACACCCGCCCGCGGGACGCCGGCCCAGAAGCTGACCGCCTCGGCGCCCAGCAGCCCGGCGAGGTCGCACGCCAGCCGCAGGTAGGCGAGGCGTCGGGCGCGCCCGGCAGCGTCAGGGGTCACCAGGGTCGGCTCGTGCTTGGCGCGCGGGTCGAGCAGGTAGCGGGCGCCGGTCTCCACGACGACACCCAGCCCGAGGTCGTCGCAGCGCTGACGGACGCGCTCGGCCTGCTGCCGGGCGTCGTCGGCGAACGGGTCCAGATGGGCGATGTCGAGCGTCAGCGCGACCCCGTCGTACCCGGTGTCGGCCAGGAACGACAGCGCGTCGCCGAGCCGGTGGTGCGCCGTCCCGTTGGTGTTGTAGGCGTACCGCAGGCTCATGTGCGGCCTCCCACCAGCCCGCCGGTCCGCCCCGCGGTCGCGATGGCGACGGCGTGCCGCCCGGGCTCCCGGTAGAGCGGGTAGAGCGCGCCGACGCGGGCGGCGGCCGCGAGCCGGTTGAACCAGGCCGGCCCGCCGAGGCGCTCCTGGGCGGCCCAGGTCAGGTGCACGGCCGCCCATCCCGCGCCGTCCGGACGTGCTCCAACGGCGACGAGGGGGTCCTCCCGGTCCAGCAGCCGGCGCACGCCGCGCTCGCCGATGCGCCCGTAGGACATGGTCTCGACCTCGAGCCCGGGCACCAGCGCCTTGACCGCCACGGCGTCGCCGGCACGCGCCGGCTGCCGGTCGACGAGCACGTCGAGCCCGGCGGCGTGCAGGGCGCCGACCACATGGCCGCACAGGTCCGCTGGACGGGCGCTGGGCAGGTCGGTCAGAGCGATGGTGCTGCGCCGGGCCAGCACGCTGCCGGCCAGCAGATCGGTCAGCTCATCGGTCGACAGCCGCGACCAGGCGAGCATCGCCTCGAGCGCGCGGCTCTCCTCGGCGAGGCGCTCGGGTGGGTGGCCCTGCAGGTAGCCCTCGACGTAGCCGGGCGGGGTCGCACGCTGCGCCAGGTCCAGGGGCCCGTGCATGAAGGCCTTGCGGCTCCGGGCAGCCGCGAACTCCTGCAGGGCCTTGCGCACAGCCGCCTGCGGATCGGGGTGGGCCGCCTCGCCGCACGCCGTCACCATCACCGGCACCGGCTCGCTGGCGTCGCGGAGGCACCCGACCGCGTAGACGCTGGGGATGCCGAAAGCGGTGTCGGCCAGCTTGACCAGGACGTCGATGCCCGCCGCATCGAGCTGGTCGAGCAGAGCCAGGGCGTCGGGGTCGATCAGCCCGGCTGTGTCGATGACGACGCCCTGGTCCATGGCGCGGAACGAGACCGCGTTGCCGTCGCGCTGCAGCAGCTCCAGGACGGCGTGCGCGGTGGCATGGGCCTCGCCGAAGCCGGCACCCTGCCCGTTGGTGATGACTGTGGTCAGCCAACCGCCCGCGGGTGGGATGCCTGGCAGGTCGGCCGGGGTGCTGGCCACGAACTCGGCCGGGACCAACACCTGATCGCCGTCGCGCAGCCGGGTCATGGGCAGCCACTGCAGCGGCCGGTCGTCGGTGTAGGACGAGCCGGCCTCCAGGCCGAGCGTGCGTGGATCCTGCACCCGGTCGGCACCACAGCGTCGGACGAGCTCGGCGTACGAGCCCTCGGTCGGCTTCTGGCCAGCCAGCGACAGGGTCGACAGCGCCATCTCGGCCATCTCCCCGAGCGCCCCGGTGCGGGCCTGCTCCGGTGTCGCGCCGTAGCCCAAGCCGCTGCCGGCCGGGTGCTGCTCGGACGCTTCGAGGGACCTGGCACTGCTCAGGGAGGCGTCGCTGGTCAGGGAGGCACTGTGCAGCGGCACGTCGAGCAGGTCCAGCCCTTGGATGCGGAACTCCTGCACCTGCCCGGCCGGGAACGACGCGAGGTAGCGCTCGGCAGCCGTGTCGGCGGCGGCCTCTGGCAGCACTGTCCGCCCGGTCATGCGAGCTCCGCCAGGGGCACCGGGCCGGCATTGGGCTGGGCGCCCAGCAGCCGGTCGATGAGGTGGACGACGTGGTCGGTGGTGATGCCTGACGCTCCCTCGAACGGGGTGAACACGGTGCCGAACTCGAGCCCCGCGATGACCGAGCGGTAGTGGCGCAGCTCGCCGTGCGAGAGCGGGATCTGTGCGTGGAACGCCTTATGTGCCGAGAGCGCCACTGGTGCGCCGGCCGGGTCGAGATCGACCTTGAGCGAGTCGCCGCAGAACAGCACCCCCCGGCTGCTGTCATGCAGCACCGAGTGGCCGTCGAAGTGCCCACCCGTGCGGTGCAGCACCAGCCCGGGGGCGAGGGCGAGCTCGTCGTCGGCGGGCCACGTGACCCGGAACGCCTTGGTCCAGACCAGGTCGCGCACCCCGACGGCGACGACCGGCGGGTCGAGCTGTTCCTGCAGCCGCCACAGTGCGCCGTAGCCGTGGACGTGGCTCGCCGCGAGCACCTGCAGGCCGCCGCGGCGCCGCAGCTCGTCGATGGCAGCGCCCGAGTACCACGGCGCGCACTCGAAGCCCACCAGCCCGATGCCGGTCTCGATGACCCAGCCGCGGCTGTCGAGACCGTAGCGCGGGGCACAGCGGAACTCGGTGATGCCCGGGCAGCTGCTCGGACCCCACGAGCACTCGACCTGCGCGTCGACCTCGTCGGCCGTCGCGAACGCGAAGCCGTCGTCGGGCAGTGCGTTGCGGACGTCGGCACAGACCGGGCAGACGAGCGGGCCGGGCGCGGGCCAGCGCTGCCAGTGACCGCAGTTGGTGCACGACCAGGCTGGATGGCGCGGCAGCAGGCCGCGGTTCGGATTGGTCACGTGTGCTTCTCCGATCTCGTCTGCTCAGCGACATTGAGGGCGCAGAGCAGCAGGCGGTGCAGCCGCAGGTCACGCTCGGCGGGGTAGCCCCACGGCGCGCGCCCCTGCAGGGCCGCCGAGAACGCGTCGAACTGGGCGGCAAAGGGGGAAGTGGCCGGGAAGGTGAGCTCGACCGGCTCGGCGGCGTGGGCGGACTGCACCGTCAGCCGGCCGCCGCCGACCTGCCCCATCGTGTCCGTCGCGACGGCCATCCCGCGGGTTCCGACGACCTCGAGGCGGCGCCGCGGCAATGCGTCGGGGGTGTTGTAGGCGACATGCAGGTCGACGAGCACCCCGCCGGTGGTTCTGCCCTGCAGCAGCGCACCGTCGTCGACGGCGTAGGCGTGGACCTGGTGCTGCAGCAGCGCGGTCAGGGTGACCACGTCGTCATCCAGCAGCATCCCGGCGAGGTCGAGCCCGTGCGGGGCGAGGTCGACGGCTGCGCCGCCGCCGGCTCGGCTCGGGTCGACGCGCCAGTTGTCGTGTGGCCGCCCGTCCGGGGTCCAGTCCGGGGGCAGCCAGCAGCAGTAGACGATGCGCACCGCGGTGATGGTGCCCAGGCTCGGCAGCAGCTCGCGCAGCCGGCGATGCGCCGGGTGCCAGCGCTGGTCGTACGCGGTGCCGAGCAGCACGCCGGCGCCGGTGCACGCGGCGACGAGCGCTGCGGCATCCGCCTCGTCTGCCGCCAGCGGCTTCTCGCACAGCACCGCCTTTCCGGCTGCAGCGGCAGCCTCCACGACCTGCCGGTGGGCGTGGTTGGGAGCGGCGACGTACACCGCGTCGAGGCCGGGAGCGGCGAGGAACGCGGCCAGGTCGGTCGTGCATGTCACGGTGGCGTCCGATCGGCCGGGGGGCAGCGTCGCGGACATCCGCTGCACCGCTTCCGGTGCGGGGTCGTACAGCGCGACGATGCGGCCCTCGTCGACCGCTTGCAGGGCGGGCGCCGCGTGGTCGCGCGCCACCCAGCCGCAGCCGGCGATGCCCCAGCCGACGGATGGACCGGTCTTTCCGGTGCCGCCCGAACCAAGGCTCTCGTCGGTCACCAGCACTCCGGCACGTCGAGCAGCAGGCGGCTTGCAGCAGCGTCAGCGGGCAGGGCGTGCGGGTCGACACGCGCCGGCAGGTACTCGGCCGCACGCTGGTACTCCTGCGCCCAACGATCGCTCGGCCAGTGCCGCACCCCGGCCGCGTCGTAGAGCGGGTTGAGCCGCAGGCGGTGGCCGGCAACCGGTATGCGGACGTCGGGGCCTGGCCCCATCGGATTCCCTGCCACCAGCGCCACCGCGCGGGCCTGACCGGTTGCGCCGCGCCGGGGAGGCTGGCCGGCGAGAAAGGCGTCGGTCAGCGCGTCGTCGTCGTACACGAGGTCGGTACCGAGCAGCTGCCGGTACTCGTCCGGCGTGCGGGGCTCACCTGCGCTGTGCATCTCGGCCGGCGTGTGGGCGTGGCCGATGACGACGCTGCCGTCCGGCCCCGCCAACTGCTGCAGCGCGGCGACGACGGCAGGCTTGTCGGGCAGGAAGTACAGCGCGTCGACGCACAGCACGTAGGCCGGAGTCGTCACCCCGAGCGGCGGCAGGTGGCCGGCGTCGGCGCACACGTAGCGCGCCTGGGGGCACACGAAGCGCTGGGCGAGCCACAGCTTGCAGAAGGCGACGTCGACGCCGACGAGGTCGTCCACGCCGCGGTCCGCCAGCTCGCGCAGCAGGTGCCCCGCTCCGCATGCCAGCTCGACGACGGGCCGGCCACCTGGCCAGTGCGCCTGCAGCAGCGCGAGGGCGGCCAGGTAGCTGGGGTCCGACCAGCGGTGGGCGAAGTAGTCGCCGACGCGACCAAGGCCGAGCAGGGCCATCGCCTCGCGCATCGTCGGCGCCTCGGCGGCGCGGGCCAGCTGCTCGGGCGGGGGAGCGGGCTCGTCCCACCAGTCGTCGGCGTCGGCGAGCAGCGCCACCCGGGCGGCGGCGACATCGCCGGCCTCGAGCAGGCCGACGGCCCGACGGCGAAGCTCGTCCCGGCCGGTGCGCTGCCAGGCGATGCCGTCGACGACCGGCCACCGCACGCCGGCGGCGTCGGTCTCCACCGCATGTGCGGCAACGAGCGCCGAGGTGCGGCTGGCCGGCAGCGGCTCGTGACTGGTCACAGCCCCGCGGCCTGCAGTACCGACTCGTGGAAGGTCTGCACCGGCCCCGCGTGCACCAGCTGCAGGTCGACCAGTGTCTGCTCGGCCGTGAACGCCGCCGCGCGCGCGTGGTGGTGCACCTGCAGCACGCGGTCGAGCACGTCGGCGGCGTGGAACGCCTGCGACTCGGGAGCCCGCGCGTCGGCACGGAGCTGCAGGACGACGCCCAGCCGTTCGGCCAGCCCCGGCGGGAGGGCGGCGAGCTCGCTGTCCTCGAACCGCGCCATGACCTGCGCCAGGTGCTCGCCGAGCAGCACCTCACCTGCGAAGCCGGCGTCGGGCAGTCGCACGTTGTGCAGATGGTGGGCGAGCCCGACCAGGAAGGGCACGACGGGGTCGGCGCCGAAGACGGGCGCGACGAGCACCCCGTAGACCGCGACGGTCAGGCAGTGGTCGCCGTGGCTCTCTGGCGGTTCGACGACGATCCGGGGCAGCCCGGGGCAGGTGGCACCGGCCCTGGGCTGGTGGCTGAGTGCGGTCGCGAGGAGCGGCACTGGAGCCGTCGGCTCGGCCGCCGGTGCTCTCAGCGCCGCCCGGAGCCGCTTGCGCAAGGCCGGTGCCACCGGCTCGGCAACCTCGTCGAACGCCTGCCCCAGCACCGACTGCACCTGCGCCTCGTCGAGGCCGCCGTCGCCCAGCACCGCCTGGTCGATGCCGGCAAGCCGTACGCGCACCACGGCGGCCGCTGTCTCCGACAGCGCGACGTCCTCCGGCTCGTCGCCGCGAGTGAGCCGCGACCACGCTCGTCCGAATGCCTGCTCCGCGAGGGAACCCGGCGCCGACGCCACCCGGATGCGCTTGGCGTCACCGATCTCGCCGAGCAGCGGCCGCAAGGCGGCTAGTTCCCCCAGAGTGCCTGGGTCCGACCCCCGGTCAGCAGCCCGACTCACTGCAACGACGGTGCGACGGGCGCGGGGCCGACCCCGATGGCGCCCTTACCTGCCTCGTCGCCCGTCAGCCACTCGAACAGCGCCCGCTCCTGGCGGTGCAGCGCGTGCTCGGGCACGCCGCCGCCCATGGTCATCGGCGCCTTGAAGAACCATCCGAGCTGCTCCTGCACGCCGCCCTGGCCGCGCTGCTGAGCAAGGTCGACGAGGCGGGCCAGCTCGAGGACCAGCGGTGCGGCGAGGATGGAGTCTCGGCACTGGAAGTCGACCTTCATCTGCATCCGCTGGCCGAGGAAGCCCACCAGGTCGATGGCGTCCCACGCC
>JAABUZ0100005807.1_pt1 | contig 15875 bp, 16 predicted proteins | sample 5562091 | NCBI WGS metagenome assembly JAABUZ01 (sample SAMN12813069, study PRJNA571459) | rock metagenome | isolation source: Antarctica rocks | place: Antarctica: Victoria Land, Linnaeus Terrace sud | collected 2015-12-21 | reverse complement strand
GGCGGCGCTGCACGAGGTCACCGGCGAGGACCGCTACGAGCAGTGCTACCGCCGATGGTGGGACCACGCCGCGGCTCACTTCCTCGACCGCGAGGGCGGGTCGTGGTGGCACGAGCTGAGCCCGGACCTGCGGCCGTCGGCCACGGTCTGGCAGGGCAAGCCGGACGTCTACCACGCGCTGCAGGCAACACTCGTCCCCCGCCTGCCGCTCGCCCCGAGCTTCGCGACGGCCCTGGCGGCCCGCCTGCTGCGCAACTGACCCGCCCGCGTCAGTCCCGACGAGCCCGGCGATCCGCACTGCGGTCCGCGGTGTTCGATTCAGCGGCCGCGGGAGCGGGGCGAACATCGCCGACCGCCCGGTCGTTGGTCCGGACGTGCCATCGCTGACCGGTCGTACCGTCCTCGTCGTCGCCGGTGCGCTGTTCGTCGTTCCGCTGCTCGTGCTGGTCATCAAGGACCGGCTGCCGGGCCGGCGCCTGATCCGCTCGGCACAGCGACTGCTGCTGGTCCTCACGGCCCAGATCGGGGCGGTCAGCCTGGTGTTCCTGCTGGTCAACGGTCAGCTCGCGCTCTACGCCAGCTGGGCGGACCTGTTGGGCCAGCAGCCGACCCCGGTTCCGGGTGGCCATCCCACGGTCGCGCAGCAGGCGGTGCAGCGGCGGGTGACCCACGGTGCGCTGGCCGCCGCGATCGACCGGGCAGTGAAGGCGACGCCCCGGCGGGCGGTCGACGGGGTGCTGGTCCGCACCGGTCTGCGCGGGCCGGTCTCCGACATCCGTGACTCCATTTCCATCTACCTGCCGCCGCAGTACTTCCAGCCCGCCTACGCGGCGGTTCGTTTCCCCGTGGCGGAACTGCTCGCCGGTCACCCGGGGACGCCGGCCGCCTGGACGAAGCGGCTGCGGGTCGACACGGTCCTGCGGGCCGGGGTGGCTGCGCACACCTCGGTGCCCTTCGTCCTGGTCATCCCGAACGTGAACGTGGCGGGGCGGTTGGACACCGCCTGCTACAACGTCGTCGACGGACCGGCCGTGGACACCCTGCTCGGGGTCGACGTCCCGGCGGTGGCGAAGGCGACGCTGCGGGTCCGCACGGACGCCGCGGGATGGGCGGTCGGCGGGTACTCCGAGGGTGGGTACTGCGGCGCCTACCTGGCGCAGCGACACCCGGGGACGTTCACCGCGGCACTCGGCATCTCTGGTGGCTACGACACGAGCGAGTTGGCGCTGGGGGCGCCGGTCATCTATGGCGGGGACCCGCGGCGCCAGCTGGAGGCGTCGCCGTTGTGGCGGATGGCCAACCTGCCGGTGGCGCGCGTGCACTATCTACTGACGGCGTCCCGGGAGGAAACCGACGGGACCTACGCCTCGACGGTCGCCTTCGCGGCGGCAGTCAGGCCACCGGCGACGGCGGACACCATTTATCTGTCCCACGGCGGACACAACCCCACCAACTGGGCGGCGATCCTCCCGCACGCGTTCGCCTGGCTCTCGCAGCTACCGGGGATGGAGGCCGGCATGCCGGCCTCGGCCCGGCCGACGGTCTCCCGCCGGCCGGCGTGGTCGAGGGCGGGCTGAGGCCGCCGTTGGTGGCCGCGCCGATCAGCGCTGCTCGAAGACGGCGACCGTGCGGGCGGGGACGCTGAAGGCGCCGGTGGTCCGGTTGTACGACGACGCCTTGACGATGCGGTCGGCGCCGGACGCCTGCACGGGGTTGAGCCTCCACGCCTGTCCCCTCGTCGCGGCGACGGTCTGGGTGGTCACCTTCGGACCGGCGTTGAAGACGATGAGTAGTCCCTTGCGGCCCGGGTCGGCGTCCGCCCCGACGGTGTCGTCGATGCGTTCGACGATGACGCCGGGGGTGCCGGTCGGCCCACTGTCGGGGAAGCTGACCTTCTGCTGGATCAGGTTCGCCGAACCCAGGTGCAACAGCGGATTGGTGGCCCGGATCCTCAGCAGCGTCATCGACCGGTCGGCGGCGGTGAGCAGGTCGGTGTGCGTCGGCTTCAGGGCCGGGTCGGCCAGCAGCGGCTTCATGTACTGCCACTTCGCCTGGTTGTCGGCGGCCGGTGGGAGGCCCTTGCCGAAGCCGTTGCTGTGCAGTGACGGGTCGAGTGCGTTGAACCAGTCACCGGAGTCGTAGCTGTTGGAGTCGAAGGACTTGCTCCGCAGCGCCTCCGATCCCGCCTGCCAGAACGAGACCCCCTGGGACAGCGCGGTCGTCGACAGGGCGAGCGTCTGCATGCGGATGCGGTCGGCCATCGAGGTGGCCACCGGCAGCTTGTAGGTCAACAGGTCGTACAGCGTCTCGTTGTCGTGGGCGTCGACGTAGTTCACCGACTCCTGCGGCTGCGCGGTGTACCCGGTGGGTTGGCCGTTGTAGTCGACCTGGGCGCCCGTGACGGTAGACCCGGTGCGGTCGGTGAAGCGGTAGTCCCGCAGGTTGCCGACCAGGCCGACCTTGATCTGGTCCTGCTCCAGCAGCAGCTTCGCCTTCTGGGTGGCGGGGTCACCGTTGACGGTGTCGCCGTTGGGGTCGGTGAACAGGCCCGAGGCGAAGCCCTGGGTCCGCGGATCCGTGTCGTTGAAGGCGCCGCCACGGACGGCGTCCCGGATCCGGTCGTTGAACGTGCCGATTCCGGTGCCGGCCATGTTCGCCTGGGTGGCCTGGACGAACAGGGCGTCGTTGGCGACGGTGCCGAAGTTCCAGCCCTCGCCGTACAGATAGACGGCCTTGCCGTCGACCCCGTTCCGCGTCACGGTCAGACCGTCGAGTCGGGTACGCAGCTGCTCCATCACGGCCTTGGGATGGAAGCCCATCAGGTCGAATCGGAAGCCGTCGACCTGGTACTGCGTCGCCCAGGTGATGACCGAGTCGACGAGCAGCTTGCCCATCATCAGGTGTTCGCTGGCGGTGTCCGCGCAGCAGGTCGAGGTCGTGACCGCGCCGGTGGCGTCGAGCCGGTGGTAGTAGCCGGGCACGATCCGGTCCAGGTCGTTGGTCCCGGTCTGGCCTGAGTCGGCGGTGTGGTTGTAGACGACGTCCATCACGACCCGCAGGCCCTCGCCGTTCAGCGCGGCGACCATCTGCCGGAACTGCAGTGTGCGAGCGGTGCCCTCGGCGTCGGTCGTGTAGGAGCCCTCGGGGGTCGTGTAGTGCTGCGGGTCGTAACCCCAGTTGTAGCCGTCGCTGCCCGCGGCGGCGGTGACGCATGCCTGCTGCTGCTCGGAGTCCGCAGGCAGGGAGGCGAGATCGCAGGCCGGGGTCGTCCAGGTGGACTTGATCTCGTTGACCGACCGGGAGGCCATGTCCGCGACCGGGAGCAGGTGGACGGTGGTCGTCCCGGCCTTGGCCAGGCGCGGAGGTCCTTGGTCCCGTTGCTCGAGGTGTCGGTGAACGCCAGGTAGGTGCCGCGGTGGGCGGCGGGAACGGTGGGGTCGGCCGCGGAGAAGTCACGGACGTGCAGTTCGGTGATCGACTGAGCCGACGCCCTGGTCGGTACCGGCTTCCGTGCGCCGAGCGAGCTCCACCCGGTGGGGGCGGTGGCCGGGTCGCCGAGGTCGATGAACAGGCTGCGCTCGGAGTTGGTCGACAACCCGAAGCTGTAGGGGTCGGTGACGATGTTGGTCTCGACCTTCGCGGTCTCCGGCACGTACACCCGGACGCTGAACAGGTAGTACATGCCCTTCCACGCCGGTGTACCGGTGACCGTCCAGATCCCGTTCGCGCCCCGGGTCAGCGGCACGGTGGTGACCGGGTCGGTGACGTGCCCGGAGGAATACACCTGCACGGACACGGCCTGCGCCGTCGGTGCCCAGAGTGCGAGCTTCGGGACGCCCCTGGTCCAGGTCAGTCCGAGGGTCGAGGTCGCGGCGCCGGCGTCGATGTCGTCCAGCACGCCGGGGACCTGCAGACCCGTCGCGTCCAGCAGCTTCCCTGCTGCGTCGAAGGAGGCCACGGCAACCTGCCCGGTGAGCAGGGTTCCCGCGCGTGCGGCGTCGGTGGGGGAGAGTTTCAGCGCCGGCAGCCCGGCCTGCGCGGGGAACCTCGCCCGCACCGCTGCCGGCAGGCCCGCCGGGTCGGGGATGAGGGGGTAGGAGCTGCCGCCGGTGATCCCGGTCGGCGTCGCCGCCAGCCCGCCGTCGGGGGCGGCGTAGAGCCGGTAGCTCGCCGCGGCGGCCGCGTCGCCCGGCGCCCAGGCGATGGACTCGCGGGACAGCCAGTACGCCTTGAGCGGCTTCAGGCTGGGCAGCCCGTTGCCGGACAGGACAGTCAGGACGGGGGAGGAGCCGACGTAGCTGAAGGTGACCTTCGCGCCGTCGGTCGGCACGGTGAAGTCGATGTTCGGCCCGCCAAGGACCCCGCCGGCGCCGTAGCTGACGTCCCAGGACAATCCGAGCGCAGCCTTCACCTGGTAGTCCCCGGCGGGCAGCGCAGTCGTCGTGAAGGTGTAGATGCCGTCGCCGTCCGGGTCCTGCAGCCAGGACCGCAGGCAGTCCGGCGACCAGTCCGCGGGGCACCCCAGCTCCGACTGGAAGCTGCCCGCGGCGGTGACGATCGGCGCTTCGGCGTCGGTGGTCACCCAATGCGTCGCGTTGTCGTAGTAGAAGGTCACCTTCGTGCCGTCGCTCGGCACGGTCAGGTCGATGTTCGCGCCCCCGGCGGATCCGCCCTTTCCGTAGCTGACGTCCCAGCTCTCGTTCAGGGTGGCCTTGTACTGGTAGCTGCCCGCGTTCAGCGTCAGGGTGCTCGACCACACGTCGTCGTTGGTCCGGCGGGTCAGCTGAATCTGGGCGCACTCCGGCTGCCAGTCCCCGGCGCACCCCACCTGCGTGCCGAAGCTGCCCGGTACCGAGACGGCGCCCGGCTGGCCGGCCGTGTCGGCCGCCGCCGTCACGGGGATCGCGGTGATCGCGAGCGCCACCATCGTGGCGACGCTGACGGCGAGCGCCGTCCAGGACCTCTGCTTCATCGCTGCTCCTCCGGACCGCCGTGGGCACGTTCCGGCGGACGCTATCAACGAGTTCCACCGATGGGAAGAGCGCGTCATCGCTGCCGGACCCCAGCTCGTGTCGCTGGGTTACCGTCGATCGGTGGCGGCCCGACTCAACGAGGTCGCGTCCTACGCCGGTGTCAGCCTGGCCACCGCGTCCCGCGTGCTCAACGGTCGGCCCGGTGTCGCCGAAGCCACCCGTCGGAGCGTTCTGGCGGCGGTCGACGTGCTCGGCTACGAACGGCCGGCCGTCCTCCGGCAGCGGCGGGTCGGGCTGATCGGCGTCGTCGTCGCGGAGCTGGACAACCCGGTGTTCCCGATGTTCGCCCAGGCGGTCGAGCGTGCGTTGTCCTCCTTCGGTTACAGTGCACTGCTCTCGACCCGGCAGCCGGGCCTGCCGGCGGAGCAGGGATCCATCCAGCTGCTCCGCGAGCACGGGGTCGCCGGGCTGCTGTTCGTGTCGGGGATCCACTCGGACTCCCTGGCCGATCCGGCGCACTACGTCGAGCTGCGTGAACAGGGCATTCCGCTGGCGTTCATCAACGGCTTCGTCCGCGACCTCGACGCCACCTTCGTCGCCGACGACGACGCCGCCGGGATCGACGCTGCGGTCCGACACCTCGTCGCGCTCGGGCACCGACGCATCGGCATCGCGACCGGGTCGACCCGGTACACCCCGTCAGCCCGCAAGGTCGCCGGCTTCGAGGCGGCCATGCGGCGCCACGCACCCGACGGCGCCGCCGAGCAGTACGTCGGCGACTACTCACTGGAGGGCGGACGCACTGCCGCGATCCACCTGATCGGCCGCGGGTGCACCGCCATCGTCGCCGCGTCCGACCTGACCGCTCTCGGCGCCATCCGCGGCGCGCGGTTCCTCGGACTCGAAGTTCCGCGCGAGGTATCGGTGACCGGCTACGACGGCTCGCCCGTCATGGCCTTCACCGACCCGCCCCTGACCGGGCTCCGGCAGGCCGTCGACGGCCTGGCCGCCGCTGCCGTCCGATCACTGATCGAGGAGATCGAGGGCACCGCGCGGCCCCGGGCCGAGCTGCTGTTCCAGCCCGAGCTGGTCGTGCGCGGCTCGACCGGCCCGGCGCCCGCCCACCCGGCGCAGGCCGGTCCGTAGAACTGTCCGCGCCTTCCGCGTGCCTTCGGCGGCCGTTCAGCGTGCGTCAGCGCTCGTCAGGTGGCCGGGTCGACGGCCCAGATCTGCCCGGTGCCGTCCCCGGCGAGCTGACGGAGCAGCGACGCCGCCGAGTGCTCCGGAGTGAGCATGGCGCCCTGCTCGTGGTTGCGGACGAACCGCTGGTGCAGGGCCGCCCCGATCTCGTCGGGCGACTGGCTCCGGATCCAGGCCTGCATGGCGGTGTCCACCGAACCGGGGCGGTAGACGTTCACGGTCACGCCGGTGCCCGCCAGCTCCTCCGCGAGGTTGCGGGTGTGCGCCTCGAGTGCGGACTTCGTGGTGGTGTAGGCGTTTCCGCCGGGCATCGTCTGCGGTGCGGCGACGATGCCGCTGGAGACGTTGACGACCCTGCCCCAGCCCCGGTCGACCATGGCGGGAACGAGCAGCGCGCTCAGGGTGACCGGCGCGAGCACGTTCACCGCGACCGCCGTCGCCCAGTCCTCTCGGGAGATCGACAGGGTCGGCCCGAGCGGCCAGACGACCGCCGCATTGTTGACGAGCACGTCGACCGGACCGAGCTCGCCGCCCACGCGCTGCGCCGCCTCGTCGAGCTGCCCCGGGTCACCGACGTCCGCCCGGATGACCAGCGCGGTCCCGCCGGCGGCCCGGACGGTTCCGGCGACCTCGTCCAGCTCGTCCTGGGATCGCGCGAGGACCGCGACGCGGGCACCGGCCTCGGCCAGGCCGAGCGCCGTCGCCCGCCCGATCCCGCGTCCGGCGCCGGTGACCACGGCGGTCCGACCTGCCAACGGGGCCGTCACGCCTGCACCCGACCCGCCGCCGCGTCGACGGCGGCGAGGATGTCGGCCGGCTCCGACCGGGTGGTGTAGTCCGGGTGGACGTCGATCCACTCAACGGTCCGGTCGGCGTTCAGCACCACCGTCGTCGGCATCGGGAGCTCGGGGGTGCCGTCGGCGTTGACCGCGGTGAGGTCCAGGCCGCTGCTCAGCTGGGCCCGGAGCGCGTCGGCACTCGGCGTCGTCAGCACGCCCAGGGCGCGCCCCACCGTGTTGCCCGGATCGGACAGGACGGCGAAGGTCAGGCCGTCCTTCTGCGCTGTGGTGAGCGAGCCGTCCGGCCGCTGCGGGCTGACCGCTACCAGCGCGACGTCGCGGACGGCCAGGTCAGCGGCGAGTGAGGCCTGATACGCCCGCAGGGCGATGTTGCAGTACGGGCACCACGCGCCGCGGTAGAGCACCAGGACCGCGGGCCGCTGGCCGACCGCGGCGTACAGCCCTGTCGCGCGCCCGGCCGCGTCGAGCAGCGGTGCGTCCGGCAGTACCGAGCCGGTGGCCAGCACCCCCGGCGGCAGCCCGTCCACCCGCAGGGCGGCCTGCTCGAGCAGGTAGGCGTTCGGCGGCGCGGCCGGCTCTTCCTGCCCCCGGAACTCGGTGACCTGCTGTGCGATCGGGGTGGCGGACATGTGCCTCTCCCTGCTCCTGAGCCGGGCCGTCATGTGCGCCACGCGCCGCACCGGTGCGGCTGGCGACGTCGTCCCGCCCGGCGTTCGAACGGATCGTGCAACACGTAGTGCTACCGGTCAGTCTCTCTCGGGCGACGGGTAACGGCCCTGTCGGCGGCGGCGGAGGTAGGTAGGCCACCACACGTTCACCGATCATTCACCCGGGGCGGCGGGGGCGACCCCGCGGTCGGGGGACGATCGAACGATGCGCCAGCCCTCCCGTCCACTGTCCCGTCCGAGAGCCCTGCTCAGCGGGCTCGCCGCGCTCGGTGTCGCCGCCGCCTGCGTCGGCACTGCCGTCGCAGTCGGTCCGGGCGCCAGCCCCGCGCCCGCCGCCGCCGCTGCGCCCGCGCCTGCCGCCGCCCCCGCCCGGGTCGCTGCGGGCACCGTCACCAAGACGCCGACCATCGGTCACGTCTTCGTCATCAACTTGGAGAACAAGGGCTACGCGACGACCTTCGGGCCCGCGTCCCCCGCGACGTACCTCAGCAAGACCCTGGTGAAACAGGGCAACCTACTCACGCAGTACTACGGCACGGCCCACAACAGCCTGCCGAACTACATCGCCCAGCTCTCCGGGCAGGGCCCGGACAGCGCCACCCAGGGCGACTGTCAGACGTACGCCGACTTCGTCGGTACCGCGACCGTCAGTCCCGGCCAGGTGGTCGGCAACGGCTGCGTGTACCCCTCCTCGGTCAAGACCCTCCCCGACCAGCTGACCTCGACCGGGCGGACGTGGAAGGGCTACCTGGAGGACATGGGGAACTCGGCCACCGAGCCGTCAACCTGTCGCCACCCCGCGCTGAACGCGGTGGACGACACCCAGCGGGCCAAGGTCGGCGACCAGTACGCCGCCCGCCACAACCCGTTCGTCTACTTCCACTCGATCATCGACAGCCCGGCCTGCGCCCAGAACGACGTGCCGTTGACCCGGCTGCCGGCGGACCTGGCCACGACCGGCTCGACGGCCAACCTGACCTACATCACCCCGAACCTGTGCCACGACGGACACGACACCCCGTGCGTGGACGGCCAACCCGGTGGTCTGGTGTCCGCCGACAAGTTCCTGTCCACCTGGGTGCCGAAGATCCAGGCATCCCCGGCCTACGGCAAGGACGGGCTGCTCATCGTGACCTTCGACGAGTCCGACAGCCCGCAGACCGATGCCTCGGCCTGCTGCGGGGAGACCGCCGGCCCCAACAGCCCGCTCCCGGGGATCACTGGCCCCGGCGGCGGTCGCGTCGGCGCTGTCGTACTCGGCCGCTCCGTCAAGCCCGGCACCACCACCGCCACCCCGTACAACCACTACGCGCTGCTCGCGAGCATCGAGGACGTGTTCGGCCTGCCCTACCTGGGCTATGCCGCCACCGTCCCCAACCGCTTCGGCCGGGACGTCTACACCGCCAGCCGCTGACGCCGGTGCGTCCCGTCTTCCCTGCTTCGAAAGGACATTCCATGAACGCCATCGACCCCCAGCCGCAGCGCGACCATCACGCCGGCAGCCAGCCCGACGCCGGGGCCCGGCCGGGCACCACGAGCCGCCGGAACCTGCTGCGCGCCGGCGTCGGGATCGCCGCGTTAGCCGGTGCCGGCGGTGTCGCGGCTGCCGCCCCCGCCCTGGCCGGCTCCACCCGCGCATCGGCCTCGACGCTGCCCAGCGAACCCCGCACCTCCGGCATCGACCACATCGTGGTGGTGATGATGGAGAACCGGTCCTTCGACCACTTCGTCGGCTGGACGAAGGGGGCGGACGGCAAACAGGCCGGGCTGACCTACACCGACAAGGCGGGCGTCGCGCACGCGACCCAGCACCTGACGGAGTTCCAGGGATGTGGCTTCAACGACCCGGACCACTCGTTCGAGGGTGGTCGGGTCGAGCTGAACGGCGGCAGGTGCGACGGGTGGCTGCGCGCCGGGACCAACGACGCGTTCTCGATCGGCTACTACCAGAGCGCCGATCTCAACTTCTACGGTCGTGCGGTTCCGCAGTGGACGACCTTCGACAGGTATTTCAGCCCAACGATGGCGGAGACCTACCCGAACCGCTTCTACCAGCACTCGGCACAGACCGACCGCACGCACAACTCGACGGTCACGGCCACCATGCCGACGATCTGGGACCGGCTCGCCGACGCGGGGGTGAGTCGGCGCTACTACTTCAGCGACGTCCCGTTCCTCGCGCTGTACGGCTCGAAGTACGTGCCGATCAGCTCGCCGTTCTCCCAGTTCCTGACCGACGCCGCCGCCGGCACGCTGCCGGCCGTGTCGTTCGTCGACCCGAAGTTCCTCGACGAGGGCAGCGGGAGTTCGGCCGACGACCACCCGCACGCCGACATCCGGGCCGGTCAGGCGTTCCTGAACTCGATCTACAAGGCGGTGACCTCCGGCCCGAAGTGGTCACGGACCGCGCTGGTCATCAACTACGACGAGTGGGGCGGGTTCTTCGACCACGTGGCCCCGGGATCCGCGCCGGACGCCCGACCCGACCTCGGCACCGGCCTGCGCGGGTTCCGGGTGCCGTGCGTGCTCATCAGCCCCCGGGCCCGCCGCGGGTACGTCTCCCACAACACCTACGACCACACGTCGGTGCTGAAGATGATCGAGTGGCGGTTCGGCCTGAAGTCGCTGACGGTGCGGGATGCCGCGGCGGCCAACCTGGCGGAGGTGCTCGACTTCAAGTCAGCGCCGAACCTGACCGCGCCGTCCTACCCGGTGCCGTCGTTCGTCGGCCTGCCGTGCGCAGACGGCGTGCCGGGCGATGAGGAGGAATGGTCGCAGCTGGCCCCGATCGCGTCGTCGCTCGGCTACAGCGTTGGCGTCTGAGGGGCTCCCGATCGCGGGAGTGACGGCTGAAGATCGGCCTGCGTAGTCGCGACGAGCGGTGACCGGCGACGAGCGGTGACCGGAGCACGCGGCCCACCCGGGTCACACCGACCGGGTGGGCCGCGACGGTCAGCACTGGTCGAGCAACCTGACCGCACGTGGGAACGGTATGGGTGCCCGTCGCTCCGGCGAACGACGACGTCATGACCACCCGGTCGGTGCCGGTGGCCTGCACGCGGGTAAGGGTAAACGGGTGCCCGGCGGTCGCACCGACGGTCGTCGTGTCGCCTTCGGGGTGGCATCAAAGATGATGACGAGCTCCTTGACGGCTGGGTGGACGTCAGCCCCGACGGCGTCGTCGATGCGTTCCCACCATGACGCCAGGGGTAGCGGTAGGCCCACTGCTGGGGAAGCTGACCTTCTGCTGGATCAGGCTCGCCGAGCCCAGGTGGAGCTGCGGGGGATGGTGCGGATCTTCAGCAGGGTCGTCGACCGGTCGGCGACGCTGAGCAGATCGGTGCGCGTAGGCCTGAGCGGCGCGTCGCCCAGCAGCGGGTTCATGTACCGCCGCTTCTGTTGGTTGTCGGCGGCCGATGGGGGTCGCCTGGCGAAGCCGTGGCGCGCAGCGCTTCGGTACCGGCCTGCCAGAACGAGACACCTCGGGACAGCGCGGTCATGGCCAGGCGATCGAGCGGGCGCTCGCCCCGTTCGGCTACAGCGCACTGCTCTCGACCCGCCAAGCGGGCCTCGTGGCACTCGGCGTAGTCCGCGGGGTGCGGGCTGTCGGCCTGCGGGTCCCGGCGGACGTCGCGGTGACCGGCCACGACGGCTCACCCGGAGTGACGTTCATCCACCCCCGCTGACCGGTCCGTGCCAGTCGGTGGACCAGCTCACGGGCGCAGCCGTGCGATCGCTGGTCGAGGAGATGGAAGACACTGCGTGACCCCGCGTCGAGCTGTTGTACCGACCCGAGCTCATCGTCCGTGCGTCCACCGGGGCCGCGCCGACAGTCTCCTAAGGGACTCGCACCAGCGCCTGAGACGGTCAGTGTGCGGTGCTCCAGCAAGCCGCGCATCGGCCGCCGCTGGCGGGGGGAGCTCAGTCCGCGTTGGGCGCTGCGTTGGTGCCCGTGCGTCTGGTGAGCGACGCTTAGCCTTCGCCGCGACGACGAGCGGCACGGCCGGCACCCCCAGCGCGGCCAGCCGCTGGTGGAGCACCGCGACGGCGGCGACCGCCGGTTCGAGGCTCATCAGGGCCCCGAAGACCGCGGGGGCAGCCCGCGCAGGGCAACGAGTTCGAGATAGTGAGGATGACCGAGGACGCGACCGCGGTTCCCTGACCCGCCAGCCGGATCGGCCCGTCCATCGTCCCCGGCGACCAGTTCAGGAGGCCACACGGGCAAGCGATCAGCGCCGCCACCACCATCGGCCCCGATCAGGCCCTCGGATCCGGGGAACCTTCGCCTCCGCCGAGGCGGAGGCGAAGATCTAACAGCCTCAGCAGGCACCGGCGGCAAGGGTGAACAGGACGCCGACCGGGTCCAGGTCCCCGTCACCGAGCAGCAGCACCCCGATGAACGCGACCACCGCCACGGCGCGTCCTGGCGGTGCCGTCCGGTGCCACCGCGACCGTCACGGGACCGAGTGCCCCCGGGATGACCGCGGCACCGAGCGGCAACGGGGCCAAGACCTCGTGGAAGGGGGATCATCGCTCCGAGGGTCCCCGAACGCGAGGACCGCCCGGACGTCAGCGCCCGACCACCGACGCAGGCGCGGGCGGACGAAGATCAACAGGACGGCGCGGCGAGCACCAGGCGGAGCACCACCGCGCCGGCGGCCCCGACCCGGTCGAACAGCGTCCCGGCGAAGGCGCCTCCCACCTGCACCGAGACGATCCCCGCAACCACCATGCCGACCGCGCCCGGGGAGAGCCGCACCGACGACCGGGCGGGTGCTGGTGGTGCACTCGTGGGGACCCGTAGCCGGCGACACCTATCGTGGCCATGGCACTGCGCCGCCCCATCGGTTCACCCCGGACACCGCCGCCCGACCTGCTGACAGGAGTCCGCCGATGGCCACAGAGGGCACGACCTGGCGGACGCCCGCTTTAAACCTGACCTGGCTGGCGGGGGAGACCGACCGCCTGCTGTCGTTCGCTGACGGCTCCGTGCACCCGGCCGGCGGGTTCGCGCCCCTGGACGACTACGGGGCGCCGAACTTGACCAAGCCGGTGCGGACCTAAGTCACCACGCGGATGACCCACGTGTGCAGCTTTCTGCACCTGATGGGACCTCTCGGCGCGGGCTCGCTGGCGGACGCGGGTTTGGCCGCCCTGACCGGGTGGTTGTACGACGACGCCCACGGCGGGTGGTTCGGCGCGGTCCGCTACGACGGTCCGGTCGGGACGACCAACCGGGCCGACGAACACGCTTTCGTGGTGCTCGACGCCCCGAGTGATGTCGTCGCCGGGCGCGCCAGCGCCGGAGCACTTCTCGCCGATGCGCGGAACGTCCTCGGGCAGCGGTTCTGGCGCGAGGACGAGCGGATGCTCGCCAAGAGCTGGGACGCCGGGTGGACGGAACCCGGGTCACACCGGGGATGAACGCCGATATGCACGGCGTCGAGGCGACGCTAGCCGCGTCTGACGTCACCGGCGACGCCGTCTGGCGCGACCGGGCTCTCCGGCTGGTGCAGCACGCCGTGCACCGGTCCGCCGGTGGGAACGGCTGGCGGCTGGCCGAGCACCGCGACGCGGACCTAACCGTGCAGCCGATCTCCGACACCGACGACCGCGGTCATCAGTTCCGTCCGTACGGCGTGACGATCGGGCACCTACTGGAAAGGGCGGGGCTGACCCTGCACCTGCGGGCGTGCCTCGGCGATACGGCTCCGGAGTCGTGGATACTCCCGGAGGCAGTGTCGCTGTTGTTGCGCCCAAACGGGTCGACTGCTGCGACCCGCGGAAAGCGGTAGACCGATGGTTGACGAACGTCGTGGTCTCCTCGATCTGCCGTCGTTGATTAGCGACGAGCTGCTCAGCCGTGTTCCGGGCTTAAAAGAAGCTTTCCGTGCCGTCGACTCCGCGCTGCAGCTCTGGTTTCCTACCACGACGATTGCAACTGGGCCGATGCGCGCAGTGCACATCGCTTCAAGTTTGGCCATCAAAAATTTTGTGGATCTACTCGCAGACCTGTTGGCTGGGCGAGGTAGATCGGCAGTCCGAGCGCTGAGGAACCTATTCGAGCATCTTATATCCGTCCTGGACTTCGGTGCATCGCCTCTTGCCCAACAAAGGTTCATCGAGCACCGCGCCATTACTGAACAAACAGCAGCGGCTCTGACGTTCGAGCTCGATCGCCTTCTGGACGACGAGCGACGGGCGGAGGTGCGCCGGCTACGCAAACCTGTAAAAGGAAGCGCGAGAGCTGCGGCCAAGGCTATAAGGGACTACGGTGCTGGATTCAAGCGAGGGTGGGCCGCAGAAACTCTCAGCGAGCGCGCTGCGGGTCATGGGCTGGCGGGCGAATACGAGATCTATCGGCTGAGCTCCGCTGTCCTGCACGGCTCTTCCGGGGGCGCCATCGGCACCGTTTTCGGTTCGGCAGGTGATCGACGACGCTCGATACATCGCCTCGGCCCAGCGCTTCAATTGTGTCCTATAAGTTACCTTAAGGGGATAGCGTACTTCAAGCGAATTGTCATGGAGATACAAGCAATTGACTCTAGTGACGAGGTGGCGCAAAGAGCTTGGCCCCTGTTGGTAGCGCTCGAAGGGATGGACGGTCTGTGGGGTGATTACAGGAGAGCGGTTCTAGAGCTCGATGTCGATCTATTGGCGACGGCCATACCCGTGCCGACTTTGCTAACGGTGTTAGCGTTCGAACGCGATGGGACGATGAGGGTTATTCACGAGCCTCACCTCACTTAATCCCGATAATTAGGATTGAGGGTGTCGCTGCATGAAGGACGGCCCGTTTCTTGACACGATTGGGTTACCACACTCAATCAGAAGAAACGGACCGCCGATATGTATCATACGACAGGGCTGGACCGGGACCAGGTCAGAGACCTCGCCGTGCTCGTGCATCGGCACTGCCAAACAATCCCTGGACACTCCTGGCCACCCTGCCTTGGGCTGTACCGATCTCTGGTCGTTGCCCTGACCTACCTACGCCGCAACCGCGTCCAAGCTGAAATCGCGGAAATGTTCGGGGTCTCCCAATCCACGGTCTCCCGAGCCATCACCAGGCTCACGCCCATCCTCGCCACGATCCTGAGCGATCAGATCCCGGTCGCGGAAGACCTCGACTCCGCCGAGCAGTACATCGTCGACGGCTCCCTGCTTCCCTGCTGGTCCTGGACCGACCACCCCGAGCTCTACTCCGGAAAACACAAGACCACCGGACTGAACGTCCAGGTCGCCTGTACCCTCTCCGGCCACCTCGCCTGGGTCTCAGACCCCGCCAACGGATCAACTCACGACATCACCGCTCTCCGCGCTTCCGGAGTCCTCGACACAGACTTCGCGGGACGATGGGTCGCCGATAAGGGCTATCTCGGGTCCGACACCATCCACCCGATCCGCAAACCAATCTTCCGGAACCTCCTTGACTGGGAGAAACAGCTCAACACCGACATCAACCGGATCCGATACAAAATTGAACGGACCATCACTAACCTCAAGACCTGGCGGACCCTACACACCGATTACCGCAGACCATTTGAAACATTCGCAACCACCATCACCGCAGTCCTCGGACTCGAATTCTTCAGAACGGTCGGTGAATAACCCTCGATCTCTTGGTGGCTTTGGAACTTAGTCGGTAAGACTGTGACGCGAGTTGAGCACCCCCGGCTTTCTGTTGCGCTCAACAAAGACATCGACGCTTGCCGAAGCGGAATGTCTGAGCTTCTACCAGTCTATTGGGATAGGCGGTCGCGGGCGACCGTCGTGATGGATCACATCACTCTCACTCCCGCCGTCGAACGGTGGCAAAATAGTGACGAGCTTATTTTCGGAGAAAAGCCCGAAGCCACCTACAACACAATTGTCGGCTTCAAGTTTGTAGACCGACCAGCTTTTGGCCCGCCGCCTCCGCCTAGCAGTTTGGTTCAGAGCAGTTGGGAGCCCTCAAGATTCGGAGTGTGATTGATACAAGTGGTTTACATGCTCGTCGCGGGCGTCATCTATACCAACAAGACGTTGAGGCTTATTCACGGGCCCGGGGGGATGAGTTGCCGCAGTAATTGGTAGGTGTGTCGCTCCCGCAGGGGCGGCCCGTTTCTTGACACGATTGGGTTACCACACTCAATCAGCAGAAACGGACCGCCGACATGTACCATACAACAGGGTTGAGCGAGGAAGACATCCGCGAGCTGGCGGTCCTGGTGGCCGAGGTGTGCAAGGACAAG
>JAABUZ0100005806.1_pt1 | contig 15878 bp, 14 predicted proteins | sample 5562091 | NCBI WGS metagenome assembly JAABUZ01 (sample SAMN12813069, study PRJNA571459) | rock metagenome | isolation source: Antarctica rocks | place: Antarctica: Victoria Land, Linnaeus Terrace sud | collected 2015-12-21 | reverse complement strand
GCACAAACTCCCCAGGGATTGCTGAGAAATAAGGAGCATAAAACCGAAAGGTAGGATGTGCAAGAGTTGTCTGACCCCAAACTACTTCCGAATCGTAAGAACGGTAAGCAGGAACCAAAGCCGTAAGTGAGTTAGTTTTATTGGCTGAACCGCTATTTTTTCCGGCATTACAACTTCCACGAGAACTTCCTTCGGCACTCCGCTGACCAGGTGCCCAAATATTATCAGGTGGAGGTGGGAAAGCGAAACTTAATGTTTTTTGTGCTGATTGTTGGGGACTGGGCGTTTCGTGAGGTTCTATTATTGGTCTTCTTGGTTTTAAGGTTCGGTTGTGCCTTACGTGCATCGGTTTGGTAGGTTGAGCCTCCACTTCTAGTAAGCAGCTACCAAAAGTCGCAAGCGCTATTGTGGCGCTTGTTAAAAAAACGAAGCGACATCCTGTTAAGTGCGGTTCTGACATAGCTCAAAGTATGCTTACTGTCTGTAAATTAAATTACTCTTTTCTAAAAATAAACTACTTGTGTTAGCAAAAGCAGTATATCAATATACAATCCTCATACAATCCTCTAAAGAAAGCTCAAGCATTTCTCTGTTGAAAAACAATCACAACACTACTCGTAGCTACCAAAGCTATTACTGGAGGAACGAGAGGCAACCAGCAACCACTTATCCATAAAGCAAGCCAACAAGCGACACCACACAATCCCACGAACAAACTTATAGCAAGTGGTGCTGATAAAATTAACGGAGAACGCAACCGCCAAATCACCAGCCCGACTGCCAAAGACCAACCAAACACCCAAGTAACTTCCCCCCACCAAGGTAAAAACCACAACAGCGGTCGATTGTCAAGAACTGCACTCAAAATTTGACTCACCATTTGCGCCTGAAAAATGACTCCTGGGATCTCCTCAACAAAACCCTGGTCACGGTAAGGCGTCGGCACAAAATCATGGAATGTGGGCGCATTTGTGCCAATTAAGATAACGCTGTTTTCTATAATGTCTTTGGTCAGGCGATTGTCATCCAAAACTTCTTTAAGGGTGAACTTCCGAATAGCTTTATTAGGAGAAGAGTGAGCGGAGCGATAATTGAGTAAGATTTGATAAGCACCTAGTTCTATTCCTTGATAGCTACCTATATGTGTGTGCAACGGATGGAAAACAACTTTTCCTAACTTAAACTCTCCTAAATTATTATATGCTGGTTTAATATTATGATGCAGTGCTAAATAAGCAGCCGCCAGCCGAACACTTAAAGCTTGTTTTGTAGTACAAGGAGACGCTTCTTCTGCCCTCATAGATAGCAAGTGACGGCGGATAACTTTGTCTGGATCTGGAAGAATATCACTGAATCCTTGACGGCCTTCCACGACATTAGGAGGGGGAGAAACTCCAGGATGATTTGCTGCTGAATCCCGAAATTTACAAACCCCAAAAAAGTTTGGGCTTTGCAAATGAGCAGCTAGATTGTGATTATTTTGGGTGAGCGGGAAGTCATGATAAATGTCCAAACCAATTATTGTCTTAGGAATATGTTCAACCTTGGGTAAAATCGGATCAATTTTTTCCAGAACTAGATCTAGAGCTAAATCTGAAAGCGAACCTTTCCTGTTCAAATTTTGAGGAAGTTGGAGATCTTCTTCAGTAACAGTTATTGCGATAACCCGAGGGTCAACCAGCTCATCAGATCGCCATCGCATAAGCTGATCCTCAGCTTGCAGCTCCCAAGGCTGCATTATGCCTAGGTATCGGATACCCATCACTAACCCCGTTGTAACGGCGCTTACAAGTAAGATTGTCTGAAGCCACCGACCGCCAAATAAAAATTGGCGATTTTGTTGTTCTCCTCGGTTATTTCTAACCAAACTTGGGGTAGCTTGACCACGTAATTCTTGCCAGGTAATTGCCTTTTCTGACGGATTCTGGCAAATTACTGGCAACCAAGTAGCGCAGGGATATTTCCTTTGTAATTTCTCTAGTCTTTGCCGCGCATCTCGGACTGAAAGATGCAAAGACTGTCCACTGGAGAATGCCGCTAGAAAATGCTTAAGAAATTCTTGCGCCACCACGTCTGGCACAGGCTCTCGCATAACTATCACTTGCGGAATCTGCAAATCCCCTAATGCTTGCGCTAATCCCAGGCCATCACAGGAATTAAAAACCGCTAATTTTAAACCATTGCTAATAGCTTCACGTAAGGCGTGACTGATTTCGTCTAAACTCAAAGTATCTGTTTCATTAAGTTGGATTAACCCTGATTCCTTACTAGAACTATGACCAGCAAAAAAGAGAATATCCCAGCCTTTACTGATTTGTTCGTACAATTCCTCTGGTCGAGGTTCTGACAAAAACTTGATTGATGCTTGCTTAGATAATCTCTCTATGTAAATTCGATCCTTCGTAGTATCAATTCCTGATGCATCCCCAAGAATTCCTAATATTCTAACCTTTGTTTTAAACCGGTTTGGAATTTTTTTATGTACTCGCTGGTATTGCCGGGAACTTAGGGTAGCTTCGGCTTTTGGATAATGGTCAAAAAAATTCCACAAATGCCAGGGGAGTCGCCGCAGCAAAATATCATCGGTTTCAATAACAAATTGGATTTCCTCATCTGCGTCCAAGTTTGTTCGTAATTTTTGCTCAATACTACGAAAGGATTCAGAGTTAAGCCAATTATTGATTTCCGCAGTTATTTTGTTGCACAATGATTTAAAGTCAAGCCTAGAAAAATTGTTTAAACTTGATTCCTTAATCTCGACACGGTACGAATCCCCTTTTCCGTGCATCGCCAAGTAGGAGAACTGCCAATAAGGATAAATCTCCTTTAAATTTGGTGCTGGTGGTAAACTACCATCAGCTTGTAAATAAAGGTTGTTAAATTCCCCAATTTTGACTGTTACACTACTGAAACCGCTCTGCAAACTACCAGACCCCAAACTCAAAACGACTACCTTTTGCATGGTTTCCTAACAATAATTAAACTGTGAATTTCTCGCTCACGCTAAATTCATTGAGAACCAACTGGATACTAAAACTCTCTCCCGGTTTTACCAAAATCGGGTTCATTTGAATAAATAGGTCTTGACTACGGGCTCTAACTTCTTTGAGGATTTCTCCCGTCTCTAAAATTAAAATTAACCGGAGATTAGGTGGCACACAATCTTCTTCACCAAAAGGATGTACCTGTACAAGGATGCATAATTGTGACTCAATTTTTTCAACTATGGCAACTAGGAGGGTAACAGATCGGCTTCCCAGGCTCAAACCCAAGTCAATCACTTTGCCTCTTTGAATATGTATGTCATTTACTTGACTATTGCCTCGGAGAGATAAAGTTAAATTATTTCGATTTGCGCCTAAAAGTGTTTGAACAGACTGCCAATCATGCTCAAAAGAATTTTCTAACCATTGACCCAATTTTACTTGGATATTAAGTGATTTGGATTCCCGAATTTCATGCAGGTGATCTATCAAATGAGCTAGGGGTTCTAACTGGCTGAGGGGTATTTCTTCGGTTGGTGCCGTTTTAAGAAATCCTAGCAATCCAGCCTTTCTCAGCGATTGGTCAAACCAAACAGCAACATAGCCAATCCGATCTGACTGAGCTTCTAGTGGAATCTGGAGAACTTCTGCTTCTGCAAATATAGGACGACATTCTAATTTGCCTATATTGGGAATGTGCAGATCAGCTACATCTAGCAAAGTCTGCGTCACTACGTCCCAACTATCACCAGATAATAAATCAGCCTGTATGCCCATAATGCACTTCAGCCAAAAGTTCACAGCCAGTACTGCCAATGTGTTGCAATACACTTGCTCAGCTTTCCATCTTTTCGCTTGATGCCTAGAAAAATCTTCAGCCTGCTTATACGCTGCTTGACCCAAAGGAACTGGAAACATATCCGAATGTATTTTATTCATAACTATTCCTCATATGATTCTACGTAGTATTTGATTTTTGCCTTAAATTTCTCTATAGACCGTTGGTAGAACTTTCTCAGTGTTGAAGGCTTAATTCCCATAATAACTGAAATCTCTTGCCATGAAAATTTTTCAATCCTTAAACCTACTAGAGCTTGAAAATTGGCGTTGGGATAATTCTCTATATACCTCTCTCTAAAAATATTCTCCGGATCTATCTGGATGCATTTTATAAGTATCTCAGACAAATAAGATTTTGATTGTATTAGAATTTGCTCCTCTAGTTCTGATGATAGCGTAATTTTTTTGGAACTCTTTTCTAATTCCTTATACTTAACCTCTCTATAAAATTTTTTGAACATTAACGCCTTAAGCCCACTTATCAAAAAGCCTTGGGTAAAATCGTATATTTCAATATGTTGACAGAAATACATTAAAACATTTTGGAGTGCTTCATCATAATTATCTTGAGAGAACGAGTTATTTCCCGTTGGGCTAAGCTCTCCTGAACTTAAAATATCCTTTACTAGTGTATCTAATGTTTTTTGCCTCTCCCTACTTTGAGCAGGATGTTGTTGAGCAGTCAATACCATCTGCTTAAGCCGTCTGTCTAGTTCAATTTCATCGTTCATTGAAAACTCGGAAATGTTATTAAACATTTAAGTTACAACCAAAAATGAATAGTTTTTTGTCCTAAAATTTTGAATCTAAATAAATATAGAACAGGCTTTGAATGTGACAAAAAAACATGGTTTAGGCGTGTAACAGCGTCAGATTTCTTATACAGATGGCACACCTCACTGCACCATTTTTTTGGCGTCGGCTCCCGTTGCAAATAGGCAGGTATTACTAAGGCAACACTTATTCAACCCCCAAGTTATGAAGCGAGACATTAATGCAGATGAGGGTTGCCCTAGTTTTACCAGGTTTTCCCCAGCCCTAGCGAAACACGCTTTCAAGACTATTGAAGACTCCCCGCGCCTAGAAGGCGGGGGATTCTGAAGACGCTTACGCGCCCTCCCCGCTCGACAACAAATCCCACAACGATAATTGTAGGTATTGCATCGGCTTCCCAGACCCATCAGGCAACCCCAATGGTTTCCCCGGTCTTTCAACCGGCTTCTTGGGCGTAACTTTCCGAGGGACCCCCGGTAGTTTAGGCAAATTGATACCCAGTTCTTTTAGACCACGTTCTCGGATAACAACGGCAGCATCCACGTCGGCATCGGCTAAATAGCCACATGCCTCGCAAAGGAATCGCTCTTTATCGCGGTTGGTTGGGCTGATATAACCACATTCGCTACACTCTTGGCTGCTGTGACGCGGGTTAATCTCAAGGAAAATTACGCCTGCCTTTTCAGACACGATTTTAACTTTCTGTTTGAGTTCTCCCCACGCGGCATCAAGAATCGCTTTGTTTAATCCGCTTTTAGCCGCCTGACCGTTTTCGATATAACGACCAGTTAGTTCATCTCTTTTAGGCTTACATCTGGCACACATCCCCTTAATATTCAGGTCTTCAAATACCAGCAAGTCCGCCATCCCAGTTAACTTTTTAGCCAACTTCCATTGATGGTCTGAACGTTGGTTAACAACCGTGTTTTCTAATCTTGCTAATCGCTGGTAAGCCTTACGGCGTTTCGAGGAACCTTTGACCTTACGGCTAGCTTTGGCGTGGAGAATCCTTCGCCTACGCTCAGTTTTTTGTCCAAAACGCGGGTTGGGTATGATTTCTCCAGTACTAAGTGATGCTAATTTGGCAATTCCCAAATCTACACCAATAGCTGATTTTATTTCATTTAGACAAGTGAGAGATGGTACGCTATCATCTTGCAGTCTCACAGAAATATACCAACCATCAGCTTTACGACGGACGGTTACAGTTCGAACTACAAAACCCGAAGGAAACGGTCTAGATTGAAAAAAGCGCATCCAGCCTATCCCAGGCAACCGCACGCGATTACCATCAAACCGAACATCGCCTGGTGGGTAACTAAAAGAGCGGAACCTTCCACGCCGTTTAGTTTTAGGGTATTTAGCCTCACCATTGAAGAAGCGTTGGAATGCATCATTAACGCGCTTCAACATCTGCTGCAAAACGTGATGCTGGATTTGTTGATACCAAGGACGTGCTGCTTTCAGGTTTGGTAAATCCGCGTCTTGTTGTGCTTTGGCACTACGAAGTTTTGCCCCACCAGTTTTCTTATCTATCGTCCAGGGGTGACCATACAAAGCTGATTTACTGACGGAGCAAGCTAGAGGACAGCACTCAGCCTTGGAAACCAAGTTACAATAATTTCCCATCACTGGATGGGATACCTGCGAATATGCCTCTATCCGTTCCCTAATGCGAAAATTATATTGCAGTCGTAGCATTTCTAAATGCTTTTCCATCGTCGCTGCTTGGTTGCGAGATGGGTCTAGCTTATACACGTAGCCTATCAGCATCAGACGCTTTTCTGGTTTTGAATGTACTGTTTGACCACACTCAATGGAGCACCTCCTACCGTTGCCACAAAGTATGAATTAGTCCATAAAGTTGGCAACCGGCTTCTAAGCCACGCAAATTCTTGTCTCAGATACCTGGAAGAGCGTCCTTTCATGTAACGTACTAGCTTGCAAATTCCGTACTGCGGATCTATATCTACCAAAATGTGAACGTGGTCTGGCATTACCTCCAATTCCAAAATCTCGCCCGTTGTTTCACTCACAACTTCACGCAAGATTTCCTTAAGTCTAATGTCTACGCCGTTAACCAGCACCGGACGCCGGTACTTTGGACACCAGACCACGTGGTACTTACATGAATATGTGATATTGCGATTTGACTTAAACTGTCTTTCCATTTTCTCATTATACAGCATCCTCTCTGTATAATGATTCGCTATCGCTCAATTATATGTATGAGGGGGAAGATTTACCCCGTAGCTAGAAGACTAGGGGCTTGCACCTTCCCCCTCATACTCCCCCGTCTTTCCGGTCAATCCTCAGTTAAGGGATCTGTGGGTCTCAAAGAAAAAGCATGTTGTTAAGGGTTGACTAGTCTTGTCAAGAGTCTTTGCAACCCGCACCCTCTATTTAAGCTGGTTGACTGACAAAACTCAAGACCCGACATGGATTTGGTAAACCAGACGAGGGTTACAACGAAAGAGCGACATTATGGTCAAGCCCTCATTGGCGCGCAGTGTCGGCGGGGGAGTACTCCCCCGCCGAACATGCGCGTTAATGCCTCGCCTCTCAACAAGGGTGTTGAATCAGTGCTTGACCATAATGTCAGAGTTTTTGTGAATTCCGGATATTCTGGCTGTACTTTTTCCGGAAACTCTGGCTGGTACCTCTAAACCCGATGAACATCCAGGCTATCTAGCGCCTAACAACTAAAGCGGACAGAAGCAAGTTAAGTCCTAACGGATCAGTTAGAGCGAGTGGCAGGCTATCGTAAGGAACTATATAGTCGGCCTGTCAACGAGATTGATTTCAACCATGTTCACCGTCAGAAGTATTCCGAAGTACCAGATGCTTCTAGAGCAAGCGCATCGCTATCCTGAACTAGACGTCAGTTCTGTGGAGGCATGCATGGCATTTCTCTGGACATCCGCAGAAGTTTATGATGCCTATGATGCTCACTTTGCAAGTTATGGACTATCGATGGGAAAGTTTACTGTCTTGATGTTACTGGAGCATTGTGGTGGTCAGGAAATGACTCCCTCCGATTGTGCTGAGCGATTAAGTGTCACTCGTGGGACGATAACAGGGCTCCTCGATGGACTGGAACGAGAGAGTTTAGTCAAAAGAGCACCGCATTCAGGAGACCGGCGAATGCTAGCGATTCAAATAACCGAGAAGGGCCAACAGCTCTTAAATGAAATGCTGCCAGAACACTATCGACGAACCTCAGCCCTAATGAGTCACCTGACTGAGGCCGAGCGGCTAATATTAGTTGAACTGTTAGCTAAGGTCCGTGCTGGTACACCAGACCTACGCCCAGAATAATCCTGCCCCAAGTTCTAAGTAAGCCTGAAGAACTTAAACCGAGAGAAAACAGGAATCAGTTGCACTGTGCCATATTATATGGCACTATACTATATAGCGCCTTTTTACTTAGCTCATGAGTGATTGAGTTGTAGAGAACAGATGAAAAATGTCGCAGATATGATTAAACAGGCTGTACTAAGCTGGCCCGGTGTCACATTACAGCCTCATCGCTTTGGTGGAACTGAGTTTTGTGTTAACAAGCGTGAATTTGGTCACTTGCATGGGGATTATCAAGCTGATGTTCCCTTTTCAGTTCGTTTACGCGATGAGCTTGTAGCTTCAGGGAAAGCTGCTCCCCACCATCTTTATCCCAACAGTGGATGGGTAACTTACTACATACGTGGGGTTGAAGAGGTTCCCTTGCTAATTGAACTTTTGCGGCTGAATTACGACCGGCTAGCTAAGAGGCGATTGAGAGTGGATGTTGAAAATGTAGCAGCATAGGAAGCAATCCCGCTTGCTTCTTCCTAAGCTTCCCTATAAGACTGCCTAATTCGGTGCCTACCAGATAACTCAGGGTTAGGCTGGCTATGGCTTGTCAACCTGGTAATCATCCACTCAGCATTTAAAATCGAGTCAATATGGAAGTTAAAAAAAGTACTGTGCTGATCACAGGCGGAGGCTCCGGAATTGGGCGTTCTCTTGCTCATGCTTTTATCCAGAATGGCAGCACTGTTATTATCTGCGGTCGAGATGAAAGAAAACTAGAGATTGCCAAAGAGCTGATTCCTGAGCTTCATACGAAAGTCTGCGATGTAACTAATGAGGAGCAACGACAAGCTTTACTTGAGTGGGCTAAAGAATATTTTCCCTCACTTAATATGTTGATTAACAACGCGGGGGTCATGCATATTGTTGATTTAACCCAGATAGATGCTTCAGATAGCAGAGTTGGTCAGGAAGTAGAGATTAACCTGGTATCACCCATCAAGCTGAGTCTAATGTTCCTACCCTTGCTTAGAGCACAGCATCAAGCAGCAGTTGTCAATATATCTTCAGGATTTGCGTATGTGCCAGATGCTGGTACACCTATCTATTGTGCGACAAAAGCTGCTATCCACTCATTCTCGCAATCCCTGAGATATCAACTTCGAAACACAGATGTCGAGGTATTTGAAGTGTTGCCTCCAGGGGTTGATACAGACCTGAACTCCGAGGGCAATTTTGACAAGCTCAGTCCAGATATAGTGGCAGAGGTTGTACTCAAAGAAATGACGAAAGGGACAACAGAAATTCGTATTGGTCAAGCTAACCCACTTTTCTATGCCTCTCGTATAGCTCCTAGTTTCATTCATGGGGTGCTAAATAGCCAAATTTCGAAAGCTAGAGTTTCTGGCAAGTAGCGATAAGACTAGAGATGCAACGTAGAAGGTGAGTGTCGGAAGTTTAAAACTCAAACTTTCCTAAGCAGACTCTTTATGCTGACGCTACTAGATGTTCAGCCTTTTGAAGCGCCATACAATTCAACAACTCAGGAAGATGGGTGTCACTCAGAAGGCCATTCGCAAGTTCATCGGCATCAGCGAACGGACCATATCCCGCATTCAGAGGGAACTACCAGTGACCAACACCGACGAAGAAAGTTTCCGGAAATCTCGCAATGTGGGTCGTCCCAGCACTGCAGAAGAGCATGAAGAAACCATTCGGCAATGGTTTGAGGAGCCTCGCAAGCCAGAAGACGGACCACTGAAATCCAGCGAGATTTTCACCCGGCTGAGAGTTCTTGGCTATGAAGGCGGTAAAACAGCCGTTTACGATCTGGTTCGCCGCATCCGCCCCAATCAGACCAAGCCGCCAGTGGTTCGGTTCGAGGGATTGCCCGGTGAGTTCAGCCAGCACGACTTTGGTCAGCGACGAGTCACCTTTGAAGACGGCACTACCCGAGTCGTGCATTTCTTTGCCTCCCGCTTGAAGTATTCCCGCACCATTGATGTCCATATAGTAGAGAACGAACAACTGGAGACGGTAGTACGTTGCCTACTGGGGGCGTTTGAGCGCTTCGGTGGGATGCCCCTCAAGTGTGTGTTTGATAATATGACAACAGTGGTAGACTCGCGAATTACTGACTCAGATGGTCAAACTCAGGTGGTTTGGAACAAACGCTTTGGGCAATTCGTGCTTGACTGTCGCTTTATCCCAGTAGCTTGCTGGCCTTACCGTCCGCAACAGAAAGGCTCAGTTGAAAACTTGGTTGGTTTCGTTAAGGGCAACTTTTTCTGTGGACGGCGCTTTCTAGATGGAGCAGATCTGGCTCAGCAACTAGAAGAGTGGGTGAACGTGGTGAACACGGAGCGTAAATGTGACGCTACTCTTCAAATTCCTGCTGTGCTGTTGAGAAATGAACCCCTTAAGCCCTGTCCTCATAAACCTCAAACCTATGCCTTTAAAGTTACAGCAGTAGTTAGACCAACTGCACGGGTGCGTTACCAGAACATTGATTACTCAGCGCCTGCTGAATGTATTGGTCAGGAGGTCACCCTACACTTGCAGCAGGAAGCAGTGAGTATCTACTTAGGAAATCGATTACTTGCAACCCATCCCCGATTTCCGGCAAATGGTAAATCTTCCATATTGGCAGACCATGCTAAAGAACTATTTCGCTGGCAACGGGGTAAGCCCTATGCTCAACGACAATTACTCTGGGATCTTGACCCGTCTGTTGAGCCTTACTTGACCGAGCTGGTGCATCGACGCCCAAACAACTGGGAAATTGATATTGCTCGGATGTATGAGCTGTATCTCAAGATAGGAGGGAGCAACGCGAAAAAGTGAGAACCAATAAAAAAGCATTGCAGGTTCCCCAAAATTTATTTCCCCCAAGGCCTTCAATTCAGCATCCGGACGGGACGAGGACGCTCCATCCCCACCATTAGACAGCAGAAAGTGCCTGCCCCAGTTGCGGTCAGTATTATTAAATACATGTAATTGAGTTTAGTAGAAGTAAAAGTCTTCTAAGTTTAGGCTGGATTTATCAGAGCGGTCAGGATAGAATCACAGAAATTATTCCAATTACCCGCTGTCCATTGACAGCGAGCATGCAGCATAATTTCTGCATGATTACGTAGCCAAAACTTCCCATTACCTTTCATTCTCAAATTCACGACTTGGCGGATTAAACTTTCAACGGCCCCACTACCAATAGGTAACTTAAGCTCCGCTATTTGGGCATAGTTCAAGCGTCCCTCAACATAGCCTTTAGTAAAATAATTAATCTGTGCAGTCATAATTTCTTGTTCCTCACCATGAGCCTGTTTGCTGAGAGCAGTCATTTGCTCAATTAATGCAGTAATTTTGCCTCGTTTTAGGGAGGAGCGGCCTTGCTTGAACCAGGTTTTCCGTTCAACGTCTTGAGAAAAAGCGGCGTTAGAAAAAATCTGCAAATGTTCCGTTGCGTGATAAAAGTCTAGGAGCTGATAAGTTTTATGAGGACACCCCAACTTTTGTAGCAAAGGGGGGATGTGTTTCCAAATCCACTCGGCACCATCAGCAATCAGCAACACCTGTTTAGCTTGCTCTACACCTAAGCTGACTAGGTACATCTCCAAAATCTGGATGAACCCTTGGTAATTATCATAGGTACCATCATTAGTGATGGGAAACTCTGAAGTTTTGATTTTTTTCCCCTGGTCATCAACTGCATAAACTGTCAGTAATTTAGGTTCTACCCATTCTCCCACATATCCATGTCTATGAGTTTTGGGGTTCCGTTTGCCTTTTTTGTTAATTCTCAGCCTCGTTCGACCGCCATCCACTGAAATTACGACTCGTTTGTCTTTTAAAACTGAACCAGTTGGTAAAGTTCCTTGTTGGAGTTGAAACACCTTAGACTCCCGCTGACTTATTCCGAGTCTGCCCAAATGATAAGTCAGCCTTTCAATTCGTTTAAGACTAATATTAATTCCCCATTGGCTTAGGGTGGAACGGGCGACAGCAAACGAACTGCTTATCGTGCCGTATTCAGCAATTGTTGACTAGATGTGCGGGCTAATCCCTTCCGACATACCTAACCATCTTAACAATGGACAAAATCCTTGATGGAGTGATTTGTTTTTACCTTTTGGTTTGGTACGTCGTTCAACTACGTAGGGCAATTTTAGGTTAACTATCACATTACCTATGGTCAACACTTGTCGTTGACAACACCCATGTCTGCGTGTTTTAGGATGCCACCAGCCTTTTGTTTGGTTAATTGCTGTTTTTTGAGCCAAATCGGAGTGCGAAATATTATACAGTAATAACGCCACACATTGTCCAGCCAACAGCAATGCTGCTGACCGAATTTCTGCTTCTATATGTTTAATAGTCCGCCCATCCCACTCCGCGACATTATTCAGTGACAAGGCTGGAGCGACCGCTGCCTCAAAATCTGCCAGGGATTTGTTTAAATCGAGAGTAGCTGGTATATTTTTGGTGGTTTGATTCATGGTAGGCGTTCCCTATGAAGGCATCTGAGCCAAAAGCACTTCTCTGTGGGGAAATCCTACCTCTTTTTGTGCCTAAAGTATCACAAGCGCCCTTGACCTACTGAGAGTCACTCCCCCCAGACTGCCAAAACTCACTTTTTCGCGTTGCTCCCAGATAGGACGGTCTGACCTGTTAGCAGCTATCGACTTAGCAATTGAGCAGCGCTGTTTTGGTAGCGAATACTTGAGCGCCATTGCTTCGGAGGTGGCGACAGGTACTAGTACAGCACCGCAGAAATAACTGAGCGGTTTAGGCCGCCTGGGGATTACCCTTGTACTTCCACTGAAATGGCTTTGCCATCGTCTGATTAAAGTAATTAATGAAGGCGAGGATACGCTCCTTGAGTTCGTCAGTAGACTTAAAACTGGCGTGCTTGAGCAACCGTCGTACTAAGATGCTGAACCAAATCTCAATTTGGTTGAGCCATGATGTGTGCTTGGGAATGTAGACAAACCGAATCCGATGCATCGGGTCTGACAAAAACGCGGCCCGACTGTCCATTGATTTGAGAATGCCCGATTTTTCCTTGACTCCCAAGTCAATGTCTAGCTCACAGCAAGCGGCCACCAGGCGCACCAGGGAAGCCGATTTGTGAGTATTGAGTTGGTCTACGATAAAAATCCAGGCGGCCTCTGGATCGGTTTCAATCGTGTTAGCAATGTGATTGCCAAAGTCGTACTCGGTGCGGGTCGGTCCAATCGAAGCTGTCATCACCCGTCCCAATGCTACCTCCCAGTTGGCAATCAAACTTTGAGTGCCGTGGCGGACATACTCGAATTCTATCAGTTCAACCAAACCCAGGCCGCATCGGTTTTGATGGATATGCCCGTTCCAATGCCTGAATGCCTGTCATCTCATCGGTACTGACCAGATGAACTCCTTGGGCATATAAGTTGGGAGCGTCTTCATACAGTTGGCATACAAGCTTTACTTGTTGGCTGAACAACTCCTGGTCATCGGGCTCAGCATTGAGACAAGTTAGGCTTAGATGAGGCTGTAAGGCAGCTTCCTTTTAAAAAACGCTCCACACTGCGGGGAGAAATGCGCTCAACGATGCCTCGTTTGATGGCAACAGTAGCCAGTTCTCTGGGAGTCCAGTCTGTGATTGGCAACCCTGAAGCTTGCGGGTCTTCACAAGCAAGTGCGATAATTTGCACTACTTGTTCTATTTTAAAGGTTTCTGGGGCCCCACAGCGCTCTTGATCTGTCAAAATGCTTTCGACCCACCCCATCAGCGCCTTGTCATCAATTCCTTCTGACTCCAAGACCGCTAGCTTTGAGCCTGATTCATGCCAACGCTGACGCCACAGTTGCACTGTCACTCGACTGATGCCCAACTCTTGTGCAATTTGCTCATTGTTTAAGCCACTATTCGCTAATAGTATAATCCTGGTCCGCCTCACTAACCGTTGAGAACTGGTGTGACGACGCACGATTCTCTCCAGGATGTTTTGTTGCTGGCTGGTTAAGCGGATAGCTGCCGGTAGTGGGCCTGACATGGCTTTTTCCTTGTAGCCTTCGGTTTCAAGCACGAAGTTTTGAGGTTTCCACCCCTGTTCTACCATGCTTATAACCGAACAGCTATTTCTGCGTGGCTGTACTAGTAACAGGAGGCGTTAGTGATGCAGCAGGAGGAAACTGGCACTCTCGAAGTTCTTCTGAAACGGCTGGGCCTCACCACAGTGCATCAGCTATTTCCGGAAATTGTCGTGACCGCTGAGCAAGAAGGATGGTCTTACGGCACCTTCCTGGAAAGGCTACTTTCAGAGGAAGTGGCACACCGTGCTGAGGCTCGCATTGCTACTCAGGTGGCACGGGCGAAGTTTCCCTTTCCAGCCACCATCGAGACTTTTGATTTCACCAACCGATGCGACTTTAAACGGCAGATGCTGGGTCGGTTCTTGGGACCGGAGCTAGTTAGCGATAACCGGAGCTTAATTCTCGAAGGTTCACCAGGCACTGGAAAGACACATTTATGCATTGCCATTGCCTACAAATCGATCCAGAACGGCTTTGTCGCTCGTTTCACCACTGCCGCTGCTCTGATTAACGAGCTATGCGCTAGTTCTGATATCAACAGTTCACTTAAGAGCTATATCACGCCCCATGTGCTGGTCATAGATGAAGTGGGCTATCTTGGCTATGGTCCAAATGCGGCAGATATCATCTTCCAGGTAGTAAACCAACGCTACCAGAAGGGAAAGCCCATTCTGTTCACAACTAATAAAGCGCTGAAGCAATGGGGACGCGTACTGCATGATGAGGAACTAGCTCACGCTATCCTCGACCGCACGCTCCATCATGGGGAGCATATCAAACTGAGTGGCCCGTCCTATCGATTGCGCGGGCGCAAGCTGGAATGGGACGAACCGACTGTCAAGGAAGGGTAATAGGGATATTCTGAACGCTACGAGTTAAACAAGTTGTAGTCAATATGTAGTTGAACTCACTGGGATAGTCACTGACTTCCGGTGAGTTTAATGGCATGTTCATTTCTTTCACTATGTTTTTTTCACCCTGTTAATTATTTCCAGGCTGTTAACAGGTGCTAAAAGCGGACAGAGTTTCCGGAATAATAGCGGCCAGAATATCCGGAATTCACAGTTTTTTCTAGGGGCAACAATGAAACTGCACGCGGAGTTTTCAGACCGTCACAACTCGAATAATTCCCAGAGACACAACTGCTATGCCGGGAGCGGCTGAAAACTCCGCGTAGAGATTTTTCCCCGAGGGAAAAACCTGCGATAGAACGAGATCTGCCGAGAGATAAACCTGTGTAAATCTGGGCAACCTTCATCTAAATAGTTGTAACCCTTGATCAGCAAGTGGGGTGTTTAAAGGTTGCCCAGATTTACATAGATTCATTGTCAGCCGTGTTTCGAGTGATCTGTGAGTCGCATAGGTTGTCTGTAATGACTGCTCCCAAGGGAATGACTAAACAAAAGGGTGGAACCCTTAACAACACGCTTTTCGCTTGTGGCACACAGATCCCCTAACTGAGGGTTGCAGCATTTTATCAAGGTTTTTTGTAACCCAAGAAAATTTTCAATCCTAGAGCCAATGTAAAGGTTTATTACAAAAACCCGAGTTTGGTCACAAACGCATAGGTTTTTTCCCTTATATAGTGAGCCCCTTTATATCGAGCAATTCCCCATGTCTCCCCATCCACCACTTACCCCAGGAGAACGCCAATGTAACGGTTTATTACAAAAACCCGAGTTTGGTCACAAACGCATAGGTTTTTTCCCTTATATAGTGAGCCCCTTTATATCGAGCAATTCCCCATGTCTCCCCATCCACCACTTACCCCAGGAGAACGCCAATGTAACGGTTTATTACAAAAACCCGAGTTTGGTCACAAACGCATAGGTTTTTTCCCTTATATAGTGAGCCCCTTTATATCGAGCAATTCCCCATGTCTCCCCATCCACCACTTACCCCAGGAGAACGCCAATG
>JAABUZ0100005805.1_pt1 | contig 15881 bp, 19 predicted proteins | sample 5562091 | NCBI WGS metagenome assembly JAABUZ01 (sample SAMN12813069, study PRJNA571459) | rock metagenome | isolation source: Antarctica rocks | place: Antarctica: Victoria Land, Linnaeus Terrace sud | collected 2015-12-21 | reverse complement strand
CCACGCACAGCGCCTATTTTTTTGTCCGCGAAACGTCGTCGATTATGGGGTGTATATGATTCGGGGGCCATGAAAACGAGGCCGAACAGGGTGAGTGTCCACCTCATCCCCGCCGGCCTCGGCAACCAAGGAAATAGCGTCCGACCTCTCGGAGGGAGCGCCTACCAAGGCCTGCTACGTTCTAGGATAGGCGTCTCGCCCCTCCGGGGTCAAACCGACCCGAAGGGAGATTCACGCCATGGACACGACGACATTCATCTCGCTCGCTAGCGTCCTCGTCGCCGCCGCGAGCCTCGGGTATACGATCTGGAAGGACCGCCACAAGCGCAAGGGGTAATCCTGAGGGGACGCCGCCGAGGGCCAGGCGTGACAGCCGGAGAGACGGCAACTTTGCCTAAGAGACGTGAACGCGACCATCGGCTTCGAAGGTCGCAGGGGTGAGTTTCGTTGTGCTCGCCGCATTACCGCAAATACAGTAATGCAGTTATGCGCCGAGTGGTGACTAATCTGTGATAGAACCAACGCCCCGACAATCGCGACACACGGCCCGGTTTGTGCCGCCGCTGCAAAATCCACACCCTCCCTGGCCATGGCAGACATTGCAAGTGACGTCGTAAGAACCGTATCCTTCGCAAGCTCGGCAAGTGCGCCGCGTGGCCTCGATTGCGGCCAATCTCTCGCGCTGCTCTTGCCGCAATTCTTCCTTAATTTCTTCATCGATGGCTTTGTGATAATCCTTTTTCGCGGCCTTTGTGTCTCTTGATTCTTGGTGCTCTCGCTTTTTCTTCTGGCGGGGATCTTCGGTGCCTGTCCTAGTAAAGTATTCCACCTTGATACCGGTGATCGCCCCTAGTACTACAACGAGAGAACCCCTGTGCTAGAGTGATGGTGATTCGTGATGCCGCCCATGGAGAGGGGGTCGCTATGTCTGCTGCCGCCCCGGTTGACCTGATGCCGCTGCTCCCCGCCGTCCGCACGCTGACGGCCGCCGACCTGGACGGCGTGGTGGAGGAACTGGCGGCGTACCACGCGCACTTCGCCCCGCTGTTCCAGCGCCGCCAGCAGCGCGGCTGGGCGGCGGTCTACCTGCGCGGGCTGCTGACCGCCGACGTGCCGCGCAAGAACGTCGAGGCGCTGGCGCTGCGGCTGCTGGGGGCGGGGCCGGACGCCGACCGCCACGTCCGGGCCCTGCAGCAGTTCGTGGGTGAGGGCGGTTGGGACGATGCGGGCATCCTGGCGGCGCATCAGCGGTTGGTGGATGAGACGCTGGGCGAGGACGACGGGGTGCTGATCATCGATGGGCACGAGACGCCCAAGCAGGGGACGCACTCGGTCGGGGTGGCGCGGCAGTGGTGCGGGCACAGCGGCAAGCAGGACAACTGCCAGGCGGGGGTCTACCTCGGCTATGCCAGCCGCCGGGGCTACACCCTGCTGGACCGCCGCCTCTACCTGCCAGCGGCGTGGTTCACCCCCGCGTATGCCGAGCGCTGGCGGGCCGGTGGCATCCCGCGCGGCACCGCCTTCCGGACCAAGCACGAACTCGCCGGGGAGCTGGTGGAGGCGGCGGTGGCGGCGGGGACGCTACGGGCGCGTTGGGTGGTGGCCGACGAGGGCTACGGCGATAGTCCGGCGCTGCTGGACCGCTGGGCGGCGACCGGCCTGCAGTACCTGGCCGAGGTCGCGCGCGACACGCAGCTCTGGCCCCTCGCCGAGCCCGACGGGCAGACGCCGCGCGTCCGACCGACGCGCTGGGTGCCGCCACGGGGTGCCACGGGCAAAGGGCCGCTGCCGAGGAAGGAACGCCGCCATCCGGCCAGCCCCGCGCCGCAGCGGGTGGATGCGTGGGCGGCGCAGGTACCGCCGCGCCGCTGGCAGCGCTATCGGCTGCTGGAGGGGAGCAAGGGGCCGCTGGTCGCGGCGTTCGTCGCCGTGCGCGTGGTGGCGGTGCGCGACCGCCTGCCCGGCCCCGAGGGCTGGCTGCTGGTGCGCCGCACCCTGCCGAGGGCCGACGAGGAGCCGGAGTACAAGTACTATCTGAGCGACGCCCCGGCTGACACGCCGCTGGGCGAGTTGGTGCGCGTCAGCGGGCTGCGCTGGCCGATCGAGGCCTGCTTCGCCGAGGGTCGGCAGGAGCTGGGGCTGGACCATTACGAGACCCGCTCCTGGCGCGGCTGGCACCACCACCTGACCCTGGTCATCCTGGCGCACCATTTCCTGGTCCGGCTGCAACGGCGGCTCGACCCGAGAGAGGGGGGCCTGCCCGCCGGACCCGGTACCGTTGCCGACCGCGCCACTCTCGCCGGGGCTACTGGGGCCACTCCTCCCGCCGCTGCCGGTGGGGCTGAGCGTGGCCGAGGTGCGGGTGCTGCTGCGCGCCCTGCTGCCGCTGCCGGTCTTCGACGCGCCGACGGCGCTCGCCTGGCTGGCCTACCAGCAGCGGCGCAAACTGGCCGCCTATCGCTCCCACCGCCGCCGTCGCTTACGGTGCCTGGCAGGATATAGCACAGGAGTTCTCTCGTTGTAGTACTAGCTCCGCGCCGAAATCCCAGAAATAGTTTTTCAGGGCTGTGATAAACACGGTGATCTCCGCCACCGTGGGAGCGCTCTCCGTCACCTCATCGTGGTTGGCCCGATACCATGTCTGGTAGGACTCGGTGAGGAGATTGGTGCTCAGCTTGGCGAGCGCCTCGAAGTCGCGGGCCAGCGTGAACGTTTGCTCGATGGTCTCGTGGAAGTTCAGCGACATGGGCGTCCGCCGGCCGACTATCGTGGCCACCGATCCCCCTCCCGAGATACGGCAAAACCTGTGCAAACACGAAAGTTGTTAGCGACAATGATAAAGTTAGGGCGACCGGGCCGCCAGTGCGAGAGGCGCGTGGGGCAGGGGAGGAAAAAACCGCGCCAGCGCGCCAAATTCGGTGCAATACAAATATCAAGGCACGACAATCCACGTTGGCGTACCCTGATCCCCGCCTGGCCTTCGCCGCGGCACGCCGCCCCGCTCCCCTACCCGCGGGCGGCCTCCTGCGCGGGCCAGGGGACCTCGCCATTCCGCGGCAACGGCAGCGGCAGATCGGCGAGGAGCCCCTCGCCCTCGACCAGCGCCTCGATCCGCCGCACCAGCGCGCGCCAAGCCGCAGCATCGGGGCACGCGGCGAGCGCCGGGGGGAGCAGCTCGCGCAGGCGCTCCCGTGTCGCCTGCGCCCGCTCTTCGGCGCTGGCAAGTTGCTGCGCCAGGCCCGTGCGGTGAACAGACGCCGCCGTATACGCCCGCGCGGCCTCGGCTACCGCACGAATGGAATCAGTCATCACCACTCCCTGACGCAGTGTCCCTGCGACGCAGCGTACCGCCAACATCACACACGCTCAGCTTTCAGCGCCGCCGGAGGGCACGGTTCGTCGCCGCCAGGTCGAAGGCCGCGGGGTCGAACGGGCCGCCGAGCCAGGCCAGCATGTCCCGATACTCCTGACCGCGCCCGCGCCGCAGCGTCGCCTGGAGGTCGGCGTAGCCCCCAATCCCGCCGCAGTCCTCCGGCGGGCAGGCACCGCCCCCGGCCAGGCACACGGCACCCTTCGCGTCCGGATCGTGCCACAGCAGCCGCTCGACAACGATGAGATGGTCCCAACCATCGCCGAAGTCGTACTCATACCGGAGGGTCGCGCCGATGCCGGGGGCGACCTGGCCGAGCCGCGCCCGCCGCGTACTCGCCTCCGGCGGGTCGTCGAGCAGTAGGTCGGGGTCGCCGTAGGTCGTGTCGCCGACCAGGAATTGGTGCAGGTGGCTCTCGGTCCAGCCCAGCGCGGCCTGGAGGACGCGGTGGAGCTTCGCCAGGGTGATCGTGCCTGGCACGCTGAGGCGGCGCCAGACCAGCGGGTCGCTATCGATCAGGGTCACCAGGAGCTGGTGGCGCGTCGGCGGGGGCGGCGCGGGCCGTGCGACGCGCGGGAGTGCCTCAGCGTCCGGGGCTGTCGGACCGGGCGGTGACGTATCGAGGACGCGCAATGGTCCGGCGGGCAGCGGTGGCGCGGGGAAGCGGAGTAAGGGCGGGGTTGGTTGATCGTCGCGCTCGTCGGTCATCGCCGCCTCCCTCCCCCGCAGGTCCGCTGTGTCCATCGGCCAGTATACCCGTCTGCCGACAAGAGCGGGCGATCGTGCCGCTGTCGTTCCGTGACCTACTGGCGGTGGCCTTCGGCAAGGGCGGCGTCGGCACGTCGACCGTGACCGTGAACCCGGCACTCGCCGCTCGCGATAAACGCAGCGGTCTTGTCAGTGGTGGCAGTGAGGAAGGATCCCATCGTGCGTGTTTTCAACGGAAAAACGCCCAAAACTTTCTTTTGTCGGCCGTAATCTGGGATCGGGGAGTAAGATGAGAGCAGCGAGGTGGTGGAACACCATCGCTGCTCAATCGGTCGGGAGAGCGCACTATAGCCCGCGCAGGCTCTGCGTTTATTGTAGTGCCGCTCTCCCCCCACGTCAAAGCCGCGCTCGGCTCGGAAGGGAGAGGTTTGCCATGCGACAGTCCGCGCAATCCCAGTGGCCCCGCGTCGTCAAAATCATCGCCGTGTTGTGGGCGGTGCTCGTGAAGGCCGAGATAGTCTTCGCCTTGTGCTATTACGCGAGCCATATCACCCGCTGGTAGCGACAGCGGTGGCGGGAGTTACGCCCCGCCCCCGCTTACTCCCCCGAATAGTCCTGGAATCGATATCGCGCGGCCAGCTCCTCCGCTGTCATTAAGAGGCCGAACATCTCGCGCAGATAGCGCGCGAGCCGGTGCGGCGACCAGTGGGCATACGGCAGGCCGAGTTCCGGCGGCGGGGTGATCATGGTGCTCCTCATCGCCGTATATGCTCTGTGGCTCGAACGGCCGTGCACGATCGGACGCCCCGCACGCTCGGCATCGGCAACGGTGTCTAAGCCGCCCGCATTGAACCGCTTGATCCAATAGCGCACCATCTTCACGCCGAGCCCCAAATCAACGGCAATCTCAGGCGGCCCCATGCCGGCGGCGGAGCGGTTGATGATGCGTACACGGTGGGCTACGCGCTCCGCCATCGTCCACGAGAAGTTGTCGTAAAGCCAGCGGACCCGCCAGATCTCGAGCTCGCCATCCTCCCGGAATAGTCCCTCGATCTCCGCGATAGCGAACTGTTCATCGGGCGTGAGCGGCCTCGTTCGCAACGTCATCTTTCACCATCTCCTATATCGACCCTGGTGCAAGATTGTATGCCGTTGGCCTGCTTCGTTACATCCAGCGGGATCGAATATGATATTGCCGTTTGTCATGGTGACACTTAGCACCTATAGATAGTTCATGGATAGCAGTCATGGCATTCCATTCCCTGTAAGCTGCGAGAGCGGCGATTGGGAGGAAGCAAGGAGATGGCATGACGCGTCAATCTCCCACTCCCGCGGGAACAGAACTGGCGTTCTGAACATTTTCCTTGGTAAGGACGGATCGCGCGTGGGTATCCTGCATCTATTCGACCAAGAAAGGGGGTGAGAAATATGGCCGAGCGTCGAGCGGGTCCGAATCAGGGTCCCTACGTCCCTTCGCCGGGAGGTGGCACCCAGGCTTGCGACCGCAACAAGGACGGTAGCTGGCGCAAGAAGCGCTCGGGTGCCAAGCCCACGACGCCCAAGAAGGGCAAGAAGTAACGTTAATGCCACGGCGCGCTCGACGCTGAGCAATGCCCAAAGCCCAACTCTTTGATGATGAAATCCCGCGACTCTTGTAGTGCGTAAAACCAAGGAAATTCACCGCGCCGCGAGTTCAGTCGGTCCTGTAGGAGGCCGGTGGCGATTTCCCATCGGCCTCACTGTTGCCAATGTACCCCACTAGAAACTGTGCGAGAAGGGGTGGCACAGGGCGTGTTGGCAGCGACGGATCGCGGTGATTCGCGATCATGACGGAGTACGGACGTGGCCTCGCCCGCATGGTGCCCGACGATCCTCGGCGTGTCCGTACCCTTCTCATACAGTTTCTAGTATTACAATAGCAGTTGCGTGTCGCGTGCGGGTGGGGCGACGAGGGCGGCGTAGATGTGCGCCCAGGTGCCGTCGCGCTGCCAGCGCCGGTAGCGGTCGTGGCAGGTCGACCATGGGCCGTACGGGAGCGGGATGGCGCGCCACGGCGCGCCGGTGTGCATGACCCAGAGGATCCCCGCCAGGACCCGCTCCGCCGGGCGGCGGGGACGCCCCCGCGACGCCGCGACCGGGAGCAGGGGCACGATGGCGGCCCAGGCCGCCGGGGTCAGCGGGGGCGTCCCCGGCACGGCGATGACGGTGATGGGTGGGCACATCGGGGGTGCGGCGGGGGCACGCCGTCGGATATGCGCGCGCTGCGCCCGGGCCAGCTGCGTGCGGCGCCAGCGCGACCAGCCCAGGCGGTGGGCGCGGGTGGACCCCGCGGCCGCCGCGATCAGGCGCAGGCGGTAGGTCTCCGGCACGCTCAGCACGGGACGCTCGTACGCCCCCCTTTTGCCGCCGTCGCGGCGACGGCGCGGGCGCGGGCGACGACGAGCGCGGCGTGGGCGAGGAGGCTGAGGGTCACGTGGCGGTGCCAGCCCTCCCAGCGTCGCACCTCGTACTCGTCCAGCCCGACCAGCCCCTTGGCCTCCGCGAACGCCGTCTCGATGCGCCAGCGCGCCCCGGCGGCCGCGACCATCGCCGCCGGGTCCGTGTCGGTGGGGGCATGGACGCGATAGTAGGCGCGCTCGCGCGGGTCGCTGATGCTGCGGCGGACGAGCAGCCAGTGCGCCCAACCAGGTGCGGCCTCGTAGGGCAGGGCGAAGCACGCCCAGTCGTACCAGCGCGGCCCCTGGCTCCCGGCGCCGGCCGACCATCGGTGCCAGGCATCGGGGGGCAGGGTGTCGGCCAGGGTGTGCGCCTCGACCTGTGCCCCGGCCGTCCAGACGCCGTGGTCGCTCGCGACCGCCAGGACGTAGGCGCGGCGCTCCCCCTCGAGCCAGCGCCGGAGCTGGTCGCGCCCATAGACGACGTCCCCGACGACCCACGCCGCCGGGGTGCCGGCGGCGAAGGCCCGCGCCAGCATCCCGCGGGCCAGTTCCCCCTTGGTCGCGAACGCGAGCCCCTCCGGGATCCCGGCCGCCGCCCGGCGCGCCGCGTCCCCCGTCCACTCCTCCGGCAGGTAGAGTGCGCGGTCGAGGAAGGCGCAGCCCCGCGGCGCGGCATAGGCCAGGAAGACGCCGACCTGCTGGTTCGCGCGCCGCCCCGCCGTGCCGCTGTACTGGCGCGCCACGCCCGCCGATTTGGTGCCCTGCTTGAGGAAGCCGGTCTCGTCGACGAGCAGCACCCCGCCCGGGTCGCCCAGCTGCGCGGCCACATACGCGCCCGTGTCGTCGCGGACCAGGTCGGCGTCCCAGCCGGTGCCGACCAGCAGGCGTTGCATGCCGTGGGGCGTCGCCTCCCCGGCCGCCTCGGCCAGCTGCCAGCCGTTCTTGCGCGCGACCGGCTCCAGCAACGCCCGCACATAGGCGCGCGCCCGCCGCCGCGGCTCGGCCCGCAAGAAGCGCGGGGCGAGCCGCGCCCGCACCTCCGCCAGGGTCAGCGTCCAGGCCGCCGCGGCCACCTCCACATCCTCGACCATCGGCATCCCCCATCAGGCCACCCCTACCATCTCGCACGCGACAAGCAACTGCTATTGTAATACTAGTACAGCGTGGCGGAAGAGTGTATCGGGTTCTGCTAGACTAGACCTGGCGACTTCCCGAGCCGATGGACGCGGCCGTATTGTGGAAGGCAGGATTGGCAACGCGACTGCTCCTTTCGTGGTTGAGAAGTAGCGGAAAGGCGCACTGATGACCGGGGCGATCACCACAATCGACCAGTTGACCCCGGCGTGGCTCAGTGGGATCCTTCAGCGTTCCGGCGTGTTGCCGCGCGGGAGGGTGGCCGACTTTCTCGTCCAACCGAATGGGGCCTTCAATTCCGCGACCTGGCACCTCCGGGTAGCGTACTCGGAGGATGCGCCTGCGGGCGCCCCGGCGCGCCTTATCCTCAAGCTTAACGGGGCCGGCGCGATGGCCATGCGCGACGGGGAGCGCGAGGTAGCCTTCTATCGGTTGGTCACGCCCGCAGCCACGTCTTTGCCGATGTTGCTGCACCCCTACGATGCCGTCCATGACCCGCGGAGCGGGAGATCCCACTTGCTGCTCGCCGATTTATCGGAGACCCATGTCACGCCAACGGACCGCGCAAGGCTCTTGGCGCTGGACGCCGTGCCGACCGATCCGCAACTGGACGGGATGGTTGATGCCATCGCCGGATTCCATGCGCACTGGTGGCAGCACCCTGCACTCGGCGAAGGGCCGCTCGAGATGAACGGGTTGTACGGAAGCCGAGCGAGCTTCGATAAGTACGTGCGCGAGACGGTCGAGTCGTGGGCCGCGTTCATCGCGGCCGAAGGCGCCCGATTCCCGGTCGAGCTGCGCCAGCTCTTCGAGGCGGTGCTGTCGCACCTGCCCGCCCTCTGGGAGCGCCACCTCGGCCGGCGGCTCGCCTCCCGCCGAAATCTCACCCTCTGCCACTGCGACTGCTACTTCAACAACTTCCTCTGCCCGACGGAGCCGGACGGCGGCGCGACCTACATCATCGACTGGCAGGGGCCGCAGGTCGACTTCGCCGCGCGCGATCTTGTCTACATGTTCGCCACGTTCTGGACCTCGGCACAGCGCCGACAGGGCGATCGCGAGCTGCGGCTGCTGGGACGCTACCATCGGGCTTTGCAAGCGCAAGGCATTTCGGAGTATGGATGGCGCGACTTGCTGTTCGACTACCGCTTGATGTTGGTTTTTCGCCTCTTCTTGCCGGTCTGGGACGCGGTGAATGGCTCTTCACGCGGCTATTGGTGGCCAAAGCTTCGTTGTCTCGCAGGTGCCTTCCAAGACTTCGAGTGTGCAGAGTTGGTCATGGGCTAATACAGGTACGCGGAAGAGCGTATCAGGTTAGCGGCAGAGGGGTCGACCTTTGTAGGTCCAGCGGAAGGGGTGGGCCGACCGGTTGAAGTAGGCGACGAAGGCCAGGATGCGGTCGCGGAGCGCGTCGAGCGAGGCGAAATTGCCCAGCTTGAGCACGCGGCGGACCAGGATACTGAACCAGAGCTCGATCTGGTTGAGCCAGGAGGTGTGCTTGGGGGTGTAGAGGAAGGAGATGCGGTGGGCGGGGTCGCCGAGGAAGGCGGCGCGCGTCGCCATCGACTGGAGCACACCCGCCTGGCCCTTCGCGCCGAGGTCGGCGGCGAGCCCGCAGCGCGCCGCGACGAGCCGGACGAGGGACTCGGACTGGTGGGTGTTGAGCTGGTCGGTCAGGAAGAGCCAACTGGCCTCGGGGTCGGTGTCGATGGTCCGGGCGATGTGCGCGGCGAAGTCGGCCTCCGTCCGGGTCGGCCCCAGCGAAGGGGCGACGACCGCGCCGGTCGCCACGTTGAAATTGGCGATGAGGCTGAGGGTGCCGTGACGGATGTACTCGTGCTCGCGCCGCTCGGGGCAGCCGGGGCGCGGCGGCTTGGTCGGGGCGGCGCGCTCCAGCGCCTGGATGCCGGTCATCTCGTCGGTGCTGACGACATGGCAGCCGAGCGCCTCCAGCAGCGGCGCGTAGGCGTAGGCCGTGCAGACCGTCTCCACCTGCGCCGCGAAGGTCTCAGGATCGGCCTGCTTGGCCTTGGCGTTGAGCCAGTAACGGCTGCGATGGGGCCGCAGATCGGCCTCCATTTAAGAAACGCCCCACGGTGCGGGGAGAGATCGTGCCGACGATGCCCTGTGCCCCCCCTTCTCGCACAGTTTCTAGGCTGTCGGAGGAGCTTGCCCGATGCCCGCCACAACACAGGCGCTCGTGATCGCGATCCTGGTGCTGTCGCCCGGCTATATCTTCACCCAGGTCGCGCGGCGCGTGATCGCCTACATCGAAGAGCCGACCGACGGGCGGTTCTTCCTGGCGATCATCACGATGGGCACCGTAATTCACGCGCTGGTGTTCCCCTGGAGCATCCCGATCTATCGCTATTATCAGTCCAATACCCTGATCGACCATGCCGGGGAGGTCTACCGTTGGGCCGCATTGACGATCCTCGTCCTGCCACTCTTCTTAGGGATACTCCTCGGCTGGCTCAGCACCGTGCGGTGGATCGACTGGCTGCTCGACAAGATCGGCTTCGGCTACATCGACCGTACGCCGAGCGCCTGGGACCACGCGGTGAAAGAGAAGCGCGGCAAGTATGTACGCGTGCATCTGAAGGGCGGCAAGGGGAAGATCGGCGGTGTCTATTCGCTCAAGTCGCTCGGATCGATCAATGCGCGGCGCCCCGACCTCTTCTTGGAGGAGGCCTGGTTGCTCGATGAGGACGGCAACTTCACCGAGCCGATCCCGAATAGCAGCGGGGTGTGGATCGCCCATAGATATTATGGGCTACGTCGAATTCCTCGAGGGCCTTGACCAGCCCTTCGAGGCGCTCGATGAGGAAAGCGAGGAAGACGATGCCGAAGAAACCGGGGACGACACCGAGCAAGAGCAGCAGTTGGAGCAAAACTTCGAGCAAGGTGCTGCCAACCACAGGTGGCAGGGGTGTGCGCCCGACCGAGGCGGCGAAACCCTATCCACCCCCGCCGATGCCACGCACTAAGAAGAAGTAGCGGGTTCTATGGTTATGTTAAAACAATGCGATATGTCTCTCCATACTGTGGTGTAGATACCCAGTATGGCTCCTTGGTGACGATCATCGGGCGGCGGGCGAGGCCGACTGCCGCGGGCGCGTAGATTTCGATGCGGCACCGCCCACCATCGCGCCAGTTGCCTCGGTAATGGTGGGTGTAGTCGTGGGTCTTCCACATGGCGCCTCCTTCCTGGCAGCGGCGATCCGGCACGCCGACGAAGGCGGGCGCGAGTACGATCGCCGCACCCGCCCCCCCTCGCTCAGGCCGCGCGGCGACTGTTGGTCCGGTACATCGGCGGGACGAACCACCCGTCGGGGGTGTCCGGCGCGAACTCGAGGGTGCAGCGGTACGAGCCGCCCGGCACCAGCAGCACCGCGCGCGCCCGGTCCGCGCGCAGGTCCTCGCCTGGTTCGAGCAGATACCCCCATTCGTTGGCCCAGGCGACGACGAGATCCCCGCCGCTGGCCCTGCCGCCGCTGATCGCGCCCGCCGACACCCCGCGTTCGCCGCCGCGTGGTCGGCGCGATATCACATCTTCGCCACTTTGCGGAGTTGCCGCCTCATGTCCAGCCCTCTTCCTCCCGCTGCGGGCGCGGCGGCGAGCGCATACCCGCTCATCGCCGCGCCCATCTCTCCTCGGTCAGGCGGCGGCGTCGAGCGCCGCGCCCGTGCCGCCGGTGGCGACGTGGATCAGCGTGTACGCGGTGGCCCGGATCGCCTCGAGGTTGCGCGTCAGGACCGCGCGATTGGCGGCCCAGTGGGCGACGTACGGGAAGGTGTAGCCGCCGGTGTCGATGCCGCAGTGGTGCAGCACGACGAAGGCCGCGCCCTCGGCGATCGTCTCGGCGTCCGCCATGTTCACCCCGGCCCGCGTCCCGGCGATGTGGTGCGCACACTCGTGGGCCAGGGTCTTGGTCGCCTGATCGCCGGCGAGGCGGGCTGTGCGTCGCGCCGCAGCGTCGGCGGTCGGCCTCCCCGCAGGTCGGGAGGCCCCGGAGCGGCGGCGTACCCGGCGTCGGCCGCGCAACGCTGTTGCGAAGCGGCGACCCAGCGGGCACGCGGCGGCGTGCTCCCCAGCCGCCTCCACGGCGGCGGCGCGATCGCGGGGGATTCTAAGGGGTGTCCCCTTGGAACGGCACCGCGGTGCCAAGGCACGCGCACCACCCTGATTGCTGCCCAGGAGCATTCTGATCGCCCCCGCCGCAAACAGGCGTGGCCGTCAGCCGACTCTTATCTTCTAAGGCGTAATAGGTGTATAATGATGACAGTGCGAACGTACAGAACGGGCGTTCGTGATGCCGATGGATATGCCGTACAGCGGACCTATTTGCTGCATCTCAGGTGGTAGAGGGAGCTAGCCATGAGACTCCTACGGGCACGCGTCACAAATTACAAAAGCATCGATGATTCCGGATGTGTAGAACTCGATCAGGTCACATGCCTGGTCGGAAAGAATGAATCGGGGAAGAGCGCGTTTTTGCAGGCGTTACAGAAATTGAGTCCTATTGCGGGTCAGAGCAGCGAATATGATCCGGTATTCGAGTATCCGAAGAAGGCATATTCGCGCTACAAGGCGGTCCAGAAGGCTTCGCCAGCAACTGTGGTACGTGCCGAGTTTGAGCTATCTGACGAAGAAGTGCAGGAGATCGAGGCCAGCTTTGGCGAAGGCGTCGTGATCTCGAAGAACGTTGCTGCAAGCAAGAATTACCAAAATGTGCGGTGCTGGGACATCAGCTTGGATGAGGGGGCAGCGGTCGCGCACTTAATTTCCGGTGCTGGCCTGCCACTTGAAGTTAAGGCGAATGCTGAAATGCACGCCACTATTACAACGCTTATCCCGTATCTCGAAGGGCTCGACGATCAAGCACCTTCTACCGCTGCTTTCCTGGCAAAGCTCAGTACCGAGTTTGAAAAGGGCTTGCGCTACCGTATCGCGAACGAGCATCTGGGGAAATACATCCCGCGCTTCTTCTATTTCGATGACTACAGCATCATGCGCGGCTCGATCTCGATTCAGGCGCTCCAGAAGAAGGTTGCCGCCGACATGCTCGATGCGTCCGATCGCACCTTCTTGGCACTGCTCGCCCTCGCCGGCACGACGCTCGAGGATCTGGAAAGCGAGAGCAATTACGAGCGGATGCGCGCTGAGCTAGAGGCGGCGGGTATACGTATCAGCGATGAGGTGTTCGAGTTCTGGAGCCAGAACAAGCAACTCGCGGTCGAATTCGACCTGTATCCGGCCGATCCGCAGGCGGAACCGCCGCTGAACGCTGGCACCATCCTCTATGTCCGCATCAAGAATGATCGGCATCGTGTGACCGTGCCGTTCAGCGAGCGATCGCGCGGCTTTGTGTGGTTCTTCTCCTTCCTGGCGTATTTCTCCCAACTCGAAGAGAGCGAAGATTCGAGCCTGGTGCTGTTGCTCGACGAGCCCGGCCTGAGCCTGCACGCCAAGGCGCAGAACGACTTCCTGCGCTTCATCGATGAGCGTCTGGCCCCGAAGCATCAGGTCATTTACACCACGCATTCCCCCTTCCTCATCGAGCCGTCGCAGCTCGGGCGGGTCCGCACGGTCATGGATGCGGACAGCAAAGGCACGGTCATCAGCGCTGATGTGCTGCATACCGACCGGGACACCGTTCACCCGCTGCAAGCCGCACTCGGCTACGAGCTGGCGCAGACCCTCTTCGTCGGTCCGCACAATCTGTTGGTGGAAGGCTCGTCGGATCTCATCTATCTGCAAGTGCTGAGCGATCTGGCCGCTATGCAGGGGAAAGCCGGCCTCGATCCGCGCTGGGTTATCGTTCCCGTTGGCGGCGCTGACAAGGTTTCGCCCTTCGTCTCCCTGTATGGTGCCAACCAGCTCGATATTGCCGTGCTCATGGATATTTCATCGAAGGATCAGCAGCGCATCCAAAATCTCCAGGCACATAATCTGTTGAAACAGAAAAACCTCATCCAGATCGGCGAGTTTACCGGCAGTAAGGAAGCCGACATCGAGGACTTGTTCACGCCATCGTTCTATCTGCACTTGGTCAATGGTACCTATGCCAAACTGCTCCCTAAGCCGCTGGCATTGCAGGATTTGACCAGCAAGGAGCCGCGTATCGTGAAGCGGCTCGAAACCCACTTTAAGCGCGAGAATATCGGCAACGGCACGTTTAGCCATTACAGCCCGGCCGCCTATCTGCTCAGGGAGCAGGGCAGGCTACCGCTGGTCGATGATGCCACGATCGATCGCGCGGTGATGTTGTTCGATCGCCTCAACGCGCTTCTCCCGAAGAAAGGGCACGATATCTAGTGGGTCGGCTGCCATGAACATGGCCTTTCGCCCTTGGCGGTATTTCCTTGGCGGCACGCGGCAGCAACGCGGCGGAGCAGCGTGGGGACGCTCACCTAAGGTTGGTCCCTTTGTCAAAACCACGACTCCGCCAAAATACGTAAACATTCTCCTTGTCGCGGACGGCAACAATTGAGCAACGATATCTCGCGCAGACACACCTCGCCGCATGATGTCGGACACATAGCGATCCTGTGACTGGCAAGAATTCCCGCTGCGCCGTTGTGTTTTATAGCGCTAGCACTTGTAGCGCAGCCCCACTGCTTGCCACCGTCGGTGCAAGCAGATGTCAGGGATCACAAGGCGAGGTGTGATCCGTCGCCGCGGCACCGCGACGGCGCGGCGCGGGCAGCAGCCAGGCCGTCCCCAGCGCGGTGCCGAGCACGGCGATGACGAGCGTGGGCGAGACCCCCAGCGTGGCCGCCAGCCCGGCGCCGGCGAAGCCGCCGAGGGACTCCCCGGTGCGCATCAGGACGAGCGCGCCGCCGCTGACCCGGCCACGTAGGTGCGCCGGGAGGGCGCGCTGCAGCGCCGTCTCCTGGTAGACCTGCCAGAGCGTCCAGCCGAACGCGTGGACCACCCGCGCCGCGCCGATCACCGCCACGGCGAACGGCCCGGCCAGCAGGCTGAGCGGGATGAGCAGCAGGCCGCCGCACCGGAGGGCCGAGCCGAGCAGGATGAGCCGCCCCTCCGGCAGTCGGCGCGCGGCCTGGTGGGCGACGAGCGCCCCGAGCACCCCGCCGACGCCGCCGACGGCGAAGAGCGCCCCGATCGTGCCTGGCGCGAGGCCAAGTCGGCGCGTCAGGAAGACCACCAGGACGGCCTGCATGGCGGCGAAGAAGAACAGGAACGTCGCGTCGGACAGGACCAGCGCGCGGACGCGCCGCGCCCGCCACAGGTAGGCCAGGCCCTCGCGCAGCGCCCCGAGGACATCCCGGTCCGGGGTCGGCGCGGGCGCCGGCTCGGCCCGCCGGATGCGCCAGGTGCAGAGCCCGGCGACGGCGAGCAGGGCCGCCTGTGCCGCGACGGCGGCGGGCGGGCCGAGCCACTGCGTCGCCGCGCCGGCGAGCCCCGACCCCGCGACGCGCGTCGCGCCGTCGGTGATCGCCGTCTTGCTGTTGGCCTCGGCGAGGTCTTCCGGGTCCACCAGCGACGGGAGGTAGGCGTGCCGGGCCGTCTCGAACCCGACCGCCAGCGTCCCCACCAGGAAGGTCGCGGCGTAGAGGTGCACGAGGGTCAGGCGGCCGAGCGCGGCGGCGAGCGGGATCGTGAGCAGCAGCGCCGCCCGGAGCAGGTGCGCGGCGACGAGGACCGGCTTGCGCCGGGCGCGGTCCAGGCCCACGCCCACGACGAGCCCGAAGAGGAGCCACGGGAGGGTCGAGAGCCCGGCCAGGATGCCGACCTGGCCGACGCCCGCGCCGAGCGTGGTGATGGCGACGAGCGGGAGGGCCAGGGCACCGAACTGCAGGCCGACGAGCGAGACGCTCTGGCCCAGCCAGAAAAGCAGGAAATCGGGATGGTGCCACAGTCGCGGTCGTCCAGCCATCGTCGCTCCCCCTGAGATAATGGAGAAGGGCATCGACTATCGTCGAGCCCCACCACTATCCCGGGCGAACAACTATTTCCTGTCGACCTCGAGCCGGGATGGGTATCCCGGTGTCCGCCTCCCGAGGTATGTTGTCTGCCGAGTGTAACACACGAACGGAGCACGTCAATAGGGCGTCGGACTCATCGAATATTTTCTATGCGCGCGGGCAGCGCGCGCATACGTGAGTGCTGGCGAATGTTATGGCGAGTTCTTGTGTCGCGCGGCGGACGTTGTCGGCGGAGATCTGTTAGGTTGGGATGGTCGCCACCGCTGTCCCGACCTGAG
>JAABUZ0100005804.1_pt1 | contig 15881 bp, 12 predicted proteins | sample 5562091 | NCBI WGS metagenome assembly JAABUZ01 (sample SAMN12813069, study PRJNA571459) | rock metagenome | isolation source: Antarctica rocks | place: Antarctica: Victoria Land, Linnaeus Terrace sud | collected 2015-12-21 | reverse complement strand
ATGCGCCCGGCCGGCCGGCCGGGCGTGATGGGGGTGCGCGGAGCGACGCCGGGCCGCGGGTCGGGCCCGCGCGAATCGGGAGGCGCTGTGCGGCGGGTACGACCCGGCCGGTTGGCGGCCGCGGTCGTGGCGGGTGACCCCGGCCTGGGCGGCGCGTGCTGTTCTAGCCGCCGGAAGAGGCGCGCCGCAGTGCACGGAGCCGGCGGGCGGGGTTGGGATGGGTGCTGAGCAGTTCGCACTGGGCGAGGCGACGCAGCGGAAGCCAGCGTGTCGCCGTTGGGCTGTCTGCGATTTGGGCGTCGTGCTGCAGCCAGGTGAGTGCGGTGACGGCCTGGTCGACGTCGATGAGGCGCAGGCTGGTGCTGTCGGCTTGCAGCTCGAGTCGGCGGGACACGGCGAGCAGACCGAGTCCGAGCGCGCAGGTGAGGGGGCTCAGCCAGTCGCGGGCGTTCGGCAGGGCGACTGCTACGGCGAGGAGCGTGCTGACCGCTGCGGTGAGCGCGAGGCCGTAGCGGCGACGCCGGTTGCGGTCGTCGTTGAGCAGGTGTGCGACTTCGTGCGCGAGTACGCCGCTGACGACGTGCGCCGGCGCGCGGTCGAGTAGCTGGTCGGTGACGCGGACCTCGGCTGGGCGACCCGGGCGCTGGTGCAGGTGGGTGTCACCGGGCGGCCCGTGGACCACGCGCAGCTGCAGCGGTGGCGGCACGCTTGGCAGTCGCCGGGTGAGGGCGTCTAGGAGCAGCTGCGCCTGGCCGTTACGGGGATGCTGGGCGCTGCTGGGTTGGTCCCGTCGGCACCGTCCGCCGAGGCGCACCGCGCCTCTCCCGCGCCGGCTCTACCCTGCGGCCGCTAACGGTTGGGTGCCGGCTGCCGGCTCGTCGGTCTGCTCGCTCGTGCTCGGCTCGGTGGTGCTGTCGGCGCCCTTGCGGACGTCTCTGATCTCGCGCGCTGACGCACCGGTGAGTTCGGCGGCCTCCCGGGTGCTCCCCAGCTTCTCGGCCAGGTCCGCGAGCGCGGTGGCGCGGTCGGCGAGCGCACTGTTGACGAGCGTTTGGGCCCGGGCAACTGCCTCGTCGTAGCGTTGGCGGGCCGCGGCGACGGTGTCCTCGGCGGCGAAGAACGCGTCCAGGAGACGTTCCTGCTCGGCGAGCTTAGACCGCTCTGGCACGAGCCGTCACCTGCGACCCGCTACGCGTTTCGGTCCGCTTGTGTCCGCTGTGCCCGCTGTGCCCGTGTAGACGACCTACCGCCTCACGCTCGTGCCGTCGCGACACAACCCGCTGCTACCAGCCCTCCATCGTCGGCCCGATTGCGTACGGCTCCCGGGCCTGATCGCCTCCGCGCCGCTCCGACGATGATTAGCGCAACACACCTCTGGCATTTGTAATGATCAAGGGACTGCGGGCGTACGCTGCGGCGGTGATGACCTTGCACCGGCTGGGTGCGGGCGACGGGTACACGTACCTGACCCGGCAGACCGCGTCGAACGACGCCCTGCGGGGCCGGCTAGGCCTGAGCGAGTACTACGCCGCCTCGGGGAACCCGCCGGGTCGCTGGCTCGGCGCCGGCGCCGAGCTGCTGGGCGTGGACGGGGAGGTGTCGGAGAGCCAGATGCGGCACCTGTTCGGGGAGGGGTTGCACCCGGACAGCGGTGAGCAGCTGGGCCGGCGGTTGTTCGTGTTCCGGCCGACCCAGGAGCGGGTCGAGGCGAAGGTCGCCGAGCTGCGCGAGGAGCTGGGCCGTGAGCCGGACGCCGCGGCGGTGGAGCGCATCCGGGTCGGGGAGCTGCTGCGCGAGCGGCAGGCGGTCGCCGGCTGGGACTGCGTGTTCACACCGGTGAAGTCGGCGTCGGTGCTGTGGGGCCTCGCCGGGCAGGACGTGCGGTGGGAGGTGGAGGAGGCCCATCGGGAAGCCTGGGAGAACGTCCTGGCGACGATGGAGACCGAGGTCGCGCTGACCCGGGTCGGCACCAACGGCATTGCGCAGGTCGAGACACGCGGGCTGACGGCGGCGGCGTTCGTGCACCGCGACTCGCGGTGCGGCGACCCGAACTTGCACACCCATGTGGTGATCAGCAACAAGGTGCAGGGCCCGGACGGGCGGTGGCGGACCCTGGACTCCCAAGCGCTGCACCGAGCCGCCGTGACGATGTCGGAGCGGTACAACACCCGGTTTGAGGACGCGATGCGGAGCCGGCTCGGGGTGGTGTTCGAGCCGCGGACCGGCCGGGACGAGGCGGGCCGCAAGCGGCCGTGCGGGAGGTCGCGGGGGTGGCCCCGGAGCTGGTCGAGGCGTTCTCGTCCCGGCGCAAGCAGGTGGAGGGAAACCTGGCCCGGCATGTCGAGCAGTTCCGGACGAGGACCGGCCGGGAACCCGACGCGGGGCAGCTACTGCGGCTGTGCGAGGACGCGACGCTGGACGGCCGGCCGGTGAAGGCCGCCGCCGTGCCGTTCGCCGAGCAGCTCGCCGACTGGCGCAGCCGGGCGGTGGACGTGATTGGCAAGGGCCGGGTCGAGCGGGTCGAGCGGGACACCCTCGGGACCGTCAGCGAGACGGTGGTCAGCCAGATCGTGCAGCTGCCGGCCGGGCAGGTCGATGCGCTGGCCGGGCAGGTGCTGGCGACTGTGGAGGAGTCCCGGGCGACGTGGACCCGGTGGAACGTTGAGGCCGAGGTGGAGCGGGCCACCCGCGCTCTGCACGCGGCCACGCCGGCCGCCCGGGACCTGATGGTCTCCGCGGTGGTCGACCGGGCGCTGCACCCCGAGCGGTCCTTGTCGTTGACACCGCCGACGCTCGTCGACGAGCCCGACCAGCTGCGCCGAAGCGGCGGACAGAGCGTGTTCACCCGGCACGGCGCGGGCCGGTTCACCAGCGCGCGCATCCTGGCCGCGGAGGAACACCTGGTCGCCGCCGGCAGCGAGCTCGGTGGGCCGGCGGTGCCCGGGCAGGTGGTCGACGAGGCCCTCGCGCGGGCCGGCAGCCAGGACGGCGAGGGCGGCGGGCTGGCCGCGGACCAGGCCGACGCGGTCCGCCGGTTCACCGGCTCCGGGCGGCAGCTGGACGTGCTGATCGGCCCGGCCGGCGCCGGCAAGACCACCACCATGCGGGCGGTCGTCGACGCCTGGCAAAGCGCCGGCCTGCCGGTGGTCGCGCTCGCCCCGTCCGCGGCCGCGGCGGACGTGCTGAGCCAGGCCACCGGGGTGCGGGCGGAGAACGTCAGCAAGTGGCTGTACGAGTCCGAGACCCGACCGGGGCTGCGTGAGGCGCAGCGCGCCGCCCGCCCGGCGGCCCCGGGTGCGGGTGGGCCGGCGCGCCGAAACGCCGCCGACGAGCAGGCGGATGCCGCGCACGCCGTGCGGTGGGCTCTGCAGCCCGGGCAGCTGATGCTGGTGGACGAGGCGTCCATGGTCGGGACGTTGGACCTGGAGCGGCTTGTGGTGCAGGCCGAGCGGGCCGGCGCGGCGGTGCGGCTGCTCGGCGACCACCGGCAGCTCACCGCCGTCCAAGCGGGCGGGGCGCTGCGGCTGCTGGCCAATGCTCTGGACGTCGCCGAGCTGACCACCGTGCGCAGGTTCCAGGGCGAGTGGGAGGGCCCGGCGAGCCTGCGGCTGCGGGTCGGTGACGCCGCGGTGCTCGGCTCCTACCTCGAGCACGGACGGGTCTTGGACGGGTCGGCGCCGGTGATGGCCGAGGCGGTGTACCGGGGCTGGCTGGCTGACACCACCGCCGGCAGGACGGCGCTGATGATCGCCTCGGACACCGCCACCGTCACCGCTCTGGGGGAGCGGGCGCGGGCCGACCGGGTCGCCGCCGGGCAGGTCCAGGCCGACGGGGTCGAGTTGCGCGACGGCACGGTTGCCGGCGTCGGGGACCGGGTCGTGACCCGGCGCAATGACCGCCGGCTGGCGGTGTTCAGCGGCGCGGACTTTGTGAAGAACCGGGACCTGTGGCGGGTCACCGACCGGCACCGCGACGGGTCGCTGACGGTGCAGCACACCCGGCACGCCGGGCGGGTGCGGCTGCCGGCCGCCTACGTCGCCGAGCACGTCGAGCTGGCCTACGCGACGACCGGGCACGGCGCGCAGGGCCTGACGGTCGACACGGCCCATGCGCTGCTGGCGCCCGGCGACAGCCGGGAGTACGCCTACGTCGCGGCCACCCGGGCCACCTCCGGCAACCACCTGTACGTCATCACCGCCGAAGCGCTGGACGTCGAGGTCGACCACGCCCCGGAGCCGCCGGCCGGGCTGGCGGAGGCGTTCGCGCGGGTGCTGGCGAATGAGACCGCGGAGCGCCCGGCCACCGAGCTGCTCACCGAGACCCTCGCGGCCCAGGAGAGCCTGGCGACGCTGCTGCCCCGCTACGACTACGCCGCGACGGCGGCGAAGACCGACCGGTTCGCGCGGCTGGTGCACGACACCTTGGACCCGGCCCGCGCCGCGGACGTCCTCGCCGATGCGGCGTGGGGCGCGTTGGCGCAGGCGTTGCGGCAGTGCGAGGACCTTGGCCTGGACGCCGGGGTGGTGCTGCCGGCGGCGCTGCACGAGCGGGAGACCGACACCGCCGACTCGCTCGCGCAGGTTTTGCACCACCGGGTCGACCGGCGCCGCCAGGCCGCCTACGACCGCCGGTCGCTGGTCGAGGACGACCCGATCGCCGGGCTGTTCCCCCGAGCCCGGGGCACCGGCGACGGCCCGCTAAGCGGCTATCTGCGGGAGGTCGAGACCGCGATCGCCGGGCGCGTCGCAGCGCTGGGCGAGCAGGCGGCCGAGCAGGCCCCTGGCTGGACGGTCACCCTGGGTGCGGCGCCGGCGGACGTGATGGGCCGGCTGTCGTGGGTGACTGCCGCCGGGATGGTCGCCGGCTACCGGGAGGCGTACGGCGTCGAGGATGAGCTGGAGCCGCTGGGTGAGCAGCCGCCGGCCGGCACCGGCCGGCACGCCGCGTGGAACTCCGCGACCGGGGCCCTGGAGCTGGTCGCCGAGGCCGCCGCGTTCACCGGCGGCGATGCGGCAGAGCTGGCGGAGATCCTCGCCGGCTGGGACAGCGACCCGCTGCCGGCCGACCGGGTGGACCTGGCGTCGCCGGCGGCGCAGGACCCGGCGGCGCAGGACCCGGCGGCGCGACGCCGACCGGCACCCGAGCTTGAGGACTGGGAGCACGATCGACGCGAACCGGGGCGGGAGTGGGAGCGATGAGCCAGAGCCAGCCGGCCGGGGGCGGCCAGCAGCGCATGCACGGCTGGGTCCGGCCGTACGCGGTCCCGCCCGACCTGGCCGGGCTGCGCGGGCCCAAGGACGGGGTGGTGCGGCTGCCGCTGTCGGTGTACTCCTCCGGCGGCGGCCCGAACCGCGGGTTCGACCTGGCAGAGGACGCCCAGCGGATCGAGCTGTACCAGGTCGTACTGACCTGCGGGACGGTGCAGGACCAGAACCGCTACCTCGACGCCGGGCAGCTGCGCCGACTATGGCCGCGGCTGTGGCTGCCAGCCGCGCTACGGGCCGCGTGGGAGCCGCTGCTGGCGGCCGGACCACCACCCTCAACGGCTGGGGCGGCGCGCTGATGCCGCTGGACCCGCTGTAGGAGGAAGTCGCCCGCGTAGCGCTGCACCTGACCGAGGCCGGGCACGTGGCGCTAGCCGGGGGCGGCGCGATGCTCGCGCACCGAGTTCGTGGACCGGCCGACCAACGACATCGACCTGTTCACCCCCGAGGCCGGCGAGGTCGGGACGGTCACCGACGCCCTGCGCGAGGCGTTGCACGGGCTCGGCTACACCGTGGAGCTCACCCGTCGGGAGGACACGTTCAGCCGCTTGCAGGTGACCGCGGCCGACGGCCGGCAGATTGAGGTCGAGCTCGCGCAGGACGCCAGGATGCTGCCTGCCGTCGAGCTCGCGGTCGGCGCCGTGCTGCACCCCGACGAGCTGGCCGCGGACAAGACGTTGGCGTTGTTCGGACGGGCCGAGGCCCGCGACCTGGTCGACGTCAACGCCCTCGCCGGCCGGTACAGCCGGGAGCGGCTGCTGGAGCTCGCCGCCACCAAGGACCCCGGCTTCGACACGGCCGTGTTCGCCGACGCTCTCGGCGTCGCGGCCGCAAGCTCGGCGCAGGCGTTCGCGGACCTGGGCGTCGACGAACCGGACTCGGCCCGGCTGCGGGACTACGCAACGGACTGGCGGTCCGAACTGACGACCGCCCCGGACACCGATGTCCCCGGCAACCCCACGACCCCTGACTACCCGGCAGCCACGCCGGCACTGGAGAAGGAGAACCCCGTGACCCGACCCGCGTCCCTGGACGACGTGCTGGCGGTGTTGGACGCGCAGGAGGCGGCGGTGGCCGCATGGAGGAACGCGTCGGCCGGCTGGAGGCGGCCTCAGGCGGGACCACCGCCGGCATCGACCTGACCAGGCAGCGCGACGTGGTCCGGGACACCGACTACGAGCAGAGCCTGCAACAACGAGCGGGGTCGGCAGGCCAGGCAGGACCGGGAGGCCGGCCGTCGTGTCCCAGGCCCTTAACCTGCGGTGTTGGCACCAGACGCCCAGTGCGTCCGGCGGAGGCGAACGTCGGGTCGGAGCCGACCGGGCTCCACCCCGGGGTGAACACCTAGGCAGAGCCGCAACGCCGGCTCTGCCCCACACAGTGCGCTCGACGCTGTCTCGACGGGGCAGCGGGCCAGGCGACACGTCCTGCGGTGCCTGGGATGCACTTGCGGCTGCGCCATTCGGGTGACGTTACACAGAGTAACCGTTCTGGGGTGCTTGTACTGGCAGGATCTCAGTAGCGGCTGGGACTTCCTAGTTGCTTTGAGTAGTGACGACGCGTAGATCCGGACAGTCCTCACCGACACCTGCTGGGTGCACGGAGACGATCGGTCGCCAGACCGTCCGGGGAGCGAGTGGCGAGACCGCCGTTCATCAGCTGGGGCCTGACATCGGTCCTGGGATGGGGCACTCGTGCTTGTACAGCCGACCTGCGGACTGCGGCGCCTGGTGCTGTCTTGGCTGGTGCTGGCGCTGGCTGTGGCGTTGGTCGGGCTGGGCGCCCCGGCGGCTACCGCCGCGGCAACTTTCCCGACGGCCGCTGGTGCGGTGGGCCGGCTGGTGACGCTGCAGGGTGTGTACACCGAGATCCATGGCGCCCCGGCCCGGCCGGGAAGCACGGTGGACACCGACACCCCGTTGTTCGAGTTGTCCGCTGGCGGCCGGCACTACCGGTTGAAGTTCGGTCACGAGCCGCACGTGCGGTCCCGCGCCACGATCACGGTCACCGGGGTCCTGGTCGGCCACACCATCGACGTGACAGCCCCGGGCAGCGGGGTGGCGCAGGTGGCCCCACCGGCCCCCGCCCCGTCGTCGTCGGCGACGTCGACGGGAGCGGCGGCCGGGGCGGCGGTGCAGACCGGGACGAAGTCGCTGCTGACGATCAACTTGACCTGGCCGGGCGCGGCGCTGACCGCGACCGCCCCGGCGGAGCAGAACTTTCTGTTCGGCGGCGACCGGCGGTCGTTGGCGAGCTACTACCGGGAGGTCTCCTACGGGCAGCTGAGCTGGACCGGGACCGTGACGGCCAACCTGACCGGCACCGACCCGGGGAGCTGTGACCTGACCGCACTGAGCGACCAGGCCGAGGCGGCGGCGACCGCGCACGGCTACACCCCCGCGGCCTACGACGCCCTGATCATCAACGTGCCGAGCTTGCACTGCCCGTCGGCCGGCTACGGGGAGATCGGCGGGAAGCACACCTGGATCCAGGACGGGCTGTGGAACCTGGCCGACGGCTACGCCCGGCTGGTCCCGGCGCACGAGATCGGCCACTCACTCGGGCTGTATCACTCCCACGGCCTGGAGTGCGGCGCGGTCACCGTCAGCCTGAACTGCCTGACCAACGCCGGCACCAACAGCCAGGAGTACGGCAACGCCTGGGACGTGATGGGCAACAACTGGCCCGGTGACGCGCACGACGCCGTCACCTGGTTCAGCGCCCAACAAGAACTCACCCTGGGTTGGCTGTCCGGCAGCCAGGTACGCACCGTCACCACCACCGCCAGCTACCCGCTGGCCCCGCTGGAACAGGCCGGTGCCACCACTGCCCAAGTCCTGGTCCTGCATAGCGCGACGCGCAGCTACTACGTCGAGTCGCGCCAGGCGACCGGCCAGGACGCGTTCCTGTCCGCGTACCCGGCGGCCACCAACAGCGTGCACGTCAGCGTGAACGACCCGGGCAGCGCCGACACCGGCCCCTACGCCCTGGACTTCACCCCGGACTCCAACCTCGGGCCCGGCTACCAGGACTGGTATGACGCCCCGCTAGCCAACGGCAGGTCCTTCACCGACCCGGAGAACACCTTCACCCTCACCCCGCTGTCCACCGGCGGGGTCGCGGTCACCTTCCACAACACCGGGCCGTCCAGCCAGGGCGCGCAGAGCGGACCGGTTGGGGTGGCTGGCCGGTTCCACCCCCTCACCCCGGCCCGGGTGCTGGACACCCGCGCGACAGCCAGCCCGGTCCGGGCCGGCACCGACCGGCAGGTCCCGGTCACCGGTGTGGGCGGGGTGCCGTCGTCCGGGGTGTCCGCGGTGGTGCTGAACGCGACTGTGCCGGCGCCCCCGGCCAGCGGCTACCTGCAGCTCTATCCCACCGGGAGCAAGCCGGCGACCCCCACCAGCAGCGTGAACTGGCGCCTGGGGCGCACCACAGCGAATGCCGTCACCGTCGGGGTGGGGGCCGGCGGCACCGTCGGCCTGCAGGTGGGGACCGGCACCGCCGACGTGGTGCTGGACGTGGTCGGCTGGTACGGCGACGCGACCGACCCGGGGGGCGACCGTTACCAGCCGCTGCTCCCCAGCCGCATCGCCGACACCCGCGCCGTCGGCGGTGGCGGGCCGGTTACCGCGGCCGCGGACCGCACCGTGCCGGTGGCCGGCCACGGCGGGGTCCCGAGCTCCGGGGCCAGCGCGGTTGTGCTGACCTTGACCGCGATCACCCCCACCAGCGCGGCCTACCTGCAGGTCTACCCGACCGGCAACCGCCCAGCTCAGCCCACCAGCAACACCAACCTGGTGCCCGGCCAGAGCGTCGCCGCGCTGGTCACTAGCCCGCTGGGTACCGGCGGCGCCGTGCAGTTGCACGTGTCCCAAGGCAGCGTCGGCTTCGTGGCCGACGTCCTGGGCTACTACACCTCCAGTGGCAGCCGGTACGTCCCGCTGACCCCCCGCCGGATCCTGGACACCCGCACCGGTACGCCGGTCACCGGCGGCGCGGATCGCAGCGTCACGGTCGCCGGCCGCAACGGGGTGCCCGTAGGCGCTACCGCCGTCGTGGTGAACGCCACCGCCGTCGGGGCCAGCCAGCCGCTGAACCTGGAGATCTACCCCAGCGGCAACCCGCCGGCTCCCCGGACCTCGACAGTCAGCCCGCAGGACGGCTACCCCGTCCCGGACCTGGTCGTCATGCGCCTGGGCACCGGCGGCGCCATCAACCTCAGCGCCAGCAGCGGCAGCACCCACGTCGTGCTGGACGTCGTGGGCTACCTCGCCCCCTGAGTTCCGCAGGCATCAGCCGTCGGCGTGTCTGCGCGATCTTGGAAGGGCGCGCCTCGAAGATGTGATCATGAAATCTCACCACGTGCTGTCCGATAGTGAGTGGGCGCGGATCGAGCCGCTGCTACCGAGTTCGGCCGGCCGTCGCGGGCATCCGTTCCGCGATCACCGGCAGGTCGTGGAGGGGATCGTCTACCGGCTGCGGGTCGGGATGCCCTGGCAGGAGCTGCCAGCGGAGTTCGGGCCGTGGCAGACGGTGTGGAAGCGGCACCGCCGCTTCTGCACCGACGGCACCCTGAGCCAGATCCTGGGCTGCTTGCAAAGCGAAGCCGACCTGGTAGCCGAACTGGCGCGGCTGGCGAGCTGTGAAAAGACCCAGCAGGGACCGAAGCCGACCGAGTGCTACCGGTCCGCAGACCCAGCAGCGACCCAAGCCGACCGAGCCCCAGCTGCCCGAAAGCTCAGCACCGGCGCGCGCTGATCCACACCAAGCTCTCCAGAGGGCACGGCCACCAACTGGTGTCACATGGGCCGAACGGGTGGCCGTGGCGACCGAGCCGGGGCGCAGGAACTGGTCCGTCCAGCGGCTTCAGTCACTGTGTGTAGTTGCCGAGAGTCTTTGGCATGACCCCTTCCCTGTCCCGACCTGTCTCCCAAAACAAGCGGGCGGCGGCGGTATGCGCCGCGGCCCTGTCCTGCGCCGCGGTGACCGTGGGGTTGGCTGGTGATGCACATGCTGCCGCGGTCGGTGTGCCGCTGGGCACCGCCGCGCCGTTCGCGGTGCTGGCCGGAGCAGGCGTCACCAACACCGGCCCGACCACGCTGCGCGGCGATCTCGGGACCTACCCGACCACCAGCACGACCGGCACCGGCACCCTGACCATCACCGGGGTCAACCACGGCGGGGACGCGGTCACCCAAGGCGCCAAGCGCGACCTGCAGACCGGCTACGACACCGCCGCCGGCGAGGGACCGCCCAACCCGGTTACCGCAGACCTCGCTGGCCGCACCCTGACCGCCGGGGTGTACCGATCGGCCTCCTCCCTCGGGTTGACCGGTGACCTGACCCTGGACGCCGGCGGCAACCCCGACGCCGTCTTCGTCTTCCAAGCCGGTTCCACCCTCAAGACCGCCTCGGCCAGCCGGGTCATCCTGACTAACGGAGCCCAGGCCTGCCACGTGTTCTGGCAGGTCGGGAGCTCGGCCACACTGGGCACCGCCTCGGTGTTCCGCGGCAGCATCCTGGCCCTGACCTCCATCAGCGTCACCACCGGCGTCACCATCGACGGTCGGGTCCTGGCCCGCAACGGCGCCGTCACCCTGGACACCGACACCATCACCACCCCAAGCTGCAGCACCCTCAGCAGCCCACCCAGCAACCCGCCGCCCAGCAGCCCTCCCGCGAGCAGCCCACCCAGCAACCCTCCTGCGAGCAGCCCGCCGGCGAAGTCCCCACCGGCCAGCACCCCGCCGGCCAGCACCCCGCCGGCGAAGTCCCCACCGGCCAGCACCCCGCCGGCCAGCACCCCGCCGGCGAAGTCCCCACCGGCCAGCACCCCGCCGGCCAGCACCCCGCCAGCGAAGTCCCCACCGGCCAGCACCCCACCGGCCAGCACCCCGCCGGCCAGCACCCCGCCGGCCAGCACCCCGCCGGCGAAGTCCCCACCGGCCAGCACCCCGCCGGCGAAGTCCCCGCCGACCGCAGGCGGCCCTTCCGGTTTCAGCCACACCAGGCCGGCCGCCGGCACCCCGGGTGTTGTCGTAGTTCCGGGCCGAGCACGGAGCCTTTTCACCCCGGCCGGCGGGCTGCCTGCCGGCACCTTCTTCGCAACGCCGGCCGCGCCGAACCAGCAGACCGGACAAGCTCCTGTCGCCGGGCAGGTGCCGGTGACCGGGCAGGGTCCGGCGACCAGCCCTGTCGCCGCCGCCGCTCAGATCCGTCAGGTGCCGATCGGGGCGGTGCACGCTGGTGACGGCAGCGCCAGCACGGACAACCAGCGCTCGCCGGTGCTGTCGGGCGTCGCGCTGGCGCTGGTCGTCACCGGCGCTAGCGGGGTGGTCGTCGCAGGCCGACGTCGCCACGGCCAGCCCTGATCCGCAGGCAGCGCGTAGCTGACCCGGCCCGGTCCGGGCCGGGTCAGCGTGGTGCGCGGCGGGCAGTGCTGGCGCTCGCCCTGACCGCCGGCGCGCTCGGTGCCGTCTCCTGCTCGGCCGACCCCCGCCCTCGAGCCGAGCCCCCGACAGCCAGGCCCGCCTACTCGGCCCCAGCTACCGCTGCGCCAGCCCACGGACGGGCCGCCGCAGCGCTGACCAGGTCGGTACCGGTACGGCTGAAGATCCCGTCGATCGGAGTGGACACCCCCCTGATCGACCTGGCAGTGACCCCGGACGGGACGTTGCAGGTGCCGCCGGACGGCACCCGCGCCGGTTGGTTCACCGGCGCCCCGACTCCCGGCGAACGCGGCCCAGCCATCATGACCGGGCACGTGGACTGGAACGGCAAAGGCGTGTTCTTCGACCTGCACCAGCTGAGCGACGGCAAGCGCATCGAGGTGACCCGCCAGGACGGCAGCACCGCGGTGTTCGCCGTCACCCGCGTGCAGCAGGTACCCAAGGGCAGCTTCCCCACCCAGCAGGTGTACGGCGACGTGGACCACCCGGCCCTCCGACTGATCACCTGCGGCGGCTCGTTCGACCACAGCGCCCACAGCTACCGCGACAACATCGTGGTGTTCGCCGACCTGATCACCACCTCGACCGCATAGCCGCCGCCCAGCCACCCACCCCGACGGTCGGCTGCCAAGGGTCAAGCAGGAACCTGCCAAGCAAACGCACGGTACCCAGCTGAACCGTAAAGCCGAGGCTTCAGACGCTGTCTCATCCGACCAGCGCAGCGAGCCCAGCGGTCCCTGCGCCAGGCGCCCACGCCGCTACCGGAGCCTGCCCGCCCAGTCCTGCCCGACACTTCGATGATCCACATGCGATGCGCCGGCATCGCGTGCCGTGCCAGGATCGAGGGCGCGCTCACAACTGTTGTCCACCGCCGGCGCAGCGCCTACGCCGAGCGCGTCGTAGCTGGAAGCCGCCAACTACGGCTAGCCCAGCCCCTCCCCCACCGCAAAGATGACGCGCCGATAAGCTGCGTTATGTCAGGTTGAGGGTTGCAGGATGTCATCTGGTGGCCAATCGTGTCTCTTGGGCTTCCGCTGCCGTAACCTTGGCAGCGGGCCCGCCGCGAGCTCGCGTATCCCAGGGCGGTGAAGACTCGGACAGGCAGTCCAGAACCACACCGTCGGGACCGCCCGGGGCAACTGAGTCGGCACGCCCGCCTGAACATCGTCACTGCCCAGGCGCAGCCGTTCCGCAGCGTGCGCGGTTACCTTCTTGCCCGTGACCCAGGCTGCCAACCACTAGCGCCCCCGCCTGGAGGTCGGTCTGCCACGCGTGCCGTCACTGCGCTCAGCCCCTGTGAATCGTGAGTCCCGAACAGCAGGGAGATTGGCTGTTCACCCGCCGGCAACGGTCCGCCACTGAAGCGAAGGCTCAAAGACGGATCGACGTCGGTCAGTTGGAGTTCGACCCGCGTTCCGGCGTCCGTGACTGCGATCAGCCGGTTAACCTGGGGCGCAGTGCGGGCGATGACAAAATACGGGTAACCCGCGGCGCGGCCGCGCCACTCATTGACCAGCCTCCCCGGCGGCAGAGACTCTCCAGCGAAACCTTGCCAAGCAACCCTGCGATCGCCGTCAAAGACCTCGATCATCGTGGACAAGTTGTCCCGCGTGCCAGCCGCCGTGATCCTCCAACTGAGGATGCCCGCAGCCCCTCTGAGGACCTCACGGCCTTCCGCCTCAGCCATCAATCATCAGCACCCTTTCAGCCATGCACGAAAACAGCGAGGCTCGTGGTGGCTCAGCTCAAAGCGCACCTGCTCATAAAAAAGGCGGCAGTCACTCACGCAGGGTGGCTGACTTCTTTGAAGCATCAGCGTGGTGGAAGTCACGTGTCACGTGGCGACGCGCCGTAGGGGTGTCGCCACGCGGAGTTGAAATGCGACAGCGCTGCCGGCGGGCACGAAACCGCGAGATACGTGCTTCCATTCTGGAGGAGGCTGCAACGCGGATCTCTTCCAGTGTCGGCGCTGAGGCTGCGTCTCGGCTCGTCCTGCTGAGGCCAGCCTGACTACATCGGTAAAGTGATGTACCGCCAAGCAACGCAGAGCATCGGCCCCACTACGAGCGGCTATGCGGGGGTCGTCGACTTTAGGAATGGACACTTTCACAAGGGCGCCCATAAGAGTTTGTCCAAGTGTTGCACAACTGGCTACCGTCGGGGTAGTAGCCGGTAGACCCAGTATAGTCGTAGTAAACACCGTCTCCTGACCCAGGCTCAGGGCAGATGTAGCGTCCCATGTGGACGGTCCCGTTGTTCAGCAGGAAGTAGGCTTCCTGGCAGCCGACGTTGCCGTAGGCGGTCGTGCCCCACTCAGTCACCGTGGTTCCATCCCCCCGGACGTCGATGCAGACATCGCCACTGCAGCCATCAGCGCTCTGAATGGGGACGTTAGAAGGAGTGACGACGGAGGGCGGCTGCGGCACGGGTTGTCCCTTCGGCACCCAACCCGACAAGGCTGTGTTCACGTACGGATTCGACTCAGCATCTGTCAACACCGTGACAACGGCCCCCCTACCGGTGCCGCCGCAGGTGTCGAAGTGGTCGGGGGGGTCGCAGGTTGCAAAGGCGGGTGCCGGATTCAGCGAGTTGGCGATCATTGCGGTTGCAACGAGGCCGGCAAACTTCCAGCTAAGGTGCATAACCACTCCGCTGTGTGATCCTGGTCACTCCGCTTGGATGCGGGACTGTAAGGGTGGCCGGTCGTCCGGTCAAGGATCTTTGTGCCCGGCCTGGGAAGGAAGGACATCGGGACCTCGCCGGCGGCCGGCGAGCTTAGGTCTGCGCGAATGTCGGCTTGCGATCTCGCTCACGAGCGCCGCTGGCACCTCAGCGTGCGTGCGACGCCAAGCCCGCCCGATCCGCCGTCCCGTGGTCTCGGCGGCAGGAGCAGCACCTACCTGCCACCGAAATGATCACCGAGAACTTATATTATGTCAGGTTTGCCGTATGAGGCCGTACCTGCGGCTCGTCTCTTGCGCTTAGGGTCGCACCTGCGGCGGTCGCCGACTCAGCACAAGGTCGAGAGCAACGTGACCCGGCCTTGGTTCTCCAGCGGCCTCACCAAAGCCGGCCGGCGTCCGCTGGTCAAGCCAGGCCCGCTCAAGCCGGCCGTCGAGGGTGGGTTCACCCTCGATGACTTCACCGTCGATGAGACGGCAGGGACGGTGACCTGCCCGAACGGTCTGACGCGCCGCATCACCCCAAGCCGGAGCGTCGCGTTCGGAGCCGGCTGCCGCGGATGTCCGCTGCGGGCGCAGTGCACCAACGCCAAGGACGGCCGCAACTTGATCCTGCACAAGCATCACGGGCTGCTCAGCGAGCACCGTAAGCGCGCGAAAGACCCTGCCTGGCAGGCGGACTACCGCCAACACCGACCGATGGTCGAAGGTCCATCGCCTGGCTCGTCGGAAACAGGAACCGCAAGGTCCGATACCGCGGCGTCAGCAAGAACAACGCCTGGCTGCACAACCGCAGCGCCGCCCTCAACCTTCGCCGGCTGCTCAACCTCGGCCTGATCCGACACGACGGAGCCTGGGCGGTGGGCTGAGAGTTAGGAGAGGCGAAACCCAGCAGTCACAGGTGCCTCAGCGTCCCTCGGCCGACTGCGGTTCGACGATCACCACCACGACCGAGGTCGCAGGACCCACTCTCAACAACACGCTCAGAGGCTGAGAACGCCGCCCAACGCACCCCCAGCCGCCACGCCACCCCACGAACGGCCTTGTTCAGCAGAGTCCTAGCCTTGATCGCCCCGCCCCGTTCCCTTGCGGTGCGTGCGAAACAACTTGACGGCCAGCAGGACCGTGATCACGAAACAGGTGATTGCTGTGGCGACGGCGTACGGGTGCCCCAGCGGGGGGCATTCGAGCGGTGGCGCGATGGGCGCTCTGTCAGTCGGGAGGGTGCAACCCTGCTGCCCGCCGCTGAGCGCGACAGCCACGGCCGTCAGGAAGGCCAACCAGGCAACTGCCAGCAGCACCCAGCGCCCCCGCTTCATGCCTTAGCTGACGCAACGGGGGTTGGCCTGGTTCCCGACTGAGCCTGGATCCACCGCCCCGATTCTTGATGGGCCTTGACGGCGCTTGATGATCTTAGTTGGCGGTCGGGCGTGGGTGATCGGCCGGTCTGTCCGGCTCTTCCACTTCAGGTCTGGGTTTGGCCT
>JAABUZ0100005803.1_pt1 | contig 15887 bp, 14 predicted proteins | sample 5562091 | NCBI WGS metagenome assembly JAABUZ01 (sample SAMN12813069, study PRJNA571459) | rock metagenome | isolation source: Antarctica rocks | place: Antarctica: Victoria Land, Linnaeus Terrace sud | collected 2015-12-21 | reverse complement strand
TGAACGGTCCGCTGCTCAGCCGCTCCACGCTCTTTCGTCTCGAACCCCTCGATGACCGAGCCCTGCATGCGCTGCTCGAGCGGGGGCTCGCAGTCGAGGGTGGCACGATCGAGGACGAGGCTGGCGAGGCGATCGTCGACTCGGTCGACGGGGATGGCCGCGCCCTGCTCACCACCTTGGAGGTGGCCTTGGCCATCGCCGGCGAGCGCCGGCGCGTGAGGCTCGACGACGTCGAGCGAGCTCGGACCACCCGGTCCCTGACATGGGGACGTGACGACCACTACGACGTGATCAGCGCCTTCATCAAGAGCATCCGCGGCGGGGACCCCGACGCCGGGCTGCACTGGCTGGCCCGGATGATCGTTGCTGGGGAGGACCCCCGCTTCATCGCCCGGCGCCTGGTGGTCCTCGCCAGTGAGGACGTGGGCATGGCCGACCCGACGAGCCTGCTCATCGCCAGCGCGGCGGCTCATGCTGTCGACTACGTCGGGCTCCCCGAGGCTCAGCTCAACCTCGCCCAGGCGGTCGTGCACCTGGCAGCGGCACCGAAGTCCAACCGCACCGCGCTCGGCATCTGGAAGGCCCTCGATGACGTGCGCTCACGGCCGGCTGGCCCGGTGCCACCACACCTGCGCGACGCCCACTACCGCAGCGCCGAGCGCATCGGCCACGGTGTCGGCTACCGCTACCCCCACGACGACCCCAGCGGATGGGTCGCCCAGGACTACCTTCCTACGCACCTCTCCGGGACCCACTACTACGAGCCGTCCGAGCACGGGCACGAGGCCGAGATCAGTGCGCGGCTCCGCCGCCGCGGTCAACGGTGATGAGGCGCCGTGAACCGGTGCTCGCGCCCCGCGTGAGCAGCGTTGGCCCCTTGTCGGCGCCTCGTCGGTGCAGCGCGGGTGTCCCCACCGCTGCAGGCCCGCACCGGTCGGGCGGACAGCCTCGTCGGGCTCGCCGAGACCGCCAGCCTTGGCCACGAGGTGCTCGAGCCTTCGACGCCTTGGTTGCTGAGCTACGGCCAGTGCCAGTGGCACCGAGGGCTCGGCCAGTGGCACAGGTCGAGCTGCTCCCATGGAGCCTGCCACGGCCATCCATCGCAGATGCCCCAGCCCGGGGTGTGACTATCCTCTCGACGACCCGCAGGGACTGGGCGGCCTGACGGCCCAGTCCGCAACCCGGGGCGGGACATCGGTACACGAGCCGTCATGGCACGGGTTCGAGGCACAGATCGGAGCATCGATGGCAGACCGGCGCGACGAGCAGGTCGGCGGGTGACGGCCGGCCAGGTCGGCGCCGTGGTGGTGTCGGTCGCCGTCGCAGTGCTCGTGGTCGGGCTGGTTATCACTCTCGTGTCACTGCTGCGTGCTCTGCGCGCGCTGCGGGTCATGACCGAGGAGCTGCGGCGAGCCACCGTGCCCCTCGTCTCGGACATGCAGGCGACGGTGGCTCAGGCCAACGCCGAGCTCGACAAGGTCGATGGCCTGCTGGTCACGGCCGGGAGCATAGGCACCACCGTCGACTCGGCCTCCCGACTGGCCTACAGGGCGTTCTACAATCCCGTCGTCAAGGTGCTGGCCTTCGGGGCCGGAACGGCTCGTGCGAGCCGCCGCCTGCGCAGGCGCAGGGAGGGCTGACGATGTTCAAGCGCCTTCGATGGATGACGGTGGGGGCCGGCGTCGGGTTCGGCGCCTCGTTTTGGGTGGTCCGCAAGGTGCGCCGGACGGTCGAGCGCTTCACGCCTGAGCGGGTCTCGGCCGACGTCACGAGCGCGGTGCGCGGGCTCGGCGACGACGTGCGGGGAGCTGTCACCGAGGGGCGGGTGGCGATGCGTGAGCGGGAGGCCGAGCTGCGGGCCGAGCTGCGCTGGGGAGCGCCCGACCCGCTGAGGCCGCCACCGGCGCCGGCCGGGCCCATGCCGCCACCGGCGCCGGCCGGGCCCATGCCGCCACCAGGGCCGCCACCGGCGCCGGCCCCCGGACCGCCACCGGCCGGCCGAGCCGGGTCCCGGACCAGCCCCCGGGGCCAGCCCGCGGGCTAGGGGACTCGGCCCCCGCAGCCAGCCCAGGGCGCGGTGGGCCGGCCGTGGCGCCAACGCGCCGGAGAGGCCGAGCTGACCCCTGGGGTCGCAGCCGAGGCCGAGCTGACCCTTGGGCCAGTGCAGCGGGGAAGCCGGGCCGGCCCCGATAGGCTGACTGGGCCATGGATGCCAATGAGCTGCGCCGGGCCTTCACCGGCTTCTTCGTCGAGCGGGGTCACACGCTCGTCCCGAGCGCCGGGCTCATCCCCCACCATCCCAGCGCGCCCATGTTCACCAACGCCGGCATGATCCAGTTCGTCCCCATCTTCCTTGGCGAGGAGCCCGCTCCCTACCCCCGGGCCACGAGCGTGCAGAAGTGCGTGCGCACCGGCGGCAAGCACAACGATATCGATGAGATCGGGCGGACCACGCGCCACGTCACGTTCTTCGAGATGCTCGGCAACTTCAGCTTCGGGGACTACTTCAAGGAAAAGGCCATTCCCTACGCCTGGGAGCTGGTCACCGAGGTCTACGGGCTCGACCCCGACCGCCTATGGGTGACGGTCTATGAGACCGACGACGAGGCCGAGCGGATCTGGCTCGAGTCCACACCGATCAGGCCCGAGCGGGTCCAGCGCATGGGCAAGGACAACTTCTGGGAGATGGCCGACACAGGCCCGTGCGGCCCGAGCTCGGAGATCTTCTGGGACAGAGGGCCAGGCTACGGCGAGGACGGCGGCCCCGCCCATGGGTCCGAGGAGCGCTTCGTCGAGATCTGGAACCTGGTGTTCATGCAGGACCTGCGCCAGGCCGATGGCGCCCTGGTCCCGTTGGCCAGGCGCAACATCGACACCGGCGCGGGCATGGAGCGCATCCTGGCCGTGCTCAACGACCTGGAGTCAATCTTCGACACCGACGTCCTGCGCCCCGTCATCGAGAGCGCGGGTGCGCTCACGGGCCAGCGCTACGGTGCCGATGAGCGAGTGGACGTGAGCCTGCGGATCCTGGGTGACCACGCCCGGACCGTGGCCTTCCTCGTCAACGATGGTGTGACTCCGTCGAACGAGGACAGGGGCTACGTGCTGCGGCGGCTGCTGCGGCGCGCCGTGCGCCACGCCCACCAGCTCGGCGTCGAGCGGACGGTGCTCCCCACGCTCATCGGCACCGTCATCGACGTCATGGACGGCGCCTACCCAGAGCTTCGCCGCAACGCCGACTACATCACCGGGATCGCCGGCCGTGAGGAGGAGCGCTTCCGCCAGACCCTGCGCTCGGGCGGCACCATCCTCGAAGAGGCGCTGGTCATCGGCGGTCCCGACGGGGCCAAGCAGATCAGTGGCGCAACGGCGTTCCTGTTGCACGACACCTACGGCTACCCGATCGACCTGACCAAGGAGATCGCCAACGAGCGCGGCGTCGATGTCGACGAGGACGGCTTCGCGGCGGCCATGCGCGCCCAGCGCGAGCGCGCCCAGGCCGATCGGCGCACCAAGCGCCAGGCCGGCACCGCAGCGGTCCCGCCCGAGGACTATCGCGAGGTCCTCGACACGTTCGGGACGACCGAGTTCACCGGGTATGCCGAGGAGGAGTCCAAGGCCAGGGTCCTTGCCGTGCTCGATGCCGGGTCGGTGGGTGACCGGGCGCGCGTCGAGGTCTTCTTGGACCGATCGCCGTTCTATGCCGAGGGCGGCGGCCAGGTGGGCGACACCGGGTCGATCACCACGCAGACCGGGACGGTGAGAGTCACCGACACGACGTTCGCACTGCCCTCGCTGGCCCGCCATGCCGCCGAGGTCGTCGAGGGGCGGATCGAGCCCGGGCAGGAGGCTGCCGCCACGGTGGACGGCGAGCGACGATCGGCGATCCGGCGCAACCACACCGGGACCCACCTCCTGCACTGGGCGCTGCGTGAGCTGCTCGGCCACGAGGTGCACCAGCAGGGCTCGTTCGTCGGCCCCGACTACCTTCGCTTCGACTTCAACTACCACACCGGGCTCGGTCCTGACGACCTCCGCCAGCTCGAGGACCTGGTCAACGAGCGCGTGCTCGCCGATGAGCCCGTGCGGGCTTTCGAGACGACCAGGGCGGAGGCCGAGGGGCAGGGGGCGATGGCGTTCTTCGGGGACAAGTACGGCGAGATCGTGCGCGTCGTCGAGACGGGCGCCCGCTCGACCGAGCTGTGCGGCGGCACGCACGTGCCCGCCACCGGGTTCATCGGGCCGATGAAGATCACGTCCGAGCGCTCGATCGCCACCGGCACCCGCAGGATCGAGGCGGTGACCGGCTTCTGCACCATCGCCCGGGTGCGCGACGAGGAGGCAGCCCTGGCGAGGGCGGCCGCGGTGTTGAAGGCGGGCCGCCCCGAGCAGGTCGTCGAGGCGGCCGAGCGGATCGTGGCCCGCACCCGCGCACTCGAGGAGGAGCTCCGCTCGCTGCGCTCGGCGCAGTCCAAGGGCCAGGCGTCTGCGCTCGCCGCCCAGGCTGCGGGGAACATGGCCGGCGCGGTCGTCGCCCGCGTCGACGACCTCGACTCCGGCGCGCTGCGAGACCTGGCGCTGGCCGTGCGTGACCAGCCGGGGGTCGAGGTCGTCGTGCTGGGCGGGAGCCCCGACGGGGCGCGCGCCGCGCTCGTCGCCGCTGTCACGCCCGGTGCCCGCGAGGGGGGGCGACCGGCCGGCGAGCTCATCGCCGAGGCCGCGCGCACCGTCGGGGGCGGGGCGGGGCGCCAGCCCGACGTGGCCACCGCCGGCGGGAAGCTCCCCGACCGCCTCGAGGAGGCCCTGGGCCAGGTCCGAGCCACGCTGGGCCTGTCCTGCTAGGGCAGTGGCGGCCCCGTTGAGGTTGAACGACGCCCAGACGGCCGATGACGGCGCTGGCCATTGCTCAGGCGCGGGCCATGGCTCAGGGGCTGGCTATGCCCTGGGCGCCGGCCATGGCTCAGGCTCTGGCTCTGGCTCGATGAGGGTCGTCGGGCTCGACCTCGGCTCCAAGCGGGTGGGCGTGGCGGCATCGGACGCCACCGCCACCTTGGCGTCGCCCCGCACGATGGTGGCGCGCAGCGGTGACCAGGCGGCCGAGCACCGGGCGCTCGTCCGTCTCGTGGTGGAGGAGGAGGCAGCAGTCGTGGTGGTTGGGCTACCGATCAACATGAACGGCAGCCGCGGGCCGGCTGCCCGTGCGGCGGAGGACGAGGCCGCAGCGCTGACGACCGTGCTCGCACCCATAGGCGTGCGCGTCGAGATGGTCGACGAGCGGCTGAGCACGGTAACGGCGGACCGAGCGCTGATCGCCCGGGGCAAGCGGGCGCCGGCGCGCCGCCTGATCGTCGATCAGACGGCAGCGGCTGTCCTGCTTCAGTGCTGGCTGGACGGCCCAGGAGGTCGGGCCTTGCGAGCTCGGCCGGGCTCCGCCGCCTCCGTGCCTGACCCCCTCGTGCCCGACCCCTCCATCCCCGACGCGCTCAGGGGTGTGGAGCGATGACCTCTGCCTCCCGTGAGACGGACGTGGGCCGCTCGGGTGCGACACGAGCGGGCCTCCAGGGGATGAGCGGCGATCTCGACGACAGCCATCTCGGTGACAGCCATCTCGAAGACAGCCATGTCGAGGACAGCCATGTCGAGGACAAGCACCACGGTGACGAGTACGACGGCGACGAGTCGGGCGATGAGTACTCAGCCGAGCGCACGCCTGTGGTCGCCACTCGGCGCCGGCGTCGTGCCCACGCGGCGACTGTCGAGTACCCCGAGTCAGACCAGGAGTGGGCGCAGCGACATCACCGGTCCGGACGCTGGGGGCGGCGGATCCTCCTGGCGATCGGCCTGGTCATCTTCGTCGTGCTGGCCACTGCCTTCGGGGCGTTGCTCTGGGGGAACAGCCACCTTCGCGGCGAGGGTGGAGGTGCGGTCAATGTCACCTTGCCCAACCAGGCCAGTCATGCACAGCTGACGAGCGCCCTCACCCAGGCGGGTGTCGTGTCCGACGGATGGCTCTTCCGTCGGTTCCTGGACTTCAAGGCCACGCCGCCGGCCGATGGCGGTCACCACGTCTTCCATCGCCACGAGGGCTACGACGCCGCACTTCGCGACCTCGTCGTCAAGCCCCAGGTCGTGCCGCTCAAGCTGACCATCCCTGAGGGCTACGACCTCGCTGAGATCAGCGCGGTGGTGGCGAAGCTGCCGGGACGCTCGGCAGACCGGTTCCTCCAGGCGGTACGCAGCGGTGCTGTTCACTCGCACTACTCGCCCCCGGGCAGCAACAACCTCGAGGGGCTGCTCTTCCCTGACACATACTTCATCAGCCCCGCAGATGACGAGCAGGCGATCGTGCAGAAGATGGTCTCCCGTTTCGACCAGGTGGCGGCTGCGGTCGGGCTCGACAACAGCGCCGCCACCAACCACCTGTCGCCGTACCAGACGGTGATCTTGGCCTCCTTGATCGAAAAGGAGGCCAAGCTCGACGCAGACCGCCCCAAGATCGCCCGGGTGATCCTCAACCGCCTCGACAAGCACATGATGCTCCAGGTCGACGCCACGGTTGAGTACGCCGAAGGGGTCCACAAGACAAAGCTGTTCGATAAGGACCTCACCTTCAAGTCGCCGTACAACACCTATCTGATCACCGGCCTGCCGCCGGGCCCGATCGGCGGGCCGGGCAAGGCATCGCTCGCGGCGGCGCTGAACCCGACGCCGGGGACGTGGATCTACTACGTCCTGATCGAGGCGTCCGGCAAGCACGGGTTCGCCACCACCAACCAGGAGTTCACCTACCTTCAGGCGGTCGCAAAGGCCAGGGGCCTCCTCTGAGCGGTTTGGCTCCGCAGACGCGCACCAAGGCTGGAGGCGGTCGGTCAGCGGCACCCGAGCGATGAACGGCGAGGGTCGTCCCCAGGGTGGATGGCCTGGGCCGAGCACCCAGGTGGCGGCCGTGATCGGATCGCCGGTCAGCCACTCGCTGTCGCCTGCCATCCATAACGCGGCGTTCGCCGCCTGCGGGCTGGACTGGGTGTACCTCGCCTTCGACGTGGGCCCCGACGCCGCGGCCGCTGCCATTGGCGGATGTCAGGCGCTCGGCGTGCGTGGGCTTTCGGTGACGATGCCGCTCAAGACTGCGGTCGCGGCCGCGCTGGGCGAGCTGAGCCCGACGGCCGCCACCCTCGGCGCCGTGAACACCGTGGTCTTCGACACCGGACGGCCGGCTGTTGCCATCGGGCACAACACCGACGGCGCTGGCTTCCTGGCGGCACTGTCCGCCTCCCTCGGATGGTCCCCGGTCGACCGACGTTGCGTCGTGCTCGGGGCGGGCGGGGCGGCACGGGCGGTGGTACTGGCCCTTGCCCAGGTGGGCGCCGCCGAGGTGGTCGTCGTGAACCGCAGCCAGGAGCCTGCAGGGCTGGCTGCTCACCTCGCCGGGCCCGTGGGACGAGTGGGTGCGATGCGCGACGTCGGAGACGCTGACCTGGTGGTCAACGCCACCCCCGTCGGCATGGGCGGCACCCCGTGGGCCGAGCGGTCACCGGTGGACCCGTCGCTGCTCAACGAGCGCCACGTGGTCGTCGACCTTGTCTACTACCCGGTCATGACACCGCTGCTCCGTGCGGCGGCGGCACGTGGGGCGATCTGCTCGGGTGGGCTCGGCATGCTTGTCCACCAGGCGGCGCTGCAGTTCGGCTTGTGGACGGGTGCCGACGCGCCGGTGGACGACATGTCCACATCGGTGTCTGCGGCGATCACCGAGCGCATCCGCGCTGTCGGGCGCTACTAGCACGAGAGCACCGGCGCTGGCCGGGAGCGGTTCCCTCAGCCATGGGCGCAAGCTGCGAGCCGGCTGAACGGCGGCTCAATCGACGGGGTGCCCCTGCCGAAAACACCTCCAACACAACCGGTACCGCTGGAGGTTCGCCGTGTCCCTGCAGGGCTCACTCGACACATTTGCCTTGCCAGACGTCCTCGTGCTGCTGGCCAGCACGAAGAAGACCGGTGAGCTGCTGATCTCAGGCAGCCGGTCCGCTGTCCCCGCTCACCGGGCCGACGTCGAGGGCAGGCTCTGGTTCGATCGCGGCCGGCTGGTGGCGACCGATGTCCCACGGGGGGCCGAGCCTGCCGACGCAGTCTTCGAGCTGCTGCGCCTGGACGGCAGCTTCTCCTTCACTGCCGACGAACGCGGCGCCGACGGCACCCCGATGGACATCGAGCCGCTGCTTGGTGTGGCCCAGGCACGGCTCGAGGAGTGGCGGGAGATCGAGAAGGTCGTCCCGTCACTGTCGTCGTGGCTGGCCCTGGCGCCCGACCCGCCGGACTCGGAGGTCTCGTTGCGCTCTGAGCAGTGGCGCCTCGTGGTCTCTGTTGGGGGCGGGTCGGCGGTGCAGGGCGTCATCGAGCGGCTCGAGCTCGACGAGATCAGGGGGTGCAGAGCCGTCAAGGAGCTGGTGGAGGCGGGGCTCGTCAGCGTCGGTGAGGCTCGCGTCGATGAGGCTCCTGAGCCAGCAGCCCACGAGCCAGCCGCATCCGAGCCAGCCGCTGCGCACCCCGTGGCCGACGCAGCCGTAGATGGCGACGTCGCTCGCGAGGCAGCCGCCCCAGACGCTCTGGACCCGCTGGGAGCGCAGGCCTCGGCCTTCGAAGGTCTCGGTCCGTCAGGCGCGGCGAGCGCGGCTCTCGTGGCGACGGCCCCCGGGGCCATGCACGACGGTGACCTGCAGGACAGTGACATGCATGAGAATGAGCAGGGGCTGGCGGGCCCGGCGGCGACGGGGCGTGAGCCTCTGGACGGGCCGGCGGACCTGGCTCCCGAAGAAGAAGGAGGCAGCGTCTCGGCCGAGCAGTGGCCGTCGGCCGAGCAGTGGCCGTCGGGTGAGCAGACGTCGGGTGAGCAGTGGCCGTCGGCCGAGCAGTGGCCGTCGGGTGAGCAGTGGCCAGAGGCAGAGGGCAATGAGCGCCCTGACGCAGTGCGGTCGGGATCCGCCCCCGCTGACCGGCGGGGCGCAGCGGCCGCGCCGGCCGAGCTCGCTCAGGCAGGCGAGCCTCCCGAGGACTTCGGTGCCCACTTCGGCGTTCGCTCGGACGGCACTGGCGGGCACGGGGCAGGCGCATCGACGTCCCCTGCTGGCGGTGCAGATCCCGGCTGGGGGGCCGTCCGCAGGGGCCCCGCACGGGATGCGGAGGGGACCGGGGCGTCCGGCGCCGGGGACTGGCACTCCGAGCTCGAGGACGTCCAGGACCTCGATGCAGTGGCCAGCCTGCCCGGCAAGGGCCGGCGGTCGACGGCGAACGGCCGCGGCACCATCGCCGCCGTCCCCGACCCCGTCGAGCCCCCAGCGCCCGTGGCCGAGGAGGATCCCGAGAACGAGGACGGTGAGGAGCCCCTCAACCGTGGGCTGCTGCTGAAGTTCTTGTCGTCCGTGCGCAACTGATCAGGCGGGCGGGACGGTGCCGCTGTAGGACACCATGAACCGAGGCTCCGAGGACAATCAGCTCGGCTTGCTCCTGATCGCCCGAGGTCTGCTGACCTCGGGCCAGCTCGACGAGGCCCTTGTCGAACAGGAGCGGACCCAGCGCTCCCTTGGCCGGGTCCTCATCGACGAGGGGCTCGTGACCGAGGCCGGTCTGGTCGCCACACTGGCCACCCAGCTCGGGCTCGAGTTCGTCGATGTTGCGGACTACCCCGTCGACAGCGCGGCGACCATGCTGATCAGCGACACCCTGGCCCGGCGCTATCAGGCATTGCCGCTGGGATGGGCGGACGGCCGGCTGGTTGTTGCCATGGCCGATCCCAGCAACGTGTTCGCCGTCGACGACATCCGGACGATCACGGGTGCCGACGTGCGCATGGTCGTGTCGACGCGCGAGTCGATCCTTGCTGCGGTGGACAAGTACCACCGACTCGACAACGACGCCGAGTCGATCAGCGCCCAGGCGTCGAGCTCCTTCGAGGCCGAGGACGACCTCACCTCGGTCCGAGAGGTGGTCGAGGACGCCCCCATCGTCAAGCTCGTCAACCTGTTGATCACCCAGGCCGTCCAGGACCGGGCGTCCGACATCCATATCGAGCCGAGCGAGCACGATCTCCGGGTGCGCTACCGCATCGACGGTGTGCTCCACGAGGTGATGCGACCACCGAAGAACATCCAGTCGGGCATCATCAGCCGCCTCAAGATCATGGCGGACATCAACATCGCGGAGCGTCGAGTTCCCCAGGACGGCCGCATCAGCGCCTCGATCGGAGGACGCAGCATCGACCTGCGGGTGGCGACCCTGCCCACCGTGTTCGGCGAGAAGGTCGTCATGCGCATCCTCGACAAGTCGACGGCCCTGCTCCGGCTCGATGACCTCGGGTTCCTGTCGCTCAACCGCGACCGGTTCGAGCAGTCCTACCGCAAGCCCTACGGGACCATCCTGGTGACGGGCCCAACGGGGTCCGGCAAGTCCACCACGCTGTATGCCACCCTCAACATCGTCAACGACGAGTCCAAGAACGTCATCACCGTCGAGGACCCTGTCGAGTACCGCCTGGCCGGCATCAACCAGGTGCAGGTCAACACCAAGGCGGGACTGACCTTCGCCGCCGCCCTCCGTTCGATCCTGCGCTCGGACCCCGACATCGTCCTCGTTGGCGAGATCCGTGACCGTGAGACTGCCACGATCGCCGTCGAGGCCGCCCTCACCGGCCATCTCGTGCTCTCGACGCTCCATACCAACGACGCTGCCTCAACGCCGACCCGGCTCGTCGAGATGGGTGTCGAGCCGTTCCTCGTGGCCTCGGCGCTCGACTGCATCGTGGCCCAGCGCCTGGCACGCCGGCTCTGCCCGAAGTGCCGGCGTGGCTACACCGCGTCGCCAGCCGAGCTCATGGCTGCGGGCTGGGACGCCGAGGACCTGAGCGAGCTGCCCGAGGTGTTCCGCCCGACCGGCTGCCAGGCGTGCGGGAAGACCGGCTATCAGGGGCGCTTTGCGCTTCATGAGGTCCTGACCGTCACCGAGGACGTCGAGCGCCTGATCGTCGACCGGGGCCACTCAGAGGACATCAAGAAGATGGCGATCGCCCAGGGCATGCTGACCCTGCGCCAGGCCGGTCTGACCCAGGTGCGTGCCGGCCTGACCTCCATCGAGGAGATCCTGCGGGTGGTGGCATGAGCGGTCGTCGACGATGACGCCAGGTCCGGCTGCTGCGTCTGGCGCGCTCGCCGTGGTGTGCGGGGCCGTCGGGCTGTGCGTGGGCTCGTTCCTCAACGTGGTGATCCATCGGGTGCCCCTCCATGAGTCGGTGGTTCGGCCCCGCTCCCACTGCCCGGCCTGCCGAGCCCAGATCGCCGAGCGCGACAACGTGCCCATCGTGTCGTGGGTGCTCCTTCGCGGGCGGTGCCGCGCCTGTCGCGCCCGCATCCCGGTGCGCTACCCCCTCGTCGAGGCCGGGACCGCGGGCCTGTTCGCCGCCGCCGCGCTCCGGCTGGGGCCGGCGTGGTCGCTGCCGGCGTTCTGCGTGTTCTTTGCCTCGCTGCTCGCCGTGTCGGTGATCGACCTGGACCACTTCATCATCCCCAACCGCGTGGTCTATCCCACGCTGTGCGTCACCGGGCCGCTGCTGGTGCTCGCCGCGGCGGCCACCGGTGGCTGGGCCAACCTGGAGCACGCGGCGATCTGCGGGGCCGCCGGCTTCGCCGCCCTGCTCGTGGTCCATCTGGTCGCGCCTCACGGGATGGGCTTCGGCGACGTCCGCCTCGCCGGGGTCATCGGGATGATGCTCGGGTGGCTGGGCCTTGGCTTTGCCGTGCTGGCACTGTTCCTGTCGTTCCTGCTCGCCTCGGTCGTGGGGGTCGCGCTCATCGTCACCCGGCTGCGCAGCCGCCGAGACGCCATGCCGTTCGGCCCGTTCATGGCCATGGGAGCGGTGATGGCGGTCCTTTGGGGCCGGCCCATCCTCGACGCCTACGCCCGCACCCGGTCCTAGGGGACGACCGGCACACGGTGGCGATCGCCAGGGGCCGTCTCGACCGCGGTGGTCTCGACCGGGGTGGTCTCGACCGGGGCATGAGACGAGCGGGTGGGCACCGCCGGGGCGCCTACCATGAGCCCTCGATGCTTCGCTTCCTGACCGCTGGTGAGAGCCATGGCCGGGGCTTGGTCGTGATCGTCGAGGGTCTGCCCGCCGGGCTCTGGCTCACCGTGGAGGACGTGGCGGCCGAGCTCGGCCGGCGACGTCTCGGCTACGGGCGCGGCCCCCGGATGCGCTTCGAGGCCGACGAGGTGACGCTGGTGTCGGGGGTGCTCGGTGGTCAGACCATCGGCTCGCCGGTGGGCATCGAGATCGGCAACACCGAATGGCCGAAGTGGGAGGACCGGATGTCGCCGGCCCCGGGCGGCCAGGCCCGGGTGCTGACCCAGCCGCGACCCGGTCACGCCGACCTCGCAGGGATGCAGAAGTACGGCTTCGACGAGGTCTCCAAGGTGCTCGAGCGGGCGTCGGCCCGGGAGACCGCAGCCCGGGTGGCGGCGGGGATGTGTGCCAAGGCGCTGCTGGGCACCATCGGCGTCGAGGTCCTGAGCCATGTGGTGCAGCTGGGACCGGTGGTCACCAAGACCGATCGCCGGCCTCTGCCGGAGGACCTTGCGCGCATCGATGCCTCGCCTGTCCGCTGCTTCGACGCCGACGCCGAGGAGGCAATGGTCGACGAGGTCGAGGCGGCGATGCGGGCCGGTGACAGCCTCGGCGGGGCGGTCGAGGTGCTGGCCTACGGCGTGCCCGTCGGTCTCGGGAGCCACGTGCACTGGGACCGAAAGATCGACGGGATGATCGCCCAGGCGCTGTCGAGCATCCAGGCGGTGAAGGCCGTCGAGATCGGTGAGGGCATCGACGTGGCGGGACGACGGGGGTCCCAGGCGCACGACCCGATCACGTGGGACGCCGAGGAGCTCGTGTACCGGCGGGGGTCACAGCTGGCGGGCGGGATCGAGGGCGGGATCACGACCGGGGGCCTGGTCTCGGCCCGGGCGTACATGAAGCCGCTCGCCACCCTGGCCCGGCCGACGCTCGCCACGGTGGACGTGGTCACCAAGGCCGAGGGTGTCTCGTTCAAGGAGCGCACCGATGCGACAGCCGTGCCGGCGATGGGTGTCGTCGCCGAGACCATGATGAGCTGGGTCCTGGCGGGTGAGGCGCTCCGCAAGTTCGGTGGTGACTCGGTGGGCGAGTTCGTGCGCAACCGCGACGGGTTCGTCGAGAGCCTTGGCTGACGCAGTGCCGCGGCGACCGCCCGACTCGAGCGTCGGGCCAGTGGTGCTCGTCGGCATGATGGCCACTGGCAAGACAACGGTGGGCACGCACGTCGCCGAGCGCATGCGGCGGCGGCTGTACGACTCTGATGCCATGATCGAGGAGCGCACCGGGCGCACCGTGGCCCAGCTCTGGCGGGAGGGGGGCGAGGCGGGGTACCGCGTGCTCGAGACCCAGGTGCTCGACGAGGCTCTGAGCGCTGACCCCCCCGGCGTCGTGGCCGCTGCCGGCGGGGTGGTGCTCGCCGCTGTCAACCGTGCGCGGCTCCAACGAGCCTCCGAGGACGGTGCGATCGTCATCTGGCTGCGCGTCGACCCCGACGTCCTCGCCTCCCGGGTGCAACCGGGCGATCATCGCCCACTGCTCGCCGATGATCCTGTGGGCACGCTTCGCCGCCTGGCGGCCGAGCGGGAGACGCTCTATGGCGAGGTCGCTGACCGGACGCTCGACGTCGGGCGCAACGATGTCCCCGAGGTGCTGACAGTGGTGATGGCCGAGATCGCATCAGTCGCGGCGGCCCGGTCGTGATCGAGGCGCGTCGGCGGCCCGGTCGTGGGAGCAGGCCCGTCAGCGGCCCGGGTCGGGACCAAAGCCGTCACGGCGCGGCCGTGAGACAGGCCGGCCCTGCGAGTAGGCCGTTGCGAGACCAGGCCCGTCGTGCAAGCAGGCCCGTCGTGAGAGCATGCCCCGGGGGAGCGGCCCGGTCGTGATCGTCGTCCCGGTGGCGCTTGGTGACCGATCCTACGAGGTCCTCGTCGGCCACGGCGCCCGCCATCGCCTGACCGAGGTGCTGCCTCCCGGTGTTGGGCGCGCCGCCATCGTCACCCAGCCAGGGATCGACGTCTCGGTGGACCCCGGGGTCGAGCACCGTGTGTGGACGATCGGCGATGGTGAGGACGCCAAGTCTCTTGCCACCGTGGAGAGCCTCTGTCGAGGCTGGTCCCGATGGGGGCTTACGAGGGCTGACGCAGTGGTCGCGGTGGGAGGGGGAGTGGTAACCGACACTGCCGGCTTTGCCGCCGCCGCCTATCACCGGGGCGTCCCCGTGGTGCACGTGTCGACCACCTTGTTGGGCCAGGTCGACGCCGCCATCGGCGGCAAGACCGGCGTCAACCTTCCGGAGGGCAAGAACCTGGTGGGGGCCATCTGGCAGCCCGCTGCGGTGCTGTGTGACACCGAGGTGCTCGAGACACTGCCGCCGAGGGAGTACCTGTCGGGGTGCGGGGAGATGGCCAAGTACCACTTCTTGGGCGGGGACGACCTGATCGACCTGCCCCTCGCTGAGCGGGTGGCGCGCTGTGTTGCGATCAAGGCTGCGTTCGTCGAGGGCGACGAGCGCGAGGACGGCCGACGGGCGCTGCTCAACTACGGGCACACACTTGCCCACGCGCTCGAGACGGCGGGTCACTACGACCTGCGCCACGGTGAGGCCGTTGCCATTGGCCTCGTCTTCGCCGCCCACCTCGCCCGTCGCCTTGGGCGGATCGACGACCGGCGCGTGGAGGAGCACACCCGGGTGGTGCGCGGCTACGACCTGCCGGTCTCTTTGCCCGTCGATGTCGACCACGGTCAGCTCATCAACCTCATGGGCCGGGACAAGAAGGCGGTGCGAGGGCTGACGTTCGTGCTCGACGGCCCGACCGGCGTCGAGGTCGTGCCTGCCGTCGACGGTCGCCACGTCGCTGACGTGCTCGACGAGATGCCTGTGGCGAGCCGGTCTGCAGGCGGGGCCATCGGGTGAGCGACGGTGCGCGGCGGGAGGGCAGCGAATGAGCGCACCGATCGTGCTGCTGCTGTCGGGTCCGAACCTCGACCTCCTCGGCGAGCGGGAGCCGGCGGTCTACGGCACCGCCCGCCTCCAGGATCATGTCCGCACCGCCCGGGAGACGGCCGCTCGCTCAGGTCTCGTCGTCGAGCACGTTCAGTCGAACCGCGAGGGTGACGCAGTCGAGGCCGTCCACCGTGCCAGGGGGCGTTGTGCTGCCATCATCGTGAACCCGGGAGCCTTCACCCATTACGCATGGGCGCTCCATGATGCACTGGCGGCCTTTGACGGCCCGGTGATCGAGCTGCACCTGTCCAACCCCCAGGGCCGGGAGGCCTGGAGGCACACCTCCGTGGTGGCGCCTGTGGCGACTGGCACGATCGTGGGCTTCGGAGGGGATGGGTACAGGCTCGCCATCGAGGCGCTGGTCCCGTTGCTCCCCCCCGCAGGGAAGCTACGGACCGAGTAATCCGGCCGGGGCCATCGGTGGAGTGCTGCTGATGGCTCCGAAGGTGAGCGCTTGCGGGAGTTTGTGCCCGAGATAGCGCTCATCGTGGAGGATCTCCACGATCGGGCCTATCTGGGGCACAAACGTGCAACACGACAGCCCGTCGGCGCTCTCGGGCAAGGCGTCGCCGGCCTCGGCATCCCGGGACGCCGGTGTTCGCCAAGCGAGTCACCAAGCCGTCCCCCGATCGGCTGGCGCGTGGATGCTCGCAACGCCTCGCACATCCGTCGGCAGGTGGGAGCCGGTCCTGGGCCTAGTCGCTCGGCGCCTCGGCCCTCGGCGTGAGCGTGCAGCCGGACTACCCTTGGCCTGTCGCCTGTCGCCTC
>JAABUZ0100005802.1_pt1 | contig 15888 bp, 10 predicted proteins | sample 5562091 | NCBI WGS metagenome assembly JAABUZ01 (sample SAMN12813069, study PRJNA571459) | rock metagenome | isolation source: Antarctica rocks | place: Antarctica: Victoria Land, Linnaeus Terrace sud | collected 2015-12-21 | reverse complement strand
TCTCCCCCGTCCGGGTGGTGTGCGCCAACACCCAGGCCATCGCGATTCGCCGCGCCCAGGCGAGCTTTTCGATCCGGCACACCTCCGGAGCCAAGGGCAACATCGCCCAGGCCCGGCAGGCCCTGGGGTTGACGTTCCGCTACGTCGAAGCGTTCGAGGCCGAAGCCCAGAAGCTGATCGAGCAGGAGATGACCGCCGCGCAGTTCCAGGCCATCATCGGCGCGATCTGGACGCCCACCCTGGACAGCAAGCGGTCCGAGACCATCACCGCGAACCGGTCCGAAGTGCTGTCGGAGTTGTTCAACACCGCCGACACGAACGCGAACATCCGGGGCACCCGGTGGGCCGGATACCAGGCCATCACCGAATACCTGGACCACTTCGCGCCGATCGCGGACAAGGCCAACCCGGCCACCGCCCGCGCCGAAAGGGTCGCCGTCGGCGGCAACACGGCCCAGGTCAAGACCCGGGCGTTCGAGCTGATCGCCGCGCTCTAGATGAGGTGGTGGACCAGGAGGGATTAGGCCCCCTTCTGGTCCACCCGGCAAGGCCGGGCCGCAAGGCCCGGCACCCACCAACTCCCCCAGTTCACGAAGGAGCACCAATCATGATGCACCCCGCACCGCAGGCCCTGGCCGTGAAGGTTGACGGCCAGGACGGAGCACTCGGAGCCGCCGCCGCACTCCTGGGGTTCAACCCCACCGATTCGGTCGTTGTGATGTGTTTGTCCGGGCCGCGCCGCCAGATCGGACCGGTGATCCGCGTCGACCTGGACCACGGGCAGATCCCGGCAGGAAGCGCCGAGCAGCTCGCCGCCCACGCCGCCCGGCACGCCGACGAAGTGATCGTGATGACGTTCACCGACACCGGCGCCGCCGCCGCACCGGACACCGCCGCGCTGGTCGCCGCGCTGCGCCCCACGTGCACCGTGCTGGAGGTCATCGACGCCGCCAACACCCCGCACGAGGTCCCCGAGCAGCTGTTGGCCGCCACCGCGTTGTCCGGCCGGGCCGTCCTGCCGGACCGGGCCGCGCTGGCCCGCTCGGTCGCGCACACCCCCACCACCCACCCGGCCGACCCGGCGATCCTGGCCGCGATGGACAACGTGACCGGCCGGGACCAGTGGCTCACCACCCACGGCAGCGACCCGGCCAGCCTGCCCGCGCTCGTCGCCGCCGTCCAGGCCACCCGCGACACCGACCCGCGCATCCCGAACATGTGCGCAGCCCTGGCCGTCATCGCCTACCGCAACGGGGACGGAGCGCTGGCCCAGGTCGCCCTGGACCGGGCGCTGGGCAGCGACCCGGCCCACCGCCTGGCCCAGCTGATGCTCGCCGTCATGGCCGCAGGTCTGCACCCGTCCGACCTGGACGACCTGCTCCACCCGTAGCCCGCAGGTGGTGGGCCGGGAGCTTTTGAGAGCTTCCGGCCCACCGATCACCGGCGCACCGCCACACCCGAAGGAGAGCCCCGCCCATGATTGGCGAACCGACCCACGACCACGCTTTCCCGGCCACCCATCCCCGCCGCGTCCCCGGCGAACCCCGCCGCCTGCGCGTTCCTGACCTCTACACCCGCGCCGACGCCATCACCGATCACCTGCTGGTGAAGGTCCCCCGTGGCCTGGTCGAGTTGTACCGGTTGCCGTGGCCGCTGGCGCTCACGTCCACCGCCTGGGCCGACGCCATCGCCTGGCCGCCCGCCGCCCACGCGGCCCGGCCCGGCACACCGCAGCGGCACGAAAGCGTCGAGGGCCGCCTGGCCGATGTGCTGTTCCTGGTCAAGACCACCCACGAGAGCGCCCAGCCCGGCCGGTCCGTCCACCCGTTCACCGTGTGGCGTGTCCCGGCCACCGCCCCGACCGGCCGCGCCCGGCCGCTGCGCCTCACCCTGACCATCCACCCCGGCGATCACGCCGAACCCGTCGCCACCCTGGCGCACAGCCCCCGCCGCCCCGCGTGGTGGCACCGGCACCCGCTGACGCTGGCCACGAACATCACCGCCGCGCTGATGTTCGCGCCCCTGCTGGCCCTGCTGACCATCACCCACTGACCACCGCGCCGGGCCGGGGACCGCCCCCGACCCGGCCCGGTACCCGGCCACGTACGCCCACCCCCCACCCCACGGAGCCGCCGTCATGAGCACCGCAACCGCAGACCACACGGCCGACGCCACCGACGCCGCCGTCATCGACGCCATCGCGTGGCGCCTGGCCAGCTCCACCGACTGGTCCGCCGACGAACTGTCCGACATCGCCGATCTGATCGGCACCGCCTCGCCCCACCCCGGCCTGCTGGACCCCGACACCGACGACGAGCTGCGCGCCGCGCAGCTCCAGCGCTACCACCACAGCCTGACCCACACCAGCGAAAGGAACCCGGCATGACCGCCACCCTTCACCCCACCGACGAGGCCGACACCGAACAGCACGCCACCACCGATGACTCCCCGGTGGTGCTCGGGCAGATCATCGAACTGTCCCCGCTGCAGGTGGCCCAGCACCCGGACAACATCCGCGACCCCGGCCGCGACCTGCCCGCCCTGACCGCATCCGTGGCCGAGGTCGGAGTGCTGGTCCCGCTGATCGTCGTCCCGGCCGCAAAGGTCCCCGGCCACGACTGGCCCGCGCAGATCACCCACGTCGCCATCGACGGAAACCGCCGCCAGGCCGCCGCCGCCGCCGCCGGAGTCCTCCTGCCCTGCGTGGTCCGCGCCGACCTGGCCACCGCCAAAGCCACCATCCGGGCGATGGCCGTCACCGGCCTGGTCCGCGACGGACTGACCGCCACCGAAGAAGCCCACGCCGTCGCCGCACTGTTCGACCTGAAATATTCAGCCGCCGCGATCAGCCGGGCCACCGGCCGCAGCAAAACCCACCTCGCCGCCGCCCGCACCGCCGCGACCCTGACCGGCCCGGCCGCGCAGGAAACCGCCGCCTACCCGCTGACCATCGACCAGCTCGCCGTCATCGCCGCCTTCCAGGACCAGCCTCACGCCGTAGCCCAGTTGATCGCCGCCGCCGCCGAAGGCCGCATCGACCACGTCGCCGCGCAGCTGCGCGCCCAGCACGTCGAGGACGAAGCCGTCGCCAAACGCTGCGCCGAGCTGGCCAACCAGGGCATCACCGTGGTGGAAGCCGAGCCCCGCAGATACGACGCCGGACCGGCCCGGCCGCTCGATGCGCTGCGGGCGGCCGATGCCCCGACCGGAACCGCACTGACCGAGAGCGAGCACACCGGGTGCCCCGGCCACGCCGCCTACGTCAGCGCCGACTACTACGAGTACGAACCCGACGACGACGACGATTCCGACGATGGGGACCAGGCCGACGAGTTGGAACTGACCGTGATGTACCTGTGCATCGACCCCGAGCGGTACGGCCACTGGCCCCGCCACGGCAACCGCGCCGCGCACCATCCCCGCCCCACACCCGACGACGCCGAGGACCTGGACGAGGCCAGCACCGCCGCCGAATTGCAGGCCCGGCAGGACGAGGCCCGCAAAGCCGAACGCCGGGCGTTGATCCAGCTGAACAAAGAGGCCGACGCCGCCGAAACGGTGCGCCGCGAGTTCCTGCGGCAGTGCGTCACGGTGAAATCCCGGCACAAGGCGATGGCCGCGTGGGCACTCGCGCAGGTCGTGAACCGCAACACCACCTACAGCCTGTGGGCCGCCGACTACTACCAGAACAAGCCGACCCTGGCCGCGATCCTGGGAGCCGACCCCGCCCCGTACACCGCCGCCGCACCCGCCAACCTGCACGGCATGATCTTGTGGACCCACGTCGTGTGCGCCCACGAGGAAGAGCTGCCCCGCGACTCCCACCGCCAGGTCAACAAATCCCGCGCCGCGTACCTTTCGCACCTGCAGACCCTGGGCTACGTGCTGTCCGCCGTCGAGCAGCAGATCATCGACAACACCCAGCTGCCCGCCAACCAGCCGCCCGCCGCCCGCCGACCAGGAGCCGGCTAATCAGCAGCCGGCTAATCAGGAGCCGGGCGAGCAGCAGGACCAGGAGGTGAGCGCCGCCTGACAGGAGCCAGCACCGATGCCGAAGGGCCAGCCGTGACCGCCACGGCTGGCCCCTTTTGTGTCAGTCGAGGTCGAACAGCGGCAGCGAATCGATCCGCCGCGACACCGGCACGGCCACCGCCTGCGCCGCCGCGTCGAACAGATCCACCGGGAACCCGGCCACCGCCACATCGCCGCGCCAGGGTGGCGGATCGAACAAGCAGACCAGGTCGCGCAGCGGATCACCGGCCGCCAACACCGCCGCCAACACCGCCGCCAACTCCTGCGGACCGGCGCCACCGGCCACCGCCGCACCGATAGCGGCCTGCACCGCACGAGACGCGCCGACCTTGCCGCGCACATCGACCAACCCCGGACGCGGACCAGCCAGACGGCCCCGCCGCGCCGCCTGCCGCATGTTCTCCCGCTGCGTCGCGACCCGCACATGCCCCGGATCGGTGGACACACACACCCGGACATCGCAGTCATGCATCAGCGTCGCCCCCAACGGCACCGGCCCGAACCTCCTAGCCGCCGCCACATGGTGCGGGCTAACGATCCGCGTCCCGTCGACGTCGTTGTGAACCGAGAACTTCCCATACCCGTCCGAGCCGACCGCGCCCAGCCAGATATCACACGCCGCCGTGGGCACCACATGAGCGAACAGCCGCGCCAGGTCACGGTTGGAAACCCGAGGACTGTGCCGAGTCGACTTACTCATTTTCGTTCCTGCTGTCCCGGCCAGCTACCCGGCCACCGCGACGGGGACGGCCCCGGCTACCACAGCCGCGCCGCCGTCCTTGGCTGCAGGCCCAGCGGCCGTGTCCGTGGCTGCAGGCCCAGCCGAACCGGCCGTGTCCGTGGCTGCAGGCCCAGCCGAACCGGCCGTGTCCGTGGCTGCAGGCCCAGCCGCAGCGGCCGGATCCTTGGACAGCCGCCGCACATCAACCGCCGACAGTTCCGTCAACTCCGCGATCCGCGAGCCCGGCAACTTCTCGGCCGTCAGCGCCCGCAACGACACCCCGATCCGCAGCTCCGCCGCCGACACCGAAGCGGCCGACGCTGCGTCAGCGGCAGCCACCGCCGAGTCGAAAACCGCCTGCGCCGCCGCAACCGCCGCCGCCCGGGTGGTCTGCGCCGCCGCGATTTCATCGACCGCGACGATCACCTGCGCTGTCGCCTCATCGATCCGATCCTCCTGCGCCTGTCGATCGGTCTCCAGCAGCATCCGCCGTTCCCTGGCCCGCACCTTGGCCTGCACTGCCGCATTGCTCACCTTGCCCACCACACACCGCCGCCCTTCCCAGCCGCCTGCGGCCGCGTGTTCCAACGCCGCCATCTGCGTCTCACTCTACGATCCGCCGCCGACAATCCTGCGCTCAACCCGCCCCGCGTCACAATCCCAAAGCCAAACCCGTCAATAGCTACACCTCTTGCACTAAGGTAACGATTAGATCACTGCTGCTAATGTGACGTCCGTGATGAGTCTGCACAAACTCACGGCTGGGGACGGGTATACGTACCTGACCCGGCAGGTTGCAGCCGGCGACTCCACCGAACGTGGGTTCTCCTCGCTGGGCGACTACTACTCCGCCAAGGGTGAAACCCCCGGGGTGTGGATGGGCGGGGGCCTGGAAACCCTGGGTGTCTCGGGCGCGGTCACCGAGCAGCAGATGAAAAACCTGTTCGGTCAGGGCATCCACCCCGACGCCGAGGTCCTGGCCGCGGAGAGCATCGCGGCCGGACACAGGGCGCAGGTCGCGCAGGCCGCCGCCAGGCTGGGCGCCAAGTTCCCGGTGTTCGAGATCGACCCGACCTGGCACGACGAGTTGGCCGCCGGGTACCGCGCCTACAACGCCGAGCATGGCCTACAGCCTGGTGACGTTGTCCCGCCGGATGCTCGGGAACAGATCCGCACCGACGTGGGGAACCGGCTGTTCGACCAGCAAAACGGCCGGGCGCCGGCCAGCTCCGCGGAACGGTCCGGGTTCATCGCGCAGCAGTCCCGCCCCGGCCAGTCGGCGGTGGCCGGGTTCGACGTCACCTTCTCCCCCGTCAAGTCGGTGTCTACGCTGTGGGCGGTGGCGCCCACAGCGGTGTCCGAGCAGATCGAGGATGCCCACCGGGCGGCGGTGGAAAAGACGGTGGCGTGGATCGAGAAGGAAGCCGGCTATACCCGCACCGGGGATCACGGGGTCGGGCAGGTCCAGACCCGCGGCCTGGTGATGGCGGCGTTCACCCACCGCGATTCCCGCGCCGGCGACCCGGATCTGCACACCCACGTCGCCATCTCCAACAAGGTGCAGCGCCTGGATGCGGACGGTCAGTGGCAGGCGTTGGATGCCCGGATGCTGTACCGGATCACCGTCGGGGCGTCCGAGTTCTACAACACCCAACTGGAAGTCGAAGTCACCCAGCGGGTCGGCGCGGTGTTCGCCGGCCGCGCCGCCCAACCGGGGAAACGGCCGGTCCGGGAGATCGTCGGCGTCGACGACCGCCTCAACCAGGCGTGGTCGACCCGCCGGTCCGCGATCACCACCGCCCGCACCGCATTGACCAAAACGTTCCTGGCCCAGCACGGCCGGGTCCCCACCACCACCGAAATGATCAAGCTGTCCCAGCAGGCCACCCTGGCCACCCGGGAGGCCAAACACGAACCCCGCTCGCTGGGTGAGCAACGCGAAATCTGGCACACCCAGGCCCTAGGTGTGGTGGGTGGGGAAACTGAACTGGCCGCCATGATCGACTCGGCCACCACCCCGCAGGCCGAAGCTGCGGTGCCGGTCAGCCAGGCTTTGATCACGCAGCTGGCCGCCGCAACGGTGGAAACGGTGGCCGGTAGTCGGGCGAGCTGGCGGGAAACCAACCTCGACGCCGAAGCCCGCCGCCAGGTCCGCTCCGCCGGGGTCGAACCCGCCGTGATGCAGGATCTCGCCGACCAGGTGACCGTCCGGGCCGCCGGATCCGAGCACTCCATCCCGATCGGGATGGACACCGAAGTCGACGCCACGGTCCCGGAACCACTCACCCGTACCGATGGTCAGTCGATCTTCCGGATCGCTAAAGGGCAGCTCTACACATCCCCGGCGATCCTGCACGCAGAGGCCCGGGTGGTCGCGGCGGCCGGACGTCTGGGTGGCCGGATCATCGACACCGGGGATGTGCAGATCGCCGAGCTGGAATGGTCGGCGAACAACGGCGGCGCCGTGCTGAACACCGCGCAGGCCGCAATGGTCACCCAGATCGCCACCAACCCGGCGATGCTGCAGCTGGCGTTGGCACCTGCCGGCACCGGCAAGACCACCGTGATGGGTGTCCTAGCGCGGGGGTGGATGTCCACCGGCGGGCATGTGGTCGGGTTGGCGCCGCAGGCCTCCGCAGCGAAAGAGTTGGCCGCCGCGATCCCCGGCGTCGAAGCCGACACCATCGACAAACTGGTCCACGACCTGGCCAGCACCCCGGCAGATCAGTGGCTGCCGTGGATGGCCCGGATCGACTCCGACAGCCTGGTGATCATCGACGAGGCCGGGTTGGCGTCCACCCCGAAACTGGACGCCGCGATCGGGTTCGTCACCGCTCGCGGCGGGAGAGTCCTACTCGTCGGGGACGACCAGCAACGCGCCGCCGCCGGCGCCGGCGGGATCCTGCGCGATATCGAATCCGCGCACGGCGCCGTCACTTTGACCGAGGTCATGCGGTTCACCGACCCGATGGAGGGCAAAGCGTCGCTGGCGTTGCGCGCAGGTGACCCGAGCGTCGTGGGCCTGTGGGCCGATCAGCAGCGCATCCAGGCGGTCACCCCGGACACCGCCGCCGGGCAGGTCTTCAAGGCGTGGGCCGCCGACATCGCCGCCGCCGCCGACTCGATCATGATCGCCCCCACCCTGGCCATGGTCACCGCCCTCAACGCGCAGGCCAGGGCCGCCCGGCTCGCGGTCCAGGTCGGCGACGTCGGCCCCGAATCGCAGCTCCCCAACGGGGAAACCGTCTCCGCCGGTGATGTGATCATCACCAAACAGAACAAGCGGACCCTGTCCCTGGGCGGTACCGACTTCGTCCGGAACAACCACCGCTGGAGGGTGCAGCAGGTCCACCCGGACGGGGCGTTCACCGCCACCGAAATCACCCGCGGCGTCACCCGGGTCATCCCCGCCTGGTACGTCAACTCCGGTTGGGTGCGGCTGGGTTACGCCCACACCCACGCCTCCGTGCAGGGGATGACCGTCGGGAAAGCCGGCGTCCGGCGGGGCACCGCCCACGCCGTCATCACCGCCGGGATGACCCGAAACGACCTGTACCCGGCGTTGACCAGGGCCACCGACGGCACCCACAGCTACGTCGTGTTGGGCGGCGAAGGTGACAGCCACGACGTCACCACCCCCGGCGCGATCGAACCGAGCACCGCCGTGGAGATGCTGGTCAAGATCGTGGAAACCGACGGCGGCGCCCGGTCGGTCACCACGCAGGCGCGGGAAGCCGCCGACCCGACCCGCCGCCTCGGGCAGGCCGCCGACGCCTACACCCACTCCATCGTCGTCGGCGCCGAAACGGTCATCGGCCCGGCGCGGCTCACCCAGATCGTCACCGACGCGCAGGCCGCCCTCCCGGGGATCACCGGCACCCCGGCGTGGGAAGCGCTCCGCGGACACCTGGTCGTCCTGGCCGCCGGCGGCGCCGACCCCATCGCGGCGCTCACCGCCGCCGCAACATCCAGAGAACTGGACTCCGCCCGGGACATCTCCGCCGTGCTGGACTACCGCCTGGACCCCACCGGAAATCACTCCCAGGGCAGCGGCCCGCTGCCGTGGCTACCCGCCGTCCCCGCAGCGGTGGCGCAGCTGCCCACCTGGAACACCTACCTGCAGGCCCGAGCCAGCCAGGTCACCGACCTGGCCGGCCAGATCCGCAGCCAGGCCGCCGGGTGGGACGCCGGGACGACCTCGGCCTGGGCGCTGCCCTACCTGCCCGACCGGCAGCTGGTCGGGGACCTCGCGGTGTGGCGGGCCGCCGAATCGGTCCCCGAGATGGACGTCCGGCCCGCCGGGCCCACCCCGCGGCGCATCGCGATGATCCGCCGCCACACCGGCCTGGTCCGCTCCGCCCTGGCGGTGGGCGGCGATGCCCGCGACGGCGCCGACCGGTGGGCCGACGTCCTGACCCACCAGGGCGTGAAGATCGTCGGGGACGACTACTGGCCGGTGCTGGCCGCCCGGCTGTCGTTGGCCGACGCCGCCGGGATCAACGTGCCCGCACTGCTGTCAGCGGCCACCACCGGATCGCCGTTGCCGGCCGAAGGTCCCGCCGGGGCGCTCTGGTGGCGCCTCGCCCCGCACATCGCGGACCTGGCGACCGGCCCCGCCGCGCACGGTCACCAACTGCGGCCGCCGTGGACCAGCTCGCTGGAGAACGTGCTGGGCCAGACCAGCGCCGACCAGATCACCACCGACCGGCTGTGGCCGGTCATCATCGCCCGCGTCGACGAGGCCGCCCGCGACGGACACGACCCGCAGGCGTTGATCACCGACGCCGCGTGGATGCTCACCGGGCAGGGCGCCACCATCGCCGCCCACGAACTGCCGACCATCCTCATGTGGAACGTCGTCACCCTGACCAGCGCCCCGCCGCTGGACGTCGAGACCGCACTGGCCCAGGACCCGCAGGACGAGGACCTCCTGGCCCCGCACGACGCCCACGACGACGCACCCCAGCCCATCGCCGTCTCCCCCCTGACCGAGCCGGCACCCGGCGAGCCGGAAGACACCCTCGACCCGTTCGACGCCGACACCTTCACCGTCCCCGCCGAGTTCGACCCCACCGACCTGGTCGATCTGGCCGACCTGGTCGAACCCGCCGACGACGACCCGGACTTGCCCGAAGACCTCCCACCGGATGCCGCTGCGGCGCTGACCGCCCCGGACTGGGAGTGGGCGCCGCTCACCGAACCGGTTCCCGACGACGAGGCGAACTGGCCGATCCAGGCGCGGGACCTGCCCGCTGCACCGGACAACGAAGCCACGGCGGTTGCCGCGGCCGGGGTGGGGCGGAGCCGGGCGGCGCTCACCGCCGCGCAAGCGTTCTTCACCGAAAAGGCCACAGGATCCTGGGTGCCCGGGTACCTGGGCAGCCGCGGTCTGGACCCGGCGGCCGCCGGATATGCGCCCGGCCGGCCCGCCCTGGTCGATCACCTGCGCGGGCAGGGCTTCACCGATCAGGAGATGCTCGCGGCCGGGCTGGCCCGGACCAGTGACCGCGGCGGCGTCTACGACTTCTTCCGCGACCGCCTCACTTGTCCCTACACCGACCCCGACGGGCAGGTAGTCGGGTTCATGACCCGCAAACCACCCGGCGACACCAACGACCGGAACCCCAAATACTTGAACTCCCCCGAGTCGGAGCTGTTCCACAAACGGGTCCTGCCGTTCGGTCTGGACCCCGCCGCCATCGCCGCGCTCCGCGGCGGAGCCGATGTCGTCCTGGTCGAAGGTCCGATGGATGCCATGGCCGTGAACACCGCCACCGGCCACCACGGACTGGTCGCGGTCGCCACCGGCGGCACCGCCCTCACCGCAGAGCACCTGGCCACCCTCAATGCGATCGCCCCGCTCGCCGACCGGCAGGTACTCGTCGTGATGGACAACGACCCCGCCGGTGACACCGCCGCCGTCGCCGCCCGCGCGGTGCTGGCCAAAGCCGGCGTCCAGCACCCCGCGACGATCGCCGCGCTGCCGGTGAAAGATGCCTCCCAGCTGCTGCAAGAGCAAGGCGCTGACACCCTGCGGGCCGCGATGGCCGACCGGCGACCGCTGGAGGACCTGGTCATCGACCGCATCGAAAAGATCCACGCCGCACTGTGGCCGCAGGATGTCGGCCGCATCGAAGCCCGACTCAACGTCCTGGACAGCGCCGCCCCGCACGTCGCCGCGATGAGCGCCGAGCAGCAGCACCGGCAGGCACTGCGCCTGGCGGAAAAGCTGAACCTTTCCACCTTCACCGTTCTGGACCACCTCGACGAACACCGCCTCACTCCAGCCCCCCGGCCCCCGGCCACACCGGCAGATCTGGGCCTACCCACCCCGCCGGTCCTGCACACCCGCCCCGCCGAACCCGTCCAGCCCGAACCCACCGGGGCGCAGCTGCCCGAACAGGCCGGCGCAGTGGCACTGCTCGACCACCCGATTCCCGCACCCGCCGTGCACCCAGCAGCATCGGACCAGTCCCCTGCCGACGTCAGCGCCGTCGTCGCCGCCGTGACGATTTCGGCCGAACCAGCCGAAGTCGCAGCCGCGGCACCGGCAGTCGGCGCGGAACCCGAGACGATCACCGCCGAGCATGTGGAACCGGTCCGTGAATATCAGGACCTGCCCGACACCGACCTGGCTGCTGCGGCCACCGACGCAACCCGCGAACATCAGCAGGCCACCCAGGACGCCGCACAAGCCCAGGCCGAGGCGCTGGCCAGCGCCGAAGCTGTGATCGCCGGACACGGCCCCGCTACCGAGCAGCTCGAGCACGACACCGCCCGCCACGAGCAGCACCTGGCCGACGTCACCACATTCCAGGCCCATCTACAGGACCTGCGCGAGGTGCAGGCCCAGCACCGTGAAGCCGCCGGCGACCTGTCCGACGCCAAACGCGAACTGGCCGGCCTCGGCCGACTCGCCGGCCGCCGCAAAGCCGAACTCGCCGGCCGTATTCAGCAGATCCAGACCGCACAAGCCGCCCGGCTGCAACACATCGCCGCGACCGCCGACACCGTCGCCCCGCTACAGCATCGTCTCGGTGCCATCCCCCGGCAGGCGCAACAACGGATCGACGTCGCCCACGCGCACCTGGCGGACCGCCAGGAACTCCACGCTCAAGCGGTCGAGCAGGACCGCCAGCTCGCAGACCACACCTCGCAGCAGGCCGAAGCCCTCACCTCCGCCGCCGAACACGCCGCCGATCAGGCCGCCCGCTACGCCGCCGAACTGCAACACCGCGCAGAGCACCCAGAAGCGGCCGTACCAGATCGTCCCGCGGCGGACGTGCAGGCCACGGAAGGCCCTGGGTTCGGTGCCGACGACGACGAGGAATACAACCCCGCACTGGACTGGACCTACCGCCCCGAGATCCACGACGCACCACCCACCCCCGATCACGGCATCGAACGGTAAGCCAGCGCACCCCGCCATTGCCCCCACAAACGGTCACGCGGACCCTGGTCAAGGAAACGGAGGACCCGCCCGTGAGACTGGCCAAAACCGACATCATCGCCGGCCTGGACGCACCGGTCGTCAGAGACCTCATGCGGCGCCTGCGCACCCCCGGCGACACCGACTACCTGCGCTCCCGCCTCCCCGGCGGCGTCGACGCCGCAGCAGTGGCCGACCAACTATTCGCCGAAGGTTCCTAGAACCGGCAAAGGGCCACCCCGCAGGACCGGCCTGGTGGATCACCACCACCAAAGGCAACGCCCTGGCCATGGCCAGCTTCGGCAAAGCCATCACCCGGGCCACCGCCGAGCGGCTCCTGACCGGCCTCATCGACCGTGCCACAACATGGAACACCGACCAGGGCCGGCTGATCAGCATCGAACAGCTCGTCGTGTTCGGCAGCTACCTCGACCCAGCAGCGGACCGGCTCGGCGACCTCGACATCGCCGCCACCCTAGCCCGCTGGCCACCAGGAGCCGACACGCAAGACTGGGTCAAGCGAAGCCGGGCCCACGAGCGGACCAGCGGCCGCACCTTCGCAACCTTCGTCGACGAAATGTACTGGTCCGAAGACGACGCACAGATGATGCTGCGCAACCGATCAGCGGCCATCAACATCACCACCGAAGACATCCGCAACCTCACCACCAGATGCGCCACGGTTTACACCCGGGGTACCTCGCCTTGGTGAGACTCCACCCAAAAATAGCTAGCCAAGCTACGCTAGCCGGGCTAGCAATCACCGCCTCGTAACCGCCATGCGCTGTGGTTGATCACGTCTTTCCAATGCCGATAGCCCGCCGTACCCCTTGTTGGCCGTCACGGTGGCTAACGATGAAATCGCCACTCTTGCTACCGACGATGTCGGCGTGCCGATCGGCAGGGGTGACGCCATCGGCAGTCCCGTGCGAGGTTTGGCCCCGGTGGTCTGTCTGGCGATTCAGATCTCCGATGCGGCGACGCGGTGTGACGGGTGCGATCAGTTGGCCGTTCGCAGGGGAGGCCTGAAACCGGGACGACGAGCCGGGAGTGGTCGTCCCGTAGGTGGTACCCCTGCGGGAAATTTTCACCGGATGGGTCTTACGGGACGGTCGTCCGTGCGCGTACCCCGCCACCTGCGGCGTTTCCGTATGAGGTTCGTCCATCGGGACGGCGGTGGGGATGTGACCACTGGTGCGGTGACCGCGCTGGACGGGCGATCTGGTATCAACTGTTCGCGGGTCAGTCCAGCGTTGTGGGGACGGTGGACTGGTCGATGAGGTGGTGGCCACGAGGACTTCGGTGCCGGCGTGGGTGGCTGCTATGAGGTGATCGATGACGGTGTCGGCCCGTCGGCGGTCCAGGCTGGCGGTGGGTTCGGCGGCGATCAGGACGGGTGGTTGAAGCAGGAGGGCGAGGGCGATTCATTGTCTTGGGCCGCCTGATCGTGCCCGTGGGCGGCGGGTGAGTCGTCTGCCGCTCCGGGTCCAGTCGCACCGGGACCACGTGGGCCGTAGACCGTGGTCGAGCCCATCGGCGGCCAGCCCATTGCGTCGGCGCAGCACGTCGACGTCGTAGCCTTCCTCGATCTGACGGCTCAGTCGGTCGATCGTCTCCTCGGTCACCGAACGGACCTGAAGGGTGAGCCCTACCGACGCGGAACCATTCTGCGGTTCACTCATCGTCCTGCCCTTTCACCGGGTAACGATCCAGCATCAGCTCGAAGTGCCGCGGTCGTGCCTTTATCGCGTGGATCACCAGTTCTCGGGTGGTCGTCCAGAGCAGGACGACCACCTCGATCAGCCGGCCTTGGGTGCCAAAGCCAGCCGAAGGTCGCGGGGCGGCTCGTCGTCATCGATCCGGAACAAGACCGGGTACTCGCCGGCTAAAAAGGCCACGAAGGGCCACGAACACTGATCACCTGGCGGCTGCAACCTGCGGCGGCGTTGTCGACGTCCTACGGTGGCCAGCAAGAGCCAAGGAGACCGCCCGTGCGCACTCGATCACCGATCCGTTTCCAAATAGCGTTGACCGCGGTCGTGCTAACGCTGGTTACCGGGTGCGCCGCTCCCACGGCGACCGGGACAGTTCCCGCGCCCGCGAGCCCGACCCACCCGGCGGCCGGGACCTCGTCCGCGCCCGCGCCCGCGAGCCCGACCTCCCCGGCGGCCGGGACCTCGTCCGGGACCGCGCCCGCGAGCCCGACCTCCCCGGCGGCGGACGAAGGACCAACCTCGAGCTGTGACGGCGTTCCAGCGCCGACGTCGTGGCAACTGCTCCCACCATCGGCGACGGTGATGGCAGCGGTGATGTGCATCGACACGCAGAAGTACGTTGCTGGGCAGGGTATGTGGACCTACCGTCAGGTGCTGCCGTTCCCGGCAGCGCAAATCCCGGCTCTCGTCGCCGGTCTGACCGAGCTTGACAAGGCACGCGGCGACGGCCCCTGCACTGCCAATCTCATCTTCGTCCCATCGTTCCTGGTCACGCTTGCCGACGGCACAAGACTCCGTCCGCGCGTACCCAGCGACGGCTGCCATCCACGTCAAGAAGCACTCACCGCGCTGAACACCGGAACCATGGCTCCAATCTCCGAGTCGAGAACCAAGCAGGTGCTCGAGGAGGTGCAAACGATCACCAATTGCGGCGACGGCGCCAAGAGCCCTGCGATATGGATCAGCGCATCGAATGGGCAGGCCGGGAAAGGCGGCCCACCGACCCTGCCATCCTCGGGTTCGGTCAGCGTCTGCTACTACCGGACAACCGGCGATCAGCAAGGTGAACTGACCCGAGCGGGAACTGTGCCGGTGCAGCAGCTCAGGACGCTGTGGACAAAATTACCGGCCGGAACATCCTCGGCGTGCCCACCGACGTCCGACATCATGAACAGCCCTGCGGTCGACTGGTTGATGTTCCTGCCGACTCCGCGGCCGCCTTATCGGCTCGGCGACTCCGGCGCATCGCCGATCGCCCTCATGGAACTGGGCGGCTGCCGCCGGCTATTTGGGCTCGACGCCGGACTGGCCGGGGACGTACCGGCCACGCTTGCCGCTCAACTGGCGGCTCTGGCCGACCAGCCTGTGCACTGATTCCGCACCTCAGTACTCAGCCACCCCCAGCCGGCAGCCAGCAGCAGTACCCGAAAATGGGAGTGACCGGGTGCCTTGGCCACGGCAAGCGGAACCCCCTGCGATGACGATCTTGACCGTCCCCGTGGGGGGAGAGACCAGATCGTCACCGTAGAAGGTTCGGCTATCGGGCTGTCGCTGTCATCATTCGGTGTGATCCGATTCCTGGTCGCCGCTGCCGTTGAACAGTTCCGCGAGCGTATGCGGTGCGCCCTCGCCGAAGATGAGGTCGACCGTTTGGTGTGCTTCAACCGCCTCGGCTTCACTGCGTGGAAACATCGCCGCCTCGTACGTGGCGAGTGCCGTTTCGATGTCGTCGGGGTTCGCAGCGATCGCCTGGGCGAGTTCGGCGCCGTCGAGCATGGCGATGTTGGCGCCTTCACCGCCGGGGACGGTGACGTGTGCGGCGTCGCCGATGAGTGTCACGCCGGCAACCCGGGCCCACCAATGGCGGTCCGGGAGCTGGTGGATGCTCCGCAGAATGGGTGCGGTGTCGCTGTCGGCGATGAGCGCGGTCAGTTCTGGTGCCCAGTTGCGAAACTCGGCTGCGATGAGGGCACGGGTGGCGTCTGCGTCGG
>JAABUZ0100005800.1_pt1 | contig 15897 bp, 16 predicted proteins | sample 5562091 | NCBI WGS metagenome assembly JAABUZ01 (sample SAMN12813069, study PRJNA571459) | rock metagenome | isolation source: Antarctica rocks | place: Antarctica: Victoria Land, Linnaeus Terrace sud | collected 2015-12-21 | reverse complement strand
GTCATCAGCGGCAAGAAGATGAAACGCCTGCTGCAGGAGGTGCTGGAGCGTACCCGGATACCGCCCGGCCATGCGGCCTTGCGTCTTACTCCCGTCGACCTTGTCGCATTGGTCGCGCGGAGTGTTGACCAGAATCTGCTGCCGACTGCGCGCGCGCGGGTGGAGATGGAGGCTGTGGCGCACCTACCGGTCGTCGTGGACCCGATCCAGCTGGAGCGGGTGGTCGCCAACCTGCTGACCAATGCCTGCAAATATTCGGCGTCGGCGGTGGTCGTGCGCGTGTTCAGGACCGACCGGGACGCGATGATCTCAGTCACGGACCAGGGCGTCGGAATTGGCACAGAGGACCTGCCGCATCTGTTCGAAAAGTATTTTCGCGCGGGCACAGCGGGTGCGGTCGAAGGCACTGGCCTGGGACTCTATGGAAGTCGGCTGATTGTGGAAGCACATGGCGGTCGCATTTGGGCGCAGAGCACTGTTGGCATGGGCAGCACGTTTCTGGTCTCGATTCCACTCAGCGAGTCACCATTGCCAGCGGACGGCCCGGAGCAGACAAGCAGGTGATGCTGTCCGGCTCCAACGACACGAGGTCGGCTTCGGCCTGGTGGATTGGCGCGACGGCTGGTTCGACTGGGCTCTTGCTCCCGGACGGTGCGCCACCCCCTTCTGTGCGCAACTCCGTCGGGCCGTGGAGCGTTCGACGCCACGCGGTCAGATCGCGCTGGTCATTCTGGACAACCTGCGCATCCACACCCGTGCGGATCCAAGCTCCTGTGCGCCCTCCAAGCCGAATACGACGACCGCGTGCTGCTGGTCTACACGTCCGCCTACGATCCCGACAGCAACCGGCACGCATGGCTCTGGCGTGCCATACGTGCCGCCGTCACCCACCATCACCAACGCCAGTCGCTCGCAGCATTGCACGATGATGCCACGGCCGGGGCTCAGTCCCTCACCTGCGCACATGTCCTGCACCACATTGGAAGCCCGTGCGCCCCGACCGCACCACCATCACCACTTGATTGATCACTGCCGGATGACTTCTTTGGAAGCATGTAGACGTTCGTAGCGCCTGTACGTTCGCCTATGCGCAATCTCCTGGAACAGCATTCCTCCGCGCCTTGACGTTTGTCGTGCTTCCGCCGTATACTGTCGTCACATTGCGGGAGTAACTCAGTTGGTAGAGTGCCTGCCTTCCAAGCAGGTTGTCGCGCGTTCGAACCGCGTCTCCCGCTCCACCGTCATTCCTCAAGGAGGTAATGACGACCTGCTTTCCCTGCCCGACGTTGACCCGCTGCCGCAACATTGGGCGACACCATAGCTGGAAAATTGTGGCTTCAGTGCAGGCATCGCACCTTCCGGCACCATGTTGCGAGATTAGCCCTTGCCGACAGGGACGGACCTTTGCCGTGCGCCCATGCGAACAACAACCTCCCCTACTGACAATCGGCAAAATGCTTCAATAGGAGCCCGCGAAGGCGGGCTTTGCAAAGTCAGGCGCGACTTTAGTCGCTGGCCTGCGCCTGCTGGGACGGACCATCGGCGTGGGAACCATCGCACTCGCGGGCCAGCATTATCCGACCATGGATGAACTTTGACCACACGTGAGGCTATGTCGCGAGTGGACGGCAGTGGTGTCATGCGTGGTGGTTGGACGCGGCCAGCGACTGAGGTCGCGCCTGACACTGCAAAGTCCGCCTTCGCAGACTGAGGCGGCCGATGGTAGGCATTGTGCATGGCCTGCTTGCCAGCATCACTATACCAATGCCGCGATGAAATCCCCATGCATCTCGGTGGACTGCATGGAGATCCGATTGTAGCTTCAGTGTAGAAGACACGTACCAATCCTGTAGCTAATTCAGGCTCGCTCCCGCCAGGGGATCGACTGTGATGCAGGACCAGCAGCACGACGTGAAATCAGCTTTTGGTTGGACACTTCCCGCCGACGTCCAGGCGGTCCTATGCCAGACTCGGCACCAAACTATCCACTCGACGGAAACCTTACGTCGAGAGAGCGACGGGGCGCGTCGCGCCGTTTAACCCCCGCCTATCCAGTCACAGCCGCATAGGCACGAGGTGCGGGGAGCGGGTCTCCGTCTTCCCTGGCGCCGTCGATCCATGTCTCGATCGCGTCTTGCCCCTTACGCACCGCCTCCTCGTACGTGAACCCGTGCGTCTTGCAGCCGGGTAACTCTGGCACGGTAACAATGAAGGCATGGTCTTCATCGCTCCATCTGATATCCATCGAATAGTGTGGGTAGGTTTCGCTCATCGGTCGTTCCTTTCTGCTTCAAAAAGGGCCAGGAGTGCGGTCCGTACGTCCTTCTCCTGATAGGGAAGAGCATCATCTCCGTCGCCGCCCGAGAGTGTGATCCATCCGGGGATGCTTCGATGTCGCCAACGTGTATGGCTGCCTTTCCCTGGTTCCACCGTGAAGTCAGCACATCACACCATTTAGCCGGCTCCTACCCTGTCACGGCCGCATAGGCACGGGGCGCGGGGAGCGGCTGCCCAAACTCGCGGGCACCATCTAGCCATGTCTCAATCGCGTCTTGCCCCTGGCGGACGGCCTCCTCGTATGTCTTCCCGTGCGTCATACAGCCCAGCAACTCAGGCACGGTGACCACGAAGATTTGATCTTCCTCATCCCACTGGATTTCCATCGAGTAGTGAAGATGTGTACGGCTCATACCTGTCCTTTCTCTTGCGCAGCGTTCACCGTCTCGAGTGCCGCGCGCACCTGTTGCTCTTGATAGCGCTGTGCGTCGTCACCGTCCCCACCGGAGAGCGTGACCTGTCTCCCGAGAAGGGGATGCTGCCAGCGTGTGTGACTTCCTTTCCCCGGTCGCATCACGAATCCAGCGCGTCGAAGATCGGCCTTCAGCTCGCGGACCTTCCGTGGCATTAGGACGCGGTGCCGTTGGTGGAGGTGCTGTTCTCTGCTGCCGGCCAGTTGATATGCCTTGGGTGAACATTAAGCGCTTCAGCGATCTTGCGGCGGACACTCGGGGTAGGCACAGGCTTTCCGAGTTCTATATGAATGAGCGTTGTCCCTGAGACCTTGGCTTGGTCGACAGGATCGCATTGTGATAACGCGTTTTGGTCGCACACCTCTCGTACTGTCGGCATGGCTGGATCCTTCCCCTATCGCGTAAGTCTACCACCAGCGCACCAAATATGTACTGTACGTGTTCCGTTGTTTAACATCAGTGATCAACGGCGGCCATTCATGATATAGATATGGTTCATCATACGCCAATACAGGGAGCACCATAAGCCGTCACAATTGAGCGGACATCACCGATAGCTACCTTTTGGCAGCACCCGTGCGTGCGGCTGCCAACAGAGCGGTGGGGCGCGTCTCACAGCGTCAGGACGACGGTGGCTACCTGGTGCCCAGCGCGAACAGCGACCACGCCTACACCCTTCGTGTGCTGGATGTGACACGGCTGGTTGCCACCTCCATCTGTCCTCACGGCCCGGTCGGTGACGATGCGCGGGGCTGGTGCTGGCATCGTCTGTCAGCCCTTGCTCGGGAAGTCATACGGCTCGGTGTGAAGTACCTGATTCGCCCAGGTGGACGCCGTTGCGCACGGTAGAAGGAGCCAGCGATGCCTCGGACGACTCTGACCCCGCGTTTGCTGACCACCGAACCGCGGCCCCGATTCGAGGAACTCGGGCCGCGGGACACGCCGGATGCGTTCGAACCGCGTCTCCCGCTCCTGTCCACAAGCCCCGGACCTACGTGGACACCGAACCACTATGGACAGGTAGTCCACACGCGAGGCTAACCAGTTCATAGGATCGGACGCGGTCCGCGAAGTGGAAACAGTTGGTGGCAAGAATTAAGTCATTGGTGCCATAACGGTCGGCGGCAGCCAGCAGCCCGCTGTGCACCTGCTCGGGAGTACCCACAATATACTGCGATGTGAAGCTGGCAATGAGATGCCGCGTGTCCTCGCTCAGCAGGTACTGATACGCTTCCTCCGGCGCCATAAGGGGTGAACGCCCCGCACCGGTTCGCATCCTGGCAACCGCGACCTTCATACTGCTGCTCAGCATCTCGGCTCGCTCTTCACTTTCCGCACACACAACACTCACCGCTACACTGAGCTTTGGCTCCTGTAAAAAGTCTGATGGCTGGAAATGCCGCGTGTACAGCTCGGCGATCTCGGGACCAATCTCTCCTGCTGCACCAAAGAAATCGGCGAAGGCGAAAGGAAGCCCCATCGTTGCCGCAAGCCGCGCACTATAGTCACTTGATCCGAGGAGCCACACATCCGGCAAGCCATCCGGGAGCGGACCCGGCTGCGCTTCGATGGCCGTATAGGGGTGATCCTGTGGCAACCGATCGTGGAGAAAGCCAAGCACGTCATCGACCTGCCGGGGAAAAAGACGGACATCCGCCAGTGGCCTGGGAGCAGACAGAGCAACGGCGGTTCTCTGATCGCTGCCAGGCGCCCTGCCAATGCCGAGGTCAATCCGCCCGGGATAGAATGCGGCCAGCACACGAAAGGTCTCCGCAACCTTGAGGGCCGAATAGTGCGTCAGCATCACGCCACCACTGCCGACGCGGATGCGTGATGTATGTGCGGCAATCTGCCCGATCAGGATCTCGGGTGCCGTTCCTGAAAACGTCGCCGTATTGTGATGCTCAGCCACCCAGAAGCGAGCGTAGCCGAACTGCTCGACAGCCTTTGCCAGTGCAACCGTCTCCCGAAGCGCGTCCGCCGCTGTGCCACCCTCGCGGACTGGCGATTGATCGAGCACGCTGAGGGTGAGTGATCGGGTCATCGCGTACCTCCTTATCGATGGCGTTCACCGACGCCGTTACCATCGTAGCGTCTCTACCCTCCTTTTTCGAAAGGCACCTCGTACCTCGCTCGCCGCGTTCCGTTGTGTGACATCCCGGTGGTAGGTCTGACGACACCCATGCCAGCGCCTCTGCAGCACCGGGTCCACTCGCAATAACGGTGTCGGCTCTGCTCCATGAGCCGCGAGGCTGCAAGCGGTACACTACGGTGATGATGGCCAGCAACCCGCAGGCCCGGTACCATTGACGGAGGAACAGATGGAATCAAAGACCCAGGGAGCTCTCACACAGTTGCCAGCGTGGTCCGCGCTTTCTCAGCATTACGTGCATATGAAAGATATGCATCTGCGTTCCCTCTTTGCCGACGATCCAAAGCGCGGTACCCGGCTGACAGCGGAGGGAGCAGGCATCTATCTCGACTACTCCAAACACCGTATCACCGACGAAACGATGTCGTTGCTCCTCAAGCTGGCAGTGGCCTGCGGGCTACGTCGGCATATCGACGCCATGTTCCATGGTGACAAAATCAATGCGACCGAGCAACGTGCCGTCCTCCATACCGCCCTACGCGTGCCAAAAGGAGCGCAGGTCATGGTCGACGGGAGGAACGTGGCGACGGATGTACACGACGTCCTCGACAAGATGGCTGCCTTCACCCGGCGTGTACGGTCCGGCGACTGGAAAGGATACACGGGCAAGCGCATCCGGAACGTCGTCAATATCGGCATCGGCGGCTCCGACCTCGGGCCGGTGATGGCGTATGAGGCGCTCAAACAGTACAGTCAGCGCGATCTCACCTTTCGGTTTGTCTCCAATGTTGACGCGACCGACTTTGTAGAAGCGACGCGCGATCTGGACGCTGAGGAGACACTCTTCATCATCTCCTCCAAGACCTTCACCACGCTGGAAACCATGACCAACGCGCGCACCGCTCGCGACTGGAGCCTGCGGACGCTCCACGACGAGGGCGCGGTGGCACGACACTTTGTGGCCGTCTCGACCAATGCGGACGCGGTCGCAACCTTCGGCATCGATACCGACAATATGTTCGGATTCTGGGACTGGGTAGGCGGCCGCTACTCCATGGATTCCGCGATCGGTCTTTCCACGATGCTTGCCATCGGCCCCGACAACTTCCATGCGCTGCTGGCAGGCTTTCACGCGATGGACGAGCACTTCCGCACAACACCGTTTGAGCGCAACCTGCCGGTGATCATGGCGCTCCTCGGCATCTGGTACGGCGATTTCTTCGGATCGCAAACCGTAGCGGTGCTGCCGTATGACCAGTATCTGAAACGCTTTCCCGCGTACCTTCAACAACTCACCATGGAGAGCAACGGCAAGCACACCACTTTGGACGGTGAACCAGTAACCTATCAAACCGGGCCAATCTACTGGGGCGAACCGGGCACCAATGGGCAGCACTCCTTCTACCAGTTAATCCACCAGGGCACCGAACTTATTCCGTGTGATTTCATCGGCTGTTGCCAGTCGTTGAACGCCGTCGGCAATCATCACGACATACTCACCGCCAATCTGTTCGCGCAAAGCGAGGCCCTTGCCTTCGGGAAAACAGCCGAGGAGGTGAAGGCAGAAGGCACGCCCGACTGGCTCGTCCCGCACCGTGTGTTCGAGGGCAACCGGCCAAGCAGCACGCTGCTCGTGGAAAGGCTGACGCCAGAGGTTCTGGGCACACTGGTGGCGTTGTACGAGCACATGGTCTTCACTCAAGGCGTGATCTGGAACATCGACTCGTTCGATCAGTGGGGGGTGGAACTCGGTAAGGTGCTTGCACAGCGCATCATCCCAGAACTCAACAGCCACGCGCAACCGGCCACCGCGCACGACAGTTCCACCTTGGCGCTCATTGAACGCTATCGCACGCAACGTACCTCACGTCCATAGCTCGGCCCATTCGGTTCATCTCATATCGGGATGCGCAACGGGCAATCTCGAACACGCGTGGCGGCCAGGGTTGGCGACAGGGAGGAAACGCCTGCCGGACAGTGGGCGTTCGCTCGGCTCCGGAGAGCGGATGGCGAGCGACACACCGTCAGGTGAGTGCCTCCTTCAGTTGCCGGACATTGTGCTCGTTGATCGGTGCATCCCAGTGGCCACCCATGCGGACCGCCCGACCGCTGTGGAACTGCGTCACGCCGAACCCGCGCAGCACGGGAATGTCTGCCAGACGCAGTCCCCCACCTGCCAGCCAGCGAAGTCCAGCAGTTTGCCAGTCAGCTCGTGCGCACAGCGCCGACCGGCCCGATTCCAGCGACACAGTTCCACCAGAGGATAGTATGAGGTCCAGCCCAGGCAAACGCTTGCACGCATCAAACGCTCGCTCTGCATCCACCGCCTGATCAAATGCCCGGTGGAGGGTCCAGGCGCGAGGAGTAGCGGCCGCGCAGAGGGCTAGCATCGCCGGACAGTCCAATTCCCCCTCCTCCGTGAGAAAGCCGAACACAAACTGATCGACGCCTGCGTCTTTCAGGCGTCGTGCTACTTCACATAACGCTTCGAGTTCTTTCGGATCGGTACCGAAGCCGCGCCGACTTCTGAGCATCACGCGGAGGGGGATCGTCACGCTATCTCGCATGCGACGCACGACCTCGGTGTCTGGTAGCAGGCCATCGGCATCCATAGCGGCCACCACTTCAAGTCTGTCGGCACCGCCCCGTTCCGCTGCCAGTCCGTCTACAACAGTCAGTGCGATAACTTCCAGCTGGCAACGAGGTAGACCATCCTGCACCGTCAAAATCCTCCCACCATCCAGGGTCGTGCTCATGCCCATGCCGCACGCGCTATGCTACTGTACCCCGATCGCCGCACCGTTTCATCACGGCGAACGACCCGGTGAGGAAGCACGTTTACGGAGAAAGGTCTTCCAGCATGACAGACTCCCGTACCAGGACCGGCCACCGTATCGGCATTGGCGGCATCGCGATTGAAAGCAGCACCTTCTCCCCATTGCTCAGTACGCTTGCCGACTTTCGCATCCTGCGTGCCCAGGACATGCTCGTACGGTATCCCTTCTTGCCCGGCGGGTGCTTCCAACAGCGTACAGACGTCACTTGGCTCCCGTGCATGTATGCGAGCGCCATTCCTGGCGGGCCCGTGGCGGCCAGCAGCTATGCCACGATGAAGCACGAACTGCTGGACCGCATCCGAGCCGCACTGCCTCTCGACGGCTTTTACCTGGATATCCACGGCGCCATGTCCGTGCAGGGCATGGACGACGCGGAAGGCGACCTGGCAACGGCGATCCGCGCCGTGGTCGGGCCGCGTTGCCTCATCTCGGCGGGGATGGATTTGCACGGAAATGTCACTCCTCGTCTCGTCGACGCCGTCAACCTGTTCACTGCTTATCGGCTTGCGCCGCACGACGACGCGCTAGAAACCCGCGAACGCGCCTGTGCCAACTTGCTCACCTGCCTCGACAACGGTGTGCGGCCACTGCGTGCCTGGGTCCGCATACCCGTCATCCTCCCAGGTGAACGCACCAGCACGCTGGTGGAACCAGGGAAGACAATCTACGCACGCCTCACGGAGTCGGATGGCGTGCCCGGCATCATCGATGCCTCGCTCTGGGTCGGCTACGTCTGGGCAGACGAGCCTCGTAGCAGCGCCACCGTGGTCGTCACTGGCACGGATCCCGCACCGATGTGGCAGGAGGCAACCAGGATCGCCCTGCGCTACTGGAACGCACGCAACAACTTCGACTTCTGTATGCCTGCGGGGACGACGGACTGGTGCCTCGATCAGGCGGTGAGCCTGGATACTCGGGCGGTGTTCATCAGCGATTCTGGCGACAATCCCACGGCTGGCGGCGTGGGAGATGTCCCGTACATGGTGGAGCGCCTGCTTGCACACCCAGACTTTGCGAGCGGTAATCGTACCGCTATCTACGCCAGTATGAGCGACGAGGCGGCTGTCCGCGCGTGCTACTCGATTGGTACCGGCCACGAAGTAGTGGTCGTGCTTGGCGGGAAACTCGACCCGGTCCACGCCCGCCCTCTTGCGGTTACGGGAAACGTCATCACCCTCTTTGACAACGACCCGGTTGGCGGGAACCTGGCGGTCATCCGTTCCGGCGGCGTACACATCATCATCACCTCTCGACGCAAACCATACCACTACGTCCGAGATCTGCTGGCACTCGGCCTTGATCCCGAAGCGCATCACGTAACCGCGGTCAAGATCGGCTATCTGGTGCCCGATCTGCAACAGGCTGCCAGACATTCGTTTCTCGCTCTGACCCCGGGTGCCGTCAACCAGGACATCCCCGGTCTGACTTACCGCCGCGTGCAGCGCCCGGTCTATCCCCTGGACCCGACAATGGCGAATCCTGCTCTTGAGATGCACCTGTTTAACAGTTGAGCAGCGTCGATGCCCGGCCGGGGCACCGCCGGGGATGAACAGCGTGCCATCCCCATGGAACCACGCGGGGAGTCCGCGAAGGCGGACTTTGCCATGTCAGGCGCGACTTTAGTCGCTGGCCGTGCCCGATCACCGACACGTGGCGTCGGCGGCGCGTTCTGGAACACTCTACTGGCGACCGTATGTTCCGTGGCCTTGACCCTGACGCTACGTCACCCCGTACGCTGTGATACAGAAAGGAGGATCGCCGTGCATCACCGGCTCTATCAGAGCGGAGAGTTTGCTCGCATGACTGCAGTTTCGGTGCGGACGTTGCGCTACTACGACAAGATGGGGCTGCTTTCACCTTCGTGTCGCACGGAGGCAGGCTACCGTCTGTACTCCGACAGCGACCTGATCCGATTGCAGCACATTGTTGCGCTGAAGTTCCTGGGTTTCTCGCTGGACGAGATCCGCGTCTACCTCAACGGCACTCCCCGGACGCTCAGCCATGCACTCACCCAGCAGAAGGCCATGCTCCACGACTGGCGCAGGCGGCTCGGTCGGGTGATCAATGCCATCGAAGGCGCGGAACAGCAACTCGAGACCGATCAGTGCGATTGGACCTCTCTTGTACAGGTGATTCGGGCGGTACAGATGGAACAAGATCGTAGTTGGACCAGCAAGTATTTCACGGAGGAACAGCGCAAGACCATGGAGGAGTTGAGCGCCACATCATACACGGAGCGTGCTCGCGAGAAGCTCGCGGCCAGGCGCGACACGATGGGCGGGTGGACCGAGGAGGACCAGCGCCGCATCGATCTGCGCTACGCGAACCTGGACGCCGGTGTGAAGCGGGTTGTGGCCGCCGGAGCCGATCCCGGTAGTCCTGAGGTGCAGGAACTGGCGATGGAAGCGATTCGGCTGGTGGAAGAATTTACCGGCGGTGACCCGGAGGTGACCGAGGGACTTAACCGGTGGTGGGAGCAGTTCGCGGCACTTCCGGCCGAGAAGCAGCCACTTCCACCCCGTCTTACACCCGAGGAATCCGACTTCCTCGAACGTGCGAAAGCGATCGTACGCCAAAGGTAAGCCAGCGGATGCGAAATGTTGCGGTAGGAGTCGCGGCATAGTCTGTTGCCCCTACCGCAGCCCCCAGCTCTGCAGGTTCCGGTAACTCATGGCCAGGCTTTCAAACGGATCTCGCTGACACCGGTCTTGCTCAACGGCATACCACTCGACTCCCCCTTCACGGCACGCGTCCAGGATCGACGGCCAGTTGAGATTTCCTTCGCCCACCTCAGCCATCTCCGGCTTGTTGTCGATCACGACCATATCCTTGAGGTGGACCACCGGCATCCGGCCACTGACTTTTCGAATCCAGGCCGTCGGATCGCCACCACCGAATTGAATCCAGTAGGTATCAATTTCGGCCTGGACATAGGCAGGGTTGGTCATGGCATAGATGAGGTCGAGCGCTGTGCCCTGTGCCGCCGGGAACCGCTGCAACTCGAAGGCGTGGTTGTGATAGCTGAACGTCAGCCCCGCCTCCCTCAGCTGTTTCCCAACCTCGTCAGCCTCACGCGCAAACTGCCGATACGTGTCGGCGTTTGCGCGGTATGCCTGAGGCAGTCCACCAATCGCAACATGTCGACAGTCCCACATCCGGTGCTCGGCAACAACAGCGGGAAGATCCGCTTTCAGGCGGTCGAAGCTCTCGTGGGTGTTGCACACCACGAGGTCCGCGTTCCGCACAATGTCACGTATCTGCTCCGGTGGCAACGGGCCGACCGCGGACAATTGAACTGCCCGGTACCCGATGTCATGAATCTTTCGTAGCGACTCGGTGAGCCCATCGGCTGTCTTAATGAAGTCCCGCACCGTGTACAGTTGGGCCGCCAGCTGAAACTCAGCCATGTCTCGGTCCTTTCATGGTTTCTGTTTGCTCCGTCAGCGCCGACCTTCACCATGATCATGATACGTGCGATCCTGGGAGCAGGGCCAGGTGCGGCGCGGCGTACCACCCGAAGTATATGACCCCGCTTCACTGCTGTTGGTCCCCGAACGTCGCGAATACCAGACACACCGGTGATGGCGTTCGTGTCGGTTCACCCGCCGGTACGAGGCGCCCCGAATGTTCAGCAATACGGAACCGAATAATGGTTCCGCTGTCCTGATTCGCGGCGAGCAGCACCGTACCGCTCGGGTCCACGGCAAAGTTGCGAGGCGTCTTCCCTCCCGACGGTTCAAACAGGGGCGCGGATAGGCGCCCGGTTGCTGGATCAAGAGCAAACCGAACAATGCTGTCGTGCCCGCGATTTGAGCCATACAGGAAATGACCCGAGGGGTGTACCAGTATTTGTGCCGTATGGCTGACGTCGTGAAATCCTTCCGGGAGCGTCGAGACTGTCTGAAAAATCTGGCACGCGCCCCGAGTAGCATCAAAGTGGAAAGCCACGATGGTCGAGTCGAGTTCATTGATCACATACAGGTGCCGGCCATTGGGATGAAACGCAAGGTGGCGCGGCCCCGCGCCAGAACCCACCTGTGCGTAGGAAATGTCATTGGGAATCAACGTTCCCGTCTCCGTGTCCAGACGATAGACCATGACTCTATCAATGCCAAGGTCACACACCAGGACAAAGGTGCCGGACGGGTCTGGCGTCACGAAATGCGCGTGCGGGCCTTCTTGCCGTCCAGCATTCGGTCCGCGACCGACGTGCTGCACAACGTCCATGACCTTGCCGATCGAGCAGTCGTCTTCAACAGCCAACACCGCTACCTGGCCGCTGCCGTAGTGTGCGGCCAGCACGAATCGGCCGCCCGGATGGACGCTGATGTGTGCGGGAGACACACCGCCTGTCGCCTGACGGTTCAGCAAGGTCAGCATGCCTGACGCTTCGTCGATGGCGAATGCCGCCACTGCCCCCACACCGGCCCCATCCGCAACAAGCTGGCGTTCGACCGCGTACAGGAACGGTCGGGTAGGATGAAGTGCCAGAAAGCTAGGACTCAACAGACCTGGCACCGTCTGCACGTGGGTCAACACATCTGAGCGCCCGTCCATCCTGTACACGGAAATGCCCTGCGCCCCGGTCTCGCCAGTGAACGTTCCCACGTAGACAAACATCATCTCGCCTCCCGTCTTGTTTCGGACACCACTGACGACCGCCACTTCCTCAAGGCCGCTCTGTCACGGACATCGCCGAGCGTATGCCGTCGTGGGGATGCTACTATGAACGCGCGAACCGTGGGGCGGAGATCCCTGTGCCGTAGGCATATCATAGGAGAAAGAGGAACCGGGTGGAACCCTATCCCGATTGGCTCAACGCAACGCTGGCATCCGACGCCGCGGAAGGACGTGGTGTCCTACCGCCGTTCATCCGACCGCTGCAATCGGGCACAACGGTCGTTGGCCCGGCCCACGTGGTGACAGCCAGTCAGGATGATAATCAGGCGGTCGTCCAGGCCGCAGCCGGTCCACCGCCTGCCGGTTGCATTCTCGTCGTCGGAGGACAGAGTACGTCCCGCACGGCCACCATCGGCGATCTCATGGCCCTGGAGTTGCAGAATCTTGGCGTCGTAGCTCTCATAACCGATGGCCTGGTGCGCGACGCACAGGAGCTCCGCAAGCTCTCGTTCCCCGTATGGTCCCGTGGGACTACACCGACGTCCTCGTACAAACGTGGACCGGGTACGGTAGGCGGGGCTGTCGTGCTCGGAGGCGTGACCGTACACGACGGCGACATCGTCATCGCGGATGATGACGGGGTCGTGGTCTGGCCTGCTGACAGCACCGAGCAATTGCTGACACGGGCACAGGCGAAGCTCGACGCGGACAATGTGCGATTGGATCGACTGCGACAGGCTCGTGTGGAAAAAACAAACCCGGCATAAATCCGCTGGTGGCACATCTGACCGCGCATACGTCACCACCGCCTGGACATTGTGGTGGGTGTGGACGCTCATTGGCATCCAATCATTCGGCGGTGGCGCCTCAACGCAGCTGCTGATCTGGCACGAGTTTGTGGAGAAGCGGAAATGGTTGGACGCATCCGAGATCGCCCACTTCTGGAACCTCTGTCAACTCGCGCCGGGCATCAATATCATTGCCCTTGCCATCTTGATCGGTAGGAAGCTGAGCGGTCCTCGAGGCATCGTCGCCTCAGTTCTCGGCCTCCTCGTTCCCAGCGCCGGTCTCACCTGCTTGCTCGCCGCGGGCTTCGAAGTCGTCCAGCAAAGTCCAGTGACACAGGCCGTCCTACGTGGTGTCGTGCCCGCCACCGCTGGCGTGATGGCCCTTGTCGCTTTCCAATACGCCCGCCCGATCCTCACGCTCGCCCGAAAAGAAGGCGTACGGTCTGTCTGTTTCAGCACGGCGGTGATGGCCTGCACTGCCCTGGCGCTCATCGCGGTCAGAGCCTCTGTCGTACTGGTTCTCGTTGCCGCGGCCGTACTTGGGATCATCGTGTACACGCCGTGGCACAGATCGACGAACGAAGCCGACGTTGATCCCCGTCCGACAGGTACAGCGGTATGATCGACCCCGTCATCTACTTCCTCCTGTTCCTGAAAGCCTCCCTCTTCTCGACCAGCGGCTTCGGCAATCTCCCCAGTCTGCATCAGGACCTGTTGGCCGCCGGGTGGGCTGCTGAGCCCGACTTCAGCAGATCACTCGCCATTGGTCAGATTAGCCCCGGCCCGAATGGGCTGTGGGTCATCAGCCTGGGCTACCTCACCTACGGCTACCTCGGCGCCGCCCTTGCACTCATCGCCATCACGCTACCGCCGTTACTTGTCCTGGCCGTCACCGCGATGTACGCGCGCATCGAGCACCTACGGTGGGTCGGGGGGTTGATGCGCGGGGTATCCCTGGGTGTCGTAGGCATCCTCATCACCGTCTGCTGGACTGTGATTCACGAACCTGGGATCGGCTGGATCGGCCTGCTGATCGCGGTCGCGGCGTTCGGACTTGCCTATAGCCGTCGGGTACCACTGATTGTCATCCTGGGACTCGCTGGCGCCGCGGGATACGGAGTGTACCGGTAAAGCCGGTGGACCGACAGATGCGCGGACGACGTGCCGAACGTGGGCACCGGCACCACCTCCGCGCCAACAGTGGAGTGGGTAGGGATGCCGACTGCTCTGAAAAAGGCATGCCACTGGTCGGTTGAATAAGCCTCCGATTGCTCTGAAAAAGAATGTCGCCAGTTGGTTGATGCGCTCCTGGAAATGGGTGACGATGTCACTATCGGCTGTGGGGCCGCATACCATGACACCGATAGCCAGGGTGCGGCGCATGTCCGTGTCGAGCGCTTTAGTAGGGTGCATAGGCCGCCATACCAGTCAATGGACGACAGGTATGGTAACCCTTGGGGATGAGCCGACGTGACCGTCGGCAGAAGGAGCAGAGCCATGCCGCCACAGCCAAATGAGCGCATCGAAGCGTACATCCAGGACCTGTTTCTGGAAGAAGGTGAGGCGCTCCGCCAGGCGCGCGAACGCGCACAGGAGGCAGGCATGCCTGGCATTCACGTGCCCGCCGCTCTGGGGGCATTGCTGGCGGTGCTCGTACGCGGCAACAGCGCACACAAAATTCTGGAGATTGGCACGTTGGGTGGCTACAGTGGCATCTGGATGGCACGTGCCCTGCCCCCTGATGGTCGCATCATCAGTCTTGAACTGAGTGCAAAGCACGCCGATGTCGCCAGGCAGAACTTCCAGCAGGCTGGTGTGGGGAATCGGGTGGAGGTGAGGGTCGGGCCCGCCCTTGAGACACTGCCCACCCTGTCCCACGAGGCTCCCTTCGATCTCATCTTCATCGACGCCGACAAGGACAACTACCCCGCATACCTCGACTGGGCCATCAAGCTGTCTCGCCCAGGCACCTTGATCGTGGGCGACAACGTGCTGCGCGGGGGGGCCATCATCGACCCCGCTCCAGATGACGCGGGTGCTCAGGGCATCCACGAGTTCAATCGCCGGGCAGCCACGCACCCCCGACTCGACGCCATCATCCTGCCCAACCGCGACGGTCGTGACGGCGTGCTGATAGCCGCCGTGAAGGACGAGCGCGCGTAGGCGCACCGTGTCACGCCATCCGAGCCCATCCCTGATTCACTTTTCATGTAGCACGGGCGACATGTCCATACTCATTCCATGTACCGGTGGGCATGCTCTGCTCCGACAACCGGATTCATCGCGCCACGGACAGAGGTACACTGGTACCGTGCAGGCGACTTCAGACGCAGACGAAGGGAGAGGTATGGTCACGTCGCGACGCTGGACCATGGCTGATCTTTTAGATGTCACCGAAGACGACAACCGCTATGAGATCATCGACGGGGAGTTATTGGTGTCCACGCAGCCAAACCTGGAGCATCAGCTTGTGTGTGGCCATCTTCATGCCGAGCTCCGTGCCTGGAACTTGAGGACTGGACACGGCATCGCAGTCCTTGCTCCGGGTGTCATCTTCGCCGATGACAGTGCCGTCGCGCCGGATGTGGCATGGCTGAGCCGCGCGAGATATTCGCTCGCCGCCGGTGTGGATGGCAAGCTTCATCAGGCACCGGAACTTGTCATCGAGGTCATGTCCCCTGGCAACGAGAATTTATGCCGCGACCACGAGCTGAAGCTCGGGCTCTATGCGCGGCAAGGGGTCGAGGAGTACTGGATCGTCGACTGGCCCACGCGCACCATCCACGTCCACAGAAGAACCGCGGACGCCC
>JAABUZ0100005799.1_pt1 | contig 15899 bp, 13 predicted proteins | sample 5562091 | NCBI WGS metagenome assembly JAABUZ01 (sample SAMN12813069, study PRJNA571459) | rock metagenome | isolation source: Antarctica rocks | place: Antarctica: Victoria Land, Linnaeus Terrace sud | collected 2015-12-21 | reverse complement strand
GGGCGCCGGCGTATGGGCGACCGTGATCGAGCGCCCGCGCGACGTGGACGCGCTCTCGGTCCTCTCGCTCCGCGTCGGGATCGCACTCGCACTCGAGTTGGAGCGTATCGTGGGGCGGGCGCTCGCCCTCAAGTGGCCGAACGACGTGCTTCTCGACGGCCGCAAGCTCGCCGGCGTGCTCGCCGAGGCGCGTTGGCGCGAGGGGATGCCGGAATGGGTCGCGATCGGGGTCGGCGTGAACCGCGACCCGCCCGCCGAAATGCGCGATGCGACCGGGACGGATGCCGCCGTGCGCCGCACGACGCTTCTCGGAGCCATCGTCCGGGCGATCCGCGCCGCGGCGGATCGCGACGGAGTGCTCGATGGTACCGAGCTGAGCCAATTCGCCGTGCGCGACGCCGTGCGCGGACGCGAGGTCGTCAGTCCGGTCGAGGGACGTGCGGCCGGCGTGAACGCCAGGGGTGAGCTGCTCGTGCGGACCGCGACCGGCGTGGAACGCGCCGTTCCGACGGCCACCGTTCAGTACCGGCCGTTGGCGCCGTGACTCGCCACGGCCGCGCGATGGCCGGCATGGTGACGTAAACTGCAGTCGAACAACAGGTTAGCCGACGGGTCGAACGGTCGTGCCTCGGCTTGACGCCCGGCAACAGGCACGCTACGTTGCACCGCGTTAGCACTCGTGCGGTTTGAGTGCTAGTACCACCCCACTCACTTCCTCGCTAAGGCAGATCCCATGGCCACTATCACCAGCGCCGTGAAGCCCCTTTCTGATCGCGTCGTCGTCCGCGCGCTCGAAGAGACCGAGCAGATGCGCGGCGGCCTCTACATCCCCGACACCGCGAAGGAAAAGCCCCAGCAGGGCGAGATCGTCGCCGCCGGCCCGGGCAAGTACGACGAGAACGGCAAGCGCGTCCCCATGGACGTCAAGCCCGGCGACAAGGTGCTCTACGGCAAGTACAGCGGGACCGAAGTCACCGTCGAGGGCGAGCAGCTGCTCATCCTCCGCGAGTCGGACGTCCTCGCCGTGATCGGCTGAGCTGCCTCGCGTTAGTACCTCTCTGTAGCTAACTCACTCTCACTTCCACCACAGGGACACCCCATGGCTGCGAAGGAACTGCATTTCAATACGGACGCGCGTGCCGCCCTCAAGCGCGGCGTCGACCAGCTCGCCGAGGCGGTCAAGGTCACGCTCGGCCCCAAGGGCCGTAACGTCGTCATCGACAAGAAGTTCGGCGCCCCCACCGTGACCAAGGACGGCGTCACGGTCGCGAAGGAGATCGAGCTGTCGGATCCGCTCGAGAACATGGGCGCGCAGATGGTCAAGGAAGTCGCGACCAAGACCTCCGACAACGCGGGCGACGGCACTACGACGGCGACCGTCCTCGCGCAGGCGATCTTCCGCGAAGGCCTTAAGAACGTCACCGCCGGCGTCAACCCGATGGCGCTCAAGCGCGGCATCGACAAGGCCGTCACCGCGGTGACGGAAGAGCTCAAGCGCATCTCCGTCCCTACCTCGGGCAAGAAGGAGATCGCGCAGGTCGGTGCCATCTCGGCGAACAACGACCCCGAGATCGGCAACCTCATCGCCGACGCGATGGAGAAGGTCGGCAAGGACGGCGTCATCACCGTCGAGGAGGCCAAGGGCCTCGAGACGACGCTGGAGACCGTGGACGGCATGCAGTTCGACCGCGGCTACCTCTCGCCGTACTTCGTGACCGACCCGGACAAGATGGAGGCCGCCCTCGAGGACGCCTACATCCTGATCCACGACAAGAAGATCTCGTCGATGAAGGACCTGCTCCCGGTCCTCGAGAAGGTCGCCCAGGCCGGGCGCCCGCTGCTCATCATCGCCGAAGACGTCGAGGGCGAGGCGCTCGCCACGCTCGTCGTCAACAAGCTCCGCGGCACGCTCCGCGTCGCCGCCGTGAAGGCCCCGGGCTTCGGCGACCGTCGCAAGGCGATGCTGCAGGACGTCGCCACGCTGACCGCCGGTAACGTCATCTCCGACGAAGTCGGCTTCAAGCTCGAGAACGCCGTCCTCTCCGACCTCGGGCGCGCCAAGCGCATCGTGATCGACAAGGACAACACGACGCTCATCGACGGCGCCGGCACGCAGGACGGCATCCAGGGCCGCATCAAGGAGATCCGCGGCGCGATCGACAAGAGCACCTCCGATTACGACAAGGAGAAGCTCCAGGAGCGTCTCGCGAAGCTCGCCGGTGGTGTCGCCGTGATCAACGTCGGCGCCGCGACCGAGGCCGAGATGAAGGAGAAGAAGGCCCGCGTCGAGGACGCGCTCCACGCGACCCGCGCGGCCGTCGAAGAGGGCATCGTCCCGGGCGGCGGCGTCGCGCTCGTGCGCGCGCAGAAGGCGCTCGAAGGTCTCAAGCTCGAGGACAGCGACGAGCAGATCGGCGTGCAGATCATCCGCCGCGCGGTCGAGGAGCCGCTCCGCATGATCGTGCAGAACGCGGGCGCCGAGGGCTCGATCGTGCTCGAGAAGGTGCGCTCGAACTCGGACAGCAAGTACGGCTACAACGCGCTGACCGACACGTACGAGGACCTCGTGCAGGCCGGCGTCATCGACCCGACCAAGGTCACCCGGACCGCGTTGCAGAACGCCGCGTCGATCTCGGGCCTCCTCCTGACGACCGAAGCACTGATCGTCGAGAAGAAGGAAGACAAGGCCCCCGCGGGCGCCGGCGCCGGCGCGGGCGGCGGCATGGGCGGAATGTACTAGCGTTCGTCGTAGGACGGCACGAAACGGCGGGGGCGTCCGATGGACGCCCCCGCCGTCGTTTCGCACCCCGCCCGGTGCCTAACGCATCGCGCCGGCCAGCCGCTCCGCGACGCGCGCGGCGATGTGCTCCGCCAGCTCCTCGTCCGCGGCCGCGAGCGCCGTGCGCGACGACGGCCCCGCCAGGCGCCGGATGTCGAGCCGGTCCGCGTCCTCCTGCGAGCCGATGTCCCGCGCGACCTCGCGCAGCAGCCCCTCGCGCACGTCGTAGACGAGGCCGTGCACGAGCGGCCGCCGCCCGCGCGCCCACGCCTGTTGGATCACGGGCGTCTCGCTCAGGTGGTAGATCTGCTCGAGCACGTTGAGCTCGACGAGCCGGTCGAAGCGCGCCTGGTCGTCCTCGATCGCGTCGAGCTCGGTGCGGTTCCAGCGCACGACGTTCCGGATGGGGCCGAGCCAGTGGTCGACGAGCCCGTACGACTGCGTGCCCATCGCGGCCTTCACGCCCCCGCACCCGTAGTGCCCGGTGACGAGCACGTGCTTGATGTCGAGCACGTCGACCGCGTACTGCAGCACGCTCATCGCGCTCAGGTCGCTGGGCAGCACGACGTTCGCGATGTTCCGGTGCACGAACAGCTCGCCGGGTCCGAGCCCGGTCATCACCTCGGCGGGCACCCGGCTGTCCGCGCAGCCGATGTAGAGGAACATCGGCTGCTGGCCGTTCGCCATCGCCGAGAAATAGGTCGGGTCGGCCGCGGTGGCCTCGGCGGCCCAACGGCGGTTGTTCTCGATCAGACGCTGGTATTCCTGCATGGGCGGGTAGACGTTGGTCACGCGTCGGACGGTGGTGGAATCGGTGGTCGGCTCAGTGCGCGGGCGTCGTTTCGACCTCGGGCACCCCGACCAGGCGGTAGTCGATGCCACGCGCCTGCGCCGTCGCGCGGAACGCGAGCAGCGCTTCGAGCGCGTCGTAATCGAACCGGCGGGTGTTGCGCCCGTCCATTTCGACGCGCGTGCTCGGCGGGAGCGCCTCGAGCGTCGCGGCGATGTTCGCCTTGTCGAGGAACGTGAGGTGGTCGGGCAGGGCGTAGCGCGTGAGCACCGCGCCGGGCGGGCTCACCGTCTGCAGCACGGGACGGCGCAGGTGGTCGTACAGTACGAACGCCACGCCGACGACGAGCCCGATCCCGATGCCGACGAGGAGGTCGGTGAGCAGGATCGCGATGATCGTCACCGCGAACGGAGCGAAGTGTTGCGGGCCGATCCGCCACGCGGCGCGCCAGAGCGCCGGCTGCGCGAGCTTGTACCCGGTGAAGAGCAGCACCGAGGCGAGCGCCGCGAGTGGGATGCGGTTCAGCAGTGCGGGCAGCGCCACGACGGCCACGACGATCAGGCCCGCGTGCGCGATCGCCGACAGGCGCGAGCGCGCGCCGGCGTCGACGTTCGCGGAGCTCCGCACGATCACGCCGGTCACCGGGAGGCCGCCCAACAGCCCCGAGCAGACGTTCCCGAGCCCCTGCGCGAGCAGCTCGCGGTTTCCGGGCGCCTCGCGCTTCCACGGGTCGAGCTTGTTGGTCGCCTCGAGGCTGAGCAGCGATTCGAGGCTCGCGACGATGCCGATCGTGACCGCCAACGTCCACACGCGCGCGTCGCCGAGCGCCGACCAGTCGGGTCGCGCGAACTGCCCGAGCAGCGCCGCCGGGCCGTCCGACGGTAAGCTGACGAGGTGCGTCGTGCGAATCGCGAGCGACGGCGCGACGGCGCGCAGCAACTCGTTGAGTCCCACCCCGACGGCCACGACCGCCAGCGGCGCCGGAAGCAGCCGCACGCGCGCGAGCGGCGTACGCGGCCACAGGACGAGGATCGCCAGGCCAAGCAGGGCCGCCGTGACGGCACCCGGCTGAATGTGACGCAGCGCGTCGCCGATGGCCGAGAACGTCGTCCCGCCCGCCGGCTCGAGGAAGCTGAAATCGCCCTCGTAATCAGCGTTGTATCCGACGGCGTGCGGGACCTGCTTCAGGATGAGCGTGAGCCCGATCGCCGCGAGCATCCCTTTGATCACCGACGACGGGATGTAGTACGCGACGACGCCCGCGCGCGCGGCGCCGAGCAACAGCTGCAAGACGCCGCCGAGCACGACCGCCGGGAGAAAGCGCGCGAACCCGCCGACCTGACCGATTCCGGTAAGCACGATCGCGGTAAGGCCAGCGGCGGGCCCGCTGACCATGAGCGGCGAGCCGGACACGGCCCCAACGACGGCCCCGCCGACGACGCCGGCAACGATGCCGCTCAGCAGCGGTGCGCCGGACGCGAGCGCGACGCCCAGGCAAAGCGGAAGTGCGACGAGGAAGACCACGATCGACGCCGGAAGGTCCGCGCGCCAGTGCGCGAACGGCCCGCCGCGGTCGTCCTCGTCCGTAGGACGTGGGCCATCGACCGGCGTGACGGGCGGGCGTGGAACGGGCCATCGATCTGGGGCGACGGGAGCAGAGCGCATCGCGGGCGCGGCAGCGGGCATGGCGGTTCGCGTAAAGTTTCCTTAGTGCGACGGACGCCCACAACACTAACCGCACGTGGTGGACCCACGCCTCCGGGATCACCCGGAGGGTACATTCCGCAACGACGGCCGGGTCCTACAGTCCGAGCGCGAGCTGCTCCGCGCCGCGCGCCCGCTTCGCCCCGTTCGCGACGAACGGGCCCGCGACGACGTCCTGCAGCGCCGGCGTGACCGCGCCGCGAAATCGGGTCCGCGCGAGCGCCGCGCCGACGTCCGCGGTCGCGAGGCGCGGCGCATTGCAGGACTCGCTGAGGTGCGCGAGGACGACGTGTCGGAGCGCCGGCCCCGCGACCTGTTTCGCGAGCGCGCTCGCCGCCCGGTTGCTCAGGTGCCCGAACCGGCCGGCGATCCGCTCGGCCACCGACGGCGGGTACGGTCCCGCGCGCAGCATGGCCTCGTCGTGGTTCGATTCGAGGACGAGCACGTCGAGGTCCGCGCACGCCGCGCGCACGGCGTCGGTCGCGTGCCCGAGGTCGTAACACACGCCCGCCCGCGCGCCCGAGTCGGCCGTGACGACCACGGCGACGCTCTCCGCGGCGTCGTGCGGCGTCGCGACCGTCTGCACCGCGAACGGACCGACGCGGAACTCCGCGCCGGCGGAGAACGTGGTCGCCGCGGCCGCGCGCAGCGGCGCGTGCGCCCCCGCCGTCCCTTGGGTCGCGTGCACCGCCCACCCCCACCGCGACGCGGCGTGGCGCACGCCCTTGACGTGGTCCGCGTGCTCGTGCGTGACCACGCACGCCGCGATCGACTCGGGCGCGACGCGCGCCGCCGCGAGCCGCTCGGCGAGCGCGCGGACGCCGAACCCCGCGTCCACGATCAGGCGCGCGCCGCCGCTCTCGAGCAGGACCGCGTTGCCGCGACTCCCGGTGCCTAACACCCAGAGGCGCACGTCAGCCCTCGGCGCGGCGCGCGTGCGCGCGCGCCAACAGCTCGCGCATCGCGGGCGTGAGCGGCCGCGCGCGGCGCGCCATCGCGCGCTCGGCCACGCGCACGAACCGCTCGGCGTCGTACGTGTCGTACGGCGCGCCGCCGCCCCACGCGAACGGCGGGACGTGCTTCGGCGGCATGCGGTCGTACACGTTCGCCCCCGCGCCGACGACGGTGCCCGTCGTGAGCGTGAGGCCGATGCCGGTCTTCGCGTGGTCGCCGAACAGCGTGCCGAGGAACTGCAGCCCGCTGTCGCGGACGCCCTGCGGCGTCCAGAGCGAGACGGTGCCGTACGTGTTCTTCAGGTTGCTCGTCGTCGTGCCCGCGCCGAGGTTGACCCACCGGCCGAGGTACGAGTGGCCGACGAAGCCGTCGTGCGCCTTGTTCGCGTGCCCGACGAGCACCGACGCGGACATCTCGCCGTGCACGCGGCAGTGGTCGCCGATCGAGCACCCGGACACGCGGTCGGCCGTCACGGCGGAGCCTTCGCCGACGTAGCACGGGCCGACCACGCGCGTGAACGCCTGCACGGTCGCGCCACGGCGGAGCACGACGGAGCCGGCCGACACGTCGAACACGGTGAACGGCTCCACGGTCGCGCCCCGCTCGACGTACATGCCGTGCGTCCCGCCGGCGCCGAGCACGACGCCGGCGTGCTCGACGGTGTCGAGTTCCGCGGCGAGGACCGGCAAGTCGCTCGCGAGTTGCGTCTGCAGCTGTCCGATGTAGTCCCACGCCGCGGTGTGCCACCACCCGTCGAGCGCTTGCTCGGGTCCGGCCGTGCGTCGGAGCGCGTCGAGCGCCTCGCCCGCCGCGAGCGCCTCGACGGACACCGGCTCGACCAGCCGCACCGCGGCGCGGACGCCGTCGGCGATCCAGGCCGACGTCTCGTCGTCGTCGGTGCCGGCCGCCGCCGTCAACGTCGGGACGAACCGCGTGTTGGCGAGCACCGACCCGGGCGGCAGGACGGCCGGCGCCGTCGGCGGCGCGCCCGGCTCGTCGAATCCGGCGAGGTGCGCCGACGAGACGAATCCCGCGGCGCGCATCCCGAGCGCGCGCTCCCAGCGCTCGCGCACGAGGAGCGCGCCGGCACGCAGCTCCCCACCCGGGCGCGTGAGTGCGAACGGCGCGAACCTGCGCGCGACGCCGTCGTCGTACAAGTACATCCCGCCCATTCCACCCCGCGTGGTCAGTCCCGGAACGTCGACGGCAGCGCGTCGAGCAGCGCCTTCAGGTCGCTCGAGCGGTCCGGCGTGGTGACCAGCGTGAGTCCCGGCCGCGTCACGACGACGAGGTCATCTACTCCGTACAGGACGACCGCGTTCCCATCCGCGTGCACGACGTTCCGCCGCGCGTCGAGCGCGAACACGGCGCCGCTCGGCGCGTTGTCCGCGTCGTCGCGGCGGCGCACGCGGCCGAGCGATCCCCACGTGCCCACGTCGTCCCAGCCGAAGTCGCCCGGGATCACGAGCACGCGCCGGCTCCGTTCCATGACCGCGACGTCCACGGCGACGGGCGTCACGTCCGCGAAGAAGCGCGCGATGTCATCGCCCGCGGCGCGTAGAGCCGGCCCCACCTCGGGCGACAAGGCGTCGACTTCGTCGAGGAAGTCGCCCGCACGCCAGACGAAGATCCCCGAATTCCAGAGGTACCCGTCGGCGCGCATGCGCGCGGCGCGGTCGCGGGTCGGCTTCTCGACGAATCGTGAGACGCGCCGCACCGGGCTGTCGGGCGCAGTCTCAAGCGGCTCCCCCGGCTGGATGTAGCCGAAGCCCGGATCGTCGCGCGTCGGTACTATCCCGACCGTGACGAGGCTCGCGTGCGCAATGGACGCGGCGGCGGCGCGCCGGAGCGCCGCGCGGAACTCCTCCGGATCGGCGACGGCCCAGTCCGCATGCACGCAGACCATGACGGCGTCGCGGCCGCCGCGCGTCGCGACCTCGCGCGCCGCCCACGCCAGCGCCGCACACGTCCCGGCCGGCGCCGGCTCGGCGATCACGTTTGCCGGCGGCAGCTCCGGGAGCAGCGTGCAGACCGCGTCGCGCAACGCCGCGTTCGTGAGCACGAGCGTGCGCGCCGCGGGCACGAGCGGCGCGAGCCGCGCGAGCGTGTTCGCGAGGAGCGGGTGTTCGTCGACGAGCGCGAGCAACTGCTTCGGGCGCGCGGGCGTGCTCATCGGCCAGAAGCGCGAGCCGACACCGCCCGCGAGCACGACGGCCCACGCGTCGTCGCGCGGGTCCGTCGCACCCGGCGCGCGACCCGGCGTCGGATCGGAGCGCGTCACGTCGGGGCCGCGTCACCGTCGCCCACGCCCGCGAGCTCCGCCGCGCGCGCGTACAGCTTCTTGGGGCTGAACGGCTTAGTCATGAAATCGGTCGCGCCGAGCGCCATCGCCTGGCGATACTGCTGCTCCTGCCCGGCCGCGGTGAGGATGACGCACGGCAGCGCCGCGTAGCGCGGGTCACGCCGGAGCGCCGCGAGCACGTCGAGTCCGCTGAGCCGCGGCATCATGAGGTCGAGCAGGACGAGGTCGACCGGCGCGCCAGCCTCCAGCGCGTCGAGCGCTTCCTGGCCGTCGTGCGCCAGCGTCACGCGGAACGGTCCCTGTTCGAGCTTCATCTGGATGATCCGGCCGATGTGCGGCTCGTCGTCCGCGACGAGCACGTGCCGCACCGCCGCGGGCCGCGCGATCATAGCCGCCTCGGGTGCCATCGCCGTCACACCGCCCCGCTGAGTGCGCCGCGCTCCGCCCGGACCCGCCCGATCGCGGCCGCGGCTTCGGCGTGCGCGGCGTCGATTGCGGCCAGCACGGTGACGTCGGCCGTCACGGGCAGTGCGACGACAAGTCCCTCCGCCGACTCGACGACGACCGAGCGGAGCCCGCCCCCGCCGTTCGCATCGGCCAGCATGTCGGCCGCCGCAACCAGGCCCGGCGCGAGCGCCGCGAGGTGCTCCGCGTAGGTGACATCGCCAGCGTCGGGGTGCGCCGCGTCGGCCGCGAGCGGCGCCGCGTCGGCGCGCGCGCCCGTGCTGGCGGCGTGGTCGATGAGGAGCCCGTCGCGACCCGCCGCGACGACGGCACGCACTCCGGGGTGCGCCTGCAATGCGCGCAACTGGTCGCGAAAAGATGACATCTCGGATGGCTCGGGCGCCCAGCGGTGTGACGGCGGCAGTGGGCGGAACTAAGGACGGCGCCGGATCATGGTCAAGCGTTCGCCGACTCGGTTGCTCGCCCGGCCCGCGGCGCGATATGCTTCGCGGCCATGGAGTCGCCCCACCTGAATTGCTCGATCGTATCCCCGGGCCGCACGGCGGTCGCGGCGCGGTTGCGCGCGGGCCGCGCCGCCGCCTTGGTCGTTGCCGCGGTCGGCGCAGCGTGCGGCGGCAAGGACCCGTACGCCCCAGTCGCGCAGTACAACACGGTCGATTACGCGTTCGTGCTCTACCCGATGCGCACCGTGGTCGCGCCGCAGAACTCGGCGTTGGACCTCCACGCCCCCGCGCCGACGCGGCCGGCCGTGTACGTCAGCTCGGTGCTGAACGCGGTCGTCCCGAATTTCGACGTCGCCTTCGACGTCGACAACACCGGGCACCCCGTGCTCCTGCCGCCCAAGCTCGTCACCTCGGCGCAGATCCTTCCGCGCACGGGCTTCCAAACCTCGTCGACCCTCTTCGACTCGCTCAAGGCGGCCCCCGGCGGGACGTACCAGGCCGATTCCGCGTTCCGCGTGACGACGGGCCAGACGGTCGTCGTGCAAGCGCAGGGCACGGCGTGCTCGGTCGCCTCGCCGTTCTACTCGCGGCTCGTCGTCGACAGCATCGGCGCCGCGACGGGCGCCCTCTACATCCGCGCCCGCATCGATCCGAACTGCGGCTTCAAGTCGTTCGCGTCGGGCGTCCCGAGTTCGTAATCCGCGCGGCTCCGCGCCGCGCGCCGCCCCGATTGCATGCACGATTTGAAGCTGCTCCGCGAGCAGCCGGACCGCCTGCGCGACGGCCTCGCACGCCGCGGCGCGCTCGACGCCCTCGCGCCCGTCCTCGACCGCCTCGACGCCCTCGAGCGCGAGCGGCGCGCCGTCATCGCAGCGGTCGAAGAGCGCAAGGCCGCGCGCAACGCCACGACGCAGGAAGTCGCGCGCCGCAAACGCGCCAAGGAACCGGCCGACGACCTCGTCGCGGCGGCGCGCGCGCTCGGTGACGACATCGCGTCGGGCGACGCGCGCCGCGCCGCGGTCGACGCCGAGCTCGACGCGCTCCTGCTCGAACTGCCCAACGTCCCGCTCGCGGACGTGCCCGCCGGCGGCGAGCAGGCCAACGTCGTCGTCCGCCGCTGGGGCGAACCGCGGGCGACCGACGGCGTGCGCCCGCACTGGGACGTCGGCGCCGCGCTCGGCCTGTTCGACCTCGAGCGCGCGGTCAAGGTCAGCGGCTCGGGCTTCGCGTGCTACCGCGGCGCGGGCGCGCGGCTCGTGCGCGCGCTCCTCAACTGGTGCATGAACACGCACGCCGACGAGCACGGCTACGAAGAGGTGTGGCCGCCCGCGCTCGTCTCGCGCGCCTCGATGACCGGGACGGGCCAACTCCCCAAGTTCGAGGACGACGCGTACCGCGTCGACGGCGACGACCAGCTGTTCCTCGCCCCGACGGCCGAAGTGCCGGTGACGAATCTCTACCGCGACGAGATCCTCGACGCCGGCGAGTTGCCGAAGGCGTTCGTCGCGTACACGCCGTGCTTTCGGCGCGAGGCGGGGTCGGCCGGCAAGGACACGCGCGGGATCCAGCGGCTGCATCAGTTCGACAAGGTCGAGCTCGTGCGGTACAGCACGCCGGAGGCGTCGCACGACGAGTTGGAGCGGCTTACGGGCCACGCGGAGCGACTGCTCCAGCTCCTCGAACTCCCGTACCGCGTCGTCCTCCTCGCCGCGGGCGATACTGGCTTCTCGAGCGCGAAGACATACGACCTCGAAGTGTGGGCGCCGGGCGTCGGGCGTTGGCTCGAAGTGTCGAGTTGCTCCGTGTTCACGGACTTCCAGGCGCGCCGCGCCAACATTCGCTACCGGCCGTCGCCGGGCGAGAAACCGCGCTTCGTGCACACGCTCAACGGCTCCGGGCTCGCGTTCCCGCGCGTGATCGCCGCCCTGCTCGAGGTGCACCAGACGGCCGACGGCACCGTCGCCCTGCCCGCGCCGCTGCGCCCGTACGTCGGCGCCGACCGCCTCGCCCCGCGGTAGCGACGCGGAGAAACGGGTGGGCCGAGCCGACGCCGCCCGCGCTATCTTGCCGGGGATGTCGCACCCCATCCCCAGCACGTCGCGGTTCTCGCAAGGCGACCCGCTCGCCGGCCTCAACCCCGCCCAACGCGAGGCCGTCCTCCACGTCGACGGCCCCGTCCTCGTGCTCGCCGGCGCGGGCTCCGGCAAGACGCGCGTCCTCACGACGCGCATCGCGCGCCTCGTCCAGGAGCACGGCGTCGACCCGACCCGCATCTTCGCGGTCACCTTCACCAACAAGGCCGCGGGCGAGATGCGCGACCGCATCGCGCGCCTCCTCGGCTACGAGCCGCGCGGCATGTGGGTGGGCACGTTCCACGCGATCGGCGCGCGGCTCCTCCGCCAGTACGCGCACCTCGTCGGGCGCACGCCCAACTTCACCATCTACGACGAGGACGACGCGTTAGGCGCGCTCAAGCGCCTGTTCGAGCGCCACAAGATCGGCGTCAAGGAGGTCGCGCCGAAGGCGGTGCTCTCGGCCATCTCGGACGCGAAGAACGCGCTCGTCCCGCCGCGCGAGTACGCCGAGCTCGCCGGCGACGCGTTCACGCGCACCGTGGCGAAGCTGTACCCGGAGCTGGAGCCGGCGCTGCGCGAATCGAACGCGGTCACCTTCGACGACCTGCTCGTGCTCCCGGTGCAAATCCTCCGCGAGCACCCGCAGGTGCTGGCGAACTACCGCGAGCGATTCCGGTACGTGCTGGTCGACGAGTACCAGGACACGAACCGCGCGCAGTTCGAATTCGTGCGGCTGATGGGCGGGGACCAGGGCAACGTGATGGTCGTCGGCGACGACGACCAGTGCCTCGCCGCGGGGACGCGGGTCACGATGGCGGACGGGACCGAGCGCGCGATCGAGGAGGTGCGCGCCGGCGACCGCGTGCGCACTGCGTTAGGCAGTGGGCGCTTCGGCGCGGCCGCGATCGACCGCGTGCACGCGCACCCCGCCGGACGCGCCGGCGTGCGGATCACGCTCGCCTCCGGGCGGACGCTGGTGAGCACGGTCGAGCACACGCACTTCGCCGGGTTCGTCCTCGGGCGCACGCCGCAGCAGCACTTCACGTATCTCATGTACAAGCGCGGGAAGGGCTGGCGTGTCGGGACGAGCCAGGTCTACACGCGCGGTCAGAAGACGCCGATGGTCGACTTCGCGCAGCGGTGCCTGCAGGAACACGCCGACGCGCTGTGGGTCGTCGGCGTGCACGCGAGCGAGCAGGCGGCCCGCGTCGAGGAGGCGTTCCTCTCGCTGCGGTACGCGCTGCCGACCGTCCCGTTCGTCGCGCGCGCGGTCGTGGGCGCGGTCGACGGCCGGAGCGTCGTCGGCGACCAGGCCGCGCTCGACGCGATCTTCGCCCGCGTCGACACCGCGAACGGCGCGCATAGACTGATCGCGGACCGCGGCCTCGCGCTCGACGCGCCACACCACCGCCCGCGGTCGCGCAACGCGAGCCGGCGCGACGTCGTGCTTACCCTGTGCGGCGGCAACGGCTCGCGTACGACGGCCGCGCACCGGATCTCGATCGTGGGCAACGACACGGACGGGCTCGCCGCGCTTCACAGCGCCGGGCTGGCGGTGCGGCCGGCGAAGGCGGGACGGGCGAGCTGGCGGCACGAGACGGCAAGCATCAGCTACCAGTCGCTGCGGGAAACGGCCGAGCGTATCGGGCGCGTCTTCGCCCACGGCGTGAACGTGTTCCAGACGGCGCGCCTCGGCCGCAACGATCCGGACGCACCGGGCAACAACTCGCTCCCGTTTACGCCGGCGGGGTCGGTCCTGCCCGGGATGCTGATGTTCGACGGCGGGGGGGACTACGAGGGCGTCGAGCGCGTCGAGCGGATCACGATCGACGTCCCCGTCTACGACCTCGACGTGGCGGGGACGCACAACTTCGTCGCGAACGGCGTCGTGACCCACAACTCGATCTACGGCTGGCGCGGGGCCGACGTCCGGAACATCCTCGACTTCGAAAAGACCTGGCCGAACGCCCGCGTCGTCACGCTCGAGGAGAACTACCGCTCGACGCCCAACGTCCTCGACCTCGCCAACGTCGTCATCGCGGCCAACGCCTCGCGCCGCGGCAAGACGCTGCGTCCGACCCGCGGGGCGGGGGAGCGCGTCTCGCTCGTCGGCGCGCTCGACGACCGCGACGAGGCCGACTTCGTCGTCGAAGAGGTCGCCGCGCGCCGCGCGGGCGAGGGGCGCGTGCTGCGGCACTTCGCGGTGCTCTACCGCACGAACTCGCAGAGCCGCTCGCTCGAAGAGGCGCTCCGCCGCCGCGGCATGCCGTACCGGCTCGTCGGCGCGGTCCGCTTCTACGACCGCCGCGAGATCCGCGACCTCATGGCGTACCTCAAACTGACCGCCAACCCGGCCGACAACGAGGGCTTCCGCCGCGTGGTCAACCTGCCGAAGCGCGGGATCGGCGACACGTCGATCGACCTGCTCGCCGAGATCGCCGACCGCGAGCGCATCCCGCTGCTCGACGCCGCGCGCCGCCCCGAGGTCCAGGCTCAACTCCGCCCCGCCGCCCGCGCACCGCTCGCCGAGTTCGTCGCGCTCATCGACCGCCTCCGCGCGGCCGCGCCCGAGGCGAGCGTCCCCGAGCTGATCGAAGACGTCGTCACCTCGATCAAGTACGGCGACCACCTGAAGGCGGAGGGCCCCGACTGGCAAGACCGCATGCTCAACGTCCAATCGCTCGTCGACGGCGCGGCCGAGACCGTGGCCGACGACGGCGGTGAGGTCGGGCTCACGCCGCTCGACCACTTCCTCCAGAAGGCGACGCTCGTCGCCGGCGTCGACGCGCTCGCGGCCGACGCCGACGCGATCACGCTCATGACGATGCACAACGCGAAGGGGCTCGAGTTCCCCGTCGTGTTCATCACCGGCCTCGAGGACGGGCTGTTCCCGCTCGCGCGCGCCTACGACGACCCCGCGCAGCTCGAGGAGGAGCGGCGCCTCTTCTACGTCGGCATCACGCGGGCCGAGGAGAAGCTGTACCTGCTGCACGCGGAGCAGCGCATGCGCAACGGCGAGAAGACGCAGGGACGCCCGTCCGGCTTCCTCGACGGACTGCCGCCCGAGCTCTTCGACAAGAAGTTGACGGTCAAGGCGCGCAGCTCCGGCCGGGCGTTCCTCTCCGAGCTCGGCGGCGGCTACCCGGCCGGCGGCCGCGGCGACGGCTCGGGCAACTGGGGGCGGAGCAGTTGGACCCGCGCCGGCGGGCGTGGTGCGCCGACGAGCGCGCGCTCCGGCAGTCCGTCGTTCGGACGCGATGAGGACGAGGACACGCCGAGCTTCGCGACCCGGAAGACCGGGACGCCGGTCACGGCCCCGGTCGTCCGTCGCCGCCCCGCGACGCCCGACCCCGTCGACGAGTCGCAGGACGCCGCGCTGTTGCAGGCCGGCGCGCGCGTGAAGCACCGGAAATTCGGGACGGGCACCGTCGCCGAGCTGTCCGGCACCGGACGCGACGCCAAGGTGCGCATCGACTTCGACGACGAGACGATCGGCCGCAAGACGCTCGTCGTCGCGCAGGCGAACCTCGAACGCGGGTGGGACTGAGTGGCCGTCACGGAACAGGACGTCCGCCACGTGGCGGCGCTCGCGCGGTTAGGCCTCGACGACGCCCGCGTGCCCGCGCTCGTCGCAGAGCTCAACGGGATCCTCGGACACATGGACGTGCTCCGGCGCGTGAAGACCGACGCCCCGCCGGTCGCGGGCGTCGGCGCTGGCGGCATGCCGCTCCGCGCCGACGACGGGCCGCCGTACCCACTCGCCCACCCGCGGAGCGACGTCGCGCCCGCGATGCGCGCGGGGTTCTACCTCGTCCCGCGCCTCGCGACGCACACGGGGCTGACGGCGAGTGCAGCTGACGTCGACAGCTCCGTCGACGTCGCGCCCGAGCTCGACGGGCCGGAGCTCGACGGGCCGGAGCTCGACGGGCCGGAGCTCGACGGGCCGGAGCTCGACGGGCCGGAGCTCGACGGGCCGGAGCTCGACGGGCCGGAGCTCGACGCGTGAGCGCCCTCGACCTGCTCGACCTGCCGGCCGCGACGGTCGGCGAGCGGATCCGGACGGGCGTGGACGCGCGCGACGCCGTGGTCGCGGCGAGCCTCGCGGCCGCGACGCGGCTCGAAGCGGCCGACGTCCGCGCCTTCGTCCACCTGCACCCGACCGTGCGCGCGGCGATGAGCGCCGCGCGGGACGACTCCCATGTGACGGCCGGCACCGGCGTGCTCGCCGGCGTGCCGGTCGCGGTCAAGGACAACCTCGCCGACCTCGCGCTGCCGACCACCTGCGGGTCCAAGATCCTCGCCGGCTACGTCAGCCCGTACGAGGCGACCGCGGTCGCGCGCCTGCTCGACGCCGGCGCGGTCGTGATCGGCAAGACGAACATGGACG
>JAABUZ0100005796.1_pt1 | contig 15901 bp, 17 predicted proteins | sample 5562091 | NCBI WGS metagenome assembly JAABUZ01 (sample SAMN12813069, study PRJNA571459) | rock metagenome | isolation source: Antarctica rocks | place: Antarctica: Victoria Land, Linnaeus Terrace sud | collected 2015-12-21 | reverse complement strand
CCCCGAGGACCATCCGGACGTGGTCGCTGCCGCTGTACGGGACCTGGTCGCCGAGGTGCGCCCCCGCTCGTGAGTTCAGCCCCAGGGCAGCAGGGCTAAACCCGATACCTGATGCCCCCGGGCCCATCGGCTCGGGCGTCATGCACACGGCAACCCAGGCTGCCGGAGGCCTGTGCGGGCCGTTCGCGGACTGGCACGCTCCGCCTGTTCATGGCTCGACGCGGCACGACGCAGGAGGCTCGGTGTCCTTAGCCCGGCTGCAGCCCTGGGCTGAGCCACGCCACGCCTTTCGGCAACTGTCGCGGGGAGCGACGTTGCGGACCTGCCTTCCGGTCGCGGTTGTCGCCAAATCAGGTTGAACCACAGTTTTGGGCCCTCCAGTTGTCCGCTTCGCGACGTCGTCAAGTTGGAAGAGCCGGATTTCTGCAGTAATTACCCGCAGCGCGGCGGCAATGGCCTTTATATCCCCACGCTCGACTTCAGGCCACAAAGTCAGGATGAGGGCTTCCAGACGGTCGTAGCTGACCCGGCGCAATTCCTCCACGCCGCGGGCCGCCCGCTCCCTAATAGCTTGATGCACCATCCGGTGGACGGTGCCCCGGTTGGCGATACCGATCTTGGCGGCAATGGTTTCGTAGGTGAAGCCCTGCACAGCTAACTCCACGGCCTGGGCCCGACGCTGAGCGGCAAGCGGCCGATTGCGACACCGCGAAGGAGCATTCAGCGAATCCACCCGGGCTGTGGCGGTCATTGGGCTGTCGGCGTTCAAGTAATTCCCCGGTTGGCGGGGTTGGCGTTCAAGTAATTGCCTAGTCCGCGTTCAGGTAATTCCCCACCGCGACACGCGGTGCGGGTCCCCCGACTGGGCTCCTCGTCTGATGTACACGCGCCTCGACTTGATCCTTCGAGACGAGCGAGGTCTGGATGGCGAGGAGAGCGTTCGACGTGATCGATGTGGTGGAGATCTTGCAGCATTGGCATGCCGGCCGGCCGAAGGCGGTGGTCGCGGACAGCTTGAAGGTGTCGGTGAAGACGGTCCGTAAGTACGTCAGGCCGGCGGAGGGGGCCGGGCTGGCTCCGGGTGGACCGCGGCTTTCCCGGGGAGAGTGGGAGGTGCTGGTCCGGGGTTGGTTCCCGGAGTTGACCGATGCGCAGGCGCGGTCGGCGACGTATCCGCTGATCGAACCGTTCCGGGGCCGGATCGCGGAGATGCTCGCGACGAACACGGCGAGCACCGTGCATCAGCGGCTGCGTGATGAGGACGGTCTGGCGGTCGGACTGTCGAGTTTCCGCCGGTACTGCTGGGCGGAGTTCCCCGAACGCACCGAGGCCGGCCGGGTTCGGGTGCCCCGGCCGCCGGTCGATCCGGGGCAGGAGGCTCAGATCGACTATGGGCTACTCGGCTGGCTGGACCCGATGGCGAACCGGGTGCGGCGGGTGTGGGGGTTCGTGATGGTGCTGGTGTGTTCCCGGCACATGTTCGTCCGCCCGGTGCTGCGCCTGGATCAGGCATCGTGGGTGGCTGCGCATGTCGCCGCGTTCGAGTTCTTCGGTGGGGTGCCGACCCGGCTGGTGATCGATAACCTGGCGACCGGGGTGAGCCGGGCGGATCTGTATGACCCGAAGATGAACCGGGCCTATGCCGAGATGGCCGAGCATTACGGCACGCTGATCGACCCGGCCAGGGCCGGGAAGCCGACCGACAAACCGCATGTGGAACGGCCGATGCCCTATGTCCGGGACTCGCTGTGGCGGGGCCGGGACTGGCCCAGCGAGGTCGGCATGCAGACCGGCGGTCCGCTGGTGCCTGGACGTCGCCGGGGTCCGGGCGCACCGCGGCATCGACGGCGCGGCGCCGCTGGCCCTGTTCAACGCGGTCGAACGGGACGCGTTGGTCGCGCTGCCACGCGCCCCGTTCGAGCTGGCTGGCTGGTCGACGCCGAAGGTCGGCCCGGACTGCCACGTCAGGGTCGGGAAGGCCCTGTATTCGGTGTCGTGGCGGCTGATCGGCCGGCGCCTGGACGCCCGGGAAACCGACACCATGGTCGAGATCTTCGCCGGCGGGGAGCTGGTCAAGACCTGGACCCGGATCGAGCGAGGCCGCCGAACCGACTACGGCGACTACCCGCCGGAGAAGGTCGCGTTCTTCATGGCCATCCCGGCCTGGTGCCGGCGACGGGCCGCTGAGCTCGTCCCTGCCGTCTGCGAGCTGGTCGGGCTGCTGCTGGCCGAGCCTGTGCTGCACCGGTTGCGTTCGGCCCAAGGAGTGACAGCCCCTCGCCGGCCGATCGTCACCCCGATCGGCTCGATGCCGCCTGCGCCCGGGCGCGGGCTGTCGGCGACCCCGCCTACCGCACCGTCAAGGGCATCCTGGCCGCCGGCACCGAACACGACGGGCAGCCGCCCCCGCCGCCGGTCGACGCGCCGGCCCACCTGCACGGCCCCGACACCCTGTTCGCCCACCTGGCCGACGGGACCGAGGTGGCCGGATGACCCGCCAACACCAGCTCGAAACAACGCTGCGATCACTAGGCCTATCCGGGATGCTCGACACCCTCGAGGCCCGGCTCGCCCAGGCGCACGCCGGGGACCTCGGCCACCTCGAGTTCCTCCAAACCCTCTGCCAAGACGAGATCAGCCGCCGCGACGCCGCCGCCCTCGACCGTCGGGTCAAAGCCGCCCGGTTCGAAGCCGCCGCCACCCTCGAGGACTACGACTTCACCTTCAACCCGAAGATCCCCGCCGCACTGATCCGCGACCTCGCGACCCTGCGGTTCCTCAACGCCGACGAATCGATCATCCTGCACGGCCCCGTCGGAGTCGGGAAAACAATGATCGCGCAGGCCCTCGGGCATCACGCGTGCCGGCGCGGATACAGCGTCACGTTCACCAAAACGTCCCGGCTGCTGGCCGACCTCGCCGGCGGACACGCCGACCGCAGCTGGGACACCCGGCTCCGGCGCTGGGCCCGCCCCGCCCTCCTGATCTGCGACGACTTCGCGATCCGCGAGTTCACCGCCAGCCAAGCCGACAACCTCTACGACTATTCCGCGCACACGACTATTCCGCGTAGAGCGCGTTTGGGCCGTTGTCATGGCGGTTTCAGGGCGGAGGTGTCGGCATAGTTACAGCCCCTCGAGAAGCTATGGACGATCGCGTGGCGCCGTTCCAGCAACCTGGCGCTCAGGCGCACCCAGTCCCACACCGGCTCGGCTAGTTCAGGACCCAACTCCCGGAGCCGGCGCGACGCCAGTATCGCGTCACGCGTTTTCTTCCCGGGATTCGGTGATCAGTTTGTCGAAAGCTTGATTCTCGTAGGTGGCCTCCCCGCTCAGCACGGCTAGCATCGCGGCCATCCTGAACTCCAGCGTGTCCTGCGTCCAGGGTGAGCCGGCCGACGGCCCCACACGAACTCGTGGGCCTCGTTCACGACGGACCGATCGCTATCTCGAGGGTTGCTTCTGCGCCAAGGACATCATCGATGGCCTGCCGTGTGCGGTCGTCCGAGTCGGGCCATAGGTGGCTGTAGGTGTCGAGTGTCTCCGCTGCTGTGGCGTGCCCGAGCCTTGCTTGCACGACCTTGACGGATTCTCGGTGTGGTGGATGGAGGACGACGAAGTCAGCTGGGGTCGGTACCACCCGCGAACCTTGCCTCAGCGGGACGACGCTGCGCCGATCGTGAGCCTGACGGAAGAAATCGACAGGGCGATCGGCAGGAGCCTAGAACTTCAGCGGCACGTGGACGCTGCGATCCGGGCTGCGGACTAAATGCGGACCGCGGTGATCACCTTGGGCCGTGACAGGGCTCTGACCTGCACAGATAGCCTTGTGGGGGACGAGCCGATCTATAAGCCGGGTTCTGTGCGCCCGCCGCCTGACGGCGGCGGGCCGGCGACCATCTATCTCGACCTGACGTTGCCGCCAGGTTCATGCGGTCCACCCGCAGGCTCGGGCGGGCCGCCCTCGAACGCCTGCGCAGCACCGCCTCACGACGATGCCTTTCGACCTTGCTCCAGGTGGGGTTTGCCCTGCCACCCCTGTCGCCAGGGGCGCGGTGGTCTCTTACACCACCCTTTCACCCTTACCGGTGCAAGGCACCGGCGGTCTGCTCTCTGTGGCACTTTCCCGCGGATCACTCCGGGTCGGCGTTACCGACCACCCTGCCCTGTGGAGCCCGGACTTTCCTCGGCCACCGAACCCGTCAGCGGACGGTATCGGTGGACGCGGCCGCCCGACCGACTCGTCCCGCGAGGATGGTATCCACCCCGGCCGTAGGGTCACCGCTCGTGTGGGCGCTCGCGGCGGTGGCAGGGCTGCTCGCCGTCCTCACCACCGCCCTTCCCTGGCACGATGCGGTGACCACGACCCAGCGAGTGGCGCCGGTACTTGGGTTCCTGGTCGGGGTCACGGTGCTGGCCGAACTGGCCGACATCGCCGGACTGTTCGAGCTCGCCGCACGGCGGGTGATCCCCCTGGCGCGCGGCTCGACGCGGCTGCTACTGCTGCTCGTGTGCGCCCTCGCGACCGGCACAACCGTGCTGCTGTCGCTGGACACGACCGCAGTTTTGATCACCCCAGTGGTGCTGGCCGTCGTGGTCGCAATTGACGCCGACCCGCTGCCGTTCGCCTACGCGACGGTGTGGCTCGCGAACGCGGCCAGCCTGCTGCTGCCAGTCTCCAATCTGACCAACCTGCTGGCGCTCGACCGGCTTGGCACGCTCGGTAACGCGGGGTTCGCCCGCCGAATGTTGCTACCGGAGGTCGCCGCCGTCTCGGTGGTGGTCGTGGTGCTCCTGCTGCGCTTTCGCCATCCATTGTCGCGGGAGCATCAGCGCCCGGCACCGTTCCCGGTAGGCGACCGGGCGCTGCTGGCGGTGGCCGCGCTGTGTTGCCTGGCCGTGGCTCCCGCAGCGTTGGCGGGATTGCCTCCCTGGCAGGCCGCCGTCCCGGCGGCGCTGGTGCTGGGCGTGGCCTTCGTGCTCCGGGGGCGCGGGTCGGTGCTGCGCTGGTCATTACTGCCGTGGCGGGTCGTTTTGCTCACCGAGGGGCTGTTTCTTGTCGTGGCCGCGGCGGGCAAGCACGGGCTGGATCGCCTGCTGGATCACGCCGCCGGCCACGGGGTGTTGCGCACCGAGCTGGTGGGCGCCGCTGCGAGCAATCTGGTCAACAACCTGCCGTCGTATCTGGCGCTGGAACGGGTTGTCCCCCCGGGCCATCAACAGCAGCTACTGGGGCTCCTGCTTGGCACCAACGCGGGTTCAATGCTTGTGGTGACCGGCTCGCTGGCCACCATCCTTTGGCGCGAGCGGTGCCGCGCGCGTGGCCTTGAGATCCCCGCCGGCCAGTTCCTACGCCTTGGCCTTCTGCTCACGCCACCGCTACTCGTGGCGACCTACCTTGGGCTCGTCGTGAGCTGAGGCTCAAGGTGCGCGGTGTCGTTCCAGCGCCGAAGCAGCGTCTTGCCGTCCGGATGCACCTGGACTTCGCTGAGCGCAGTCAGGTCGAGATACAGCGCGAACAGCGTGCTGGCGGGTGCGCCGAGCGCCAACCGGGCCAGCATCTTGATGGGAGTCACATGGCTCACCACCAGCACCGTCCGCCCGGAGCTGGCAGCGACGATGGCATCGCGTGAGGAGGCGACTCTGCTGGTGACCGCGGCAAAGGATTCCCCGTGAGGGGGTGGTGTTGCGGGATCGGCGAGCCAGGCCTCGAGCGCCGCCGGGTGCTTGGCCCTGGCTTCGGCGAAGGTGAGCCCCTCGAATGCCCCGAAGTCGCATTCGCGCCAGGCCGCATCGTGGTGGGGGGTGAGGCCCAACACGCGACCGACCACCTCTGCCGTTGCGCGGGCCCGGAGCATCGGGGACGTGATGATCGCATCAATACCGCCAGAGCGCGCCAGGCGTTTAGCCACCACCTGCACTTGCTCACGACCATGCTGGGTCAGCGGGGGGTCGCTCGCTCCGCAAAAGCGGCGTTCGAGCGACAGGGCCGTCTCACCATGTCGGAGCAGCAGAAGCTGCGTGGGCGCGGGCGTGACGTGGCCGGACCAGTTGCTGGCGGCGTTGTCGCGCTGTGGGTGCTGGGTGGGGATCGGGGCCGGGGTGTCGTCCAGTGCGTCGTAGGTGGCGCGTCGGGCGTCCATCGCCTCGTTCGCCAGCCGGTCGGCCGCAGCGTTCTGGGCCCGAGGTATCCAGGAAAAGCTGACAGCCGGGAAGCCCGCAACGAGCGCGGCGGCCTCCTTCGCCAGCGGGCGCATCGACGGATGCTTGACCTGCCATCTGCCTGACATCTGCTCGACGACCAGCTTGGAGTCCATTCGCACGGCAACCCGGGCAGATGGTTGCAACGCGGCGGCCGCCTGAAGACCGGAGATCAGCCCGCGGTACTCGGCCACGTTGTTGGTCGCAGTGCCGAGAAATCCGTTTCGGCGGGCCAGCACCTGACCGCTGCCGGCATCAAGCACCACGGCGCCGTAACCGGCCGGCCCGGGATTGCCCCGCGACCCACCGTCCGCCTCGACGACAAGGTGGTTCACAGGCCCGAATCCGCGGTACGCACCAGGATCCGACCACAGTCCTCATGCCGGAACACCTCATCAGCGGCGGCTGCCCGGATGTCGACGAGATCGTTCCCGCCCAGTTCCAGGTGGCAACCCTCACACCGGCGTCGTAGCAAGGCGGCCGCGCCGACGCCGCCAAGACTCGACCGGAGCCGGTCGTAGAGAGCGACCAGATCCGCAGGCAGGGTCGGGGCTAGCGCCGCGCGCTCGGCCGTTATCCGCGACACATCAGCATCAAGCTCGACCAGCTGCCGGTCCCGCTCACCGATGGCCTCCGCCAGCCGCAATTCAGTGTCGGCGGCGCGCTCGGCAGCCTGTTTCAGTGCCAGCTGCGCCCGCTCGCGTAGCTCAAGGAGTTCCAGCTCGTCGTCCTCGAGTGCGGCCTGGCGCCTACTGAGCGAAGCGATCTCATGTTGCAGGCTTTCCAACTCCTTGACATTGCCCACAGCCCCCGAGTCCAGCCGCGTCTGGTCACGGGCCGCCCGGGCCCGCACCTGGTCGACGTCGTTCTCGACCTTCGCCGCGGCCCTCGCCTGATCGGCCTCCTCAGTGCGGTGGACGACTACCTGACCGTGAACCTGCGCCAACTCGTGCTCCGCCGCGGCGATGACGGCGTGAGAGGGCAGGCTGCTACGCCGAGCGGCGAGCCGCGCAATGGCGACGTCGAGCGTCTGCAGGTCGAGCAGCTTGAGCTGGACGAAGGCGTCGGCTTTCACGAGTGGTTGTCTACACCGTCGCGCCGGCCACACCCGCGACCATCGTCCAGGGGTCGGTGACCAGCCCGGACACGGTCACCATGAGCGCGGGGAAGCTCTTGCGCAGTCGCTCGCCCAACGCGACCGTCCACGGCCACTCGCCGGCCCAATGCGCGATGTCCACCACCGCAAGGGGCGCCTCCTGGGCCCGGTGATGCTTGGCGTCCGAGGTGACAAAGACGTCCGCCCCGGCCGCGGCCGCCTCGTCCGCCAGGTCCAGACAGGAACCCCCCGCCACCGCCACCGTTCGCACGACCCGGTCGGGGTTGCCGCTCGCGCGAATACCTGCCGCCGTCGCCGGAAGCACCCGGGCAACCCGGTCGACAAAAGCGCGCAGCGACATGGGCTCGGCCAACTCACCAACCCGGCCAAGGCCAAATCCCGGGCGGGCAGGCTCCCCGGTGCAGGGCGGATGGCCGGGCGAAGCCTCCCCCTGGCGGCGCGGGGCCGGAGGCAGCGCGAGAGGTCGCAGGCCGGTGAGCTCCAGCAGCTTTCCGAGCGCATCCGAAACGCCAGGTTGCGCGCGGTCCGCATTGGTGTGCGCGACGTAAAGGGCGCAGCCGCCGGCCTCAAGGGTTCGGTAGGTGTGACCCTTGTCCCCCGCCATGTCATGGATTCCGTCAAGCCAGAGCGGGTGATGAGTGATCAGCAAGCCGGCGCCGAGCGTGACGGCTTCTGCCGCGACGGCGGACGTGGGATCAACGGCAATGTGCACGCCACCTGCGCTGCGTGCGGAGTCGCCGAGCACAAGGCCGACGTTGTCCCAGGGCTCGGCCCAGGCGGGCTCGAACCAACGTTCCAACGCGGCAATCAGTTCGCGCACGGTCGGCGCCGGCATCGCGGCCACGTGACAACTCTAGAGGCCCAGCGTGATTCGCAACTCGACGACGCCGGGCCCGGAATACCGATGCTGGCTCACCTCGCCGAGGCGCCGCAACAATCGCAAGCTAGCCTCGTTGTCGGCGCCGACGAGGGCAGCGAAGCTGGTGATGCCGTTGCCCAGCGCATGGGCTGCGGTGTGACGAGCCAGCAGCTTGCCCAGCCCCTTATTGTGGAACAGGTCGCTGACCGTGATGGCGAACTCGGCTACCGCTGGCTCGTCGGCGAGCCGCACGTAGCGCGCGACCCCAACCCTGGCCTCGGTCGCCTCGTCGCCGGGGTTGACCACTGCAACGAAGGCAACGTGGTCCTTACCGTCCACATCATCGACGAGGCGCACAATCATCGCCTCGGACAACCCCCGCAGCGGGACCAGGAAGCGGCGGTATCGACTCTCCGGCGACATCTCCAGGACTGCTGCCGCCAGCCAGAGGCGGTCAGTGGACACCAGGGGCCGGAAGGCGACGGCCGTCCCGTCTCCAAGACGCTGCACGCCACCAACCGTATGGTCCTGCGGCTCGCTTCCGCGCAGGTCCAGCCGGTTCCCCGGTTGGGCGGGGCGGTGGGGGTTCAGCCGGCTGCGGGTGCCGGCGGCGTCATGGCCCAGCGGATGGCGCGTACCGCTGCTTGGCCGGCCGGACGAACGACCGCAGCCTCAGTGACCGGCAGGTAGGGCAACTGCAGCGGTCGTCGGGCCCAGCGCGGCAGCAGGGAGGTGGCGGCCGCAGCCAGGACCCCGTAAGGTGCCCGCGCCATGATCGGTAACGGGGGGTGCAGCAGCAGGAAGGTTGCGGCCGCTCGGGCCTCGGCAGTGCCTTGCAGTTCATCGCGGAACTCCGCGAGCCGCGTCGCGAGTTCGGCCTCGGTGCTCGGCGGGTCGGGCACCCCAATCGCGGCGCCAACTCGCGCCAGGTCGGCGACGTAGCCGTCGCGTCCAGCCTGATCGAGCGGCTGCGCCCCGAACCGGCTGTGGGCACGAAGGAAGCTGTCGGCCTCCGTGATGTGCACCCACGTCAACAGATGAGGGTCTGACGCCGCGTAGGGTCTGCCGTCCGGTGCGGTGCCAGTGACGCGTTCGTGCACTGCTTTGATCCGGGCAATGGTGGCTTCGGCGTCGCTGGCAAGGCCGAAGGTCGTGACGGCGAGGAAGTAGCTCGTGCGCTGCAGCCGGCCCCACGGGTCCCCGCGGTAGCCCGAATGTCCGGCGACCCCCGCCATCGCCAGGGGATGCAACGACTGCAGCAGCAGCGCCCGGATACCGCCGACGAACATGGAGGCGTCGCCGTGCACCGTCCGGATTGGGCGGTCTTCGGCGAACCAGCGCGCGCCCGCGCTCCCGTGGATGCGCTGGTGGTGGGTCGGTCCCTCAGATCCAGCCACGCGCTGGAACACCGACGCCGCGACCCGGCGGCGGGCGGCTTCGAGGGCTACCTGGGATCTCACCCCTCCATCATGCTCCGGTCGCTGCTGCCACCCCCTCCAGGAGACCGCGTACCTGCTCCGGGTGCCCGCGAACGCCCGCCGTCTGATGGACAGCCTGGAGCAAGCTCGGCGCGGCAAGCGCCTGGAGCGCGACCTCGTCCGGTGAGGGTCGTCTTCACCGCACACGCCTGGGATGACTACACGTTCTGGCTTGGTGCTGACCGCACCATCCTTAAGCGCATCAATCGGCTCCTAGACGACGCATTGCGAGATCCGTTCGGTGGTATCGGCAAACCGGAACCGCTGAGGCACGCCCTGTCCGGTGCTTGGTCGCGGCGCATCGACGAGGAGCACCGGCTCAGCTACCTCGTCGAAGACGACGACCTCATCGTTGTTCAGGGTCGCTTTCACTACACCTGATGACGTCGAGGCTCTCGGCCCTCCCCCTCCCGAAACCCGTGCCATCCTGGAGGCGTGGAGACCGTCATCGACCGCCCCCTGGACCTGCAGGACCTACTTGCGACCCCCGAGGACGGCAACCGGTACGAGGTGCTGGACGGGGCTCTGGTCATGACGCCTCCGCCCGAGACCAACCACCAGCGTGTGATGGGTGAGCTGTTCGTGCTGTTGCGCCAGGCGGCTCGGCCGCTCGGCCTCCAGACCTTCGTGGCCCCGGTGGCGTGGCGGATCGGTCCGGGCCAGGTACCCGAGCCCGACTTACTCGTGGCCGCTCCCGAGGCGGTGACGGAACGGGCCATCGTGGCTCCCCCCTGCTCGTGGTCGAGGTGCTCCCCCCCACTGGACGAGACCGGGACCTGTCGGAAAAGCGACGGATCTATGCCGAGGGCTGCGCCGCCTGGTATTGGCTGGTCGACCCAGTCGTGCCCAGCGTCACCATCTTGCGGCTCGCCGGGCGGACGTACGAGGAGCATGCCTTGGTTGAGGGCAGCACCGTTCATGTCACCGACCTGCACGACATCGCCAGCACCGTCGCAGCCGATTACACCGAGAGGTTCAGGTCGTATTCCGGACGCAACGAGCCTGGCAGGAAACCAACGACGCCTTCGCCGCAACCCTACGGTCTCGGCCAATGGTCCAATTGGACCTCGATGGGGGGTGAGAACCAGTGAGCTGGCCGCTAGGACGAGACGAACTGAATGCCCTAATCGCCGATAGAGAACTCGAACGGGTAACGCCCAATCAAGATGGCGCCCAAGCTCTCCTCGATGCGGCGGCAAGGCATTTGCATAGCGCGGAACTGCTCGTCGAGAGCGACCCCGAGGGCGCGTACGTCATGGTCTACGACGCCACCCGCAAAACCCTGACCTCTCTTCTGCTCACCCAGGGCCTCAGACCCACCACCCGGGGCGGCCATCGCGTCGTCGAACGCGCCATCAACGCGCAATTCACGAAGCCGCCACCACGTGACGCGTTCCGACCCTTTCGCCGGATGCGGCAAACACGCCATCAGGTCGAGTATGAGCATCTCTCCGCCGTAGACGCCGACTTAGTACGCGGCGACCTCATGCTGGCCAGAAGAATTCACCAAATGGCTGATCGCCCGACGCCGAGCCGCCTGAGATGCGGTGATCGGTAGAGGGAATCGTTTCAACGTGATGCGCCGGCCGGGCGGCCTGGGCGCTGGTTCTGCGCCGCTAGTAGGTCGGCGAATAGTCCGGGCTGTCCGGCGAGCGCCTCGGGGGGGCCATCCTGGGCGAGGCGCCCACGGTCGAGCACGATGATCCGATTGGCGTGGCTGATGGTGGAGTAGCGGTGCGCGACGAGCAGGACGGCACGGTGCCGGGTCGATTGGCTGAGCGCGGTGAGCACGCGCCCTTCGGTGGTGGGGTCGAGGGCCGAGGTGGCCTCGTCCAAGAGCAGCACCGGCGCGTCTTTGAGCAGCGCGCGGGCCAGGGCAACGCGTTGGCGCTGGCCGCCGGATAGGCGGGCGCCGCGGGGGCCAACGACGGTGTTGTAGCCGTCGTCGAGGGACGCGGTGAACTCATCGACGCCGGCCGCCACCGCGGCGCGGCGGACCTGCTCGTCGGTGGCATCGGGTTTTCCGTAGCGGATGTTGGCACCGATGGTGGTGTTGAACAGCATGGGTTCTTGCAGGACCGCGGCGATCTTTTCCCGGGCGTGGTCGGTGCCGACGCTGCCCAGGGGGTGGCCGTCGAGAAGGATCTGGCCTTGGTCGGGTTGGTAGTAGCTGAGCAGCAGGCTGACCAGGGTAGTTTTGCCGGCCCCGCTAGCACCGACGAGCGCTACGAGCTCGCCTGGTTCGATCCGGAAGCTGATGTCGTGCAGGACTTGTTGGGCTCGGTCGTAGCCGAAGCTGACATGCCGGACTTCGAGTAGGCCGGGCCCGGCGGGGAGGGCCCGGGTCCCGGTGCTTTCGACGAAGTGGGCCGGGGCGTTGAGGATCTCGCTGACCCGGACGGCGCCGACCATGGCCCGCTGCGCGGTGCCGGCCATCTTGGAGAGCCCCTGGATGGGCGCATAGAGCGCGGCGAGGTAGCTCAGGAACACGACAAGGGAGCCCAGGCTCAGGTGCCCGGCGAGGACTTGCGTTGACCCGATCCAGACCACGGCGGCGGTCCCGATCCCGGCGATCACCTCGACCAAGGGAGGGTAGGTGGCCCGCAGGTAGACCGCGCGGAGGCGTGCGTGGGCGCTGCGCTGGGCCACCTCGGCGTAGTGCGCCGATTCTTGCGGGCCGCGGTTGAATGCCTTGATGACCGCGATGGCGGACAGTCGTTCCTCCGCGGTGACGGTCAGCTCGCTGGTGCGCTCGCGGATGTCCTGCTGAGCCGAGCGGCCGCGGCGGGCATCAACAACTGTGCACACGGCGAGTGCTGGCAGTACGGCGAGCGCGACCAGGACTAGCACCGGGTCGAGGGCGACTAACAGCGCGAAAAACAACACGATCGTGACGACGTTGGCCGCGAACGTGGGCAGCCCCGAGACGAGGAGTTCTTCGATTGCGCCGATGTCCACGCCCAGCCGGGTCAACAGGTCGCCGAGCGGCTGGGCGTGAAAATAGCGCAGCGACAACCCCTGCAGGCGGGTGAACACCCGGGTGCGTAGGTCGCGTACCAGGTAGGTCCCGACGGCGCCGCTGGTGTGCTGGGTGCAGCTGTTCAGCAGACCGCGCAGGACCGCGATGGCGATGAACGCGGCCGCGATCAATGGGATCAGTGCGGGCCGGTGACCTTTCAGCGCGTTGTCGATGAGAATCTTGAGGAGCCAGATCCGGCCGGCGAGCAGGACCGGTCCGGTTGCGGCGGTCGCCGCCGCGAGGAGCAGCCGGCCGCGGTAGGGCCGGAGAAACGGCAGCAGACCCCGCACGACGCTCGCGTCGGTGTCAGCCATCGCGGGGCCCTCCTCCTTCGGACGCAGGGGAGGCCGGGTCGGCTGGGGTGAGTTCCAGCCGGCCCGGCCCGGGTCGATCAGTAGTCGCCCTGGAAGTCGCCGTCCTGTTGGACGTCGGCTCCGGTGTCGGGCTCGGTCGAGGCGGTCTCGACCGGCTCGGGGCCGGAAGCGTTTTCTGCCATCACGCACCTCCTTTCCTTGGATCGGCGGCCGGAGGGTTTTCCGGCGACACAACGAAGTCTTGGCCGCGGCGCTGGAGAACCGATGGGGTCCATGTGCAGCTTTTGTGCAATCGCCTGGCCCGGTCGGCGCACCGCCGCCGCTGCGATCTGCACACTTTCTCCACGTCTTGTGCCCGGCAGCTACATGGTCAGCTGATGTACTGGCAGGGAGGGCGGCTGGTTGGCGCCGGGCATCCGCCAGCTCCGGCGCCAGGCCCGCGCTGGCGCTCACGAGAGGGGTTGGCCGCGAAATGTCGTTCACGGTGCTGGTCGTCGAGGACGAAACCAAGCTGCGCGAGCTGGTCAGGCTCTACCTGGAACACGACGGCCTGACGGTTCTATCGGCGGCCTCCGGGGCCGAGGCCATCACCCTGGCAAATCACGGGAAACCTGACCTGATCGTGCTTGACCTCGGGTTGCCGGACATTGCCGGGGAGCAGGTGGCTCGGGAAGTGCGGGCGGACTCGGACGTGCCGATCCTGATGCTCACCGCCAAATCCAGCGAAGCCGACCGGATCGCCGGGTTCCAGTTGGGCGCCGATGACTACCTGACCAAGCCGTTTAGCCCTCCCGAACTTGTCCTACGGGTCCAGGCGATATTGCGCCGCGGGCGCGAAGGCGCGCCGGCCGCACTGCCGCTTTCGTTCGGCGCCGGCCAGCTGGTCATCGACGAGGAGCGGCGCTCCATGCTGGTGCGCGGGGCGCCAGTCGAGCTGACCCGCACCGAATGGGCGCTGTTGACCGCCTTGGCGCGGGTCCCGGGCCGGGTGTACTCCCGATACGAGCTGATCAACCGTATCCGGGGGTATGAGTTCGAGGGATATGAAAGGACAGTCGATTCGCATGTGAAGAACCTGCGCCGCAAGATCGAAGCCGATCACCGCTCGCCGGTGATCGTCGAAACGGTACCCGGCGTCGGCTACCGATTGGGGCTGCGCCGCGACGAGGCCGACGCCTCCCCGCGATGAGCCGGAAACCGCTGCGCTCCCTGCGCGCCCGGCTGGTGCTGGCCTTCATCGGCGTCGGGATCGCCGCGGTGGCGCTGCTCGCGGCCCTCACCGTCCGCGCGACTCGCTCCGAGCTGGGGGCACTGGGCCGGGAACAGGCGCGCAGCGCCACGACGAGCGTGGCCGCCTCCGCGGCGCAGGCCTACCAGCAAGCCGGCGGCTGGCCGCACGCGGATCTGCGGCCCACGCTAGCGTTGGCGACTGAGGCGGGAGCGCAGGTCACCGTGTTCGACGATGCGCGGAGATCGGTGGCAGCCGCGGTCCCCGCGGGGCAAGACCAGACCGGTAACACACCCCCGCTGTCGGCGCCGGTGCTGGTCGCCGGACGGCAGGTCGGCACGGTGATCCTGCATTTTCCTGATCAGGGTCTGAGCCGCGGCGAGCTCGGCCTGCAGTCGGCCCTGGTCCGGGCCGTCGCGATCGGCGCGGCGCTGGCCGCCCTCCTCGCAGTGGCTGTCGCCCTGGTCGTCGCGCGCCGGATCACCCGGCCGCTCGGCCGCATCATCCAGGTGCTCCGGGCCCGGGAAACCGGCGCTCGCGACGATAGGGTCGGCGATCTGCGCGCCCCCAGCGAACTCGCCGAACTCGCGATCGCCTTCGACCGGATGGCAGACGCCGCGGGGCGGCAAGAAAAACTTCGCAGCGCGCTGGTCGCCGACGTCGCCCACGAACTACGCACCCCCCTCGGAGTGCTCCAAGCGTCCACCGAAGCGATGCTCGACGGGCTCATCCCGCCCAGCATGCACGCAATCTCCTCGCTGCACGACGAGGTACTGCGGATGGGCCGACGAGTCGAGGACCTGCAGGTCCTGGCCTCAGCCGAAGCGGCCGGACTCCAGATGAACACCGAACCGGTGGACTTCACCACGGTCGTCCGGCAAGCAGCGGCCGCATTCGAGCCGCAGTTCGCCGCGGCGGACGTTTTGCTGGCGACCGAACTCGTGCAGGTGACGGTCACCGGCGACGCCGGGCGACTAAATCAGATCGTCACAAACCTTATGTCCAACGCCCTGAAATTCAGCCCCACCCACGGCCGGGTACGCATCGCCTTGACCCCCGAAACACACGGCGCTCGACTCACCGTGAGCGACTCCGGTCAAGGGATCGAACCAGCCGAACTCGGACGAATATTCGACCGGTTCTTCCGCGGCAGCGCCGCCACCGGCACCCCCGGAAGCGGGATCGGACTCGCCGTCGTCGCCGAACTCGTCACCACCCACCACGGCCACATTACCGTCCACAGCGAACCCGGAGCCGGGACCACCTTCGAGGTGTCCCTCCCCGGGCCCTGAACCCAGTGTTCGACAGCAACAACGCCTCCACAACGGACGGATTTCACCATGACCGACGTATGCGTAGAGAGTTCTGACAGTTCGACCGCCACGCTGAAGATCTAGGCCGGCGCATTGGTGGTGTCCATGCTGCGCTAGTGCCCCTCCTGGCAACTTTCGCCCTGTGGGCGACACGCCGTGGTAGGTGCTGGGGTCGTGGGTGTTTTCGTTTGATCCTGTTCGTGTCTGATCCTGACTTCCCCCAGGAGACGCGAGATGGTGTCACGCGTGCAGGTCCGGACCATCACCAGCGACGAGGGCAACAAGCTGCTGCGCATCGTGCGTCGAAGCAGCGGATCTGTGGTGACCTGGCGGCGGGCGCAGATGGTGCTGCTGTCCGCGCAGGGCATGGACG
>JAABUZ0100005794.1_pt1 | contig 15903 bp, 10 predicted proteins | sample 5562091 | NCBI WGS metagenome assembly JAABUZ01 (sample SAMN12813069, study PRJNA571459) | rock metagenome | isolation source: Antarctica rocks | place: Antarctica: Victoria Land, Linnaeus Terrace sud | collected 2015-12-21 | reverse complement strand
CAGATCGCTTCGGCACTGGGGCGCACGGTTCATGCCGTCACGCCGCGCGGCTTCGAGTTAAAGGTCTTCCTGACCGTACTGGCCTTCACCATCACGGCAGGACTTTAGAAACACAACTTAGGTTAAATTAGTGGCTTTGCATGAAAAGGTAATGGCCTAGCATGAACAGGATGAGAAGGAGCAGCCTGCCCGCTATGGGCTGTAGAACGTGCCCTTGCGCGGATGCCGAGCCTCATCATGCTCGATGATGAGGGGTGTGCAGCCTTTTCTTTCGAAGGTGTAAGTTTATTCGCTAAGAGCGCAGCTCATTCCTTCAAGTGAGAATCGGCAGTACACACTCAGGTCTGGAAGTGGCGCACGGGAGCTTCGGCTCCGGTGAACTCAGGCGGGCCAGACGGCAGCAGGGGCGGCACGTCTAGGTCCACGGCGCTTTGTCCCGTGGCAGTGGTCGCCTTCAGGCTAGAGCCTGCCGTTCGGGACGTGGTATTTTTGTCCGGCTCCGCCCGCCTTTGAGTGCTTTGAATCGGAAGCTAACCGTTTCGAATGCCAGTGGCTCAGGCGAATAAATGGAACTTAGGCCGTCCCCCGCTCCCCTGACTGCCTAGAGCGTCCTGAACGGCCTGCCAGACCTCCGCGCTCACGCGGGCAGGCTGGGAACCGTTGTTGCGCCACTGGCCGAAGCTGTAATCGCCTTTATAGAGTTCCACGGATGACCATGCCCGCCGTCGCTGGGTGATATGTCCCGGCCTTTGCGCTCAGGAAGGTATCAAAGGGGGATTCACGGATCATTCAGCGACCAAGCTAGGGTCTCTGCGTTCAGTATAAAGGTGGATCGGTTGTCCGAGTGGACTTCCACTCCCCCCACGTCCGTCGCGACCTTGCCGCCCGTGACCTGGATCTCATGGGGGCCGAGCAACACCCCCCGGTGCTTGTAGATCCACCCTGGGCCGTCGCCGGTCGTCACCAGGCGCTCCATCCGGAAGGTGCGGGCGTCGAGCCGATAAACCGGCGTCTCCCCGAAGCGGCGGGTGCCCTGATATCCCAGCGAGCCGATCAAATAGACGTGGCCGCCGATCAGGGTTGCCGTGTGGAAGTCGGTCGGGGGGAAGACGGCTTCGGGGTAGCCGTAGATGGTCACGCCGCCGGGGGCATGGACGAACACATCGTTGTAGATGCAGAAGTCTGGGTCGTAACCGTCCTCGTGCTCCCCGCCGACCTGCACGATCCGGCCATCCCCGAGGAGGGTGAGCGACTGGCCGAACCGCTCGGCGCACCAGATGGGGCCGTGCCTCGCGCCGAGCCGCCGCTCCCCCTCCACTCGCACCGCCGCCCGGTACGCGTTCACCCCGGCGCGGATCATGCCCTCCCAGAACGGGTTGTTCATCGCCTCCGGGTTCCGCCTGCCGAACCGGCGCGAGCGGAACGCCCGGAACTCCTCTGCGGAGACGCGCAGCAGCTCCTCGTCCGGGTCGGGAGCATAGCCCAGGATCGCCCGCCGCCCCCCGAAGGAAAGCTCTTGCGGGTCGGCCCCGGCCTCCAGCAGCCGCAGCGCGGCCTCCCGCGTGCGGGCGCTCCCCAGGGCGCTCCCGCTGGCGAACGTCTGGTTCGCGTCCGCCCCAGCCCGCAGGAGCACGTCCACGGCGTCCGCGTCGCCCTCCTCCGCCGCCGCCGCAAGGGCCGTGCTGCCGAAGTCGTCGGTGGCGCGGACGTCGGCCCCGTTCTCCAGCAGCCACCTCAGCATCAGCGGATGGCCGTTCTCGATGGCGTAGAAGAGCGGCGGCTTCCCGCAGCGGCCCCTCGCGTTTCGGTCTGCGCCGCGTTCCAGGAGGAGGCTCGCCTTGGGCACGTCCCCGGCCTGGACGGCGACGAGCCAGGGGGTCCGCTCCCAAAAATCCCGCCCTTCCAGATCTGCGCCGCTGCGGACGGCGTCTTCCACGTCCGTGAGCGACCCGAAGGCGGCGGCCCCGATGAGCGGGGTCATCTCCAGGTCGCCTGGGTCTGCCCCCGCCTGGAGCAAGACCTGGACGGCGTCGAAGCGGCCCAGGCGGGACAGGACGCGGACGCCGGACTCGCTGTAGGTGCTCCTGCCGGTGAGGGGGACGCCGCTCCGGATGAGCAGGGTCATTAGTTCGATCAGGCGCGGGTCGCCGAGCACATCCCGTCCGTGGACGGCGTGGATGAGGGCGTCGTAGCCGTGCTCGTCCTGATAGCGGACGTCGGCCCCGGCGCTGATGAGCGAGGCGACCTCCTGCGGGTCGCCCTCGGCGAGGGCGTCGAGGAGTTTCTCATGGAGTGTTCCATTGGGGCTTTCGCTCATGTGGTTGGTCAAGCTTTCGCCTATGCTTTCCCCTGACGAGCGCGTGCCGATCCGTCGCTCGACGGGAGGGTCTTCGACGAGAGGCTGTTCCTTTGGCATCGGGCGAAGGTTCGGCGGCTCTGGCCGAGTCTCCTCCGTTGACGGGCTTCCGCTGTTGCTCCGTGCCTCTTGCTATGTGCCTCTTGCTAGGTGCCTCTTGCTCCGCTCCCGTCTCTGCCGGTCAACCGACGGAGGAACCAGCCCGAACGGAGGAACCAGCCCGCCCCCCGGTGAACATCTCGGCAGATCACCCTACACCGCACATCTAGGGCTTCGCTTATCTGGTCTGTCCAGCAGCGGGAACCGTTCCGGGTGCGGTGGTTCGGCCGTTCCAGGCGGAGAGGATAGGTTGGCTGGGGGCTGAATGGTTCGAACGCAAATGAAATCTCGCCCGCAGCAAGCTGTGGGGTATCAGGAAGATTGCGGCGGCAAGCCGCCGCCAGGAAGTGGCCGCTTAGACGACCACTGGGATTAAGACAAACAAGGTGACGCAGCAAGCTGCGGGGTATTGACATCCCGCTTAGAATAAATTTTACTCGCCCGCACTTTTGACCGCTCCTTTGCGGCTCGTGGCTACCTGCACGGTCTGTACCTGCAAAGGTGCGGCGTGGGGCTGCGCGAGCCGATCACGGATGCTGTGGGCATGGCGGTGTTTTGCCAACCCCCCGTTCGGCGCAGTCATGCGGCCTACTACTCTCGTCCCCTAGTCAGCCGCCGGCGGGATGGTTATCCTCAGGCGGGAAGGCGATCTACCGCTTTTGTTCTGAAGACGGTTGTCAATTAACCTGCTTTGGATCATTTAGGCGCTTGGTCTTTTAGATCCATAGATAAGGCGCTTGGCCTAGAGCCTGTTATGCACTTTAAGGTAAACTTTGGGCATGAGCGAGAACTCCTGCCGTAGAGCCTATCCCAGCGACGTGTCGGATGAAGAATGGGCGTTCGTCGCCCCGTACCTGACGCTGATGACCGAAGACGCACCCCAGCGTCAGCACCCGATGCGCGAAGTCTTCATATTCATTCTTCAACGGCCTGCGCTGGATGGTCCGCACCGGTGCTTCTTGGCGCATGATCCCGCACGATCTGCCGCCGTGGTACACCATCTATCAGCAGAATGTGCGTATCAGCAGAATGTGCGTATCAGCAGAATGTGCGCTGGATCGAGGCCGAATGCTTCATCGCGATGGTGCATGACCTGCGCGAGATGCTGCGGGTTGCACGAGGACGAGACCCACAGCCGACGGCGGCGATTTTCGATGGGCGCACCTTGCAGTCTACGCCGGAAAGTGGCGCACGGGCGGGCTACGACGGGGCCAAACGCCGGAAAGGCAGCAAAGTCCATATTGCGGTGGACACGCTGGGGCATTTGCTGGCGCTACACGTCACGTCTGCCAACGAACAGGAACGCGCTCAGGTCGCCGAACTTGCCTCCCAGGTGCAAGAAGCCACGGAGCAGAGCGTGACGCTGGCTTATGTAGACCAGGGCTATACCGGCGATGCGCCTGCTGAAGCCGCAAAGGCACAGGGCATTGCCCTGGAAGTCATTCGCCTGCCTGAAGCCAAAAAAGGTTTTGTGCTGCTGCCGCGCCGGTGGGTTGTCGAGCGTTCCTTCGCATGGGCGGCACGTTTCCGGCGGCTGGCCCGTGACTATGAGCGGCTGCCGGAGACGCTGGCCGGACTGCATTACGTTGTTTTTGCGCTGCTGATGCTAGGCAAGGCTGCTCCTCTACTGCAAAGTGCATAACAGGCTCTAGACGAGATCAAGACTTATCTGCTCCAGGGCACGCCGCATCGATGTCACCACCCCGAGGAGCAGGGCCGACGCAGAACCATCATCTGTCGCGGCGGGCGTGATTGGCAGATTCAAGTCTGGCACCGCCTGGGGCTGATCGAAGCACCAACGGACGAGGCGTTGACGGTGCGTATGGTGGAACTCGGGCTATGGCAGGAGCCGCGCCTCTCCTCTCCGCCCGCCACCGCCGTTGTTCCGCCTCCTCCGAGTCGCTTCTCCCGACGATCATCTACGTCTCGACAAGAAGTCCACACAACGGCCTCAGTAAGAACCCACCGCCCCATGACACCTGACAACATACTCCACCTGCTCAACGCACCCGAAGCCCTCGACTCCTACCTCGTTGACGTAAGACGTAGACTGGAGGCGAACAGAGGACTGCGCCGCCGCGCCTACTGGCTGGATGCGGTTGAGCGGCTGGGCGAAGAATTAGAGGCTGCACGGGCTGAGAAGGATGAGCAAATCCTTGCCGAACTGGAAGAGGTGCTGGCGTCGTTCAGGAGCGCGCTGGCTGCCCTGCCCGCGCCCGCCTCCGACCCATCGCCGAGCCAAGCCGAGCGAACGGTGGAGACTTCGCTGACGCCCGTAGCGGAACAAGACACCGTTTCAGAGCGGAGCCTAGTCCACCGCAATGGCACCCATTCGGCGAACGGCTTCCACGCCGCTGAACCCTTACCTGTCCGCGCTGCCCCGCCGCCCGCCGACGAAGCGGCGCGGGCGGCCCTGACCGCGCAATGTCAGGCCCTGCGGCTGAGAATCAGGGAGTACCTGGCGGCGGAGGACCGCAGCCTCGCCCACGCGCTCAGGTCTCGGTCCTTGTTCTGCGAAGGACAGGCTCTGGCCCTGAATCCCGACACACCCGATGTCGGGGGGCAGGCCCTCACAGACCCGCTTGATGACCTAGCGGCATCTCCGTCTCCTTGGGCGGGCGGCCACCCCTTCGATTTCCGCGAGCGGGAGTCTCTGGTATGGGGGTCTCTGGCCGAACTTTACGAGACTGGTGCTGCGGCGGGGGAGGCGCTGGACTGGCTGTCAGCGCACGAGGAGGAGTTGCCCGAACAGTTGCGCGTGGACGCGCTCAACGCGATCTCTGCGGCCCAGCAGCGTCTCTACCGAGGTCACGGCGGCATCGGAAGACGTGACGACGCGGTACACGAGATGTATCGGTGGATCAGGTCGGTGGGTGAGAACACGGGGTTCATCCGCGCCCTCAGTTCATCCGTGAGCGAGGCAGAACTGGTCGAGATAGCGGCAGGCGGCGGGCGTCTGTTCGAGAGAATGCACGCCGAGTTGGAGGAGCGGCGGGCGCGGGCTGAACGCGACGCCCGCAAGGAGGCCGCCGTCGCCGCCGTAGTCGCGTGGGAGGCTTCCCTGGAGGGACGTGGGGTCACGTCGGAGAGCCTCGAAACCGACCGCCAGGGGCTGTGTGCCCTGCTTGACGAATGCCTGGCGGCGGGCGTGCCGACGTCGACAGTGAAAGTAAGGGCGGCGGTCATGGACACCGCCCCCGTGCTGCTGGAGGGCCAGTTCAAGTACGCCAAGTTCCTGGAGGCGGTGGCGCTGGAACGGGAGAAGCGCAGCCTGGCCGCCGTGGAGGTGGCTCCGCCCGAGGTTGAGGTGAGGGACGAGGAACTGGGGCGGCTTGTAGAAGTCGTGGCCCCGTTCATCCGGGGCAGGAAGATCGTCATGCTGGGGGGCAAGAGCCGCCCGCAGGTGGCGCAGGAGCTTGGCGGGCTGCTGGAGTGCGGGGTGATCTGGCTCGACTCGGACCGGGGGGACAAGTTCAACAAGTTTGCCTCCGCGATCAAGAAGGCCGACGTCGTGCTGATGCTGAAAAACTTCGCCTCGCATGAGATTTTCTACGGGAGCAAGGACGCGATGTCGGCGTCGAGCAAGCACTTCGTCGTGATCCCATCGGGCTACAGCGTGAAGCAGGTAGTCTACCAAATCAGCGAGTACGTGGCGCGGGAGAGGGTGACAGTGGCGACCGCGTCGCCGATCCGGGCGGTCTGCGCCTGAACCCCCTCCGAGCGTGTCACAATGCTCTCCACAGGATGTCCTACGGCGGCTGCGGTTCTCCCACGTAGTCTTACTTGGCATGAATCTTGCAGGATAGGCAAGCATTCAGTCTGCCAGGGAGGGTCTTATGCTCGTACTCACTCGCCGCGCCGAGATCGGCGATCAGTCCAAAATCCGAATCGGAGACGACATCGAACTCACCGTCGTCGAGGTCAGGGGGGACCAAGTTCGCCTTGGAGTCGACGCGCCCAAGCACGTCTCGGTCCATCGCAAAGAAATTTGGCTGCAGCGCCAGGCCGAAGAACCGGGGCGCGAAGGCGAGGTGTAGAGCCTGCGGGTCGGAGCGGGAGGACGGCTTCGCTCCGCACTGCCACCCGTGACGGATGCCTTTTGGAGAACGGCGGGATGAAGGTCTTCATCCCGCCGTTCAACTCTCGGTCCGTTTCTGTCTCGTCATGTTCCGTCTCGTTAGCAATGCCAATCGTGAAGCAAGTCCTCAGTGAAGCAAGTCCTCAGTAAAGCAAGTCCTCAGTGAAGCAAGTCCTCGTCCAACCCAATCCTTTTCATAGGCTTCTCGTCCACCAGCAGATCGAAGCAATTGAAATTGAGCGCGACTTCGCCACGCTCAAGCAGAAGAACGTCTCGATCCGCGTCCAACTGAGTTCGGCCACCCTCTCCTCCCGCCCGAACTGGCTGGTCCTGCGGCAGATCACGCTCACAACGCCGCAAGGCTTCTTCAACCTCGCGGGGCTGTCGGCGGACGCCGTAGCGTCTCTTGAGGCCGCTCTGAAGGATGCCCAGCGGCGGAAGACCCTGCTGGCTTCCCTGTCCGAACAGGCCGATCAGATGAGTGCGGCGCTGGCGACCTGGGAAGGACTCGCCGCCCGCGACGCCTACCTCACCGCCCGCGACGTGGGCGCTTGGAAGACGACCCTCCCGCCGCTGGACCTCCCGACCGATGACGACTCCGACCTGTTCGCCCGCCTCCCGATGGACCAGCAGCGTCGCCTGCGGCGCGTGGTCGCCCTCAGCAAAGATTCGCAGAAGGCCGCCGAAGCCCGCAACGCCGAATACGTCCGCCAGCAACTGGGCAACTTCAAGGCGTTCTTCGACGCCATCGAGAGCAACCCGCTCACCGACCAGCAGCGCCAGGCCATCGTCCACGATGAGGACAACGCGTTGGTGGTCGCAGGCGCGGGTACGGGCAAGACGTCCACCGTGGTCGGCAAGGTGGGGTACGTCCTGAAGAAGGGCTGGGCTGCGCCCGAGGAGATTCTGCTGCTGGCATTTACTACGAAGGCTGCCGAGGAGATGCGGGAGCGTATCGGCAAGAAACTCGGCGTCGGCGTCAAGGTGCGGACGTTCCACGGGCTTGGGCTGGAGATCATCGCGCAGGCGCGGGGGAGGAAGCCGAGCCTCTTCGCCGAGGCCGAGGACCGGAACGCCCGAGACCGGGTCGTCAAGGGCCTGATCACGGACCTGCTCGCCGACGACGGCTTCCGCCAGGACCTGCTCGCCTTCCAGTCGTCGCTGCGCCGCGCCTACAGGCCCGCCTGGGAGTTCAAGTCGGAGGCCGAATACGTCCAGTACCTGCTGGATGTGGAGCCGCGCGCGCTGAACGGCCTCAAGCTGAGGTCCTACGAAGAGTGCGAGATCGCCAACTGGCTCGTCACTCACGGAGTGCCGTTCGAGTACGAGCGCCAGTACGAGTTCGCCACCGCCACCGCCGACCACCGCCAGTACAAACCCGACTTCTACCTGCCCGAGCAGCGCCTGTACATCGAACACTGGGGCGTGAACCGAGACGAACGCGCTGCACCGTTCATGGACCCAGTCCGTTACCGGGAGAAGATGGCGTGGGCGCGGGCGCTCCATGCCGAGCACGGGACGACGCTGGTCGAGACCTACTCCTGGGAGAAACAGGAGGGCGTCCTGCTCACCAATCTGGAGGCGAAGCTGCGGGAGCACGGCGTGGAGCCGCGCCCGATCCGGGTGGAGGACGCCCTGCGGCTGCTGAACGAGAAGGGCCAGGTCGACCCGCTCTCGAAGCTAACGGGCACCTTCCTCGGCCTCTTCAAGTCGGGCGGACACACGGTCGAGGGTCTGCGCGGCAGGACCAACCAGGGCGGCGACGCCGTGCGCGCCACCAGGTTCCTCGGGCTGTTCGCCAAGCTGTTCGCGGGCTACGAGGCGCTCCTGGGCGGGCGGGGCGAGATCGACTTCGACGACATGATCACGCTGGCGCGTGGGCACGTCGCGGACGGCACCTACCGGTCGAAATTTCGGTACATCATCGTGGACGAGTTCCAGGACATCTCACCTGGCCGAGCGGGGCTGATCCGGGCGCTCCGGGACCAGGTGCAGGGCGCGAAGCTATTCTGCGTCGGGGACGACTGGCAGTCCATCTACCGGTTCACGGGGAGCGACATCTCGCTCACCACCGACTTCGAGGGGCACTTCGGCCCAACGCGCTGGACCGCGCTGGACCGCACCTTCCGCTTCCATGACAGGATCGCCGCCTTCAGTTCGCGCTTCGTCCAGCGCAACCCGCGTCAACTCCGCAAGCAGCTTTCCACGGCGGCGACATCGGACAAGCCTGGCGTCGTCGTGCACAGGCACGGCGAGGGCGACGATCCCTTGCCAACCATCCTCACCGAGATTGCGGCCCAGGGCGCGGCATCAGTGTTCCTCTTAGGGCGCTACGGCTTCACCGCCCCCGACGGCCTTCGGGCGCTCCAGGCCCGCTTCCCGCGCCTGAGCATCCGATTCCTCACCGCGCACGGCTCCAAGGGCCTGGAGGCGGATTACGTCGTGATTCTCGGCCTGACCAGCGGCAGGCACGGGTTCCCGTCGGAGATTGCCGACGACCCGGTGCTGGGCATGGTGCTGGCGGGCGGCGAGGCGTTCGAGTTCGCCGAGGAGCGCCGCCTGTTCTACGTGGCCCTGACGCGGGCCAGGAAGCGCGTCTATCTGGTAGCCGACGCCGCCCGCCCGTCGGCGTTCGTGCGGGAGGTGCTGGCCGACGACGGGTACGAGAAGGAGGCGCAGGGCGCGGCCTCAGCCGCGGCGGACGCCTGCCCGGTCTGCGAGCGGGGGCAGGTGGTGAGGCGCGAGGGCGAGTTCGGCGTCTTCTACGGCTGCACCAGTTATCCCATCTGCACCTACAAGGCCGCCCTGTGTTCCCGGTGCGGGCACGGGAGGATGCGGGGCGCGGACGGCGTCGAGGCGCTGTGTGATGCGTGCGGCTTCCGGGGCCGCGTGTGCCCGGAGTGCCACACCGGGGTGCTGGTGGTCAGGAACAACCGGAAGAACGGGGCCGCCTTCTGGGGGTGCTCCAACTATGGGCGGGCGGCGGAGCCATGTGGATACACGGAGAGGGCTGGTGCACGAGGCGGATGACGCCTGCCAGTCGCCCCACACAGAGGGTTGGTTATCAAGACTGGTAACCTCCTTCGGGCGGGTGGAGAAGCGCCGTCCGCCCGTCTGTTCGTCCCGGAAAGAACGATTCCCTGCCAGGTCGTTGTCCCACTTGGTGAGAATTCAAACAGTTTGCTCGGCAGGCAGCGGCTGCGTCGGCTCGGCGGCTTCAGATTAGAAGGTAGAATGGTCGCAAACCTCCACCGGAACGAGGCCAGCCAGATGTCCAATAACACGCCGACCACCAGTTTCACAGGCGAGTACCTCTTCCTCTCAAACTTCCACCCATAACCCGTCGAGATCAACGGCGATACCTACCCGACGAACGAGCACGCGTTTCAGGCGCTCAAGACCGACGATCCCGCCGAGCGCCAGAAGGTGCGCCAGGCCAAGACGCCCGCGTCCGCCAAGGCCCTGGGCAAGCGCGTCACACTGCGCGAGGGCTGGGATATGCTCCGGTTTGAGGTGATGGAGCGGCTGGTCCAGGCCAAGTTCACCGACGCCGACCTCGCCGCCGAACTGCTGGCGACGGGCGGGCGCGAGTTGATCGAGGGCAACACATGGCGGGATACGACGTGGGGTTGTGTTCGGGGTAAAGACGGCGAGTGGAAGGGGAGGAATGAGTTGGGAAAGATGCTGATGGGGGTGAGGGCGGAGGTCACCAGCAGGTCATGAAGAAAGACATGGAGACGCTGCTCACCATCGAACTGGTGCCACACACCTGCTGGTTCTCCAACGTGCGCGATCATGTTGACCGGGAAACCTGGGACCGACTCAGCCGCCGAATCTATGCCGACGTCAACCGGATGTGCGCGGTCTGCGGGGGGCGCGGCCCGAAATGGCCCGTCGAGTGCCACGAACTATGGGAGTACGACGATGAAGCCCGTGTCCAAAAGCTGGTGGGACTGACGGGGCTGTGCCCCGCCTGCCACGAGGTCAAGCACATGGGGCTGGCGAGCATCCGCGGGCGCGGGGTGGAGGCCCGTGAACACCTAGCCCATGTCAACGGCTGGACCACAGACCAGGTGAGCGAGTACGTCACGAAAGCCTTCCGGGTGTGGAGAGGGCGGAGTGAGCGTGAGTGGACTCTCGACATGACGTGGCTGGAGCGACTCGGCGTCCGGGTGGAGTCGAAGCGCGCCCCCATCATGCCTCTGGAGCAGGCCGTCTCAGCATCTCTGGCAGCGCCATCCCAAGCGTCAGCCATGGAGCCTGACAGCGGCGAGGAGAACAGAACTCAGGCACAAGGATCGAAGGCAACCCCGCCGTCCTCACCGGGCGCGTCGTCTTCCACGGCACGAAAGCCATCCGAAGTCACGGACGACTACTGGGTAGGCGCGCAGCGGCGGGGCGGCACCTATCCCGCCCACACAGCGCGGGGCGGCAAGTGGCTGGTCTTCGTGCCTGCGGTGGACGTGGATGCCATGTGGATGCAGATCACGGCTACGTTAGACGCGGGCGACCTCGGCGACCAGGCCAAAGTGTCCACGGCGCGTCCGAATCCGAACGCCACCGATCCCGCCCGGAATGTGGTCTGCGTCTACACCTACGACGGCGACGACGAGACCGACGTCTGGCGCGTCCGGGCGGGCCTGCGACGCCTGGGCATCACCCAGCCGTTGTCCTGGAAGGCGGACCATGCGACGCGGGACGGCTTGTACCAGGTGCGGGGGCACACGCGGATGAGTCGGTACCGGGGGTGACGCCGATGCGCCCGGACGCGGGCGCATCGGCATACGATGGAGGGGCGGAGGCTCTCGGGTTGTGACGCCGAACGCTCCGTCGAGGGACGTCTCATGTCCAAAGCCATCAATCTGAAGGACTTCACTGAGATAATCATCCTGGACCCCGCCTGGGCGGAGCGGGTCGAGCACCTGCGTGTCCTGGCGCATGGGGATCAACTCGTTTGCCAGGGGTGCCGCCAGCCTGTGCGCGGTCGCCGTTTGTAGATTCAGCCACGATGAGTCCACCTGCTGCTGTGCTTGTTACACGGTCTCTGCTCGATCAAGTTTTGCATTCGGCCTTTCCACGTCTGCCCGCCGCTGCCCACCATTTAGATTTATTATTTGCCGTTTAACATGGTATAAGAATACATAATATATGTTGGTTCCTAACAGCAGAGTTTCGCCCCAGCCGAAGTTCCTCTCGACAGAAAGTGCAAGCACCGCTTATGGTTGCCCCGATCCCCAAAGACGAAGACGCCAGGCTGACAGCCCTTCGTCAGTATGACATACTGGATACTGCCCCCGAGGATGCTTACGACGACATCACCCGCCTGGCTGCCTTCATCTGCGGGACGCCTTTCGCCGCCATCTCCCTCCTTGACGCCCAGCGTCAGTGGTTGAAGTCTGCCATCGGGCTGCCGCTGGGAGAATCCTCTCGCGATGTAGCTTTCTGCGCCCACGTCATCCTTCAGAACGACGTAATGATCGTCCCCGACGCGACGCAAGACATACGGTTCGAGGATAATCCTTTAGTCACGGGTGATCCTCACAGCCGTTTCTACGCAGGGGTGCCGCTTGTCACCGAGGGTGGCTACGCCCTGGGATCGCTGTGCGTGATCGACATCGAGCCGAGGCATCTTACCCCCGACCAGGAGACCGCTCTGAGGACACTCGCCCGACAGGTGATTAACCAACTCGAACTCGCGCGCAGAGCAGCCGCGCAGGAGCACCTGATAGCCGAGCGGGAGCAGGCCGAGAATACTCTCACGGTTTCGGAACTGCGGTATCGGCGTCTCTTCGAGACTGCCCGAGACGGCATCCTCATTCTCGACTTCAAAACTTCTAAGATCACCAACGCCAACCCGTTCATGGCAGACTTGCTGGGTTATTCCCAGGAAGATTTTGTAGGCAAGGAACTGTGGGAGATCGGCCTGCTCAAAGACAAGCCAGCCAGCCAGGAAGCATTTCGGCAACTGCAGCAGAATGGCTGTATTCGCTACGAGGGTTTACCGCTGGAAACCCGCCGAGGAGAGCGGCGCGCGGTGGAGTTCGTCAGCAATGTCTACCCCGAGAATGGGCAGGCAATTATCCAGTGCAACATCCGTGACATCACCGAGCGAAAAGCTGCCGAGGATGCGCTCAGGGCGTCCGACAAGAAGGCCGAATTGGAGTTGGAGAAGGCACTGATGGTAGCAAAGGACCAGGCGGACCACGACCCGCTGACGAACCTCTTCAACCATCGCGTTTTTCACAGAAACCTCGTTGCGGAAGCCGCCCGCGCCCAGCGCGAGAAAACTACTCTTGCCATCGTCATGCTCGACATAGACAATTTTAAGTTTTTTAACGACGCGTACGGCCACGCGGCGGGCGATAAAGTTCTTCGCATCGTGGCGGGCAAACTGCAAACCATTTTCCGACCCTATGACACCCTGGCGCGCTTCGGCGGCGACGAGTTTGCCCTGATCCTGCCGCACATAGGTCACATGACTGTAGAGGAGGTCAATGTACGCCTGCGTGCAGACTTGGGGCACCTTTCCTACCGCACTGACGACGGGGAGGCCACCATTCCCATATCGGTCTCGCTGGGTACGGCCCTGTTTCCAGAGACCAGCACGGATTATCAGGAAGTGCTACGGCAGGCCGACGAACGTCTGCTCTCGTCCAAAACGGGCGGCGGTGTGGAGGAAACAGCGCGACTCGTCCGAATGGATACAGGCACCCGCGTTCAGGGCTTCTCGATGCTTGACGCGCTGGTGACAGCGGTGGACAACAAAGACCGCTACACGCGGAAGCACTCCGAAGACGTGATGGAGTACAGCCTGATGATCGCACGCGGGCTGGGGATGGTCGAGAAGGAGCAGCGGACGGTGGCAGTAGCGGCCCTGCTCCACGACGTGGGTAAGATCGGGGTGCCTGACGCGATCCTCCGCAGGCCTGGCAAACTGACGGACGGGGAGTTCGAGGCAGTGAAACAGCATCCGCAGATGGGGGCGGTGATGGTCGGGGCGGTGCCAGGGCTGGAAGACACGCTGGACGCCGTGCGCCACCATCATGAGCGGTGGGACGGCGGGGGCTACCCGTCAGGGCTGAAGGGCGAGGAGACGCCGCTGATCGCCCGCCTGATGGCCGTGGCGGACGCGTTCAGCGCCATGACGACGGACAGGCCCTATCGCCAGGCCATGGAGAGGGAGAAGGCACTGTCGATCCTCTCGGAAGGGGCGCGAAGTCAATGGGATGTCGAGTGCGTGGAGGCGTTCCTCAAGGCACTGCCGCCGCGAGAGGTCATAGGAACGGAAGCCCGACCGATAAGGCTTCTTGATAACACGACAACGAAGGTGATTTCATGATACTCCGCCTCTCGCTGGACCTACCCGAAGACACAACTTACATTCGGACGACACGCCTGCTCAGTCGGTGCCTCCTGGAAGACATCAAAGTGAGCAGGGAGACGATTGAGGACGTGGAACTGATCGTCACCGAATTGTGCTCGAACGTGATCCGTCACGCGCAGTCGAAGGAAACGCATTTCCTGGTCACCCTGGAATACTACAAGCCTCAGGTCGTCATCACAGTAACGGACACAGGGGACGGATTCTCCCAGGAGGGCGTGGCCCAAGTCGGTTCGGAGCGAAAAGATTTTGACGATGGGGAGCGGCTGGGCGGCTGGGGGATGATGCTGCTCGAAGGATTATCGGACAAAGTGGATTTTACCGAGACCGATCCGCACGGCACGACGGTACGGGTGGAGAAGACCCTGCACTACGAGACGCAGGGGGATGCGGACGAGGCAGCGGAGCGGGATGATAAGGGCGGCGGTGTCGTGACGGCGAGCAAAGATGGACGGTAACTGCTTCCCCAGCCCTCTCACCACACGATCTTCACCGACATCACCTGCTCGGCCCTTTCAATGGTCCCTCTGTAGTTCGTGTGGATAGCGTAGGCATCCGCCAGGTCTTCCTGCGTTCAGCCCTTGTCCACGCGCAAGCGGCGAATCTGGTTGCCCAGCTTTCGGGTCAGCGTTTTGTCGGTCGGCGCATCCATGCACACCATGATGCAGAAAACTTTTGTGCCGCTCCACCCATGGCCCGGTTTCTGATCCAGCGCGGCGCGTGGCTTGAGACGATGCCGATGTCGGACGAGGACGTCGACGACGTGCGGCTCTACCGGGCGGAGCGCGACGCCCGTACCCACCCGGAGGGCGAGCCGCAGCCGTGACGCATTCCAAGGATACTCCAAACGCGGCTCGCGGTGGTTGGACGCGGAACTCCTACGGGGGGCCTTGGTGATGGCGAGAGTGGCCCTCCTGGGCATCCTCTCCGTGGGGCGTGGGCCGACGCGGGGCACACCGTTGCGTCAAGACGCCCAGCACGGCGCGCCCCGCTTGCGCGCTTGTCGGTTTCGGAGTACAATGAAAGACAGGGTACTTATATACTTGCCGCACACGCCTGACTGAGTGGCTGATTGCCTGGCCGGGCGAGCCGGGAGGAATCCGGCCCCTGACTGCCGAACAGCCCAGATACCGTTAGGTAGGCGGGGTAAATGGCGGAACTAGAAACTGACTGGGTGGAACACGTAACAAAGGCTTACCTTCTCGAAAAGAAAAAGGCCGAGGGAGAACAGCGACAAAAGGATGTCGCCGCCTCAGTAAGATTGGCGACAATGGTATCTGACTACCTCGGAACTACAATCGCCCCATCCGGTTCAAGAATCACAGTAGATAATGGGAATCATTCCCTGACCTTTGGGTTTGAGAGGCCGGGGTCTATTATGGCTGCTGTGTTTCACACTTGTCCTGTATGCAAGAGGGAACTTGTCTTTCCTGTTGCGGGGGCTGCCGCTATCGGCAAGTTGATTGTTGAAGACTATCCGCATCCTGATTGTCACTCTGTGAGTCAGGAGACCAGTCGTGATCGAATACTGTAGCGACTCCGGGTTGTTCCGCCCATGCTCTCTCAAACATAGCCATCATTTCGTCAGCAGAGTAGGGCCTGCCCCACGGATCAACTCCGGTCAAACACCGGAGCAGGTGTTCCATATAACTACGAGTACGGAACAGCCGCCTCACGAACTCGTGATCTTTCTCCAACTCCTGTGCGGTCGTCAGGTCTCCATCCCCCATGTGCCGGTTCTCCTTTAGGTGTGTAGCCTAAACGGGGACCGGCGCGGCTTTGTTCGGAGGGCGTCACTCGCCCGCTCAGTGCCGCCAGATGATCGCCATTCCCCTGCCCCCCAATAACCCCTAAAATATTAGCCGGCTTCTCTGAAAATATAGTAGACTAACCTAAGTTGTGTTTCTAAAGTCCTGCCGTGATGGTGAAGGCCAGTACGGTCAGGAAGACCTTTAACTCGAAGCCGCGCGGCGTGACGGCATGAACCGT
>JAABUZ0100005793.1_pt1 | contig 15905 bp, 15 predicted proteins | sample 5562091 | NCBI WGS metagenome assembly JAABUZ01 (sample SAMN12813069, study PRJNA571459) | rock metagenome | isolation source: Antarctica rocks | place: Antarctica: Victoria Land, Linnaeus Terrace sud | collected 2015-12-21 | reverse complement strand
CCGACAGCGGCACGGGCGGTCGCGGTTCCGTCGAGCTGGCGGATACGGCGTGGGTCTTGGGGTGGGTGGGTCGTTCGGGCATGGGCTGGCTCCTGGTGACAGTTGGCGGGCGGATTCGCCCGTGAGCACCCCTGAAATCCGTCTGCACCCCCGATGCGGGACAACACCGCCCCCGGGCGCTCCCGCGGCAGCCGCTCGCCTCGCCGCCTCGATCCCCGGAGCGGGCTACTACGCCGGTACTACGCGACTACTACGCCGCTGCTACACCCACCCGTTCCGTACGCGTGCGGAGCCGGTATTCCGGGCTTCGGGTGCGTCGGCGTCGCGACTAACCGGGGCGCCCGGCCGGGATAGCGCCGATGCCGGTTCTGCTGCCGACCCAGGATGGGCGATCCGGGGCCGCGGCGGGCCCCGCTGGGGTCGTAGTAGCCGCGTAGTAGCGGCATGTGTTCGGCGTAGCGGTGGCGTAGTAGCGGGTAAGGCGTGCTGGTCGGCATCCGATCCGACTCGCACCTCGGAGGTTTCCAATGCCCCTCAACCCGACCCCGACCCCGCCCACGCTCGGCACCGGCGGGTGGCGCCCCGGCTACCGCCAGCCCGCCCGGGACTCCGCCGAGCGGGCCGGGGCCGGCAGCCGTGACGTGTCGCCGCTGGGCGCGGCCCGCACCGCCTTCGAGCTGCTGACGGCCGGCCCATCCCCGCTCGCGCTGGACACCCGCGGCTATCCCGGGCTGCCCAACCGAGTCGTTCCGCTCGACGAGCTGCGCACGCGGCTGCTCGCCGCGTCTTGTCCGGCCGAGACCCGCGATGTGGTGTGGCGGCGGCTGGTGACCCGCTCCCGCACCGACGGGGCTGCGTGGACGATGGCGTGTGTCGGGCTGGCCCTGCCGGCGCTGCTTCGCATGGCCGCCGACATGTCCGAGCGCTTCGCCGGCGACCCGTCCGATGTGCACGCCGAAATCCTGACGGCCTTCCTCGCCGCCCTGGCCACGCTGGATCTGGACCGGCCGGGGGTGATGACCCGGCTGCGGTGGGCCGCCTACCGCGGAGGCCATGCAGCCCTGCGGGAGGCTCTCTCCGCGCCGATGCCCTGCAGGGATGGCTACCGCTCGACCGAACCCCCGGCGCCGGCTGGGCACCCGGACCTGGTGCTGGCCCGCGCGGTCGCTGAGGCCGTGATCACCACGGTGGAGGCGGACCTGATCGGCGCCACCCGCCTTGAGCTCCGTCGGATGCGGGACTGGGCCCACGAGCACGACCTCGGCTACGAGGCGGCGAAGAAGATCCGCCAGCGGGGCGAGCGGCGGCTCGTGGACTGGCTGCGCGATCAAGCGCGCACCAACGACGGCGGCGAGGACGCCTTCGGCAGAGGCGTTGTGCGCCTCGGCAACCCGGCCACCGTCCGCGGTACCACGGAAGGCGCCGTCGACGCTGATGGCTTGGCCGCACACGCGGCCGGGCTGCGGCTCGTCCCGGCCGGCGACTCTCGGGTGTCCCCGATTCGGGGTGGATGTGGATTTCAGGGGTGCGGAACAAACCTGCACCCGACCAGCCACCCGATCGCCAGCTCGGAGGATCCCCGATGCGCCTGACCACCCGCTCTGTGTCCCGCCGGCCGATGTCCGGGTCGTCCAGGCGGCGCCCGTTTCACGCCGCCCGGACCAGCTCCATGGCCGAAACGCTGTCGCACGTGCGGACCGGTCACGGCTCGACGCCGGCGGCCAGTCCGGGGCGTTGGCGAGGACGCGGGGGATGTGTCGTTCTCTGCGCGTCGGCGGTCGTGATGCTCGCTGTTGCCGCTGTCCTCATTGTTGGGGCGCCGGCGGCGGTGGCCGCGTCGCCCGATGTGGCGGCGTCGGGTGCGGTACGGGTTGTGGCGCTGGCCGGCTCGGTGGACGACGTGCTGAACAACATCCGCAACTGGATCATGGGCATCCTCGCCCTGCTTGCCACCGTGTTCCTGACGATCGGCGGCGTCCGCTACGTGGTAGCGGCCGGTGACCCGGGCGAGGTTGCCAAGGCGAAGATCGCGTTCAAGTCGGCCGCGATCGGCTACGCGCTGGCGGCGTTGGCGCCGCTGGTGGTCACGGTGCTGCAGGGCATCGTCGGCGCGTGACCCGATGACAGTGCTGACGGCAGCAGCCGTGCTCGCGTCTCCGTCGGCCGGTCGGCCGGTGGCGGTCTCGATCCCGAACCCGTTCAGCGCCGGCGCGGGCGAGGTGAGCAAGTGGATCGTCGATGGCACCACCAAGGCGATTAACGCCTTCTTCGGCGATCTCGTCACGTCCGCGCTGAACCCGCTGTTGAAGCTGCTGGGCCAGACGCTGCTCACCACGCCGAGCGTGGACTCGCTGCCGCGGGTCGGGCAGCTGTGGGAGAACTCCCGCGAGATCGCGGTCGCCGTCTACGCGCTGGTCATCCTGGCCGCCGGGGTGCTGGTGATGGCCTATGAGACGGTGCAGACGCGCCACTCGATCAAGGAGATCGCCCCCAGGTTGGTGACCGCGTTCCTGACCGCCAACCTGTCGCTGATCTCCTGCACGAAGATCGTGTCGTTTGCCGACGCGTTGTCGACTGCGGTCCTCGGCCAGGGCACCGACCCGAAAGCCGCCGCCTCGACGCTGACTGCGCTGGTGTTGAACGCGGTCACTAATGGCGACATCTTCCTGGTCTTCATCGGCCTGGGCCTGGCCGGGATCCTGCTTGCTTTGCTGATCGGCTACGTCATCCGGGTGGCCGCCACCGTGATCCTGATCGCCGCCGCCCCGCTGGCGTTGATGTGCCACGCACTGCCGCAGACCGAGGGGGTGGCGCGGTGGTGGTGGCGGGCGTTCACCGGGGTGCTGGCGATCCAGCTGGCGCAGTCGCTGACGCTGGTCGCGGCGATGAATGTGTTCCTGACCAAGGGCGGGTTCACGTTCTTCGGCCCGACCGCGGACGGTCTGGTGAACCTGATCGTCACCATCGCCCTGCTCTACATCCTGCTCAAGATCCCGTTCTGGATCCTGCACCACGTCCAGAACGGCGGCGGCCGCTCGATGCTCGGCGGCGCCGTGAAGGGGCTGATCGCCTACAAGACCCTCGGCCTGATCGGGCTGAGGGGCGGCGCCACGGCCGGCGGCCGCCGCGCCGCGGACGGCAGCCGCGGCCCAGATATGGGCGGCGGAGCCGGCGGCCCGGTGGGTGGGCCGCCCCGGCCGGCCGGCCCCCGGGGTTCCGCGACCGGGCCCAGACGTCCCGGTCCGGCCGGCGGCGCCCGGACCGGACCACGCCCCGGCGCCACGGCCCGCGCCCGCACCGGTCAACCCAGCCGCGTGCCCCGCCCGACCGCGACGCCGCCCGGTCAGGGGGTTTTGCCACTGGGCCTGCCCACCCGCGACGACCCATCGGCTCGACCGGCACCGGCCCGGCCGCTGGCGAACCGGCCCCACACAATGCCGCCGCCGACTACCGCGTCCGCGACGACCACACCGCCACCACCAGCGAGCACACCGGCAAGGACCGCGACCGCCGTCAGGCCGGCCGGCCGCGAGGACGGAGGTAGGTCATGACCAGTCCCGAGGTGTCCCGGGCGGTGCGGATCCCGGCCGACGTGGAGCGCGAGGACCGCATCGTCGCCGGGCTGACCGCGCGCCAGGTCGCCATCTTCGCGGTGGCCGGGCTGCTGCTGTATGCCGGTTACCTCGCTACCCACGCCGTCGTCCCGCCCGCGGCCTACGCCGCGCTCGCCGTCCCCGCTGCGGTGGCGGTGGTGGTGCTGGTGCTCGGCAGCCGAGATGGGATGAGCCTGGACCGGCTTGCCTTGGCCGCTGCGCGGCAGCGCCTCACCCCGCGGATCCAGGTCGCCGCTCCGGAAGGCATGACCCCGGCCTCGGGCTGGCTGCTCGCCCGCGCGGCCTCCGACGGCGCGGCGGCCGGTTCACGGCGGGGCGCCCCGGCCCGGGTGGCGGCGCGTGCGCTGCGGCTGCCCGCCGACGCCGTCACCACCGCGGCCGTCAGTGTCGGTGGATCCGGCGAGGTGGGCGTGGTGGATCTGGGGCGGGATGGGCTCGCGGTGGTGTGCGCCTGCTCGACGGTGAGCTTCGCGCTGCGCACCCCGAGCGAGCAGGAAGCGCTGGTGGCCTGCTTCGGCCGTTACCTGCACGCCCTGGCCGCGCCGGTGCAGATTCTGATCCGTACCCACCGCCTCGACCTGTCCGGACAGATCGCCGCTCTCCGGCAGCGGGCCGGATCGCTGCCGCACCCGGCGCTGGAGAGCGCGGCGCTCGAGCACGCCGACTACCTCGACCAGCTCACCTCCGGCAGCGACCTGCTGCGCCGGCAGGTGCTGCTCGTGCTCCGCGAACCCGCGGCGCCGCCGGCACCCGGACGCCGACTCGTCCCCATCCCAGCTGGCCCAGGGCGGCGGGCGGCCGCGGCGCGCGAGGTGAGCGCAGAGGTCCTTCGGGCAGCGCAGACCCGCCTGGCCCGACGGGTCAGCGAGACGATCAGCCTGCTCGCCCCGACCGGTATCGCGGTCACCGCCCTCGACGCCGCCCAGGCCACGGCGGTGCTGGCTGCCGCCTGTAATCCCGACGCGCTGATCCCTCCCGGAGTCGTATTGGCGGGCGCGGACGACATCATCACCACCCACGGCGGCGACGACCCTTACGCGGCAACAAACTTCGAATCCGACGAACCCGACCGGTATGACCGGTTCCCTTACAGCAGCGGCGATGAACACAAAGCGCCGCCGTGGCCCGACACCGATCGAGGCTTCGCCGACGATGCCGCCGACGGCGGAACCGACGAGCTGTGGTGGGCACGATGACCCGGCGCCGGCTGTACCGATCACGCCGCGCCGAGAGTGTCGCGACGAGCGAGGGGGGTTCGGCGGGGGCGTTCACGCCGGACGCGATCGAGGTCGCGCCGCGCCACGTCGTGGTCGGCGGCGAGCACGTCGCGTCGTTCGCGGTGACCGGCTATCCCCGCGAGGTGCACCCGGGCTGGCTCCAGCCGCTGCTCACCTACCCGGGTCGGCTGGACGTGTCGCTGCACGTGGAGCCGATCGACCCGGTCACCGCCGCCGACCGGCTCAAACGCCAACTCGCCCAGCTCGAGTCCGGGCGCCGACACGACGACGCGCACGGCCGGCTGATCGACCCGCAGGTCGAGGCCGCGACCGAGGACGCCTACGACCTCGCCTCCCGCCTCGCCCGCGGCGAGGGCCGCCTGTTCCGCCTCGGCCTCTACCTGACCGTCCACGCCCCCGACGCCGACACCCTCGCGGGCGAGGTGACCGCCGTCCGATCCCTGGCTGCGTCGCTGCTGTTGGATGCGAAGCCGACCAGCTACCGCTCCCTGCAGGGCTGGGTGACCAGCCTGCCGTTCGGGCTGGACCAGCTTCGGATGCGCCGCACCTTCGACACTCAGGCGCTGGCGGCGGCGTTCCCGTTCACCTCCCCGGACTTGCCGCCGGCCGACCCCGCCTCCCTGTCGGCACCCTCCGGGGTGCTGTACGGGTACAACCTCGGCTCCCAAGCGCTGGTGCACTGGGACCGGTTCGCCCTCGGCCAGCAGCTGCACAACCACAACTCCGTCATCCTCGGCCGCTCCGGCGCGGGCAAGTCCTACCTCGTCAAGCTCGAAGCCCTGCGGTCCCTCTACCAGGGGGTGGAAGTCGCGGTCGTCGACCCCGAAGACGAGTACCGCACCCTGGCCGCCGCGGTCGGCGGCACCGACATCCACCTCGGCGCGCACGGCGTCCGGCTCAACCCGTTCGACCTGCCGATCCACACCCGCGCCGACGGACGGCGCACCGCCCCGGACGACGCGCTGCTGCGCCGCACCCTGTTCCTGCACACCGTCATCACGGTCCTACTCGGCGGGGCGCCGCCGGCAGAGCAGCGCACCGCCTTGGATGCCGCGCTCGCCCAGACCTACCAGCGGGCCGGGATCACCGCCGACCCCCGCACCTGGACCCGGCCCGCACCGATCCTGGCCGATCTCCGTGACTCCCTCACCCGGATCGGCACGCCGGCCTTGGAGTTGGCGGCGCGTCTGCACCCCTACGTAGATGGCGCGTACTCCGGGCTGTTCGACGGGCCGAGCACCACCCGGCCCGACGGGCATCTGCTGCTGTTCTCGCTGCGCGATCTGGCCGACGAGCTCAAACCCGTCGGCACGCTGCTCACCCTCGACGCGATCTGGCGCCGCGTCTCCACCCCCGCCGACCGACGCCCGCGACTGGTAATCGTGGACGAGGCGTGGCTGCTCATGCAGCAACCCGCGGGCGCCCAGTTCCTGTACCGGCTGGCGAAGGCCGCGCGTAAGCACTGGACCGGCCTGACCGTCGCCACCCAGGACGTCGCCGACGTCCTCGGCAGCGATCTCGGCCGAGCAGTAGTCGCGAACGCCGCCACCCAGATCCTGCTGCGCCAAGCCCCACAAGCCATCGACCAGATCACTACCGCCTTCCACCTCTCGGCCGGCGAACGCCAGTTCCTGCTGTCGGCCGAACGCGGCCAGGGCCTACTGGCCGCCGGCACCCAACGCGTCGCGTTCGAAGCCCTCGCCGCGCCCGGCGAACACCAGCTCATCACCACCGACCCCGCCGAACTCACAGACCTCAGCCTCGACGGCGCCGAGCCGGACGACGGCGCCGACGGAATGGGGTGGGTTGAGCTCGACGCCGCATGACCTCGCCGCACCTGCCGCCCATCGTTGAAGGAGGACCCACCGTGATCGTGCCCCGGCACGCCGACCACCGACCGGCCCCGACACCGCGCGCGACACCCGCTCCGTCCGGCTCGCAGCCCGGCGGCCCGCTGGGGCGTTACCTGCGTGACCCCGGCGGCAGCCTTCGCCACGTCGAGCACGCGGTGTGGCAGTGGCTGAGCCATTGGGGACCGCTCGCCGCCGCGCTCATCGCCGTCGCTGGCGTCTCCCTTCGGGCCTGCCGGATCTGGTGGCGTCGTCGCCAGCACGCCGAGCTCGCGCGGGACGCGCGGCTGGTCACGGTACTGGCCCCGCCGGTCGTGGATCCGGCCGGCGCGGCGGCGTTGTGGTCGAACCTGACCGGGCTGCTGCGCCCGGCCTGGCGACGCCGGTTGACCGGGCAGCCGCACGTCACCTTCGAGTATTGCTTTGACGCCGACGGCCTCACCCTGCGGTTGTGGGTGCCGGGCGTGGTGCCGCCGGGAATGGTGGAGCACGCGATCCAGGCTGCGTGGCCCGGCGCCCACACCACCACCCTGTCAACCGGTCCTCCCGACGAGCAGGCAGCCGAGGCACCAGTGGGCACACCGCGGCGACTTGTCAGTGGTGGTGAGTTGCGGCTGGCCCGCAGCGAGGCGCTGCCGCTCCGCACCGGCTTCGACGCCGACCCGATCCGCGCCCTGCTCGGCGCCCCCGCCGGCCTGCTGCCCGGCGAGCGGGCGGTGGTGCAGGTACTGGCCCGCCCGGTCACCGGCCGCCGGGTCGCCCGGGCCCGCCGCGCCGCGACCCGCCTGCACACCGGCGCGTCTGCCCGCCCGGTCGGGCGGCTGCTCGACCTCATCACCCCCGGCACCGGCGCGCACCCCACCCCAGCCCGCAACACCGCGGCATCGGCGATGGACCGGTTCACCTCGCTGGAGTACTCGGCGCAGGACCGCGCGGCGGCCGGCAAGCAGCGCGGCGCGCTGTTCGAGACCCGTCTCCGCTACACCGTCACCACCCCAGTCAGCGCGGACGCGGACCGGGCAACCGTCGCGGCGGCGAGCGACCGGCTGCGCGGGCGGGCGCACGCGATCGCCTCGGCGTTCTCGGTGTTCGCCGAACACAACCACTACCAGCGCCGCCGGCTGCGCCACCCCGACCAGGCCGTCAACTCGCGACGGCTCGGACACGGCGACCTGCTGTCCATACCCGAACTCGTGGCCATCGCGCACATCCCCACCGACGCCTTCGCGCCCGGGCTGCAACAGGCCGGCGCCCGCGCCCTGCCACCCCCACCCGGCATCCCCACCCCGAGCCGTGCCACCACCGCGACGGTCAAGCCGCTCGGGCACGCCGACACCGGACGCCACCGCCCCGTCGGGCTCGCGGTCACAGACGCCCGCCACCACACCCACTTACTCGGCGCCACCGGATCGGGCAAGTCCACCCTGCTCGCCCAGCTCGTCCTCGCCGACGCCGACGCCGAACGGGGCGCGGTAGTGATCGACCCGAAAGGCGACCTCATCACCGACATCCTCGACCGCCTCCCACGCCGAGTAGCTGACCGGGTCGTGCTGATGGACGCCGACTCCCGCGCCATGCCGCCCTGCCTCAACCCTCTGGATGCCCACCCCGACCTTGGCCCCACACCAACCACGAACACGGCGGCAGCGGAAGACTTCGTGGCCGGCGAGCCGGAAATGGCGGAGTTGGACGGCACCGCCCAGGTGGTGGTCGACAACCTGACCTCGATCTTCGCCCGCGTCTACTCCGCGTTCTGGGGCCCGCGCACCGACGACATCTTCCGCGCCGCCTGCCTGACCCTGCGCGCCCAACCCCACACCACCGACCACGCACAGGGCAGCAATGGCGGCCGTGGTGTGCCGACGTTGGCGGATGTGCCGACCCTGCTGACCGACCCCGACTACCGCGACGCCGCCGTGACTCACGTCAGCGACCCGGTGCTGACCGGGTTCTAGGACTGGTACGCCGGACTCTCGGACGCGGCCCGCGCGCAGGCGATCGCCCCGCTGATGAACAAGGTCCGCGCGTTCCTGCTGCGCCCGTTCGTCAAGGCCGCGATCGCCGGCGGCCCGACCACCCTGGACATGCGCGCCGTCCTCGACGACGGCGGCATCTGCCTCGTCCGCATCCCCAAAGGCTCGCTCGGGGAGGAGAGCACCCGCCTGGTCGGCTCCCTCGTGGTCGCATCGGTGTGGCAAACGACGACCGCCCGCGCCGGCATCCCGCAACAGCAGCGGCGAGACTGCGGGCTGTACGTGGACGAGTGCCAGAACTTCCTCAACCTGCCCTACCCGCTGGAGGACATGCTCGCCGAAGCCCGCGGCTTCCGCCTGTCCATGACCCTGGCCCACCAGCACCTCGGCCAACTCAGCCGCGACCTGCACGACGGAATCGCCGCCAACGCCCGCAACAAGATCTTCTTCACCGCCTCACCCGACGACGCCCGCTCCCTGGCCCGCCACACCGCACCCCGTTTGACCGAGCACGACCTGGCCCACCTCGACGCCTTCCACGCCGCCGCCCGCCTCGTCGTCGCCGGCCAAGCCACCGCCCCGTTCACCTTCACCACCGCCCCGCTGCCACCGGCGGTACCGGGGTTGGCGCGGGCGATGCGTCGCGCGTCCATCCGGACTGTCGGCCGCACCGCTGGCCCCGGAGCCGCCGCGACCGGAGCCGGCGTCGCGCTCATCGGTGACGACCCCCGGCTCGAACCCGACCTCCGGCAGAACCCCGCGGACTCGGTGCCCGCACCATCCGCGCCTGACCTCGAGGGACCCGGCCTATGACCAATCGCCCCGCGAGCAACACCGCACCCGCCGGCCCGGTCCCGCAGCGCGCCCTGCGCGCCCACCGCCCACCGAGGCCCAGCGACCGCATGGCTGTCTCCGCCGAGCACCTCGGTGAGCTGTCGCACCGGCTCACCGCGCGTGACCGGTGGCTGGCCCACCAGCTGCTCGAGCACCGCGTCCTGACCAGCACGCAGATCGTCCAACTCGGCTTCGGCGTGCCCCGCACCGCCAACCTGCGCCTGGCCAAGCTCTACCAGTGGCGCGTCCTTGACCGGTTCCAGCCTTTCGCCGAACGCGGGTCCGCGCCGATGCACTACGTCCTCGACCTCGCCGGGGCGCACATCCTCGCCGCCGCCTGGGGCCTCACCCCGGCCGACCTCGGCTACCGCCACGACCGGGCCATCGCGATCGGCCACAGCCTGCGCCTGGCCCACACCGTCGCCACCGCCGGCATCTACACCGCCCTGGTCGCGATCGCCCGCCACTCCGGCCCCCACAGCCCCGACAGCGGCGGGTCATCACCGCGACGGATGACCGCCTGGTGGTCCGAGTCCCGCTGCGCCCACTACTTCGGCGCCCACGTCCGCCCCGACGGCTACGGCCGCTGGCACGAAGCCGGCCGTCAGATCGAGTTCTTCCTCGAATACGACTTCGGCACCGAACCGCTGGCGAAGGTGGCCGAAAAGCTCGCCGACTACCACCGCCTCGCCCAAGCCACCGGGCTCGTCACCCCGGTCCTGTTCTGGTTCCCGACCCGCGAGCGCGAAAACAACGCCCGCGCCGCGCTCGCCACCGCCCTGACCGGCCTCGCCGCGCAGCCCGCACAACCGGGCGCGCTGGTGCCGGTCGCCACCACCAGCAGCCTGCATGTCGACCCCTCGCCGCACACTGGCCTGTCCACCGGGGCGGGAGGTGTGCCCGACAGCCCGGCCGCCGCCCGCTGGGTTCCCCTCAACCCTGCGGGTGCCGCTCGGTCCGGCGAGCCGCGCACGGGCGCCGGACGCCTGCGGCTGGCCCAGCTCACGGCGGCCTGGCCCGCGCGTGCCCGTCCGGCCGCTCTCACCGATGGATCGTCGGGTCCGACGCCTCGGGTAGCGGGGCCGAGCCGAACGGGGTCGACGCGCCGCACCAGCACGGCCAGCTCGGCGGCGGGGACCCGATCGTGGCCGGCTCCCGCGGCGATGCCGCCCGGCCCGGATAACCCAAGCCCGGGTCCTCGCCCTCGGGCGGTGGCGTGACTCGCGTCGCGGGGATCGCCGCCACCGCGCTCGTGCTGGCAATGGTGCTGATCGCTGCCGCGACCGGCAGCGTCGCGGGCTCCCTGCTCGGTCTCGGCGGAGGCGGCAGCACCCCCAGCACCACCGCGGTGCAGGACATCCCGCCGGACTACCTTTCCCTCTATGAGCAGGCCGCCGCCACCTGTCCCGGGCTGGACTGGACGGTCCTGGCCGGCATCGGCAAGGTCGAGACCGACCACGGCCAATCCACCCTGGCCGGCGTGCACTCCGGATCCAACAGCGCCGGGGCGCAGGGACCGATGCAGTTCGAGCCGGCCACCTTTTCCGAATACGACCAGCCGGTTCCCGATGGCGGCGCCAAGCCGCCGTCCCCGTATGACCCGACCGACGCGATCTACGCCGCCGCCCGGATGCTGTGCGCCAACGGCGCCAAGAACGGCGCGGACCTGCACGCCGCGATCTACGCCTACAACCGCTCCGACTCCTACGTCTCCGCCGTGCTAGCCGCCTCCTCCTCCTACGGCACCCCGGTCGGCAGCAACAACACCCCGCAACCGGGCGGCGGCACCTCGACATCAACATGGGCCCCGACGATCGGGCAGGCGATCGCCTCCCGCGCCCTGCGATGGCTGGGCTGGCCCTACGCCTTCGACGGCGGCAACGCCGCCGGCCCCACCTACGGCAAGGCGGTGGACTACGACTCCCGCAACGACGCAAGCGTCTTCGGGTTCGACTGCTCCGGCCTGGTCATGTACGCGCTCGCCCCCTGGCTAGCGGTCGACCACTTGGCCTCCGACCAGTACACCCAAGCCGGATCCTCACACCCCACCGTCGACCAACTGCAGCCCGGCGACCTCGTGTTCTGGAGCTCCAACGGCACCATCGCCGGCATCGGGCACGTCGCCATCTACCTCGGCGACGGCCAAGTCGTGCAAGCCTCCCACAGCGGAGCGTTCATCGAGATCACCCCGTTGAACAAAGTCGAATCAGGCTACTACGGCGCCACCAGACCCCTCACCAGCGGCGGCGCCTGACCCTGTACGGCACCAGTGATCGAGGTGCGACGAGCTGCATGTTCGTGAACCAGCACGAGCGGCACAACCACACCCGCCCGTTCATTTGCAGGCGGTGGGTTGTGCCGCTCGTGCCACGCTCGCGCGCTACCGCGTCATCGGGAGCGGCCGGTGGTGAGCTGAAACTCCGCGCCGTCCGACAGCCCAAGCACGAGTCCCTTGTTGTAGGTCAGCACACCGCATTCGGCGAAGCTGGTCACCGAGTCGAGCAGGAACGGCGACGCGGCGTCCTCGTCGCTGGCCTCACCGGCTTCCACAAGAGGTTCGGTCGGATCGGCTTCGCCGATCAGCACGGCCAGCAAACGCGTTCTGCAACTCCTGATCCGAGATCGCCATGATCAGTGGCTCCTTCCAGTTTGGTTCGAACAACGGAGTGGGTGATGGGGGTTTCAGCTGGACAGGCGGTAGCGGCGCGGGGTTTCGCTCGCCAGGACCGCGTCACCGCTGGCCGCCAGCCGGGCCAGCGCGTTCGCGATCGCGCCCGTCGAGCGGTTCAGCGCCTTGCCGAGCGCGGTCGGTCCTACCGCGTCCTCGGCGTGGGCGACCAAGTACTCCAGCACCAGGGTGCCGAGCTGCCCCGGCCGCAGCCGCGCACCGTCTCCTACGCGCACCGGCGCCTCGTCGTTGCCGGCTGCCTTAGCCGCACAGTTCGGATCGCCTGGGGCGGCGGCGTGGCTGGTCGCTGGGGGTGGGCTCCACCGCGCGGCCGGGCGCCGGCCACCCGCCTCTACGGCGGGAATGTCACGGCGGGCCAGCCCGGCCGCCTCCAACGCGGCCAGCGCTTTGCCGACAGTCGACTTGCCCAGGCCGGTGGCCTCGGCTAGCTCGCTCGCGGTTGAGCCGGCGTGGGCAACGAGGGCTTTGTTGACCCGTTCGCTGGCCGGACGGGCCGGGGTGTCCGGCGTCGGGTTTTGGGCAGTGCTCATCAGAATCTCCAAGCGGTTAAGGGGTTCAGGTGCTCCGGTGGCGGAGCCCTTGCCGGTTCGGGACTTGTTCCCGATGTCGTTCCGGCACGTTGAACGCTAGCTCGACGTCCGCACGAAGCAAAGACAATCCCTTCGGTCCGGCCCCCCTTTCTTGCTTATTCCGGATGCGCTCCCGCCGATTGTCAACGACGTGGAATCCCTTGTAAGGCAAGGCGATTCGTAATTTGACGAGCCGCTTCGAACACTCGACTTGTCGAACATGGTGAGCTTCTCGACCAGTCGTGAACGTCGGTAACTCGAAAAGTCGAGCACCCGAATACTCGTCCGATGCGACGCCGCCGCGATATTCCGGCGGATTCATCGGGCGTCGTCTTGGGAGATCGACTCAATGATCCGAGCGGACAGGACGAAGCCGTCTGATGGCCGCAGCAGGGCGACGGCGCCTCGTGCCGTGCTGCCGTGCTCACGCGGTGCACCGAGCCTTGAGCGGAAGGAGGTCGAGAGCGGACCGCTGGCTGCAAGGCCGGGCTGTCAGCAGACTGAAGGGGATGTCCTCGTCGTAGATCGTGATGTCTCGAAATTGCGCAGGACGGTGGATCATGCAGTCGCGAGGTTAGCGGCGATAACACGAAGCGCGGCGCCGCTCCGGTTGCCACGCCGTACGCGCGTGTCGCGGGCCGATTCTGTCGGTGTCGCCTGGGAGAATGAGTCAGGTCCGCAAGCTCCCGAAAACTCTCTAATGATCTTGAAAGAAAGTTGGGGGCTGCTGGCCAGAGGGCCACCTATGAGGGGAGGACCACCGACAACTCGTTGTTGGTGGTCGTCACCCAGAGAGGACGTTATGGCTTCCGAGCCGAGGCGCTCACCGGGACTGCCCGGCGCCTCCGGCGTGCCCGTAAAACGGGCGGTAGAAGCAGAAGACGCTGTCCCCGTCGAGTGGCTGGCCGAGGCCGATCATCAGACCCTGGCTGACAACGTCGACCGGCTGGCCGCAGACGACGAGCTGATTCAGATCCTGGCGTTCGGTGGCTTCGTTGGCAAGGAGTGGGAGTACTTCTCGACCGAGCTGGCCCGGTACGGAATGGCCGTCATCGGCGGCTGGATGCGGAGGAGAATGATCTTCTCGAAGTGCAAGAGCCGCGGGTTCGGCGGTCTGCCCGAGCTCGGCCGGTACTTCGAGGACGACGAGATCGACGAACTGACTGGTGAGACGATCTCGAATGCGCTGGTTCACTTCCGCCGTGACGTGTTGATCCCGCACAAGTGGGACTACCGGAAGGGCGCCACGCTCCGCACCTTCTTCGTCGGTCAGTGTCTGATCCGGTTCGCCAACGTCTATCGGCGCTGGTACGGCAACGAGAAGCGCAACCAGTATGACCTGGCGGCCGACAACGACACCCTCGACACCTTCGCTCCCCGGATACCGAGCCCGATGGCCGTGTTGTCGACCGGGCCATTGCACTGAAGGCGATCGTCGGCATCAAGGACCCCCGGGTCAGGAAGGCGATGTTCCTGACAGCCAGCGGCCAGAGCCAGGCCGAGATCGCGATCGAGCTGGAAGTTACCGAAAAGACCGTAGAGCGCATGCTCGCCAACGAGCGCGCCAGGATCAGAAGGAGGGAGACAGGATGAGCAGGACAAGGATCGTCGAGAAGGTCGAACGCAGCTCCCTAGGGACAGTGCACGCACTCGCTGCCCGCAGCACTGTTGAGCCAGCGGCTGCAGCGAAGCTGGTGGCCCGAGCGGAAGCCCAGCGACGACCGGACGAAAGAAAAATCAACTAAATCTGGGAGGTAGCGGGTGCATCGGCACCATACCTAGATGTCCGCCGATTCCAACCGGAGAGGCGGCAGCGGGTCGCACAAAAGTGTGGCCCAACAACCCACGGAAGCGGATCGCTGGGCCGGCACGTCTAGTCAACTGCAGACCATACGCGACGAGCTTCTGCTTGAGGACCCCTAGGAGTCCAAAGTGGGAAAAACTTCAGGTGGCCACGCTCGAAGCGCGATCTCAGGCAGGTACGTCTCGAAGGCGACGGCGGCGCGCAGTCCGCGCACTACCGTCACCGAGAGCGGCGGCAACAAGGGGTCGGGCACGCACTATCGCAGCGCCATCACCGGCCACTACGTGACCGAGGCAACCGCGAAGCGCCATCCCGATACGACAGTGACTGAGAACGGCTGACCCGGTGGAGATCACCGCAGCCGTGATTCGGGAGCAGGGCGTCGAGTTCGTCGTCGTGCTCGTCACCAGGCAGGCAACACAGCCGGGCTCTCGGGAGGCGACGGCACGTAGCGTGCAGCCGCTGTTTCCGGGGCGTCCGATGGTGCTCTGTTCGCAGGACTGGCAAGGCACGCCGACCTACTTCGGTCGGCGCGATCTTGTCCAGTTCCTGGCGAACGTCTTCATGGAGCAGCTGCCCTGGAAGAAGTACCGCTCAGTCGCAGCATGATCAGTCGGCAGCCGACGGACATCAGTGTTCGCCGGCTGTTGGCGACTTTGGCCGGCACTCCTCTGGTCGGGTGATCTGCCCACCATCAAGCACGACGTGCTTTAACGCCCTGGGACTAAGGACGGCCATACCGCAGCTGATCACGGGTCTGTTCACTCTCGTGAGGATCCTGATCGTTGTCTCGGCCGCGTTCTGACGATGGCGGCGCAATCAGAGTCGTGACGACAAAGGTCTTTCAAACACGCCGCATCGAGACGCTGACGACCGTATGGCAAGCGTTCAACGACATCGAGGAAGAGCAGCGTAATGAGATCGTGATGGATGCCGTCGCCCTCCAGGACGCACACGTCCGCAGTGTCAACCTTCTGCTGATGCGCTCTTTACCGTTCTTGCTGGATGACGAACGATCGTGGTCGCTTGAAGTTGTCGGCCGGATCGTAGAAACCGACGCCATGATGCGCAGCTTGCGGGAGAGGGGCCTGCCAGGCGCGGGTTGGTGGTTGCAGTCGGCATCGCAACCCATCGAAGCCAGTGTTGCAGCGCTGGCTGCCACCGCACTGCGTGAGACGAAGGACGCCTTGGGTGCCCGCTACGCCGCTTGGGGTGTGTCAAGAATTCTGGACAGGTTCTCGGTTGTTGATCAGGCAGCGGCTGCTGCCGTTCGGTATTCGTTGAGGGCTTCGTGTGGGGTGCGGTAGCCGAGGCTGGAGTGCAGCCGTCGGCGG
>JAABUZ0100005791.1_pt1 | contig 15908 bp, 8 predicted proteins | sample 5562091 | NCBI WGS metagenome assembly JAABUZ01 (sample SAMN12813069, study PRJNA571459) | rock metagenome | isolation source: Antarctica rocks | place: Antarctica: Victoria Land, Linnaeus Terrace sud | collected 2015-12-21 | reverse complement strand
CGCCGAGCGGCTTGCGCGTAAAGTCTATGCCACCCGCCTCCGCCGCCTTCTGCGAGACCATCATCCCCGCCCGATCCGAGAGATTCGCCAGTAAGGGCGCGAAGGGCGCTTTGAGGTTGAACTTCACCGTGTACGGGTCCATTGCCTCGACTGTCTGGACAAAGCCGATCTCCGGGCCGCGCAGGCTCCGCTTGTCGGTCAGATAGCGCTCGATGTTCCACTTGACGGAGTCGGCGTTGAAGTCCGTCCCGTCGTGGTACTTCACTCCTTGCCGCAGTTTGAAGATGTAGGTCTTCGGATCGGGTGTCTGCCATGACTCCGCCAGCGATGGGATGATCTTCAGGTCTTTGTCAATGGCGACGAGCGAGTCGTAGATGTTGTACAGGACCTGCCGGTCTACGAGCAGCGTTGACGGCATCGGGTCGAGGTTGGCGACATCGGAGTTGATCTCCGCCTTGATCGTCCCACCCCGCTTCGGCGCGCCCGCGCTCGGCGACTGGGCAGCAGGGGAAGCGGCGCTCGTCACTATGGCGGCTGCGGTCGTCGCGCCAGTGACCGTAACTGCGGCGGCAACCTTCGGCGTCGCGGTGGCCGCGCTGGTGCTGCCGCAGGCGGCGAGGAGTGCGCTGAGGGCGGTCGTCGCGCCTGCCACAGCGACACTGCGGAGGAGTGTTCGGCGGCTCAATCGTCCCGGTGCGTGAAACCCGTCGGCACCAGTATGCCTGGTCATCGTTCCATCTCCCCTCGCATCGTGTGGGTTCGATGTTCGTAGAATCACGCGTTACTCCAACCCTCGAACATCGAACATCGAACTTCCGCTTACTTCAACCATGTCCCCTCGAAGCGCATCATGAAGTCCGGGTAGAGTTGCATCCCCTGCACCTTCGGTTGCATGACGAGATAGGCGGGCACGAAGGCATAGAAGGCCATCGCCGCGTCGTCCACGATCAACTTCTGCGCCTGCTGATAGAGGTCCTTGCGCTGGCTCTGATCACTCGCCGCGCGGGCCTTCTCCAAAAGGTCATCCACCTGCGGCACGGAATACCCGCCGTAGTTGAGGCCGCCGCCGGTGTGGAAAATATTGTACAGGTTCCCGTCCGGGTCGGGGCGACCGCTCCAGCCGAAGAGGAGCATCTGGAAGTTACCGCCCATCTGGTCATTGGAGAGCACCGTCCGTTCCTCCTGAACGAGATTCACCGTGATCCCGGCCTTCGCCATCTGATCCTTAATCAGTTGCGCGAGTTGGGTTATGGTTGGTGAGCCTGAACCGACTTTAAGCTCGAACGCGAAGCCGTCCGGCGTTCCGGCCGCCTTCAGGTACTCTTTCGCCTTGGCGATATTCGCCCCGTATGGCTTGTAGTTCGCGTCGAAGGCCCAACTGGTAGGCGGGATCGGCCCCTGGGCAATCTGGTTGACACCGAAATAGACGGTCTTGTTGATCTGGTCGCGATCCAACGCTTCAGCGACCGCCTGGCGCAGTTCTTTTTTATTGAACGGCGCTTTCGTGACGTTGAACGAGATCGCATTGAAGCCGAGGCCGGCCACATCTTTGAGTATCAGTTCGCTCCCCGATTTGACGCCCGCGACATCCTTTGCCGCGATGGAATACGAGACATCCAGATCGCCGGTCTTGAGGTTCGCGAGGAGCACCGTCGCATCGGTGATCGGGCGATAGGTCAGTTTGTCAAGGTAGGGCAGTGGGGCGCTACTCGCATCCTTTTTCCAGTAATTCGGATTGCGCGCCAGCCCGATGTGATCATCCTTCACGGCTTCGACGAACATGAATGGGCCGCTCCCCGCCCCGACCGGCTTCAGGGCGAGGGCGTCCGGGCCGAGCGTCTGGATCACCTTTGGCGAGAGAATCATCCCCGCGCGGTCGGCAAGCGTTGGGAGGAGTGGCGCGAACGCGGCTTTGAGGTTGAACTTGACAGTGTATGTATCTACCACGTCAACGGACGTGATCGTATCAATCTCCGCCTTGCGTCGGCTCGCCTTATCCGTCAGATAGCGATCAATATTGAACTTGACGGCGTCCGCGTTCAGGTCCGTCCCGTCGTGGAACTTCACGCCCTGGCGGATATGGAAGATGTACGTCTTCGGATCGGGCGTCTCCCACTTCTCCGCCAACGCGGGGATGATTTGCAGGTTCGGGTCAAAGGCGACCAGCGTATCGTAGATGTTGTAGTAGACCTCACGATCCGCGTACGCGCCGGAGGTCAGCGGGTCGAGGGTGAGAATATCGCCATCCAACCCCGCCTTGAGCGTACCGCCCTTTTTGACTGTGCCCCCTGCCGCCTGCGCGGGCGTTGCCGCTGCCGCCGTCGGCGCACTGCTCGTACCCACCGACTGCGTTGCCGCGCCCGCCGGTTTTGTCGCGGCAGGAGCGGCAGTATTCGTCGCGGTCGTACTGCTCCCACCGCATGCCGCCAGTAATGCACTCAGCGCGCTCGTTGCTCCTGCCGCCGCGACGCCGCGTAGAACGAGGCGGCGACTAAGACGGCGGGATGCACTCGGTGTCCGCCCTTTCTTCATGGTCTCTTGGTGCATACTGTTGATCCCCTTTATCTTACTTCAGCCATGCCTCATGGAAGCGCATCATGAAATCCGCATAGACCTGCATTCCCTGCACGTTTGGCCGGGTAAGCAGATAGGCAGGCGCGAAGCCCCACCATGCCATCGGCGCATCATTCACCATAATCTTCTGCGCCTGCTGATAGAATTCCTTGCGCTGGCTCTGATCCGTCGTGGTGCGCGCCTTGTCGAGCAGGTCGTCCACCTGCGAGTTCGAGTACTTCGTTTCCGAAAGGCTACCGCCGGTATGCAACTGGTTGAAGATGTTGCCGTCCGGGTCAATCCGGCCGCTCCAGTTGTAGCTCGTTGACTGGAAGTTGCCGGCCTGCGCGTCCGCCTGAATCTTCGCCGCCTCTTGTTGCGAAATATTCAGGATGATCCCCGCCTTGGCGAGTTGGTCCTTGACCAATTGCAGCAACTGGAGTGCGGTCGGTGAGCCGGCAGCAAGTTTATACTCGAAAGCGAAGCCGTCCGGCTTGCCGCCCGCCTTCAGGTACTCTTTCGCCCTGGCAACATTGCCAGTATACGGCTTGAGGTTCGGATCGTAGGCCCAACTGGAGGGCGGAATCGGCCCATAGCCGACCTGATAAGTCCCGAAGTAGACGGTTTTATTGATCTGCTCGCGGTCCAGCGCCTCCGCGACCGCCTGCCGCAATTCCTTTTTGTTGAACGGCTCCGTTTGCGTGTTGAACTCGAAGCAATAGAAATTCAATCCCGGCGCTTCCCGCAGTACGAGTTCTTTACCGGATTTGATGCTCGCGACATCCTTCGGCGGAACAAGCCAGTAAGCATCCAGATCGCCGGTCTTGAGGTTAGTGAGAAGCACCGTCTCATCGGTGATTGGGCGGAAGATCACCTTGTCGAGATACGGCAATTGCGTGCCGCTCGCATCCTTCTTCCAGTAGTTCGGGTTGCGCTCCATCGTCAGATGATCGTTGGTGATCCACTCGACGAACATGAACGGGCCCGTGCCCGCGCCGGCGGGCTTACGCGAAAAGTCCGCGCCCCCCGCCTGCACCGCCTTCGGGGAGAGCATCATCCCGGCGCGATCCACGAGGTTGGCGAGAAAGGGCACGAACGGCGCTTTCAAGGTGATCTTCAGCGTGTATGGATCGGTGATCTCCATCGTCTGAATGGACGAAATTTCGCTGGCACGGCGGCTTGTCTTGTCTGTGAGGTAGCGATCGAGATTCCACTTTACCGCTTCGGCATTGAAGTCCGTGCCGTCATGGAACTTCACGTCTTTGCGGAGCGAGAAAATATACGTCTTCGGGTCGGGGATTTCCCACTTCTCCGCCAGCGCCGGGATGATCTTCAGTTCTGTATCAATCGCGACAAGCGAATCGTACATGTTGTAGTAGATTTCTCGCTCGGCGCCGAACCCGGAGGTCAGTGGATCGAGCGTGGCGACTTCGAGATTGTTCGCGGCGCGAAGCGTGCCGCCCTTCTTCGGAGCGCCCGCCGCCGGGGTACTTGGCGACGGTGCCGCACCTGTTTGCCCACTCGCACTTGCCGCCGGAGCGCTCGTTGCAGCGGGAGCCGTTGTGCCGCTCGCGCCAGTCGTCGCGGCGGGCTTCGGCGTATTCGTCGCGGTTGTGGTACTCCCACCGCATGCTGCCAGTAGCGCACCCAGCGCGCTCGTCGCCCCCGCCACCGCGATGCCGCGCAACACGGCACGGCGACTTCGGCGAACGATCACGACGGTTGTATCACTCCCATCATTCACCTGGGTCATGCTCCTTTACCCCCTGCCCCCTTCCCATCGAGGAAAGGACGAAAACGCGCGACACCGCGCCGCGCGGAGAACAAGACGCATCATCTTACTTCAGCCACGCCTCATGGAAGCGCATCATGAAATCGGCGTAGACTTTCATACCCTGGACGTTGGGACGGGTGACGAGATATGAGGGCATGAATGTGTACCAGACGAACGGTGCATCATCCACGACGAGTTTCTGTACCTGCTGGTACAACTCTTTGCGTTGCGCCTGATCGCTCGCGGCTCGTGCTTTCTCAAGCAGGTCGTCCACTTGGGAATTCGAGTATTTCGTGTCCGCGAGGCTACCGCCGGTATGGAGTTGGTTGTACATGTTCCCATCCGGGTCAATCCGGCCGCTCCAGTTGTACCCGGTCGCCTGGAAATTGCTTGCCTGCCGGTCTGCCTCGGATTTCGCAGTCTCCTGTTGGACGATGTTCATCGTGATGTTGGCCTTCGCGACTTGATCTTTGATCAGTTGCGCGAATTGTGTTGTCTGTGGGGAGCCGGACGCGATCTTGAAGTCAAAGGTGAAGCCATCCGGTTTGCCGCCCGCTTTGAGATATTCTTTCGCCTTGTTCACATCGCCCGAATACGGCTTGAGATTGGCGTCGAAGGCCCAACTGGAGGGTGGAATCGGCCCGTACCCGACTTGCCGGACGCCGAAGAAGACGGTCTTGTTAATCTGCGCCCGATCTATCGCCTCCGCCACCGCCTGTCGCAACTCCTTCTTGTTGAATGGCTCCGTCGTCGTATTGAACTCAAAGCTGTTGTAACTCAGCCCCGGCGTCTCGGTGAGGACCAGTTCGCTTCCGCTCTTGATGCTTGTGTAATCCTTCCCCGGCACGGTGTAGTAAACATCGAGATCACCGGTTTTCAGGTTTGCCAGCAGCACCGTTTCGTCCGTGATCGGCCGGTAGATCAGTTTATCTATGTACGGCAATTGGGTGCCACTCGCGTCCTTTTTCCAGTAATTCGCATTGCGTTCGAGCGCGATGTGGTCGTTCTGGGCCCACTCGACGAACATGAACGGGCCCGTACCCGCGCCGAGCGGCTTACGCGAGAAGTCCGCGCCACCCGCCTGGACAGCCTTCGGCGAGAGCATCATGCCCGCCCGATCAACGAGGTTCGCCAGCAGCGGCGCGAACGGCGCTTTCAGCGCGAACTTGAGGGTGAAGGGATCCATCACCTCAATTGTCTGAATGGAATCCAGTTCAGTCTTGCGGCGCGTGTTCTTGTCCGTGAGATACCGCTCGATGTTCCACTTCACCGCGTCCGCATTGAAGTCGGCACCATCGTGGAATTTTACATCCTTGCGCAGGTGGAAGATATACGTCTTCGGGTCTGGGGTCTCCCACTTCTCAGCCAGCGCGGGGACGATCTGTAGGTTCGTATCAATGGCGACAAGCGAGTCATACATGGTATAGAAGACCTCACGGTCGGTATAAGCGCCTGAAACAAGTGGGTCGAGGGTAATAATATCGCTGTCGAGGCCAGCCTTGATGGTCCCACCCTTCTTCGGCGTTCCCGCGCTCGGGACGCTGCCTGGGGCTTGGCTCGCGGCAGTCGTGCCACTCCGCACCTGGTTCGTCGGCGCAGTCGTGCTCGCACTCGCTTTGGTCGCGCTCGGCGCAGCGGTATTCGTCGCGGGCGTGCTACTTCCACCACAGGCGGCGACGAGCGCGCCAAGCGCGCTCGTCGCCCCCGCTGCCGCAAGGCCGCGTAGAACGAGACGGCGACTCAGGCGCGCGGCGATTGGCTGCTCAGACTCCGTACTGATTGTCATGTGCCATCCTCCTATACACGCGTACGCATACAGATGCCATGCGGCGTTGCACCGTCTTTCCGTCAGTATCCGCGCTCTGATGTATCGTCCATTACACCGAGTATACACGAAAACTCGTAACCGTATACGTGCGAATTGGCGACCTGAGAGAGTTTCTATTGCACTTGTACAAAAATATAAAGAATTGCTGCGAGTAGTCGGTACCCGGTAGTCGGTAGTCAGAAACCGTAACGCGCAACGAGGCGGTCGTTCAGACCACCTCATCCTGCTCGTTATCCGTCTGACTACTGGCTACGGTTAAAAGGGTCTGCCCCAGACCGCGCGACCAGCCTGAGGCAGAAAGAAGAGGGGGGAGGAATGTCGTGGTTCCGCGAGCGTTGCCGCCCGGATCAAACGAAACCAGATACCTGAGGACATTGCCGCTGACCGCCCCGACTGTTCAGCCATCGCCGCGCGACCATAACAGATCAGTACATAAGCGGGAGGTCCACCATGTACCCAGAAGGAGTCCCGGTTACTTCGTCATCGTCCGCCCATGTGAACCGCTGACTCCTCGCGGTTCACCGATTGAACAATTTAGCAGTATGGGTAAAGGCCTTGGAGTATTCCCGGCCTGAAACGATCCGCCCACAGCCTCGTCTCATTTCAGACTCTTCAGGGGGAGTATCCCAGCGCCCCTCACCGTTCCGCAGTGCCGCCTTCTTTGTACGTACATAGTGTACGACCACCATCGCTCCTTGTCAAGACCTTATAAAAATTGGCTGAAACCAGGGAGACCTGCATAAACGCAGAGGACGCAAAGGAAGGGGGATTTGAACCACGAAGAGCACGAAGAAGGGAGAGAGACGATAAGTTGTTCCTTTTTTTTCTCTTTCCTTCGTGCTCTTCGTGTCTTCGTGGTTCAATGCTCTTTCTCTCCGCATCTTTGCAGTTTCCCCGGTTTCCGTTCCGCCGTTTACGATTCGTGCAGTTCCGCAGCGACGCGGAGGGCGTCGTCCGCATTGGAGAGTATTCCGGCCAGTTGCCGCCAGCGAAGACGGAGCAGGAGGCGGCCAATGTCTTTGCCGGGGCGGAGACCGAGTGCGTGCATCACGTCGTCGCCACTGACGAGCGGGGGCGACGTGAGGAGTGGAGCGTACGTGCCGAAGTAATCGCGCAGCACTCCTTGCAGGAACGCAACATCCCGTGCCACGATCGCTGGCGGACGGTTCGGGCCCCGTGCGGTCGCGCGGTCGCCCATCGCGACAAGGATGCAGGCGGGTGCGCTATCGCCAAGCGCCGCCATCAGCCGGATCGGATGCTCCCCTCCATGTTCATGCTCCTGAAGATCGTTGGGACGCCCATGCTGGCGGATCGCGGCGACGAGCAGGCGCTGTTCCGTCCGGGAGAGACGCAGCCGCTCCGCGATTTGCCCGGCGAGATGGCCGCCCGCCTGCTCGTGCCGCGAGAATTGCGGCGCGCTATCCGGCCCCACCGTGCGGACATCGGGCTTCGCGGCATCGTGCAAGAGCGCGGCGAGCGGGACGATCCAGCGACGTGACCGTTCCCCCGCGAGCGCGGTGTCGAGCCAGGTGCGGAACGCATTGGCATGGGGCGCGGTCCAGTCATCGAGGGTGTTGAGAAAGCCAACAATCGCGACCGCTGCCGCCGTATCGTGATCGAAGACATCGAGATGATGATTCCCGCTTTGGGTCATCCCCCGCCCGGCGGTGGTTTCCGGCACGATCGCTTCCCAGAGACCACTCCGCGTCACTCCTTCGATGGCGGGCGCGGCACCGGGGGCGGCGAAAAGGTGAGCCAGTTCGTCCGTGATCCGCTCCGGCGCGACCGACGGCACATGGTCCACCGCCGCCGTTGCCAGCACCTCCGCTTCAGTGGTCGGCGCGTATCCGAGCGTCGCAACGAAGCGATAGAGCCGGATAGCACGCAGTGGATCATCCCGAAAGGCGCCCGGCGCACAGGGCCGCAACAGGCGAGCGTCAAGGTCCGCAACGCCGCCACACGGATCAATAACATCTTCGTTACCGCCGACGAGCAACGTACGGAGATCAACCGCCATCGCGTTGACCGTGAAGTCACGCCGCTGCAGGTCTTCCGCTAGCGTTTCGGCACGGTACTGGGTGAAATCATACTGCCGTCTCGCCTGTATGACGCGTGCGGTCGGCTGCGCATCGTGCAATGAGACAAACGATCCACCGATCGTATCCGCGAACCGGCGCGCAATCCCCAGCGCGTCACGCGGGACGAGGATGTCCCAATCTGTAATGACGGTTTCGCCCCGCAGGGCATCGCGCACCGCCCCACCGACGAGAGAGAACGGCTGGTCCGTCAGACGCGGGAGCGCGGAAAGGATCACGTTCTCTCGCAGCGTTGTGTGCCACATTGCCACGATAATTATGTCCCTGGCTTCATGAAGATTCCCGACCCCGCTGCTACATATCTTTAGACTGCCGTTCTATTTTATCCTGTCCACAGACCTTTTGCAACGAATGTACTCATCGTGGCAACAAAGAGAACGTGCGAAAGGATCGCGGCAGTGGTATTCGTGTACCGGCGCTCGATACCAAGCACGAGGCCGACCACAAAGACCGTCAGCGGCGCGAGCGGGAACCCATATTGCGTGTGGAGCGCGGCGAAGGCGAGCGCGGCAAGGAAAATACCGTAGCGTGGCTGGATCGCCCCCCGGAAGAGCAGTTCCTCGCCGATGCCAAGGAGAATGGCCGCGACCACCGCCGCACCGAGACCACCGATATTGGCGAGCGCCTGATCATTGATGCGGCGGACATTCTCAGCGATCGTCGGCGAAAGTTGCGCAGTCAGCCGCTGGCCACCAATCGCCACCCCGACGAGCACAGCCGCCGTGACGACCGCGACGAGGAGCGTTAAGGGCGTCGGGATGGCGAGGCCAAGGCGGGCACGAATTTCTTCGGGCGCGCGCCTCCACATAAAGCGCACGCCGCCGACAAACCGCTCGCCACTCTCCTCACTGGCCGTGCTTGTGGCGATCACGCCCCGGTTCGCCGCGCGTGCCGAAACCGCTTTCGCCGCCGCGACTTTGCGCGTCCGCCGCACGCCGACGCCGACGAAGACGATACCGAGCGCACCGACGATCAGCGCCTCACCAATCGTGAAGAGGATACCGCCGTGCGGCACGATCTGCCCGAGTTGATCCTTCGCGCCACCGACGACGTAGAGTTTGCCGTTCACTACCGCGATGCCAAGGCCGGAACTACCCGCGACGAGGTCGGGACCGCTACTCCATTTGTTTGCGGCGATGTCGAAAAGTTGGAGGGTGTTCGAGGACTCCGCCGTGCCGATGCCTCCCGCCACGTAGATACTGTTCTCGCGGCTCGTTGCAGCGAGGTTCCGACGCGCGTCCCGCATCGGCGCGAGCGCGGCCCACGCGTTTGCCTGGGAATCGAACCGCTCCGCCGCCTTCAGGCTGGCGCCGTCCTGCTGCCCGCCGAGCGCGTAGATCATCGTGCCGACAGCAACGGTCGCGAGGCCACTTCGCGCGGTCGGCATCGTCGGGGCGGCGGACCATTGGTTCGTCGCCGGATCGTAGACAGAGACGGTCGCGAGGCCGGACCGCTTCGGAACGGTTCCCGCGACGGTCGTGCCGCCGAGCACATACAGTTTGCCATTCGCGCCTGCCACCGCGAGGTCGGTGCGGCCTTCCGGCAACGGTGGCAGCGTGCTCCATCTATCGGTCGCAGGGTCGTAGACGGTGGCTGACGCGACGGGCGCGCCATCGCGCTCGCCGCCGACTGCGTAGATTTTGCCATCGAGCACGGCAACAGCGAGGTTCGCGCGCGGCTCCGGCAGCGGCGCTTTCGTCGCCCACTGCGCGCTCTTCCCCGCTACCGGCTGATCCCGCAGACTGGTGTCGTCGGCAAGCACGCTGCTCGTCGGACCATTCGCATCATCCCCGCCGACGACATAGAGCGTGCTACCAACTGCGACGACGCCCATGTTCTTGCGCGGCGTGGGGAGCGAATCGAAGCCGCCCCAGACAACGCCGCTGGCAGCACGCGGCTGGCCGGGATCGTAGACACTGGCGCGGTCGGTCGGCACGCCGATTGGATCGGCGACACTCGCGGAGGTGAGAAAGAAGACGGCGGCAGCGAACAGGAGACAGATGAGACCGAGCATATGCATCCGGCTCTCCGCCGCAATCGGCAGGAGGCGCGCCCACGTCACCTTGCGGATCGGATCGAAGAGCGCAGTCCCCATCAGAATCGTGACGATGACGAGTGCGACGCCGCTCACCTGCCCGGCGATCATCTGCGAGACGCCGATGAACCAGAGAAAGACGGCAAAGAAGCCGAAGGCGATGTCCTGCCCCATCTTGAGGGCACGGTTCCCCTGGGAAATCTGGCCCCAGATAGCGATGAGCAGAAGCGCGAAGGCACCGACGACGCGCAAAATGAGCGCGCCGATGTCGCCCACCACGGAGGCGGCTATGAGCGGGTGCAAAGCAGACACGAAGGGATGTCCTTTCCGACGGCGGACCATGCGACGTTGCATCGTCCGGTGGCGCAGCAGTGAGCCACCGCATCGGGAAGTATCCCGCAACGTACCGGGCTTGCCTACCCCCAGCCCGTGCTACACTGCCCTAACGACCAAAACCGTACCGACGTTCGGGAGGCAACATGTGACAATCTTCACCGCATTGGCGAACGATCTCCGGCCTCTCTTGTCCCCCGATGCGCTTGTAACCGACGCGGCGGCGCTGCCCGCGTATGGGCATGATTTTTGGACACAGCGCGGTACGCCGGGGATCGTCGTGCGAGCGGCGCGGGCGGAGGATGTGATCGCGACGCTTCGGTATGCGGCGGCATGCGGCATTCCGGTCGTGCCGCGCGCGGCGGGGACGAATGTCAGCGCCGGGTTTCTGCCGACGCCGGAGCGGATCATGCTCGATCTACGCCCGATGCATCGAGTACTGACGATAGACACCGAGCGGCGCGAGGCGGTCGTCCAGCCGGGCGTTATCAATGGCGACCTGAACGCGCGACTCGCGCCATTGGGCTTCTGCTTCTCGCCCGACCCCGGCTCGGCTGCGATCTCCTCGATCGGCGGCAATATCGCCGAAAATGCGGGCGGCATGCACTGCCTCAAGTATGGCGTCACGGACGATCATGTCGTTGCCGTGGCGTGCGCGCTGATCGGCGGCGACATGATGCGTTTCGCGGCGGATGACACCGGACCAGATCTGCTCGGCCTCCTGATCGGCTCCGAAGGGACGCTCGGCATCGTCACCGAAGCGACAGTCGCCCTCCGCCCGCTCCCTACCGTAACGCGCACGCTGCTCGCGGTCTTCGACGACGCGGACGATGCGGCGGCGGCGGTCTCCGCGACGATCGCGGCGGGCATCATCCCGGCGGCGATGGAGTTTTTCGACCGGCCAGCGGTCGGCTTCTTCGATGCCTTCTCCCCCTCCGGCTATCCGAAGGAGGGCGAGGCGTTTCTCCTGATTGACCTCGACGGCAGCGCGGGCGAAGTCGCGGAAGAGATGGCAGACCTGGAGCCGATCCTGCGGCATGGGGCGCGCACGGTCCATCGGGCCGATGATGAGGCGGCGCGGGCCGCGCTCTGGAAGCCGCGCATTGACGGCGCGCTGGCCCTCGTTGCCAGCGGGCGCGGTTTCTTCATCTGCGATACGACTGTCCCGCGCGAGCGCATCCCGGAGATGCAGCGCGCGGTCGTTGCAATCGGGCAGCACTCGGGCCTTCAGATGCTTACCCTCGGTCACGCGGGCGACGGCAACATTCATCCTGTCATCCTCTTCGATAAAACCGATCTGGCACAGGTCGCGGCGATGGAAGAAGCGGACGACGCGGTCGTCGCAACCGCACTTGCGCTCGGCGGCACGATCACGGGCGAGCACGGTATCGGCAGCGAGAAGCGGCGGCAGATGCGGCAACGGTTCTCACCGACGGAGATCGCCGCGATGCGCACCGTCAAGGTCGCCTTCGACCCGGACGGCCTGCTCAACCCCAGTATCCTCCTTCCTGACCGTTCCGACGACGAACCCACCCTACCCCGATTCGCCGCCACTATGAACGCGGTGATCGCCGCCCGCCGCGCCGGACACCGCTGGGAACGTTCTGGCGATGCCGCACCACCTTCACCCAGGAACGAGGCTGCGCGGGCGAATCTCGACGCTGAGAACCTAACGGTGACGACCGATGCGGATACCCTGCTTGCCGATCTCACGGCAATGCTCAGATCGCGTGGTTTCCGGTGCGCATTGTCGGAACGATCAACCAGCAGTGACCTGCGCACCATCGGCGCTCTCGTGAGCGGCGAGGGTGATCGCGCCGCAGTCCGTGATGCCCTGCTCGCCATCGAAATGACGCTCCATGATGGCTATCCGGCGCGCTTCGGGAGCAACGCGGTGAAAGATGTCGCGGGATACGACATGAAGCGGCTCTGTATCGGCAGCGGCACGGCCTTCGGCACGCTGGAGACAGTGACGCTACGGGTGTTGCCGCTACGTCGTTGAATCACACGGCAGGCGGTTCCTCACGCAGCCATTTTTCCAATGCGAGACGGACAATCTCACTCTGGCTGATCTGGCGATGTCGCGCACTCACGGACAATGCGCCAGACAGGTCGTCCGGAATGTTGACGCGTAGCGAGCGCATCCGCGTGCCATGGAGCGGCGGGCGCCCGACACCCCGCTTCACCCGCTGCCATACGAAGTTGGATATGGGAGCGCATGTGGGGCTGACCGCACTGATGGTCGCCAGAACCTTCTCGCGTACCCGTTCCTCGCTCACACCGAGGCTTGCCAGGATACGCGCCGCAACGCCATCCCCTTCACGGACGATGCCGAGCAGGAGATGCTCCGTACCGATGTAATCGTGCGTGAGGTGGCGCGCCTCGCGCATCGCCAACTCGATCACTTTCTTCCCACGCGGCGTCAGATGCGGAGCGCACGCTGCCGCGCTCGTTCCAAACCCGACGATGGACGCCACTGCGGAGCGTACCGACGGCAACGAAACACCGAGATGCGCAAGCACCTGCCCCGCGATGCCTTCACCCTCGCGGATGAGGCCAAGCAGCAGGTGTTCGGTGCCGATGTAGTCATGGTCGAAGCGTCGCGCCTCTTCCTCCGCGAGCGAGATGACGGTGCGGGCACGGTCGGTGAACTTCTCAAACTTCTCTGCCATCTGGCGACCTCCTGTGCGATACAGACCGAGCTGACGAAAGACGGGAATCTCCCGAATACAAGGCCTTATAAATAAATATAAGCCCTTGTATTCGTCGCGTCAAGCAGCCACGTACCGAGATACGGCGTTTTACATTTTCTTGAAGGTTTGCACCTATTCTCCCGTCACGTTCGTGCTACCAGTACGGCACGGCAATTATGCCGCTCCGAGACAGATCGTTCGACCACGCGTGCGCGATGGCGCGCATCATGGTTCGTCTTACATCACCGTTCGTAAGGAGGTAGACCCATGCATACTGACCCCTTCTGGTCCCCCGATCTCCGCGCGATACCGCATGCGGCGCGGTGTCGTCGGGGAAGCGCACGCACCTTTGTCGGCGCGTTTCTCGGCATCCTGCTCGTCGGGTTGCCCGGTCTGCTGATCCCGACGGGTGCCGTTACGACTGCGCAAGACGCCGCCGCGCTCGATGGCATCCACAAGATTCAGCATGTTGTCGTCATCATGCAGGAGAACCGCTCGTTCGATCACTACTTCGGCACCTTCCCCGGCGCGAATGGTATCCCGATGCAGAACGGCGTGCCGACCGTCTGCGTGCCCGACCCAAAAACCAACCAGTGCGTCGCGCCGTACCACGACGGCCAGGACAAGAACGCGGGTGGCCCACATAGTGAGAGAAATGCCACTGCTGACATCAACGGCGGCGCAATGGACGGCTTCATCAAGGAAGCGCAGGGTGGTCGCCGCAACTGCGCGAACCCGACCGATCCTGCCTGCACGAACGGCGATCAGACCGACGTGATGGGGTACAAGGACGCGCGCGACATCCCGAACTACTGGCAGTATGCCCAGCAGTTTGTCCTGCAAGACGCCATGTTCGAGCCGAATGCGTCGTGGAGCCTACCCGAACACCTCTTCATGGTTTCCGGCTGGTCCGCCAAGTGCGGCAGTGCGGACCCAATGAGCTGCCAGAACGAACTGCAAAATCCCGACCGCCTCGCTCCGCAACGGCGCAACGTCCGTCCCGGAGCGGCGGGAGCGGCCATGAAGCAACCTAACTATGCGTGGACGGACCTCACGTATCTCATGTACAACGCGAATGTCAACTGGAAGTACTACGTCGCGGACGGCACGCAGCCCGATTGCGAGGATGACGCGATGACCTGCGCGCCAAAGCCGCAGAACGCCGGGACGCCGCAAATCTGGAACCCGCTGCCCTGGTTCGAAACCGTCAAGCAGGACGGCCAACTCGGCAACATTCAGGACCTCGACCACTTCTATGATGACGCGAAGAACGGCACGCTCCCAGCCGTCTCGTGGGTGACGCCGAACGGCAAGAACAGCGAGCATCCGCCAGCACTCGTCAGCGACGGGCAGGCATACACGACCGGCCTGATCAACGCGATTATGCAGGGACCGAACTGGAACAGCACGGCGATCTTCCTCGCCTGGGACGACTGGGGAGGCTTTTACGATCATGTCACGCCGCCCAGCGTGGATCAAAACGGGTACGGCCTGCGCGTGCCCGGTATCGTCATCAGCCCCTACGCAAAGCAGGGCATGATTGACCACCAGACGCTCAGTTTCGACGGCTACCTGAAGTTCATCGAGGATGATTTCCTCGGCGGGCAACGGATTGATCCGGCGAACGACGGCCGCCCCGACCCCCGCCCGACGGTGCGCGAGAACGTCCCGCAACTCGGCGACCTGTCGCAGGACTTCGACTTTACACAACCGCCGCGCCCGCCATTGATCCTGCCGCCGAACCCGCCACCCGGCCCCGCTTCCGGGGGATAGGGAACCTCACGCCCTTCTCCATTGCTGCCAAGTAATGGAGAAGGGCGTGAATCATCTACAGGTTTTCTTGCGGCAGGTAGAATACCGCAGTGATCCTCAATTATGCGGGTGCGGGGAAGCTCACGATTCCTGCCGACGCCGGCACATCGGGGGCATACACAATCCGGTTCGTTTCGTCATACGTTACGGCGTGGCTGCTTGGCGTCGTTGGGACGTTGGTAATGAATGTTACTGGGTTGCCCCCGCTGAAGATTGCCATTTGCCCGCCCCGGTAGTAGCCCGACGCCGCGAAGAAGTACCGGTTTGCCTTGGCGTCGTAGATCGCTGAGTCGCCCGCCCCGGCCTGGTCGAAGGTAGCGACCGTCTTGCCCGCCACGAGGTCGAAGAACACCGTTTGCTGCGTTGCCTTGTTGCCGCATCCCAGCAATGCCAGATTCGTCGTCGGGTTGATCGCCAGCCCGTTCGGGTTGCACGGCACGCCTACATCCATCGTCTTTACCAGCACGTCTTGCCTCGGATCGAACTGGAAGACGACGTTGCCCCCCGAGCCAGTCATGTACATCATCCCGTCGCCCGGGTTGTAGCGCGGCTGCTCCAGTGCATCACCAAGATCGGAAATCCGCTTGATGATCGTGTTATTGACAGCATCAATCACTGTCACGAACTCATCGTCGCTGTTGGCGACATAGAGCTTCTTCTCCTTGGGATCGAAGTCCATCTCGTCTGCCCGCTTCTTGCCCCCGGTGTTCAGTTTCACGAGCACGGTATCGTACGTCGCTGACGACGCATTGATGTCAATGATGGCAATCTCGCTGTTGTTGTT
>JAABUZ0100005790.1_pt1 | contig 15910 bp, 15 predicted proteins | sample 5562091 | NCBI WGS metagenome assembly JAABUZ01 (sample SAMN12813069, study PRJNA571459) | rock metagenome | isolation source: Antarctica rocks | place: Antarctica: Victoria Land, Linnaeus Terrace sud | collected 2015-12-21 | reverse complement strand
TCCCGTCTGAGGTCTCGACCATCTTTTTGCCTCGGAACGGCACCAGCACGCCGTTAACCTCGCCGCTTTTCGTCTTCGCCTTCACGTATTGACCCATATCTGCTTTTACTCTTTTACCAAACATTTTTATCTACCTCTCTACATCGCTTCCATTTGAATTTAAAGTTAATTTCTGTAATATGTATAAATTTTTATGACACTATAAAGAACACCATCTTGAGGCGTGTTATTTCAGCAATGAAGAATAGTCATAACTCAAACAGCGAGGAAAGCTTGTTCTGAACGGCCAGGAGCTATCATTCCGAATAGTGCGTGTTATAGACTGTCAACTTTGACAAAGGATGATAGCGCAATCTCAAACGGAAAGGAACTGCCATTCTATTGCTATGAGGAATGGTTACTTCTTTGATGTTGAAAAGCTTTATTTCCGTTTGAGCGTCAAATATCTTCTTAAAGAACCATCACCTATAGTATATCACAGAAGTCTAGCCCTTTGAAGACTCCTTGACATATGTCCACTACGGACATATACTATCTCTATGAAGATGAACAAGACAACATTGAGTCCCTTGACGTCAGCCGTGTTTTACATTCTGTTTGCTCTAGCTAGTGGAGAAAAACATGGTTATGAAATTATGAAGCAGGTCAAACAAGATAGTCAGGGACAGGTCAAAATGGGATCTGGAACGTTGTATGGGTCAATCAAGCGTATGCTCGCAGATCGGCTCGTTGAGGAAGCGGGCGAGCGTCCTGATCCAACGCGCGATAACGAACGGAGGAGGTATTACCGCCTGACCGAATTGGGTAGACACGCCTTCCTCACAGAACTTCAGCGCTATCAGGAGATCGTTTCTATCGCGAATCAGCGCCGTCTCTTCCCAGATTCAGAGGCAAAGATATCCTATGAAATATAGAAGGCAGGGCAAAAAGCAACTCTCGGCAGAGTGCTTCTACGCACTCCTCTTGAGTCTGTATCCTGGCGTGCATCGCCAGGAATACGGTCCATTGATGCTGCAAGCATTCAAAGATCACTATCGAGAGACGCGAGAAGTGCAAGGTCAGGTCGGAATCACGTTCTGGCTGGATGTGATTGCAGATGAAGTGAAAAGTGCTTTAAGAGAGCACGTGTTGTCAATTCAAGGAGGTAGCATCATGCAATGGGTGTGGAAACGGCAGGGAATCTTCTTTGGTCTTCTGCTGGGTATTCTGGCAATCGGAGCCATTGTTTGGACAAATGTGCTGTTCCCGAATTTTGAGTCTGACGATGCATATGAAGTTACCTATATCATTACCGCTGTCGGTATTCTCTTATTTTTTGCTCTAGCGGGAATTCTAGCCAGCCGCCAGACCAACCGCTTGCTTTCTGGAACCTTGGCAGGAGCTATCACGGCGGTGCTTGGCTTTGGAATAGCTATGCTCACCTTTTTCGTGGTCGATAACGTCTGGCTTGATATTGTCAGTCATCAGGTAGACAAGATCTACGGCTTTCAGCATAGCACATTCCATACGATGCGTGACTACATCAATGATGGTCTGCTTTCGGGGACGGTCTCTGTACTTCCTGTGATGGCGGTAGTGGGAGCGATTTGTGGAACACTTGGGGCGGCTCTACGAAAGCTCACCCCCTTTTCCCACTTCTATAACTCATCTCATTAGCGCTTCTATGAAGGAAGGTTTCTATGATGAAGAGGAGCGATTCTGTCTTATTCTGGCTTACGATCCCAGCTCTTGTCCTGTTAGACTTTGTTCTGGTTGGTCTCATTTTAGTGCGTGCTCCCCTTTTGCTTCAGGCACCATACTTTAGCACAACGCTTTTCACCAGCCTTTTGCTGCTGCTCTATGGGGGGGTTGGAGTCGCATTTCCCAAGTTTGTCCATTCAACGAACGTGCAAAACGTCCTCTGGCAAGCCAGCAGGGTTGGCCCGCTTGTCGGCCTGTTCTTCGTTATTAGTATCACTGTAGAATACTTCGTGGATCTGAATCAAACCGCAAGTCTGCTTTCGACCTTTGGTTTTATGGGGCTTATCTTTCTAGCTTTTATTATAGCAGGGAGCCTGGGAACACGCTTCACTGGTTACTGGCTTTCTGGTGTGCTCTGTAGCATTTGGAGTGCGCTTCTTGGCGTCCTCATTGCACTCTCGTTTGGCATGATGGTAAATTTGTTCTTCCTACAACGGCTCGAAGCTATTTCGACTGCTGACTACATGCGTAGTGGTATGAGTGATCCTGCCACTTTTGTCTTCTTCAACACGCTGGATACTGCTTCCACCCATCTATTCGAGGCTCCTATATCCGCTGCAATTTTTGGAATGCTTGGAGCGGTAATTTTCAAAGGGTTTTTCATCCGACGAAGAAAGCACCTCACCGAAACGGAATAAATTCTATGAATGAAAATATAAGAGGAAGAAATAAATGATGCACGAAACGCAAAATGATCTTCCATCCAAGTGGAAATGGCGCTACGTACTTCTCTGTGGGTTTACCTTCGCTGTCGTCGCGATTGTTGCATTGCTGGGCTATCTCTTCTTTGTCCGCTATTCCGATCTTGCGAGCAGTGGAGATGCTAATCTTCCGAACTGGACTGGCAACGTGTGGGGAAATGTTGTCTACTTGTTGATCAGCATCGTTTTTATGGGATTCTACCTGTGGCTTATCATTCAAGGAACGAGATCAGGCAGTGGGCAATCGTGGCAGATCGGGGCGTTGCTTGGTGTGCCGCTGGGCCTCCTCTCCCTTATTGTCGGCATTATTGTCAATCTGTTCAAACCAACTGATCCGTTAGGAAGTGTAGAACAAAATGTGCTATTGCTGCTAGGGTTGGTAGCGTGCCTTGTCGCAGGCGTTTGGGGAACGTGGCGAGGTGGTCACATCGTCGCGGGGATAGCGGCGGCGTTCTGGTGTGCATTCTTCCAGGTCCTTTTCATCACGCTCACTACCGTTCTACAAGATGTCCTGTTTGCGGATATGCTTACCCGTACTATTTGGAGCAATGACACGACCACTGTATGCAAGTATCGTCACGGTTTGTCCTATCAGAGCTGTGAAATTGGCGATAATCTAGGTGGAGTCGCAACGCTGCTGGTCGCATGGCCAATCATCGGGGCTGTTATAGGAGCTCTTTCTTCTACAATGACTGCTCTCTTCATCTGCAATGGAAAGAAAAGAAGTTCTGTCATCTGGCGTAGAGAGGGACGAGCGCCTTTGATTTTTACCAGCGTAATGATCGTTGTGTTTCTAGTGGAAGTGATTGGAAAAATCTGGTAAGAGCCTATATTCGTGAATGATGCACTTCAAGAAGAGCTGGAGTTAACTGGCCTGAGACTCTAGCTCTTCATATTCGTACATGGTGACGCCGACAATTTTGCGTGTTGAGAGCTGTCCGCTGTAGGATGCGCGGTAGGTGCCGGATGTTGGGGCCACGTCGAAGTAATCGCGACCGGTAGCTATGCTGATATAGCTAATGCCAGCGCGGCGGCCGTGCGTAGGATCGAAAGCGATTGCTTGCGCTTTTCCTGGCATGCCCGCAACCGGCAGAAGAACTTCGACCCAGGCGTGAGTACCGCCCTCGCCGAGCAGGTGGCCGGAGACGTAGCGGGCGGGAATATCACACAGGCGGCAGAGGGCGAGCATGATGTGGGCGTAGTCCTGGCAGACGCCTTGCTGTAGGGCGAAGGCTTGTATCGCCGTCGTATCTATATCAGTTACTTCATGTGCATACTTCATAAACTGATAGACCCAGGCGTTAATGTCTTCTGCCAGATCTATGCCTTGTCGCCCGCCCCTGCTCAACATAACCGCCACGTCTCGCAGAGCATCATTAGGCCGAGTCAGGGCGGAGGACTGAAGTAGGCGTGGGTCGGTCAGCCAATCGGCGGAGAGATAGTGGGGGCCATGCTCGGTGTCACGCTCGACGAGTATCCAGGCTTCGAAGTCGATAGCCTGCTCGATGTAGGGAATGAAGAGTTTGAGCTCCGTGTTGCCAAAGGCGTCGTGCTGATAGAAAGTCTCGAGGACTGGATTGGTGACGGTCAGGCGATGCTCGATGCGGCACTGATCGCCGTACTGAACGGGGGGCAGGATCATGAGATGCTGCCGGAGATCAGAGATGGGGCCGGGATATTCGTAGCGCAAGTGCTGATGGATCAGGTAGGCGCTATACTGGACGCGCGACCAGTCGATGCTGTGGTGGTTGTGTAGATTGAGAGTTGAGATTGCTGTTTCGAGATCTGGTAGTCCCTGCTTCATAGGCTAAATTGATTCCTCGCTGCGTAGTAAGTAAGCTGCCGGTGATTCAGAGATATATATGTCATCTATTATGAATCACCGGCAGTTGATCTATGCCGTCGCCGCCTCTGTGGCTGGTTCTTGAGCCTCGTCGGCCCAGACCGTCATCTGCTTAAGGGTTGGCGAGCCATACGATGTCACCATCGCGACATCCAGGGCATCACGTCCGCGCCCAATCAGGACGCGCCCGACGCGGGGCATGTTATTACGCGGATCGAAGGTCCACCAGCGATCGCCCAGGTAGACTTCCATCCAGGCGCAGAAGTCCATTGGATCATCGGGCAGAGGAACGCCAATATCCGGAATATAGCCAAAGACGTAACGGGTGGGGATATTAAGCGCGCGGCAGAAAGTGACGGCCAGGTGTGTGAAGTCTCGGCACACGCCCACGCTCTGTTCATAGACATCCACAGCGCTCGTCAGTGGAGTGCTTGTCCCATACTGGAAACGGATATGCTCATGCACCCAATCGCAGACCGCCTGTACGCGCTTCCACCCAGGCTCACTATTTCCGAACAACTGCCACGCCGTATCCGAAAGCGCATCGGACTGGCAGAAGCGGCTGGGCAGAGTATAGAGCAGGGTATCGTCGGGAAGGTCCTCGACTGGCAACTGCGGAGTCTCTGGTGCCACCGGGTCCCAGTCATCGGACACCTTCACAACCGCATCATAGCTCAGTGAATGTGCTCCCTGTGGAAGGACAAGGCGCTGGCACAGATTGCCATAGATATCGTAATACGCGTGCTTCTCGATGTCAGGAGTGATCTTCCACTCTTCGCGCACAATCATGTGCGCCCCATCGCGGTGAGGTTCCACCAGCATCACCGTCGGAGTAGGCCACGTCGCCTCATACTGAAATTCGCATCCTACTCGAATGTGCATAGATTCCGTTCCTTCGTGTAGTATTTATCATGCATGGACATAAAATGTCTGTTCATTATACGATATGATGAAATAGTTCACAAGATTATGCTTCTTGCTCAAATTGAGACCCGCAATTGTAGCAATAACGATGGCTTGCAGGGGAACGAGTCTTGCAAGATCTGCAAGTCTGTATAATTTTCTCTATTGAAGTTGGAGCACTAGCCATTTTCCCAATATGTTCTCGATAGAGATCAACGCATTCATCACAAATATAAACATGTCCTGGACCGACTGTAAAGCGGTTTACTTGGTCGCGGCGCTTCCCACAGAACGAACACCTTGTATCAGGACCTATTTCTTGTTCCTCCATGAGGAGCTTCTGTTCCCAATCTACCTCTGTTGATATATTCCATGTATCCATTAGAAATTATCTCTCCTCTTTTCTGTGCAGGTAGAAAGATCTCTATCTCTTTGCAAAACAGTATAGCATAAAAGAGAAAGCGTCTGGACAATTGATCCAGACGCTTTCTCTTTTATATTGTAAGCCGCAGTCATTCAGTCCCCTAGCTTATTCGTTATAGTTGTAAGCAATAGCAGCATTTTATCGAACTTTTGATCCATCTGGTCAAACCGGTTATCCACATCTTTAAAACGACTGTTTACGTTCTGCTCAAAAGATGTCAGGCGATTCTCTACTATTTCAAGACGTGAATCTACGTTATTGAGTCGGAGCTCTACTGTTTCAAGACGTGAATCTACACTATTAAGTCGGAGCTCTACTTCACCGAACCGCTCTTTCACTTCTCTGATATCCTGCCCCTGTCTCCAAAAAACGCCGAGAAGCATAGTCATATTCTCGTTCACTTCTCTCAAGTTTTCCCCTTGCTCAACCGGAGTATGATCCTCAACCAAAGCTTCATCATGCAGACGTCGTATCTCTAAAGATGTAACTCTTCGCTCAAGTGCAGCCAATCTATCATCATGTGTAGCCACTACAATACCCCTTTCTCCTCTTCAACTATAGCATACTATCCACGACAGTTAAACTATCTCTACACAGATATTTTCAACTCTCAATGTTGACATTAGAGACGTTTTACAACCTTTTATAAACTCTTACGTTAATAGACTTTCAATGAGCTCCAAGAGAACATAAGCTCAATGGAAAGCCATTCAAGATAGGAAGACTATTATACTACAAAAAAAGGAAAATGTGGTATACCTTTTTCGCTCTTTTGTGATGGTGATTGTCGCTACGCGGGAGCAGGCAAGCAATATTTGACCGAGCGAATGAGCGAATGCGATAGCTTGACAAATGAGCTTATGGCTAAGTATGATAGTATGTACAAGAAAACTGTAGCAGGAATATTTTATGGCTATGGCGCCTCACACAGTCGGTGTGTGAGGTCTTTTATTATCCAGGCTGCGGAGAAATGCCGATGGTACTATCAGATACTTCGTCGGGACGGTCTGCGATGCCGCCCCCCTTCTCAAGTTATCACCTCGATACAGCCTACGACGAGATGTTTGATGAGCAGGGTCGGCCGCGCACCGCGTATTTAAATCTGTTTCATCAATTGTTAGAGATGTCGTCCGAGACGTTGTACCAGCGGCAGCAGGCGGCCGACATGGCGTTTCTCAATCAAGGCATTACGTTTACCGTGTATGGGGATGAGGAGGGAACCGAGCGCATCTGGCCCTATGATCTGTTGCCGCGTATCATTACTGGAGACGAGTGGAATACAATCGAACGCGGCCTCAAGCAGCGCATCACCGCCCTGAACCTCTTCCTCAAAGATATCTATCACGACGAGCAGATCCTCAAAGACAAGGTTGTGCCGCGCTCACTTGTCTATAGCTGCCGCCACTACCGGCGCGAGATGCGCGGGCTGCGCGTGCCGCACGATGTCTATGTTTCAATCGTGGGCACAGATCTGGTGCGCCTGCCTGATGGACGCTTTGCCGTCCTGGAGGACAATCTGCGCGTGCCCAGCGGCGTCTCCTATATGCTTGCCAACCGAGAAGTTATGAAACGCGTCCTGCCCTCGCTCTTCGTCAGCCACGGCGTGCGCTCGATCGACCACTATGGACAAGAGCTGCTGAACACGCTCATCTCGCTCGCCCCGCCATCGCGGCCCGATCCCACAATCGTTCTGCTCACGCCGGGTGTCTATAACTCCGCGTATTTTGAGCATACCTTTCTCGCGCGCCAGATGGGCATCGAGCTCGTCGAGGGGCGCGACCTCATCGTTCATGACGACATCGTCTACATGCGTACAACCGGTGGACTCCGTCGCATAGATGTCATCTACCGGCGCATCGACGACGACTATCTGGATCAACTGGCCTTCCACACGCACTCTAGCTTGGGCGTCCCCGGTCTTCTCAACGCATATCGGGCAGGGAATGTTACCCTCGTCAACGCTATAGGGACTGGCGTGGCCGATGACAAGGCGGTGTATGCCTACGTGCCAAAGATCATAAAGTATTATCTGAATGAAGAGCCTATTTTGCCCAATATTGAGACCTATCTGGTGAGCGACGAGGGGCAACAACGCTACGTACTGGAGCATCTGGACGAGCTGGTCGTCAAGGCCGTTGGCGAATCGGGCGGCTATGGCATGTTGATCGGTCCCTACAGCACGGCCAAGCAGCGCGAGGAGTTCCGGGAGCGCATCATTGCCGACCCGCGCAACTATATCGCCCAGCCTACACTCGCTCTATCGCGCGCCCCCTGCTTCCTGGATGGGCAGATAGAGCCACGCCACGTCGATCTACGTCCCTTTATCCTGAGCGGAGATGATCGCATAACGATTGTGCCGGGTGGCTTGACCCGCGTCGCTCTGAAACGTGGTTCGCTGGTCGTGAATTCATCGCAAGGCGGAGGGAGTAAGGATACCTGGGTGCTTTGAGTTGATTCATTTCAACATTCAGATTTTGCGTCAGGTAGTGTTTTAAAGAGAAGACAGGGAGAAAGAATGCTATCACGCGTTGCCGACAATCTCTATTGGATGAGTCGCTATTTAGAGCGGGTTGAGCATACGGCTCGGCTTATAGATGTGAACTTGCAGCAGATGCTGGAACAGAGCACAGAGGAAGAGCATCTGCGCTGGGAACGGCTACGTGCCAGCTTACTCGCATCTCCCAAAGATGAGAATGCGGAAGAAGACGACGCCTATACCATCATGGAATCGTTTACCTTCGACATGAGCAATCCAGCCTCGATCGTCTCATCAATCGCCGCCGCCCGCGAGAACGCCCGCCAGGTACGCGAGCTCATCAGCTCGGAGATGTGGGAGCAGATCAACCGGCTCTACCTGCAAATCCGGCACACAACCATCGACGAGGTCTGGTTTAACTCGCCGCACGCCTATCTGGCCAGCGTCAAGGACGGCGTTCAGCTCTTTCAGGGTATTACGGACGCGTCGATGAATCACAGTGAGGGCTGGCACTTTATCCGCCTGGGCCGCTTCATTGAGCGAGCCTATGCAACCGCCACCCTGCTGGATGTCCATTTTCGTGCCTTCTTCGATGATGAGCAGAATGATATGCGCTCCGCCATCGATCATATGAACTACATAGGCTGGGTTGGCTTGCTGCGCTCGTGTGCCGCCTTCGAGGCGTACTGTAAGGTCTACACCGCCGCCAACATCCAGCCTCGATCGATTGCCGAATTTCTGATCTTCAACCCTGAGTCGCCACGCTCAATTCGCTTCGGTGGGGGGCTCATACAGTCCGCGCTGCAATCGATCGCCAGGTCAACCAATACAAGGCCCAACGGACGCGTTGAGCGGCTGGCCGGTCGCTTCCGCTCCGCCCTTGAGTATGACCAGATTGAAGATGTCGTAGGTGATATGCATGCGTATTTAGATACTATTCGACGCCAATGCACACAAATTCACAGTGCCGTCTATCAAATGTATATCGTGTATCCAGTTGAGGTTGCATTGATCGAGCGAGGTGCCGCACAAGCGTAAGAGTATGCAGGACCCTCCATGCTTCTCCCACCTTCGGTGCCCGTCACTTATTCTCTATTTTTGCTTTTTTCACACAATTTCTGGCATTGCCCGAAATTGCATGAAAAGAAAAAGATTAAAAAATGGAAAAAATATAGAGAGAGCAGCGAAGCTGCGAAAAGAATCATGAGGAGAGAAAAGCTATGTATTATACCGTCCGCCATGTCACGCGCTTTCGCTATAGCGCGCCAATAACGGAGAGCATGATGGAGGTGCGTATCCAGCCGCGCAGTGAGGGGATGCAGCGCAGCCTCGACTTTCGCCTGAACACCAGCCCACGCTCACAGATTCTGGGCTACCGCGACGAGAACGGCAATCGCGTGCACCACTTTGACGTACCAAACAAGCATAATCATCTGACCGTCACTGCCGAAACGATTGTCGAGGTCATCACTCCGCCCGTCATTCCAGAATCTCTTCCACCTACAGCTTGGCAGGAACTCGACGAGCTCACAGCGAACGATGAATATTGGGACGTGCTGCATCCCAGCCACTTTGCGCGACCAACTGAGTTGCTTCATCAACTGATAGAAGAACTGGATATACGGCGGCGCGACGATCCTCTGACAACGGTGAAGTATATCAGCGAGGCGATCTACACTAATTTTGAGTATGCCAAACAGAATACGCGGGTGGACTCGCCGATCGATGATGCGCTGAAGATCAGGCGCGGTGTGTGCCAGGACTTCGCGCATATTATGATCGCCCTGGTGCGTGAGTTGAAGATGCCGTGCCGCTATGTCAGCGGCTATCTCTTTCAGCAGGGAGAGCGGGGCGACCGCTCGTCGATTGGCGCGACCCATGCCTGGGTAGAAGTTCTGCTGCCGGGGCTGGATTGGGTGGGCTTCGATCCGACCAATAATACATTAGCACGTGAGCGGCATATTCGTGTCGCCATCGGACGTGACTATGCCGATGTTCCGCCCACTCGCGGCGTCTTCCGAGGCAAGGCTGAGAGCGAACTCTCCGTCACCGTACGCGTCTATCCTACTGAGGCCCCGCCGCCCAGTGCTGATCTCTCGCTCGAAGCTAACTGGGTTCCTACTATGCACGAAGGCTACGACTTTGAAGAGGGCGGCCTGCATCAACAGCAGCCTGAGCAGCAGTAGAGATTTATGTTCTACTTTTGCTTTTTTACATAATTCCGGGCAGAGCCCGGAATTATGTAAAAAAGCAAAAGTAGAACATAAAAGTGTAGCAGATAGCGCGTAAGATCATATGCTACTAAGATTGCTAGTTGATAACCTTCAGCGGAAAAAGAAGCTGCAATCTCCACTGTGTCTATCTCTTATCTATTTCTTCTGTGTGGTATCATTTTTAATAGGATCACTACGATGTGGCATTGCATTCCTCGATTGTATCTTGATAATAGCAAATAGCATTAGTTGTCTATCAGGGACCTGTTGCCCATAATCTTTCAGATTCGGGTAACGCTATGCATAGAGAGAATGCATGATGGATGTGAAGTTGGCGAGGATTCAAAATATTAATAGAATGAGTTCTATTGAAAGGTGGCGGAACACTATGTTACTGGCTGGCGATATTGGGGGAACAAAGACGAACCTCGCCCTCTTTAAGGATAAAGAGGACCTGCATAGCCCTACGCACGAGGCAAAGTTCCCCAGTGCTGACTACGCGACGTTAGCAGCCCTGGTACATGATTTTTTATCTCAGCGCGATCTGACCGGTATCTCGATCGAGCGTGCCGTGTTTGGAGTAGCAGGCCCGGTCGTGGCTGGAAAATCCAAGGCCACAAATCTTCCCTGGAACATAGAGGAGAGTCAGCTTGAGCAGGCGTTGAACATACCGGCCGTTACTCTGCTCAACGACCTCGCGGCGATGGCGACGGCGATCCCCTTGCTGACCCGCGCCGATCTCTTCACGTTGAACGAGGGCAAGCCTGCGCGGCATGGCACGCTGGCCGTTGTTGCACCGGGAACCGGGCTGGGCGAGGCAACTCTTACCTGGGATGGTGAGCACTACCGTGTGCATCCATCGGAGGGTGGCCACGCGGATTTCGCGCCCACCAACTCATTCGAGATCGGCCTGCTCGTCTACATGCTGGAGCGTATGCCGCACGTCAGTTATGAACAGGTCTGCTCTGGTATTGGCCTGCCAAACATTTATGCTTATCTCAAAGATTCTGCCCTCTTTCACGAGCCTGCCTGGCTCGCCGAGCAGCTTGCGAAGGCCAAAGACCAGACACCCATCATCGTCAACGCGGCCAAGGGCGAACTGCCAGGGCAGGCTCTCTCGGAGCCAGTCGATATCTGCAAGAGCGTGCTCCGAACATTTGTCTCGATCCTGGGTGCTGAGGCTGGCAACATGGCACTCAAAGCGCTGGCTACCGGAGGTGTCTATCTTAGCGGCGGTATTCCTCCACGCATTCTTCCATTCTTGCAAGAGGGGGAGTTTCTGCAATCCTTTAAGAATAAGGGGCGCTTCGCCGACATGCTCACCGGCTTCCCCGTCCACGTCATTCTCAATCCAAATGTTGGCTTGATGGGTGCTGCTGCATACGGCTTCGATCGATAAAAAGATTCTTCGTCGTTGCTGAAAAGCGTTCTTGAGAAAAACACCGATTGGCCGAAATTCAAGATTTTGAGGCTGGAAAGAGAGTCTGAAGGACGCGATCAATATGATGCTGAGTTTGCTCTTCTGTAAAGATATTTGTTTGGAGTATCCGGTTAGAGAAGGCAACCAGAGCAAAAGGTGCAGCTCCAGCGGTGATCAGGTAGAGCACAAAAGAGTGATTGTCGAATTGCTGCAAGTTGCCTTGTTCCTGGACACGTGGAAAGAGCGGATCGATGATCTCTTCTAAGGGTTCAGCTTGCTTCATGACATACTCAAGTCGTGTGCTCTGCTCTGTACCTTCATGGAGCAGCAACTGGATGATCTCTGGTGAGCGTGCACAAACGCGGAGGAAGGCTTCAACGATACGCTGGAGTTGTGCCGCTGGTTCGTTTGATAACATGCTACTCGGTTGAGCACTCGCGTTGAGTACATAGGCGAACTCATGAAATGCCTCACTTACCACAGCCTGCCAGACGCCCTCTTTAGAGCCAAAGTGATGACGAAGCAGGCTATGTGTGATACCCGCAGTAAGCGCGATATCGCGCATGCCCGTTGCCTCAAACCCTTGACGGGCGAAAATGTGGAGTGCAGCAACAAGAATTGTGTGTCTGGTGTGTTCGGCCGTTTCGGCTGATTGGCGTCCTCGCAGGTGTTTTTCCATCGTTTGTGTCTTTCCCTCTTGCACGAGTATAACACAATCGTGAATACAAGAGAAAATGCATTCTCAAGGGACATACGTCCTTGTTTATCGTTTCTTTTGACATCTCCTTTCTCTTGACATTTTACTTTCCATTCGGTTAGCATACAAGTGAGAGTGTCCATATGGATATTCTACTTTGCAAGAAATGCTCTTGCGACGGATGAGAATTGTGTCGAGACGATGCTTTCTCGGAAAGAAAAAGGAAGACTTATGGGCGAGTACGAGCGATCAATCACGATCAACGCGACCCGCAAGCAAATTGAGGATTTTGTCTCAGATTTTAGTAATCTTCCCAAGTATGTCCCTACCATGCATAGTGCACAGGCGCAGCCGGGCGACCGTGTACGGATTCAAGGCGAGACCCCTACCGGACTGAGCTACGATGCGGACGGCTATTTCCGTGTCAATGAAAGCAAGAACCGTCTGGAATGGGGGTCCGACGGGGAAAATCAGTATTCGGGCTGGCTGGAATTCAAGGGGAGTAACACGACTGCCCCGGCAGAAGTGACTGTCCATCTTTCAGCGACTCCACCCCCCCAGGCAAAACAAGAAATGTCGAAGGTGTCTGGCAGTCCTGATGCGACCATTAACGAAGGGCTTGAGAAATCCTTGCAGTCGATCAAGAACTTGCTTGAAGGACAGGGCGGCAAGGTCGAGTACTAGTCTCTGAAGCAGGACAATAGCTGTTCCTCGATATCGTTGGCAAGACCTTCAGATGAGGATGATGTACACATCTTCTTCTGAGAGGTAAGAGCTTGCCAATGATGTCGATTTTTTTGTGCAAAAGGGGAAGGGTGCCGCCATATATCAGCGGCGATTCAAAAAAGACCTCGCCTCCTTTAGAGCACGCGTGACTTCTCGCCATGTGGCTCAATCTCCAACACGTCAGGCTCTCTCGCAGGCGTAGAGGTATTCTGGACTTTCTTATTGTCGATGAATACAAGGATGATCAGGAGGGCAAGTAGGAGCAGGCCAAGGCCAATAAAGAAGGTGAATCTATAGCCCCCGATGAGCGCTTGCTGATGATCGATTGATGTGCGGGCTGTCAGATCAAGCAGGTGTGTGCGGACGGCGGATGTAGCGATCAGGGTAGCGATGATCACGGCAGTTCCTACCTGATTGGCTGTGTTAATGAGGCCTGAAGCGAGTCCTTGCTCTTCATTGCTAACTCCAGCAGTAGCAGCGATCAAGGTCGTGTTGAGCAATATGCCAAAACCAATGCCGAACGCTATGATGCCTGGAAGTACGCTTGTGAGATACGTTCCACTGGGTGCGATTCGCATGAGCAGTACCAGGCCAAGTGCCATAGCGATGACGCCCCCTATGAGCATTGGTCTAAGACCCAGACGACCAGCCATCAAAGCGGTGAACGCCGATGAGATGATAATGAACAGGACGAGTGGTAGCAGGGCAAGTCCTGTCTGTAAGGGAGAGAACTTGAGTACCTGCTGCATATATAGGGTCAGTAGAAACAAAGTGGCACCAAAGAGTCCAGGAAAGAGTAGACTAAGGAGGTTGGCACCCGTCAAGGGACGAATACGAAAGATGCTGAGCCGAATAAGGGGAACCTCCACCCGCTGCTCCAGTAGCACAAAGGCGACGAGCAAGAGCGTTCCCAGGCCAAGCGGCACTCCCACCGCCAATATCTGCACCCCCGCTTGACCTGCTTGAGCTGCTCCATAGACAAGCAAAGCAAAGCCAGTGGTAATCAGCAATGCTCCCCCAATATCGATCCGCCTGTTCTGCTGAGCTAGCGTACTTTCACGTAGCAGGAAAGGAGTCAGGATAATGACGAGAACGCCTACGGGCACATTGACAAAGAAAACCCAGCGCCATCCCAGAGTGCTGGTGAGTAAGCCACCAAGTAATGCACCAACACCAGCTCCTAGTGCTGAGAGTCCTCCATAGATTCCCAGTGCCCGGTTGCGTTCTGGCCCTTCTGCAAAGAGGGTCACGATCAGGGCAAGGGCGGAGGGCGTGAGTAGCGCTCCCCCAACCCCTTGCACCAAACGTGAAGTGATGAGTAGAAGTTGTGACGGGGCCAGACCACAGAGTAGTGAAGCTAGCGAAAAGAGTATGACCCCTGCCAGAAAGAGACGACGACGCCCGAAGAGATCGCTGGCACGGCCCGCGAAGAGCAGAAATCCTCCATAGGTAAGTGCGTATCCAGTGATAATCCACTGTAAATTTGCGATCGTAAAACCAAGTTCATGCTGTATCGTCGGAAGCACCACGTTGATAATGGAGCCATCGAGAATCGTCATAAACGTGGCTGAACAGAGCAAAACTAAAGAGAGCCAGCGGTGCGAAGAGCTAGATTGCATACCAGAACCGTCCTTTACCCATCACCAGAGAAGTACAAATTTTATGCCGCCAGGCCCTGTTTCGACTGGACCAGCTCTTCGATAAGATCCACAGCGTTTTGGGGTCCGTTGCGCTGCTGACATTCTCGTTGAAGAGCCAATGAACGCTGCTTGTATTTAGGATCGTGTAAAAGGGTCTGAACTGCCGTTCGTATCTGATCCTCTGAGGGGGACTGTGTTTTCAGGTAGAGTCCCGCTCCAGAGTAGAGAACATGGTTGGCGACTTCGGGTTTCTCCTCCGTTGCCCCCGCCACGACCATAGGAACACCATTCGTAAGCGCCATTTGTACTCCACCATACCCACCATTCGTCACCATCACATCGACGTGCGGTAAGAGATAGTAGTGGGGCAGTAATTTCTCCAGGCGCAGATTGTCAGACCGCGAATCCAGCACGACCTTTTCTAATGGGATGCCGCCGGTCGTGGCAACCACAAGCACATCTTCCTTTGCCAACGCTTTTATGGTTGGAATGAGCAGTTGAGCGGGATCAGTCGTAATAGTCCCAGCAGTAACATGAACAACTGGTCGTCCATCCTTTAGGTCGTCCCACCATGATGGAGGCGTAAATTCTTCTACTGGAGGACCAAAAAAGGGTCCTACAAAATGTGTCTGTGCGTACAGATCACTGCGTGGATATTCAAACGAAGGGATTGTTCCTAAGAGGTAGAGATCAGGTTCCTTCGCAGTACTATCCACCACCCCTTTTTTAATGGCTGGTAGTCCAACCTGTCGTCGTGTCTCTTCGATGTATGTCCGCAATTTACGCAACAGGATTCGGTTCGTAACTGTATTAAGCAATGCATTGCGTATATGACCAAGAAACGTATTACTTGGGAGCAAACCCAGACCTATAGGGGCTGTATCTCTACTCTGATAGAAGTAAACGGTCGAAGCGATGACAGCAAAAGGAATGCCAGTCTTCTCATACACGTAATGAGCACCAAAGGTTGTCTCATCGGCAATGATAACATCTGCTGCATAGTTTTCCAGAATGCTCAGGATATCGTCAACCTCTTTAGGAGCATCGTCAAGAAAGACCGTCTTCCAACTCTCGATGAATGCCTGAAGTCCTGTTAAGCCCACCAGGTGAGGAAAAGCATCATCCTT